>Ga0209477_1002667_pt1 | contig 10210 bp, 10 predicted proteins | sample KloWWTupernatant_FD_187180 | JGI IMG/M metagenome (GOLD analysis project Ga0209477, IMG submission 187180) | Active sludge microbial communities from Klosterneuburg, Austria, studying microevolution and ecology of nitrifiers - Klosterneuburg... | ecosystem: Engineered > WWTP > Aerobic digester >...
TGAGTCCCGCGGAGGCGCCCGGCTCGAGAAGCCGCACGGACGGCATACCGGATCGGCGGACCGCTTCGGTGAGGCCGACCAACAACGCCGCCGACCGCCCCACCTCATTGGTCTGTGGCGCGACCTCCAAGGCCGCCTGCAATCGCTCGGTCGAACGCTCCATCACCGCGCGCACCAGCGGCCACGCACCGGCCGGATCCGCCTGCCCACCAAGGCAGGGATAGAAGGGCACCAACTCCTTGGCATCCCCCCGGAGGATCTCCCGGAAGATCCCCGCCAGGAGTCTCAACTGCACGACATCGCTGGGCGCCGCCGCCTCCCAGCCGCGGCAGATCTCGGCCGTCACTCCGCCAGAGTCCAGGTCGTCGGCCATCGCCCGCGTGAGGTGCCAATAGAGGTGGTGCTCCCCGTTGAAGTGCTGCCGGAACTGCTCGCTCAGCGGCCTCGATCCCTCACCACCCATGAATGGCACGATAGACCGGTGAGCGAAGAGCAGAAGAAGGCCGAGAACCGCGCCCGCCCGACGACCGACGAGTTCCGGGCCTTCGTCAAAGAGGACTGGGCGCCGCGCCGCCCCACCGTGACCGGCCCGTCAGAGGCGAGTTCGTATGCCGCGGCTCGCCGCGCGCAGGTCAGCGCGGCTTTCCCCGGGGAGCGGCTCATCGTGCCGGCCGGTGGGCTCAAGGTCCGCTCCAACGATTCCGATTACGTCTTCCGCCCGCACAGCGCCTTCGTCCACCTGACCGGGCTCGGCGCCGACCGTGAGCCCGATGCCGTGCTCGTCCTCGAACCCCGCTCCGACGCGGACGGTGGTGGCCACGAGGCGTTCCTCTACTTCCGGCCGCTCGCCGACCGTGACAGCGACGAGTTCTTCGCCGACGCGCGCTACGGCGAGTTCTGGGTGGGTGCGCGCCCGACCATCGAGGACGTCGAGCTCGAGCTCGGCCTGAGCGCTCGACACATCGACGAGTTCACCGATGCCGCCACCAAGGACGCCGGCTCCATGGTCGTACGGCTCGTCCGGGATGCCGACCGCGACCTCAGCCGCAGCCTCGATGCCAAGCGCGTCGAGAACGGCGCCGTCGAGGAGACCCTCGAGGAGGCCGACGACGCCCTCGCCCACCACCTCTCCCACCTGCGCATGATCAAGGACGAGTGGGAGATCGAGCAGATGCGGGCGGCCATCGCGGCGACCAAGGTCGGCTTCGAGGCCGTCATCGCCGACCTGCCCGCGGCGCTGGAGTCGGGTCGCGGGGAGCGCTGGGTCGAAGGCGTCTTCGGGCTCCATGCCCGCCACGAGGGCAACGGCGTCGGCTACGACTCGATCTGCGCGAGCGGCGACCACGCCAACACGCTCCACTGGATCAAGAACACCGGCGAGGTCAAGGACGGCGATGCCCTGCTCCTCGATGCCGGCGTCGAGGTCGAGAGCCTCTTCACCTCCGACATCACCCGCACCCTCCCCGTCAACGGCACCTTCTCGGAGGCGCAACGCGAGATCTACGACGCCGTGTATGCCGCGCAGGAGGCGGGGATCGCGGCTGCCAAGCCCGGGGCGAAGTTCTCCGAGATCCACGCGGCCGCCATCCGGGTCATCGCCGAGCACCTGCACGCATGGGGCCTTCTGCCGGAAGGGATTTCGGTCGAGGACACCCTCGACACCGAGCACGGGCAGTATCACCGCCGCTGGATGGTTCACGGCACCTCGCACCACCTCGGCATCGACGTGCACGACTGCGCGCTGGCCACCCGCGAGGAATACATGGACGCCGAGTTGCAGCCCGGCATGATCCTCACCGTCGAGCCAGGGCTCTACTTCAAGGCCGACGACCTCAAGGCTCCGGAGCGCTTCCGCGGCATCGGGGTGCGGATCGAGGACGACGTGCTCATCACCGAGGACGGCTGCGAGAACCTGTCGGACTCCATGCCCCGCACTGCCGATGCGGTGGAGGCGTGGATCGCCGAGGTCCAGGCTCGTTGACGGCCGAAGCGATCGGGCAGAACAGGCTGCTCGAGATCTGTCTGGAGGATGTCGGCGGCACCGCTGTCGCTGTCGCTGCCGGGGCCGACCGGGTCGAGGTCTGCTCGCGCCTTGACGTCGGCGGGCTGACGCCCAGCGACGAGTTGGTCGAGGACGCGCTGTCCGTCGCCGCCTCGGACAGGATCGGGGTGCAGGTGCTGATCCGTTGTCGCGCAGGCGATTTCTCGCACTCCCGCGATGAGATCGACGTGATGTGTGCGGAGATCCGCGGCATCCAAGGGCGCGCGGAGAGCCATCGCGTGCTCGACCGACTCGGCTTTGTCGTGGGCACCCTCACGTCTGCCAGGTTGGTCGACGTGGAGGCCTTGGCCGCGTATGCCGCGGCCGCCGCCGGCGTCCCAATCACTGTCCACAAGGCCTTCGACGAGATCGTCGACCAGTCAGCGGCACTGGACACACTGATCGCGGCCGGGGTGGAAAGGGTGCTCACCTCGGGAGGTGCGCCGACCGCGGCGGCAGGAGCGGACGGCATACGCTCGCTCGTTGCTCAATCCAACGGGAGGATCGCCATCCTCGCCGGTGGCGGCGTGCGACCCGACAATGTGTCAGCCCTGTTGGCGCACACCGGAGTTCACGAGGTGCACCTGAGAGCTCAGGACGCAGCCGGTCGTACCGATGCTGCGGTGGTCCGCACGATGCGGTCGCTGCTCGACGGGTAAGGGAACCGCGTTCAGTTGGTGGCTGGGCCCTGCGCGGATGCAGCTGAGCGGGCGGCCTCCTCAGCTCGGGCCTTCTCGATGGCGATCCGGGCCTGCTCCTGCGCCGCCCGCATCGGGTCCATCTGCGCGATCAACTCACGCGCCTTGGCAGCGTCACGGTGCTCGACGAGGACTTCGTACTTGGTGGCGACCACCTGCTGGATCGAGGTGAAGTCACGGTTGCCGCCGGTCAGGGCATAGCCGATGAGGGCCCACACGAGACCGAAGACCATGCCGGCGATCACCGTGATGAAGAAGGTCGCGGGCGTGGAGTTCGCCGTGTCGAAGATCGCGAAGACGAGGGCGACGAAGGCACCGAGCCAGGCGCCCGACATGATCCCGCCGACGGCGACGCGTCCACGGGTGAGTCGGCCGGTGACGCGCTCGATCTGCTTGAGGTCGGTGCCGACGATCATGACGTTCTGCACCGGGAACTCGTGGTCGGAGAGGTAGTCGACGGCCTTCTGGGCCTCTTCGTACTTCCCGAAGACGGCCAGCGACTGGGGGAACTCGAGCGCGAGTTGGCTCGCGGTGAGTCGACGGGTGGGCTGCGTGCTCATGAGTTCATTGTCTCAACGTTGGCTGGACGTTCGCTGTGAGCGCCCCTCCGCGTCTGGCCATACAGTCAGCCCTTGAGCTTGTAGTCCTCGAGCAAGCGGCGGCCGATGATCATCTTCTGGATCTCCGCGGTGCCCTCGCCGATGAGCAGCATCGGGGCCTCGCGATAGAGGCGCTCGATCTCGTACTCCTTGGAGTAGCCATAACCCCCGTGGATCCGGAAGCTCTGCTCGACGACGTCGGCGCAGTTCTCCGCCGCGAGATACTTGGCCATCCCGGCCTCGAGGTCGTTGCGCTCGCCGGCGTCCTTGAGGCGCGCGGCCTTGACCATCATCTGGTGGCTGGCCTCGACCTTGGTCGCCATGTCGGCGAGGCGGAAGAGGATGCCCTGGTGCTCGGCGATCTTCTTGCCGAAGGTCTCGCGCTGCTGGGCGTAGGCGATGCCGAGCTCGAAGGCCCGCATCGAGACACCGCACGCACGCGCGGCAACGTTGACGCGGCCCACCTCGACGCCGTCCATCATCTGATAGAAGCCCTTGCCGGGCTCCCCACCGAGGATCTGCGCGGTCGAGGTCTTGTGACCCTGGAACACCAATTCCGTTGTGTCGACGCCCTTGTAGCCCATCTTCTCGATCTTGCCCGGCACCGTCACGCCCTGCGCGGTCTCGCCGAAGCCGGACTCCTTCTCGATGAGGAAGGTCGTCATGTTGCGATAGGGGCTGTCCGACTCACCGAGTTCGGTCCGCACGAGCACCGCGACGAGGTTGGCCGATCCGCCGTTGGTGAGCCACATCTTCTGGCCATCAATGGTCCAGTTGTCCGTGTCGCCGTCACGGACGGCCTTGGTCTTGATCGCCGCGACATCGGATCCGAGCGCCGGCTCCGACATCGAGAAGGCGCCGCGGATCTCGCCGGTCGCCATCTTGGGTAGGTACTTCTGCTTCTGCTCCTCGGTGCCGTGCTGGAGGATCATGTAGGCGACGATGAAGTGGGTGTTGATGATGCCCGACACCGACATCCAGCCGCGTGAGATCGCTTCGACGCACAGCGCATAGGTGAGCAGGCTCTCTCCCAGTCCGCCGTACTCCTCGGGGATCATCAGCCCGAAGATCCCCATCTCCTTCATCTGGTCGACGATCTTCTGCGGGTACTCGTCCTTGTGCTCGAGCCCCGTCGCCACCGGGATGATCTGCTCGTCGACGAACTCCTTGACGAGCTTGAGCAGTTCGACCTGCTCCTCGGTGAGGTTGTCGGTGCTCTGCAGTCGGGACACGCGTGATCGCCGCCTTTTCATCGGGAGTGGCTCTACTCCGATTGAGTATGCCGTCCGCTCCCCTCCCGCTGAACCCTCACCGAGCGTGACGCTCCCCACCCACCGAAAACTGGTTGCGCCGCCAAGCCCGGGCGAGCACGCTTGGTGGGCACCCGGCATACGCCCGGGTGTCCAGCCCCGATCAGAGGAGGTCGACATGTCGATGCCTGTCGCGGTCCACAGCGAGACCGCCCCCACATCCCTCCTCGATCTGGAGCATTCCCTTGGCACATCAGCCTTTTCACCTGCCGGAGCGGCAGGCCCTCTTCAGCACTGACACGTGTCCCGACAGCCCACCCGAGGGTGAGCGTTGGAGCACGTGGGACGGCGCCACGCACGGCCCCGTCCCCAGGCCCGACTGGGTCATCACCGACCTCGGCGCCGTCGAGGCCGATCTCGGCATCCTCAAGTCCGGCAAGGAGGCCGATGTCCACGTCGTCCGGCGCTGGGTCCCCGGCACGACGCGCTCGAGCCTGCTCGCCGCCAAGCGCTATCGCAGCAGCGAGCACCGGATGTTCCACCGTGACGCGGGCTATCTCGAGGGGCGTCGGGTCCGGCGCAGTCGCGAGATGCGCGCCATGGCCCGGCGGACCGACTTCGGCAAGGAACTCCTCACCGGGCAGTGGGCCCACGCCGAGTTCTCTGCGCTCGTGGAGTTGTGGGAGCGGGGCCTGCCGGTCCCCTATCCCGTGCAACTCGACGAGGCCGAGATGCTCATGGAGTTCATCGGCACCGATGGACCCGACGGTGCAATTGCTGCACCGCGTCTCCATCAGGTCCGCACGGACGTCGATCTACAGAGCCTGTTCGACCAATTCCGGGACCTGCTGCTCGACCTTGCCGAGGCCGGCTGGACCCACGGCGACCTCTCGCCCTACAACGCCCTCGTCCATGAGGACCGGCTCGTCGTCATCGACTGGCCGCAGATCGTCGACGTCATCGGCAACCCGCAGGGCTTCGGCTTCCTCGAGCGCGATGTCCGCACGATGTGTGACTGGTTCAGCCGCAAGGGCCTGGCGGTCGACGCACACGAACTCTTCGGGGAGGCAGCGGCGCTGGCCGCTGCCTCGGCCTGAGCCGCGGGCCCGCGCAAGGGCGCCACGGCATACCGGCTTTGATCCGGTATGCCGTGGCGCGCCTACGCTGGGAGCCATGGGTTCGCATGGGGAGAGCACCGGAGCGCCCAGTCGACGGCAACTCGTCCTCGGCGGAGCCGCGCTCGCGGGATTGGGCGCGTGCTCCCCGAGCTCCAACACCTCGTCGAGCAGCACTGGTTCGACGGCTGGCACCTCGACGCCCGCGGGCAACGAGGGCGGATCGATCGAGGGGACCTTCCTCACGCCGACCTCCATGTCCGCGCAGGCCAAGCCCTTGAAGTCCACGCACCTCGGGGGCGGACGGGACACCAAGTGGCGCATCGAATTGCCTTCTTCCACACCGCCGAAGGCCTTGGTCATCATGCTCCACGGCGCCGGACACACGGCGGATCGGGCCTTCGAGGAGATGGACCTCAGTCCGCACGTCGAGAAGTTGGGCATCGCGATCGCGGCGGTGGACGGCGGAAGCACCTGGTGGCACTGGCGAGATGGCGTGGACGGATTGTCCATGGTGACCAAGGACCTGGTGCCCGCCGCGCTCGCCGCGGCGAAGCTGCCCGACTCGACGCGGATCGGGCTCACCGGCTATTCGATGGGCGGCTACGGCGCGCTGCTCGTGGCCGCCGAACTCGGGCAACAGCGCGTCCGCGGGATCATCGCCCACGCACCGGCGCTCTTCCTCAACGCGCGCGAGTCGCCGCACGCCTTTGACGGGCAGTCCGAGTTCGACGAGTTCTCGGTGTGGGATCGGGTGGATCGCCTCAAGGACATCCCGATGTGGATCGACTGCGGCACGGAAGATCCGTTCATCGACAACGACCGGCGCTTCGCGGCCATGGTGCCCAAGGCGAAGACGACCTTCGAGGCCGGGGACCATGACACCAGCGTGTGGCGTCCACACCTGGCCGCGCAGTTCGAGTGGCTCCTCGCCCAACCCGCCTGACCCCCGCGACAAACACTCACTCAGAGACCCAAGCCCTCGTCAGGGCCGGCCATTCGAACGGTCAAAGGGTCCCAGCCACTCGGCGTGTCTCCCCGACACGCCGAAGACCGCGTGGGGCTCAGGGTGCTTTGACCGTTTGACTGTCCGGTCCGTCAGTCGGGAGTGATCCGGGGCGTCAGTGGCCAGTGATCCGGGGCGTCAGTACACACTGACCTGGGTGCCGATGGGCATCAGGTTGTCGGCCCAGATCATCGCGATCGCGCCCATCGAGACACGCGCACACCCGTGCGAGGCCGGGTAGGGCGGCACGAACGGTGCGCCGTGGACCGCGATCCCACCATTGAAGTACTTCGAGCTCCAGAGCGTCCCGAGCGGACCCTTGTCCTCGCCCGACACCTGCCGGAAGACGTTGAACGTGCCGGGCGGCGTCTGGGCGTCACCGCGATAGGTCTTGCCCTCGAAGACCTCGGTGTAGGGGACATTGCTGCCGGTGCTCGTGTTGAGGATCGTGGTGACGGCTCCGCCACGCACGACGAGCAGCAACTGGCGAGCCAGGTCGATCTCGATCCCGTCACCACCGACTCGCGCCTGAGCCCCCACCCCGTCGGCCAGCATCTTGCGGGTGGCTGGCCCAGCGATGCCATCGCGCTCCAGACCCGCGGCCTTCTGCACGGCATACACGGCCTGTGTCGTGAGATCACCGAAGGTGCCGTCCGGCTGACCCAGCCAGAAGCCCAACTCGGCCATCCGGCGCTGCATCGCGAGGACGTCTTCGCCCGAGTCCCCCGGGCGCAAGGTGTCTCGAGGCGCGGCCGGCGTCGGGGTGGGTGACGACGTGCTCGACGGCGTCGCCGACGGAGACGGGCTGGTCGAGTCCGAGGGCGACGGACTCCCGGTGGAGGTCGATGAGGACGAGGCGCTCTCCGAGGGACTCGTGGTCGGACGCGCCGTAGACGTGGCGCTCATCGACGCACCCGACGCACCATCCGGAGAGTTCCACGTCGTCCCGCACGCCCCGAGCGCCATGATGGATCCCACCGCAGCGATCAAGGCGATGGATCGCCGAGCGCGCCTCCAGGCCCCGGTCTCAGACGTCCCCTGGTCCCCAAACATCCGTCAACGCTAGGTCAGCGATCCCACACTGACCACTGCACACCCCGGCGCGGAGCGTCACGATGAGGCAACGATCGCCTCGTGCGTAGCGAGCACCCGGCGGGCGATGTCGACATGGAGGTTCTCGATCATCTTGCCGTTGTGGGTCACCACGCCCGCTCCGGCACCGGCCTCCCAGGCCTGGATGGTCCCCTGTGCCTCCTCGACCTGCTCGACGCTCGGCGCGAAGACCTCATTGCACACGTCGACCTGGCCGGGGTGGATGAGGGTCTTGCCGTCGAAGCCGAAGTCCCGACCTTGCACACACTCAGCAAGGAAGCCCTCGGCGTCCTTGACGTGGTTGTAGACCCCGTCGAGCACAGCGATGCCGGACTCCCGACCGGCGAGCAGAGCCATGGACAGCGACGTCAGCAGGGGTGCACGGCCCGGCACATGATCGGCCCGCAACTCCTTGACCAGGTCGTTGGTACCGATGACGAAGGCCGCCAGGCGCTCGGACTCGCGAGCGATCTTGCGGACGTTGAAGATCGCGGTCGGCGTCTCGATCATCGCCCACAGCCGGGTCCGATCCGGAGCCCCGTGCTTCTCCATCGCCTTGACGAGCGCCTTGACCTCTTTGGCGGTGTTGACCTTCGGCACGACGATGCCATCCGGCCCCGCAGCACACGCAGCAGCGAGGTCGGCGTCATGCCACTGGGTGCCGATGCCATTGACCCGGATCGTGATCTCGCGCCGCCCGTAGTCGCCGGATGCCGCTGCAGCACAAGCGTTCTCGCGCGCCGAGTCCTTCGCGTCGACACCGACCGCGTCCTCGAGGTCGAGGATCAACGCGTCGACCGGGAGGGTCTTGGCCTTCTCGAGGGCCCGCTCGTTGGAGCTGGGCATGTAGAGCACCGACCGCCGTGGCCGATACACAACAGGCTGGTATGCCGTTTCCGCACCCACGACTCACCCCTCGCTTCCGGCGGTGGTCGGCTCGGCCGGCGGCACGGCATACAACTGCGCCAACTCGGGATCGGTGGCCGAGAGCCGCTCAGCCAACTCCAGAATGACGAGGCACTGCTTGAGGGAGGCGTCGTCTTCCATCTTCCCGTCGAGCATCACGGCGCCGGTGCCGTCGCCCATGGCCTCCTTGACCCGGCGGGCATGCGCGACATCAGCGGCCGAGGGCGAGAAGACCTTCTTCGCAATGGCGACTTGGACGGGGTGGAGCGACCAAGCACCGACGCAGCCGAGCAGATAGGCGTTGCGGAACTGGTCCTCGCACGCGACGACATCCTTGATGTCCCCGAAGGGGCCCCAGTAGGCGAAGATCCCGTGCATCGCGCACGCGTCGACCATCCGCGCGATCGTGTAGTGCCACAGGTCCTGCTGATAGGTCGTCCGCGCGGCGTGGATGGCTGCGTCGTCGGCCGCCACGGCGGGGTCCTGACGGACCACATAGTCCGGATGCCCCCCACCGACGCGCGTGGTCTTCATCCGACGGTCGGCGGCCAGGTCAGCAGGCCCGAGCGAGATGCCCTGCATCCGTGGCGACGCTCCGGCGATGGCCTCGACGTTGGCCACGCCGCGCGCCGTCTCCAAGATGGCGTGGACGAGAATCGGCCGCTTCAACCCGGCCCGTGCCTCCAACTGAGCGAGAATCCGGTCGATGTAGTGGATGTCCTCGGGTCCCTGGACCTTGGGCACCATGACGACGTCGAGCTTGTCGCCGATCTCGGTCACGAGGGTGATGAGGTCGTCGAGCACCCAGGGGCTGTCGAGGCTGTTGATGCGGGTCCAGAGCTGGGTGTCGTCGCCGAAGTCGGTCGCCTTGGCGATGGCGACGAGCCCCTCGCGGGCGGCGAGTTTGCGGTCCGCCTTGACGGCGTCCTCCAGATTGCCGAGCAGCACATCGACCGTGCCGACCATCGAGGGGACCTTGGCCGCCATCTTCTCGTTGCTCGGGTCGAAGAAGTGGATCATCCGGCTCGGTCGAGCAGGCACCTCACGGATCGGGGTGGGCGCGCCGACCGCAAGCGGCGCGAAGAAGTCCTTGGCGGGTCGCATGCTGCGGAACGTATCAGCCGTCGCGCACGAGGTGTTATGACCCAGTTCACGGCCGGCCCGGCATACTCAGGACATGGACGCGACCGCTCCCTTTCCTGAGGCCGAGGACACATCGCCTGTCCCCGGAGGCGAGAGCGGCAATCCACCAAACGCAGCGCCCCAGGTCAACATCACGCGACTGCTCGCGGAGGCCGCGAGCAAGTCGGGCATCCTCTGGATCCGGATCCCGGGGGGCACCACCCATCCGGCGTGGTTCGTCTGGCACGACGACGAGGACCCGCGGGGCACGGGTCCGGCCGCCTACGTCATCTCCGGCCCCGGTGAGCAACCCCTCCCCTGGCTCCCGCCCCAGGTCGAGTTGATCCTGCGCAGCAAGGACACCTCGGCCCGCCTGCTCAC
>Ga0209477_1002671_pt1 | contig 10193 bp, 9 predicted proteins | sample KloWWTupernatant_FD_187180 | JGI IMG/M metagenome (GOLD analysis project Ga0209477, IMG submission 187180) | Active sludge microbial communities from Klosterneuburg, Austria, studying microevolution and ecology of nitrifiers - Klosterneuburg... | ecosystem: Engineered > WWTP > Aerobic digester >...
CCGTCGCCGATCGGATTGGTGGGGCGAGATCACCCCCGGACGTGTTCAGTGCAATGGGGTCCCGGGGGACGTGTCAGAACGGGAACGGGTCAGAGGAGGGCGAGGCTGTACTCGCCGCTGCGTCGGTCGAAGCCGATCTGCAGTCGAGGTTCGGAGACCACCGCGGCCTTCCGGGCCCGCCGGAGAGCCCGGCTGGCCGGCGCGGCGATCGCTGTTCCGGTGAGGATGTCGTCGTTGCGCTTCATGTGGATGTCTACGGCGGGTCCCGGAGGTTCCTGAAGGCCGTCGGGACCGCCGCCCCAGAGGGAAGGGTCGTCCGGCCCAGCACCCGGAACCGGTGGCCCAGACGCCTCCGAGCGGGAGTCCGACGCTCAGAAGTCGAGCGCGGACAGGTCTTCGTGCCAGCCCGCGGCGCGATCGAGGGCCTCACGCCAGCGATCGCGGTCGGTCGGCGTTCCGGGCTCCACGCGCCGCGACGGGGTCCACGTGTCCGCAACGTGGTCCCACCCGGACCACGTGCCGATGGCCAGGCCGGCCAGGAAACCGGCCCCCAGGGCCGTCGCCTCGCGGACCGGTGACACCTCGACGGGCCGCTGGGTGGCATCGGCCAGGTGCTGGACGAACACCTCGTTGTCGGACATGCCGCCGTCGATGCGCAGGCTGGACAGGGTGACGCCGGCGTCGGCCTCGGCCGCGTCGACCAGGTCGGCTCCCCGTTCGGCGACACCTTCGAGGACCGCCCGCACGACGTGCGCCCGTCCCGATCCACGGGTGAGCCCGAGCAGCGTCCCGCGGGCGCCGTAGTCCCACCGCGGCGTTCCCAGGCCGAGCAGCGCCGGGACGTACACGACTCCGTCGGCGTCGGGCACCGAGGCCGCCAGCGCCTCGGAGTCCTCGGGGTGCTTGAGCACCCCCAGGTCCTCGACCAGCCACTCGACGTTGGTCCCTGCGGACAACATGACCGCTTCGACGCCCCAGACCGTCTCCTGGCCCACCCGCCAGCACACGATCGGGAACGTGCCCGCACCGGCCCGTCCCGCATCGGCCGGCGGCTGCGGGCCCACGCACACGTCGAGCATGCCGCCGGTGCCGAAGGTGATCTTGGCCGAGCCGGGCCGCACGCAGCCCTGCCCGATCAGCGACGCCTGCTGGTCGCCGGCGATCCCGCACACCATCGGCGCCCCCGGAAGGGCGGTGGCCTCGCCGATCGGGCCCGACGAGTCGACGATGCGGGGCAGGATCGATGCCGGGATCCGCAGCCGGTCCATCACCGCGACGTCGTAGTGCGAGGCGTCGGGCGACAGCAGCCCCCAGATCGCGGCGTTGGTGAGGTCCGAGACGTGATGCGCGCCCTCGGTCAGCTTCCACACGATCCACGAGTCCGGGGTGCCGAAGCACAGGTCCCGGGTGCGGTCCGGGTCGACCGCGTCGAGGATGTTGGCGAGCTTGGTCGCCGACTGGTTGGGGGCCAGGCGGATGCCGTCGGCCGCGAGGACCAGACAGTCGCCGACGGTGCGGAGGTCCTGCCAGCCCTGGGCGGGGGCGAGCGGCTCGCCGGTGGCCCGGTCCCACACGATCGTCGAGCCCCGCTGGTTGGTGACACCGACGGCGTCGACCGGGCCGTGGGCGTCGAGAGCGGACCGGGCGCAGTCGAGGGCGGCGGCCGCGTAGGCGTTCGCGTCGAACTCGACCAGGCCGGGGACAGGGGAGTCGGGCAGGGTCCGGGTGCGGAACTCGTGGGTGACCGAGGCGTCGGCGCCGACGATCGCGGCCCGTACCCCGCTGGTCCCCAGGTCGATCACCAGGATGCTCACGTCGCCCCCTCGTCGGTGGTGGTGGATCGGGCTGTCGGACGCGGTCGCGACTGTTGTGGGTCAGCCCTGTTCGCCCTCACCGTAGCGACGGGTCATGCGACCCGCGTACGCCGCGCCCATGACGCCGCAGGTGGCCATGAGCAGAGCCAGGAACGGGTACGCGATCCAGCTGATCGGGTCGCCGGTGAATAGCCGTCGGACGACCCCGATCGCCTGGACCACGACGTACGCGGTGGCCGCCGCGCCGGCGGCCCAGGCCAGGTGGGATCCGGGGGCGAGGCGCCGCACGGCCCATCCGCCCGCGGCGCCGCCCAGCATGATCAGGATCCAGAACAGGAAGGTCCACGGCGAGCCCGGGTCGATGTCGCCGCCGCTGACCAGCACCTGGTTCATCACCCCGGCGGGCAGGGCGACCACCAGCGCGGTGACCGTGCCGCGCCAGTAGGCCTGGGGTGGACTCATCGGCGGCAGTGAACGGATCTGGGGCTGCATCAGACCTCGGGGTCGTCGGAGGGGATCGGGGAGGGGCCGTCGGCAGCCGCGTCCTGGCCGGGCAGGCCGTGCTCGTCCCGGATCAGTCGGCGGGTGTCGGACCAGGCGGTCGTTTCGTAGATCACCAGAGCCCAGGTCACCGCGGCGACAGCGGCCAGGGTGAGCCAGCCGGGCACCGAGGTGCTCAGCGGAACCAGGGCGGCGAGCAGGGCGGCCACCCCCAGGCGTTCCCGGTTGACGGTGCCGGCGAATCGCCAGCGGAACAGCACGTGGCCGACCAGGTACAACGCCACCCCGCCCGCGAGGGCGGTCGCGATCTCGATCGGGAGGGGGTCGGTCACGTGCGCGATCACGGTCTTGAGCCCGAGGGCAACGAGCACGATCCCGGCCACCAACAGCAGGTGGAGGTAGGAGTAGGCGTCGCGGGCCAGGGCGTTCCGGGCCTGGCCCGGCTCCATGGCGACCAGCCGTCGCTCGGTCGCGACGGCGACCACGTCGAAGTGCAGCCACCACAGCGCCGCGGACAGGAACACGCCGAGGACCGCGACCGCGACCACCGGGGCGTCGATGCCGACGTGCTCGGCGCCGACGCCGATCGCCACGATCGACTCACCGAGGGCGATGATGAGGATCAGGCTGTGGCGCTCGGCGAAGTGGCCCGGCACCAGTCGCCAACCGGCGGACCCGAACAGGAACGGTCCGCCGACGTCGAACAGGATCGCCAGCACCCACAGGGCCCCCTGCGTGACGCCGTCGAGGAACGACGCCCCGACGAGCAGGGCGACGGCGACCGTCGTGCTGGCGGCCAGGCTCGTCACCGACCGGCGCAGGTCGCCGTCGTCGGGGCTGGCCAGCACGAACAGCACGATCTGGATCACCCGCACCGCCGCGTAGGCCAGGGCGAAGGCGAGCGCGAGGTCCCCGAACGCGTGAGGCACGCACAACGACGCCACGAGCATGGCGCTCATGGCCGCGAACATGGTGATCCGGGTCGCGTCGGCCTCGGGGTCGATGACCGACGTCAGCCACGCGTAGGCGGTCCACGCCCACCACAGCACGGCCAGGACCAGGAGTCCGCGGCCGAGTCCGGCCCACGTCGGCTGGGCCGCCATCAGCGCCGTGCACTGGGTGATGGCCAGCACGAAGACCAGGTCGAAGAACAGCTCGAGCGGCAGGACCTGTGATCCCGAACGCCTGGTGACCCGGCGCGGGTGGGGAGTCTCCACGGCGTCTCAGGCGCCGAGCAGCTGTTCGAGGTGGGTCTCGGGCAGGTCGGCCGAGTCGCGCTCGTGGGCGACGGAGCGGCGGTACGCCTCGGCGGACGCGGCGGCGGTCGGCTCGTCCCAGCCGAGCTCGTCGGCGATGAGGGCGGCCACGTCGTCGGCGGCGGCCGCCGAGTCGTCACGGCCCAGGAGGCGGGCGCGGGTCCGCCGCGACAGGACGTCGTCGACGGAGCGGGCCATCTCGTGGCGGACCGCGAAGATCGCCTCGGCGCGGAGGTACGGCAGGCCGACCACGAGGGGTTCGCCCAGGGTCGGGTCAGCCTCGATCGACGCCATGATCACCCGGGCCTCTCCGCCGTAGCGGCCGGCCAGGTGGTCGAGGTGCTCCCGCTCGACCCGGGGGTAGATCTCGGCCGCGTCGTGCACGGTGTCGTGGCCGGCCGCGCCCCGCAGGGCCAGGTCCCGGGTGGGGCTCGAGCCGTATCCGGCGAAGCCGGGTCGACGGGCCAGGACCGACTCGATCGCCTCGTCGACGGTGTCGGCGGCCATCTCGCGGTAGGTGGTCAGCTTTCCGCCGGTGATCGTGATCACCCCCGACGGCGACACCGCGACCCGGTGGCGTCGTGAGAGGTCCGCGGTGCGACCCTCGGCGGGCCCGTCGGCGTCGGGAGCCTTGACCAGCGGGCGGAGACCGGCCCAGGAGCCGACGACGTCGGACGGTTCGAGCTGCTCGGTGCTGGCCGCGTTGATGGCCGACAGCAGGTAGGCGACGTCCTCGGCGCTGCACTGGGGGTCGTCGACCGGGCCGTCGTAGTCGGTGTCGGTGGTGCCGATGTAGGTGAGATCGCCGTTGGGGATCACGAACACCGAGCGCTTGTCGCCGGGGACCGGGACGACAGCGGCGACCTGGTTGCGGACCTTGGACCACGGCACCGTGATGTGGATCCCCTTGGCGGGCCGGATCGAGTCGGGGTCGGCGCCCTCGTCGAGGGTGCGGACCTGGTCGGACCACACTCCCGAGGCGTTGACGACCGCACGGGTCGAGATCGTGAACCGCTCCGAGCCCCCGGTCCTGCACCCGGGGTCGAGCACCTCGACGTCGACCCCGTCGACGACGCCCTGTTCGTCCTTGCGCAGGCCGACGGCGCGCACGTGGTTGGCACACGCGGCGCCGAACTCGAGCACGGCGGTGCGCAGGACGGTGACGACCAGACGGGAGTCGTCCGCCGCGGCGTCGTAGTACAGGTACGCGGACACCAGCCGGTCCGGGGGGAGCGTGGGCATGAGAGCCAGGGCCTGGTCGAAGTCGAGGCGTTCGTGGCGCTTGCCGACCCGCCACCCGCCGGTCAGGTCGTAGCCCCACATGGCCGAGCCCAGCAGCCGTGAGATCTTGGCCGGGATCACCCCGCCCGAACCGAACATGGGGATGAGGAACGGCAGCAACTTGACCAGGTGCGGGGCGTTGCGCAGCAGGCGCTGACGTTCGGCCAGGGCCTGGTACACCAGCCCGATCTCGCCCTGCTGGAGGTACCGCAGGCCGCCGTGGATGAGCTTGGACGACTTCGACGACGTGCCCGACGAGAAGTCGCCGGCGTCGATCAGCGCGACGCGCATGCCGCGGGCGGCCGCGTCGAGGGCCACGCCGGCCCCGGTGATGCCACCGCCGATGACGGTGAGGTCGAACGACTCGGTCCGCAGCGCCTCGAGGGCGACGGAACGCACGAAGGGGCGGGGTGTGGGTGCAGCCGGGAGCACCCCGACAGGTTACGACCCCGTCCGGTGAGGTCCCGACTCCGACCTGCCCAGCCGCGTCCGCCGTCCGGGGATCCCGGGACCGCGGCCCCGGCGGAGCCCACCGTCGGCCTCCTTTGGACACCCGCGACACGCGGTGGGCAGAATCGCCCCACATGGACCGCGGTTGGCTGAACGAGTCCGCATGTCGGGGGCTCGATCCAGCGATCTTCTATCCGCTCACCGACGAGGACGCCGAGGAGGCGAAGTCGATCTGTGGCGTCTGCCCGGTCCGCGACGCATGCCTGGAGCACGCGATCGGCCACCGCGAGCACAACGGCGTGTGGGGTGGCGCCACCGAGCGGGAACGCCAGCGAATCATCCGACGTCGGCGCCGGCTCCGGGCGCTCGCCGCGTCGGGATCCGCCACGGTCCCCGCCGGCGAGGCCGCCGGCGCCGTGGGCCGCTGAGTCGGGTCGGGGAGAGGCACGTGGGGGCGTTCGCGGCGGTCGGGGCGTGGCCCGGGGTCCTGGCCCGGCTCGTCGCCGGTGAGGACCTGTCCGCGGATGTCGCCTCCGCGGCGTTGGACCGGATCCTGGCCGGCGAGGCCACCGACGCACAGATCGCGGGGTTCCTGATCGGGCTGCGGGCCAAGGGAGAGGCGCCCGAAGAGGTCGCGGGGCTCGTCGAGGCCATGTTGGCCGCGGCGTCGCCGCTCGAGCTCGACGACCCGGCCGCGACGGTCGACATCGTCGGCACCGGCGGGTCCGCCGCGTTGGGCGGCCAGGCGTTCAACGTGTCGACCATGGCCTCGATCGTCGCCGCCGCCGCCGGTGCGACGGTGTGCAAGCACGGCAACCGCAAGGCCAGCTCCACATCGGGGTCCACCGACCTGCTCGAAGCCCTCGGCGTCGAGGTCGACCTCGACGGGCCCGGCGTGCAGGCCTGCGTGCGGGAGGCGGGCGTCGGCTTCGCCTTCGCCCGGATGTTCCATCCGGCCATGCGCCACGTCGGTCCGGTCCGCACCGAGCTCGGGATCCCCACGGTGTTCAACCTGCTCGGCCCGCTGTCGCACCCGGGGCGGGTGCGCCGCCAGGTCCTCGGCGTCACCAACGCCGCCCACGTCGACCTGGTCGCCGGAGTGCTGACTCGGCGCGGGGTGCTCCGGGCCTGGGTGGTGCGCGGCGCGGACGGCCTGGACGAGCTGACGACGACCGACGCCACCGACGTCATCGAGCTGGTCGATGGGGTCGAGGTGCGCCGATTCCGGGTGACGCCCGAGGAGCTCGGACTGCGCCGGGCGACCACGACCGACATCGCGGTCGGGGACCCCGAGGCCAACGCCGAGGCGGCCACCTCGGTGCTGCAGGGCCGCTCCGGACCCGTGCGCGACATGGTCGTGCTGAACGCGGCCGCCGCCCTGGTGGTGGCCGACGTCGCGACCGATCTCGCCGACGGACTCGAACGGGCCGTCCGGGCCGTCGACTCGGGCGAGGCCGCCCGCACCCTCGGGGAGCTGGTGGCGGTCAGCCGCGCCGTGCGCGGGGACTGATCCGGGGCCGGACATCGGGGAGTCGGGGCAGCACCGACGCCAACGTGCCCTCCGATCGCTCCAGGCGGATCCGGCCCGCGTGCTGCTCCAACCACGACGCCACGCACGTGAGCTCGTCGGCCATGTCCCGGTCCACCGGGATCTGCGGGTCGGGTGGGGCGCCGGGTTGCATCTCGACGGTACGGGCGACCGGGGCGAGCTGGTCGGCCCATTCCGCCGGCCACATCTGCCACAGGACGCCGTGGCGGACCTCGGCCACCTCACCGGAGTCGACCTGGACCCACAGCTTGGAGCAGTCGCGGAGCTGGTCCAGGCGTCGTTGGCGTGACAGGGCGTCGACGAGGGCGGCCAGGCGATCGCGGGCTGCGGCGGCCTCCTCGAAGCGCTCGGCGGCGGCCACGTCGGCCATGCGCTGCCGAAGCGGCTCGACCAGCAGATCGCTCCGGCCGGTGAGCCCGTCGACGACCCGCTGGACGTGGCGGGCGTACTCGGAGCGGGCCACACCGCCCGCGCACGGACAGCTCGACACGCCGAGCTGGGCCGAGGCGCACGGCGCCGACCGGGACGCCACCGAGGTGGGGTCGTCGTCGGAGTCGCTGCGACGGGTCCGGACCGTGCCGTTGCAGCGGCGCAACGGCACGACCGACTCGATGGCGTCGGCCACCTCGCGGGCCTGGCGGGCCGAGCGCAGCGGACCCAGGTACAGGCAGCCGTCGTCGCGGACCGATCGGACCACCGACAGGCGCGGGAACGGTTCGTCGAGGGTCAACTTGAGGTAGGGGTAGCGACGCCAGCGGGTGCCGTGGGAGTTGAACCGGGGTTCGAGGGCCCGGATGAGGCGGGCCTCGAGCACCGACGCCTCCAGGGTCGACGGGCACACCTTGTGGTCGATGCGGGCGGTCTCGCGCAGCAGCGATCCGATCTTGCGGCGCTCGTCGGTGGAGAAGTAGCTGCGCACCCGGCTGCGCAGGTTGGTGGCCTTGCCCACGTAGAGCACCTGCCCGTCGGCGGCCCGGAACAGGTACACGCCCGGACGGCGGGGGAGCCTCTCGGTCAGGCGCAGCTTGTCGGCCTGGGGGTGACCGGCCATGGAGGGCAGGCCGAGCAGGTCGTCGAGACCGGCCACCCCCATCCGGCCGGCCCGCTCGAGGAGCAGGTGCAGCAGATCCGCGGTGGCGAGGGCGTCGTCGAGGGCGCGGTGGCTGGGCCGGTGCGACAGCCGGAAGCGCTCGGCGAGCGTCCCCAGGCGGCAGTCGGGAACCTCGTCGCGCACCAGGCGGCGGGCGAGGGCGACGGTGTCGACCGTGGGAGCGGTCAGCGGTGCTCGGCCGCACCGCTCGAGGGCGGCCTGGAGGAACCCGACGTCGAAGCGGACGTTGTGGCCGACCACCACCGACTCGCCCATGAACTCGAGCAGGCTGGGAAGCACCGTCTCGATGCGGGGCGCCCGCACCACCATCGACTCGGTGATGCCGGTGAGCACGGTGATGGTGGGTGGGATCGCCCGCCCCGGGTTGACGAGGGTCTGGAAGGTTCCGAGCACCTGGCCGCCGCGGACCTTGACCGCGCCGACCTCGGTGATGGTGTCGGAGCCGGGCGACCCTCCGGTGGTCTCCAGGTCGACCACGACGAACGTGGTGTCCACCAGCGGCGTGCCGAGGTCGTCCAGACTGGTCTGGCGGTAGCGGTCGGGCCGGTCGGTCGGCGTGCTGCCCGCGGTGGGTGCCATCGGCCCAGTCTGGTCGAACGTGTGTTCGACCGTCAACGGTCGGCCGGGTGACCCGGACGATAGGATCGGCGCCGATGACCTCCCCCTCCGAGCCCCCGGTCGACGCCACCGCCTCAGGCACCGCCACCCCGGGCACCACCGCTGTCCGGTACCGCTGCACCTCGTGCGGCAACCTGACCCGCTTCGACGTGACCACCACCCGGCGCACCCGGGCCTTCCACCACTACACGGTGGGCGGCGAGCTCGAGGTCGAGGACCTCAGGGTGCTCGCCGAGGAGCTCGAGTCCGTCGAGTGCCGCTGGTGCGGACCGTCGGGCGTGGTGGTGGAGATCGACGCCGACGCGGCGGCCGCGCTCGACCGGTCGGGGTCGGGCGCGTCGGACCCCGAGGGCTGAGCGGTCGACGCCGCTCCGCTGCTCACGGATGTCGCCGAGCTGGCGCTCGCGGTCGCCCGACGGGACCTCGGCGCCAACGACGCGCCCCCACCTCCACCCTCGATCCGCCCTCTGCTGCGGTTCCGCGGCCGACTGAGCACCCGGGCGGTCGACACGCTGGTGCAGGCGCTCGACGGCAACGACGACTTCCGCTCCCGGGTGGCTGCATCCGCGACCGAGGACGACGTCGGTCGGGCCGGGTGGATCTTCCTCGACCGCCCCGACGGTTGGAGCGACGAGCTCGACCAGCTCGTCGCCGTCGAGCAGGAGCGATCCGAGCGCGACCGTAGCGAGGCCGATGAGCGCTCGGCCCGGCACCGGGCCGAACACCTGGAGCGCAGCGTCGAGGACCTGCGGAGTCGGCTGGGCGCGGCCGCAGCCGAGGCCGACGCGGCCCGCAGGGCACTCGACGCGGAGCGCTCCCGGCGGCGGGAGCTGGAACGCGACGTCGAGGCACACCGCCGTCGGACCGAGGCCGCGGTCGCCGAGCGTGGCCGCGCCACCGAGGAGCTGGCCGAGGCCCGACGGATCGCCGACGAGCGGCTGTCGCGTGAGCGCTCCGCCCGCGAGCTGCTGCGCCGGCTGGAGGCGGAACGGGACCGATGGGTCGCACCGGTCGACGAAGCCCTCGTCGACGCCCGCGCCGCGCTCGCCGAGCTCGCCGCGGCACTCGACGTCGCCGGCACGGCCCTGCATCGTGACTCGGTCGATGGCGCGGAGGACCACGCGGAATCCACGACCCCGACCCGCAGCGGTCGCGCTGGCTCGAGCGGGCGGGCCCGCCGCACCCCGGTCCGACTGGCCAGAGGTGCGATCGACGGCACCGCCGAGGCCACCGATCAGCTGCTGCGGACCCCCGGCGTGGCGGTCGTCGTCGACGGCTACAACGTCTCCATGTCGGCCTGGCCACGACTCGACGCCCGCACCCAGCGGGACCACCTGGTCAAGCTGCTCGGCGCGGCCTCGGCTCGCACCGGAGCGGACGTCCACGTCGTCTTCGACGGCGACAGCGCCACCGAGGCCGAGCGGCGTCCGTCGGTGAGCGCACCGCTGGCGGTCCGGGTCCACTACAGCGCGGCGGACGTCGAGGCTGACGACGTGGTGATCGCCATGGCTCGGGACCTGCCCGCGGACCGTCCGGTGGTGGTGGTGAGCTCGGACCGGCGGGTGGCCGAGGGGGCCCGTCGCCACGGGGCCAACGTGGTCAGCTCGTCGGCG
>Ga0209477_1002679_pt1 | contig 10175 bp, 10 predicted proteins | sample KloWWTupernatant_FD_187180 | JGI IMG/M metagenome (GOLD analysis project Ga0209477, IMG submission 187180) | Active sludge microbial communities from Klosterneuburg, Austria, studying microevolution and ecology of nitrifiers - Klosterneuburg... | ecosystem: Engineered > WWTP > Aerobic digester >...
GCCTTGCAGCACCTTCCACCTTGCAGCACCTTCCACCTTGCACCTTCCACCTTCTGCGGCGGCGGGCATGCCGCTGGCATCACTCCTTCTCGTCCCAGTGCTGCACAGGCGCCGGGGCGCAGCGGGACTATGCTCGCGGCTGGCGGTAGGCGATCGGAGGCGAGTCATGCGGAAAACTGGAGCGGGGCGAGGCGCCGGCGCGGCGGAGAGCGGCTCTGTGGGGCGGATCCGTGAGGAGATCCGCGCGGACGGCAGGCGCAGCTGGGGCTTCGGCGTTGTCGGCGTCCTCGGCATCCTCGGCGGGGTTCTCGGATACACCGCAGCACCCGACGCAGCGCACGCGCAGGGGGCGCCACTGCCGCTCACCGGTGAGCTGCCGGTGCCCGAGTCGACGGCCGGTTCGCAGGACCTGCCGGAGGTCGGCATGCGCGATGCCGGCGACTATGTCGTCGTCTGGCAGAGCGACGTCGCCGGCGGCGGGCGCGACATCTTCCACCGGCGCTTTGCGGCCGATGGCTCGGCCCCCTTTGGCGAGCTCGTCGTCAACCAGAACACCGCCGGCGATCAGCTCGCGCCGGCGATCGAGGTCAACGGCAGCGGTGACTGGATCGTCATCTGGAGCACGGACGCCGCCGGCCAGGGAGTCCGCGGCCGTGCGACGGCGAGCGCCGGCGCGACCCTGCTCGATGAGTTCGCCTTTTCGCAGGCGACCTCGGCCGGCGCGAGCGCCCTCTCCATCAGCCGGGCGGAAGACGGATCCTGGGTCGGCGGGTGGAATCTTCCGGCCGCGACCGTGCGTCGCTTCGACGCCGCCGGCGCACCGGCGAGCGGCGACGTCGCCCCCGGCGCGACGCTCCTGAGCCCGCTGAATCCGGCGGTCGCGGCGGTCGCCGACGGCGAGTTCGTCGTCGCGCTGCAAGTCTCCGACAACGACGGCAGCGGGATCTTCCGCGAGCGCTTCGGCGCGGCGGGGGTTCCGATCGGGCTGCCGGAGCTGGTCTCCGAGAGCGAGGACAACGCGCAGCAGAGCCCCGACATCGGCGCCGCCGACGACGGCCGGACGGTCGTGGTGTGGGCCGATGCCGCGCTCGGGATCCGCGCGCGCTGCTTCGCGGAAAGCGGCGTCGCGACGAGCCCCGAGCTCGCCGTCGGCGGAGCGAGCGAGCGCCCGCGCGTCGGCGTCGCGCCGGACGGCGCTTTCGTCGTCACCTTCCGCACCCCGGCGGACGACATCGCGGCGCGCGAGTACGACCGCGCCTGCCGCCCGGTCGGAGCTGCCTTCACGGTCAACACCGCGACCGCCGGGATCCAGACTCTGCCGGACGTCGCGAGCTCGAACGACCGCTTCGCCGTCGTCTGGCGTGGTCTGGGAGTCGGCGGCGATGCCGACGGCTCGGGCGTCGCCCGTCGCCTCTTCCTGCGGCGCTCGCTGTTCAGCGATCCGTTCGAAGACGGCACGACTTCGGCGTGGAGCGCGGTTCAGCCCTAGGCCGGATCGGCCCTCTCCGGGACGTCGAAGGTTGCGGCGGCGGTCGCAGCGGCGGTCGCAGCGGCGCGCTGCGGAGAACTGCGCTACTCAGCCCGAAGATCGTCCTCTAGACTCCGCCGCGGAGGCTTCGCCATGACCCACCCGCTCGCCGCACGCTGGATCGCCGCCGCGCCGAAACTGCTTTCCGTGCTGCGCATGGTCGCCGGTCTGCTCTTTCTGCTCGCCGGCACGTCGAAGCTCTTCGCCTTCCCGGTGGGCCTCCCTCCCGGCGTCACCGTGGAGTTTCCGTCGCAGATCTGGATCGGCGGCGCGCTCGAGGTGGTGGGAGGAGCGCTGCTGCTGCTCGGCCTCTTCACCCGCCCGACGGCCTTCATCCTGTCGGGCGAGATGGCGGTTGCCTACTTCCAGTTTCACGCCCCACAGGGGTTCTGGCCGACGGTGAACGGCGGCGTGCCGGCGGTGCTCGACTGCTTCCTCTTCCTCTACTTCTCCGCCGCCGGCGCCGGACCCTGGAGCCTCGACGCGCTGCGCAAGAAGGCGTAGCCGGCACGAGACAGGGGCACGAAACGGCGCGACCCCGCTCCGTCTAGAATCGGCCGCCGAGGAGATGCCATGCCGTCGAACATCGCTCCCGTCGCCGAAGCCGCCCGATTCGCCGATCAACTCGAGCGCTCCCTGAACGGCGGCGCCTGGCATGGCCCGGCGCTCGCAGAGGCCTTAGCCGGCCTCACCGCGGACGAGGCCGACTTCCGGCCGTTCGCCGGCGCCCACACGATCCGCGAGCTGGTCTTCCACCTCGACTTCTGGATCGAAGAGACCCGCCGGCGGATCGAGGCTCCGCCCGACGATCGGCCCGACCCGGAGACCGACTGGCCGAGCGGCAAAGTCGCAAAAGGTCGCCAAGATGCGACCTGGAAGGCGGCGCTCGCTCACCTCGAGGAGAGTCACCGCCGTCTGAAGGCCACCGTGCTGGCGCTCGACGAGGCCGGTTTCGACCGCCGGGTCGCCGGCTCGGATCCGACACTGCGCGGCATGCTCCTCGGCCTGCTTCAGCACAACGCCTACCACGGCGGACAGATCGTCCTGCTGGCGAAGGCGGCGCGGAGCCGGCGCGGCTCCTGAGCCCAGACGGATCTCTTCAGCCGCCCTGCAACCGCCGCAGCGCCGCCTGTTTCAACGCCATGCTGGTCGCGGCGCCGCGCGAGATGATGCGGACTTCGTTGTCGGGCAGCGTCGGCAGGATGCGCAGCGCGAACGGCATCGGCAGCTTCGGGTTGTGGATCAGCGCGACCCGGACGTCGAGGTTGGCGAACCAGGGCTGCGTCTTGAGAATCAGCTCGGCGGCCTGAAACGACAGGAACGACGACTTGGCGACGCGCAGCACTTCGTCGGTACCGAGGCGCGGGTTCTTGAGCAGGGCGAAGAGCACCTGGGGATCGCTGTCCTGCACCAGGATGGCGCGCTCGAGCCGGTCGGCCTTGCCGGCGAGCATCATCTTCTGCGGCGGCGTCATCCGGCGCAGGCGCTCCCACAGTGAGACCGCGGCAGACTCGTCGGCCGCCGGCGCCTCCGCCACCGCGGGAGAGTCCGTCGGCGTTGGCAGCGGTGCGAGGAGAGCGCGAACGATGTCGGCCGGTACGCCCTCGAGATGCAGCGCCAGCGCACCGGGTAGCACCGCGACCACCCGCGCGGCGACCGCGACTTCGGGTCCGGAGGCGATACACAGCGTCAACGCGACCGCGCTGTCCGCCGGCAGCGGTTCGCCCGCCGCGACCAGGAGCCCGCCGACCGCGAGGCTGGTGCGCTCGACGGCCGCGAGCTCGGCGGGACTGTCGAACTCCACCCGAAAGGCACCCGGACGCGTCATTTCGCTTCGCATCGCGCCCCGACGATCTCACTTTCCGCGCCGACTTTCGACTGCAGCAAGGGCGAGGGGGAGCCGCTGCGCGCCGCGACCGCAGTCGCTACGGCTCGGTGAGCTTGTAGCCCAGGCCGTGGACGGTGAGAAGGTGGCGCGGCTCGCGCGGCTCGGGCTCGATCTTCTTGCGCAGCTTGGCGACGTGCATGTCGACGGTGCGGGTGAGCGGCGCGCCCTTCGTCTCCCAGACGGCGTCGAGGAGGCTCTCGCGGGTGACGACCTCGCCGCGCCGGCTGGCGAAGTAGGCGAGCAGGCGGAACTCGCGCGCCGAGAGGTCGACCGGTGTCCGGCTCGCGACGCCTCCGCCGGTGCCGCTGCCGGCGCTCTCGCGATGCGCCTCGTGACGCTTGAGATCGACCACCAGATCGCCGATCCGCAGCGGCCCCGCCGGCCGCTTCGTGCCCGTGCGGCGCAGCAGCGCCTCGCTCCTGGCGATGAGCTCCATGAAGCCGAACGGCTTGGCGACGTAGTCGTCGGCGCCGGTGCGCAGCCCGACGACCTTGTCGATCTCCTGGCCGCGCGCCGTGAGCATGATGATCGGCACGGCGTTGCCGCGCGCGCGGAGCTCGCGACAGACGTCGAGGCCGGTCATGCGCGGCAGCATCACGTCGAGGATCATGAGGTCGGGCGGCTCGCCCTGCGCTGCCCGCAGGCCCGCCTCGCCGTCGCGCGCGGCGCGGACGCTGTAACCCTCGGAGGCGAAGCCGTCGCGCAGCGCGACCGACATCGCTTCGTCGTCTTCGACGATCAAGACGCTCGGCAAGGTCAGGCCTCCCTCGGAAGCTGTACGGACTCGGCGGCCTCGCCGCCGGCGTGGGTGGCGGGATCGGCTGCCGAAGTCGACGCGAACGGCAGCACGACGCGGAAGCGGCTCCCCTCCCCCGGCCGGCTCTCGACCTCGATGCGGCCACCGTGCGCCTCGACGATATGGCGCACGATGGCGAGGCCGAGGCCGCTCCCCTTGACGTCGTGGACGAGCCCGGTCGAAACCCGGTGGAAGCGGTCGAAGATCTTCGCCTGTTCGTCGCGGGGAATCCCCAGCCCATGGTCGGCGACGGTGACGACGGCACAGTCGCCTTCGCGAGCGAGCGCGACGTCGATGTCGCGCGCGTCGCCGGAGTACTTCTGCGCGTTGTCGAGGAGGTTGGCGAGCGACTGGCCGATCGCCCCGGCGTCGAGCGCGATCGGCGGCAGCGGCGCCGCCGGCGGCTGCCAGCCGAGGCGGAAGCCGGCCTGCTCGAAACTCGGACGGAAGGTGCGCAAGGTCTCGCGCACCACCGCCTCGAGGTCGGCGGGCGCGAGCTCGTAGCTCTTGCGCCCCGATTCGATGCGCGCCAGGTCGAGAATGTTGTTGATCAACTGCGTCAGGCGGCGGCTCTCGGTTTCGATGTACTCGCCGTACATCTTCACCTTCTCGGGCGTTTCGGCCTTCCCCAGGCGCAGCAGCTCGCCGAAAACGCGGATCGAGGCGAGCGGTGTGCGCAGCTCGTGCGAGACGTTGGAGACGAAGTCGCTCTTCATCTGAGAAAGACGCATCGCCCGCGCTGCCGCGCGCAGCGCGAAGAGAACGCCGCCGGCGACCACCGCGGTGAGCAGGAACGACAGCGCCAGGTTGATGGCGAAATTGCGCCGCGCCCAACCGGCCGGAGTGTAGTGGCGGCTGTGGATGCCGAGCTCCCAGTCGCGGAAGAGGAAGGTCAAGTGGCGCGTCGCCTCGGGCGCGCGGTCGGGGAGGGCTCCGGCGCCGCCGTCGAAGCAGAGCTCGCGGCCGGCGCCGTCGCGACCCGAGACCACCGGCAGCGCATCGCGCTCGCCCTGGAATCGCGACAGCGCGTCGTGCACCGCGCCGGCGAGGACCACCTTCTCGAAGTGCGCGGCGTCGACCAGGAGGCCCGCGAGACCGACGAGCTTGCCGGCGTCGTCGGTAATCGGGTTGAGGATCAGCCGGTGCGCCGGATCGCGCTCCTCCACCTGCAGCGAAGGCTTGTCGAGGATCCCGCCCTTGTAGGCGACGATCTTCCACGGCGCGATCGCCATGTAGACGGCGCGCTCTTCGGCAGGCTGCGGCGGCACCGGCTCGAGACTTCCCGGAACGTAGTAGACCGGCCAGCCGCCCTTGTCGCCGGCGTAGGAGACGACGAACAGGCGCGCGACGCCGGTCAGGTCCTTCTTCTTGAAGTAGTACGGCGCCTTGGCGAGACGCTCGGGAGTGAAGAGCGCGGCCGGGAGGTTGAGCGCCCGTTCACCGAGCGACCGGTAGTGCACCTCGACCCCGGCGGCGACGGTCTCGAGCAGGTTGTCGAGGGTGGCGCGGTGAGCGTCGGCCGAAGCGCGCTCGAGCCGCTCGAGCCACAAGTACTGCAGCCCGAGGAGCGCCATCAGCGGGAGGAGCGCCGCCGCGAAAACCGTCCAGCTCTGCCAGCGCTGTATCCGTCGCATCGCTCCGCCTTTAGACCACACGTTACAGAGATACGAAAGGGCGGCAGGCGGAGTTTTACAGAAGCTTGACGAAGCCTCGCGCCCTTTTACGAACGCGAGACGTCGTTTACAGCCCGCGGGCGTAACTTGCTTGCGTGGGCGCCAGAGAGAACGAACCGAACCCGGGAGCCACGGTGGCAGGCGCCCTCCGCCGCGGACCGGGAGAGAAACGGAGCTTCGACATGACCAGCCTCAACCGCAGGGGAACCGCCGTCGCCGTCGTCCTGCTGCTCGCTTCGAGCGGCGCCGCTCTTGCCGGCGGCGAGCACTGCGCCGAGAAGCACACCCAGGCGAGCTACGACGAGATGGCGAAGAAGTACGCCTCTCACGGCTACCTCGGCATCGAGACCGAGAAGAACGCCGCCGGCGTCTACGCGGTCTCGAAGATCGCCCCGGGCAGCCCGGCCGAGAAGGCCGGCTTCCAGAAGGGCGACGTGCTCGTCGCGCTCAACGGCGCGCGCTTCGGCGACGACAACAAGGAGGCGGTCAAGAAGGCGAAATCGCAGCTCGCACCCGGCAAGGCCGCGACCTACACGGTGACCCGCGGCGGCAGCGAGAAGCAGCTCACCGCGACGCTCTCGACCGTGCCGCGCGAAGTGCTCGCGCAGTGGGTCGGCGAGCATGTCGTGAGCCACACCGCCGACCAGGTGGCGTCGAACTGAGGCACCTGCGCGCTCGACGCGCATCCAGGAAACTCCTCGCAGTATTCGCAAGAAGGGATCGCAGGGATCGAACGGCCGGTGGCGCCCTCGCAAGCGCCGCCGGCCGTCGCCTCGCGCGCTCGACCAGCGCGCCGTCGCCAGAGGGCCCGTTCGCGCCCGCGTGCGGGACGCCGCACGCTCCGATGCTAGTCTCCGCGCCAGATTTCCGGGCTCTGGCGGACGACGCGGGCGACTCCTCGCCGGCGGACGCTCCGTGCCCTGCGGAGGAGGTTCGCGATGATTTCCATTGCCGCCCTGTGGATGCCGATCGTCGTCTCCGGTGTCGCCGTCTTCGTCGTGAGCTCGATCCTGCACATGGTGCTGCAGTACCACCGCGCCGACTACAAGCGGATCCCCAACGAAGCCGAAGCGCTCGCCGGAATCGCCAAAGCGAATCTCGCGCCGGGCTTCTACCAGTTCCCGTCTTGCGATTCGATGAAGGAGATGGGCACTCCCGACGTCCAGGAGAAGTTCCGCCGCGGCCCGGTCGGGATGCTCACCGTCATGCCCAACGGACCGATGTCGATGGGCAAGTACCTCGGCGGCTGGTTCGTCTACTGCCTGGTGGTGAGCTTCTTCCTCGCCTACCTCGCCGGGCGCACCCTCGCGCCGGGCATCGACTACCTGATCGTCTTCCGCTTCGTCGGCACGGCGGCCTTCCTCGCCTACGGCCTCGGCAACATCGTCAACTCGATCTGGATGGGTGTGCCGTGGAGCAACACGGTGCGCGCCGTCATCGACGGGCTGGTCTACGCCCTGGTCACCGGCGGCTGCTTCGGTTGGCTCTGGCCGCGCTAGGTGCGGCGGGAAATCGGCTGGCTCCTCGCGGGGCATCTTGGGCAAGCCCCCGCGACGGGTCCTGTCTGGCCCGCTTCCCATGGGTCCTCGCACCCAAGGGTGCAAGCGCTGAAGAACCGCGCTCCGGGCCCATGGGAGCCCTCGGTCCAGCCACCCCTCGCTCGACGCCGGTGAACAGCGAGTGCTGCGGAGCGTGCGCTGGCGCTACGGCGTGCAAACGGCGAAGATCTGCAGGTCGTCGACCAGGGTGTGGGCGGTGATGCCGGAGGTGAGCTCGCTCCAGGAGTCGATGGCGAAGCCGCCGGTGATGTTCTGCAGCACGCCGGTCATGTCGATGGCGTCGACCTGCCAGGCCTGCGGCTCGGCGCTGCCGGCGGGCCAGACGCGGGCCCGCAGGCGTGACGCGTTGCCGAGTGCGAGGGGCGGCGGATCCTCGAGGCGGTAACGCACGCGGTACGGCACTCCGTTCGCCAGGCCTAGGTCGTTATCGAACAGAATTTCGATCTGTTCTTCGAGGCCGCCTTGCTCCCGCCAGACGCCGATGCCGGGCCCGCGGAACGCCTCGACGAAGACGGCGTAGCCCTGCCCCGGCGGCACGGTCTGCTGCAGGTAGCCGCCGTTCTGGCGGGCGTAGAAGCCGACGCCCTGGGTCGCAGCGTCTTCGAAGACGAGAGTGAACAGCGCCTCGATTGTGCCGGCGGTCCCCGGCGCGACCATCCGCGCCAGGGAGTAACCGGACGGATCCGGCCGCAGCCGGCCACGCCCCTGCTGGATGTCGGCAACGGCGACTTCGTTGCCGGCCTCGACCCAGGGGGCGGGCCAGGGTGAACCGTCCGCCAGTGCGAAGTTCTCTTCGAAGAGGAGTGCGCCGCAGCAGGCCGGCCCTCCGGCCACCCCTGTCGCCGCGCTCCAGGCGCACTGCGAGCCGACCTCGAAACCGTCGAAGAACAGAATCTCCGCGGCGGCGGGCGGCGCGGCGGCAGCTTGCAGCGGGACAAGCAGAGCTGCGATCGACAGCGCACGCCGGAACATGGCGCGCATTCTGCGCCGGCGCGCCGCCGCGCTCAAGGGCCGGCTGCACAGACGGAGCGGGCGAGACGGCTGCAGGCGGAGCCGCGCCACGACGCCGCCCGCGGAATCTTCAGCTCGATCGCGGGACGATTCGAGGGCGGCTGGGGACGGTGACGAACTCGCCGTCCTGCTCGCCGCCGAAGCGATAGGCGGCGAGGAAGCCGCCGGCCGCCACCGAGTAGTCGAGGCAGAAGACGTTCGGTGCCAGCGCCACCGGCGCCGGGTCGTTGAGCCAGTAGTGGCCGAAGAAGACCGGCGGCGCGGTCGCCCGGTAGGGCCGCGCCTCGGCGACGACCTTGGCCGGCAGCGGCGCCGGAGAAAGGTGCGGGAAGTGCGGCAGGGCGTAGCTCGCCACCGTCTGCCCGGCGGTGGGCGCGTACCAGCGCACGCGCGCGAGCGTGCGCCGCTGGCCGTCCTTGTCGACCAGCGAGTCGCCCGGCGGGAGCTGCATCTCCTTCCCCTTGAGCACGATTTCGAGCGCCGCGAAGAGCAGCGACTCGCTGTTAGAGCCCTCGACGAGGAAGGCGTCCGAGAGTCCGCCGTGGCGAGCCCAGGCCTCGTCGATCACCCCGAAGGCGACCTCGTCCCAGCAGGCATGCACAACGCGCAAGGCCCCTGCGCGCCCGGCCTGACCGATCTCGAGCCGGACGGGCAGGGTGCGCAGAAAGGCGAGATGGCTCGCGAGCTCCGCGGCCGGCACCTGCGCCACCGTCGCCGCGACCTGATGGAGGTTGCGGTCGAAGTGCCGGCGCAGGTACTCGCCGGGGAGGTCCGGATCCGGAGTGTGAAAAGCGAAGGCGTTCCACTCGTGATTGCCGAGCACGGCGAGCGCCGAACCGGCCTCGAGCATGCCGCGCACCAGGCGCAGCGTCTCGCGGATCTCGGGTCCGCGGTCGAGGAAGTCGCCGACGAAGATCGCCGTGCGCTCGCGATGGCGAAAGACGCCGGCGCGCCGGCGATAGCCCAGACGGCGCAGCAGCTCCGCGAGCTCGCTGGCATGGCCATGAATGTCGCCGATGAGGTCGTACATCAGCGCGGCACTCTACCCGTCCGCCCGTGCCGCGGGAAAATGGGGACGGCCGCCAAAAAAAAGGGGGGACAAAAAAGGGGGACTGCCCCCGTCTCGAAGGGACAGTCCCCGTCGGCAGTCTACGTCAGCAGTTGGCGGGCTGCGACGTCAGTGGCGGTCGCGCTCGCCGCCGTTGCGATCGTTCGAGCCGTTGTGCCCGTTGCGATCGTCGTTGCCGTTGCCGCCGCGCCGGTGCGAGCCGTCGCCGCGATGGCTCGACCCGCTTTGCCCGCGACCGTACGCGTCCTGGCGACGCCCGTCGCGGGAACCGTGGCGATCGTCCTGCCGCCAGGTGGAACGGCGGTCAGAGCGACCCTCCGGGCGGTAGCTCGGGCGATGTTCGGGGCGGTAGGCCGGGTCTCTGGGCGCGCCGTAGTGCGACCCGGAATGCGGCCGGTAGTCCGGCCGGTACTGTTCCCGGTACTGGGGTCGGTAGTCGTGCCGGTAGTTGGAGCCGTAGCTGGGCCGATACTGCGGCCGCGAGTGTCCGCGGAAGCAGGCATGCGCGGTCGGATACCAGGAGTGGTGATGGTCGCACCAGCGGCTCTGGGTCGGCTCGCCCCAGCCGCTCCAGAATTGCGGGCGGGCGTCGTAGCTGCCATAGAGCCGGCTGTTGCAGTAGACGAACGGCCGATAGTCGACCTCACTGCC
>Ga0209477_1002680_pt1 | contig 10173 bp, 6 predicted proteins | sample KloWWTupernatant_FD_187180 | JGI IMG/M metagenome (GOLD analysis project Ga0209477, IMG submission 187180) | Active sludge microbial communities from Klosterneuburg, Austria, studying microevolution and ecology of nitrifiers - Klosterneuburg... | ecosystem: Engineered > WWTP > Aerobic digester >...
CCGCCTCGGCGACCTTCCAGAGCCAGCTCCCAGTGGGCTTCACCGATCCTCCGGACGCCAGGAAGCAGCTGCTCTTCGACCACCGGCTGACGCCGGCGACGCCGACCTGGCCCTCCGGCTTCCGCTGGAACATCACCTGGGACCAGAACGTCCACCTGGCGACCCGCTGCACGACCTTCGACGACGAGACCGATCACGAGCCGAATCCGAACTATGCCCTGGGCGACCTGGCGCAGGAGTGGCTCCTCGGCTCCGGCTGGAACGGCGTCGGCTTCCCCTCGGCCGAGCTCTTCCGATTCGTGAGCAACAGCGAACCGCGACCGGCGACCTTCTGCGGCATCGGCCGCGAGGCCGGCACGGTCAGCCCGCCGCACTGGGGCAGCGCCGCCTACAACGCCGAATGGAGCGACTTCCTCGGCGGGCTGGAGAACTACCTTCAGGGCCTGGGCCTGCTGTCGAAGACGTTCTACTACGTGCAGAACGAACCGGCGGGCACGACCGACTACGACCTCGCGGCGCACCTCTGCCGGCTGTCGAAGGCGGCGGCGCCGAGCCTGCGCCTGGCGATCAGCGAGGAGCCCAAGCCGGAGATCGCCGAGCACGCCGCCGGCGCCTGCGGCTATGACCTCTGGCTCGCTCACTTCGGCGAGCTCAAGCGGAGCTACGCCGCAACCCGCCAGCTGCTCGGCGAGGAGGTCTGGCTCTACAGCCTGGCGCCCGACTTCTGGGTCAACCCGACGGACGCCGGCCGCCAGGGCTCGGAAGCCCGCATGCTCCCCTGGATCGCCTGGGCCGATCGCGCCCGCGGCTGGTCGTACTACGACGGCGACAGCTTCTTCGCCGCCGGCAATCCGACCGTACGCCTCGAGCTCCTGCGCGAGGGCTTCGAGGACTACGAGTACCTCGTGCTCGCCAACGGCGGCACACCGCCGCAACCCGGTGTCGTCGAGCCGGCCGACCGGGCGGCGTTTTCCGCCGCCCACAGCGAGATCGACTGGAACCACGACGCCGGCGCGCAGGCTACGCTGCGCTGCGAGCTCGGCCGCTACCTCGAAGGCCACCGCACCGACATGCCGGCCCTGCAGCGCGCCGGCACGCGCCCGCGGGCGGAGTACTACATCAACTTCCAGCCCTGCTGTGCGCCGGCCAATCCGTCCAGTCCCCTGGTCTTCGGTGGACACACCTGGATCCAGATCGGCTGGAATCCGTGGAGCGACGCCCTGGGCTACGGCTGGCGGGGTCCGAACCAGGGCAACAGCGGCGTCCTGCTCGCGGCCTACGATACGAGTCGCCCCGCCTACAACCTCCTCGAGACCTCCTACATCTGGGACGACTTCGGACGGGAGAATCTCTTCGAGTTCGACCTCCAGAACGGCCGCTATCTCGTCACCGTCGGCGTCGGCCGCGGCGGCATCGGGAACCCGGACCCGCACAACGCGATGGTCGAGGGCATCCGTGTCGTCGACCAGCAGGTCCTCTCCGACATCACGGAAGCCTCGACGGAGGTCGAGCTCACCGACGGACGGCTCTCGCTGGTGATCGGCGGCCGCTCCGACGCAACCGGTGACTGGGCTTACACCTTCCTCGCCTACATGACGATCATTCCGGTGCCCTAGGAGCCGAGCGCCGCGACTCAGGGTGCGGTTGCGCTCCAGCGTAGCGTGTCGGCGGACTCGAAGCCGTCGGCGAAGAGCGCCGACGAGCCCGCCAGCCGCAGCAGCGCGCCCCCGCCCATGCGCAGGATCTGCTCCGCCAGCAGCGGATTGAGATAGCCCGGCAGGTCGTTCGTCGTGTGGTAGTTCGGATTCGACGGATAGTCCGCCTCGATCGCCAGCACGGCCGGGCGGCGTTGCCCCACGGGCAACTGCAGGAACGGCACGTGGTCCGAGCCCCAGGCGCCGTACTCGATCACGATGCCCAGCGAGGTGAAGTCGGCGGCGGCATCGGCGAGCAGGTCGATCCAGCCCTGGGCGAACGACTCGCTTTCGAGAATGCAGTCGAGCGCCGCCCCCGCCGTGAAGGCGATCATGTCGAGCACGTAGGCGCCCTGGACGTTTCCCAGCTGGCCTGCCGCTGCCAGGTCGGCGACGTAGTCCTCGCTGCCGTAGAGGCCCTGCTCCTCGCCCGAGAAACAGACGAAGGCAAGCGTCGCCTCCGGCGGATGCGCTGCGAAGAGGCGGGCGAGCTCGAGCGTCCCGGCGCAGCCCGAGGCGTTGTCGTCGGCCCCCGGCGCACCGACCGCAGGGTTCCCCGAGGTCGAATCGTAGTGCCCGCCGACCACGTACCACTCGTCGGGGCGAACGCTGCCGGTCAGCTTGGCGATGACGTTCCAGCCGGTGTTGGCGCCGACCGGGAAACTCGCGGTCGTCACCGCGAGGCCCGGGAGCGCCGAGAACTGCGCCACCAGCCAGTCGCGCGCCGTGAGGACCTGCGCACCGCGCGTCCAGCGGTTCCACGCCGCGAGGGTGGCGACGTCGGCGGCCCAGCGGTCGCGGTCGATTTCGTCGAGCAGGAGGCTGATCTGCGGATCGGTGAGCGCCTCGCTGCCGCCTCGCGCCGGGCGCGACCGGCGCCGCGCCAGAACCCGGTTGGGCGCGAAGGGGAAGAGCGCCGGCCCGATCCGGTCCGGACCCGGCCCTGCGCCATTCCCGGCGGTGCGCCGGAGCTGCCCGAGGAGCGCGGGCGGCAATGCGGTGGCGAGCTCCATCACCGCCCAGCGCCCGCCGCGCGCCAGCACGCGGCCGAGCTCCGCGGCCGGCAGATCGGGCGTCACCTTGAGGAAGGCGAGCTGCGATGGATCGACGGCCGACCGATTCTCGACGGAGAGCGCCCCCGCGGCAAGCGCCGCGGCGCCCAGCTCGGTGGCGGAGAGTGCGCCGCCGCGCGAGCAGAGCAGAAGGTCGCGGTCGGCCTCGATCCAGTAGTCGGCGCCGGGGAGCGCCCGCAGGCGCCCGGCCGCGATCTCCTCCCCAGAAGCGATGGTCGCGACCACGCACTCGTCGCGCGCCGCCGGCGCCGCCTGGGCGGGGACGGCGAAGCCGCACATCCCGAGCGCGCACAGCGCTGCGGGCAGCCGCCGAACAGGCCGGCGGTTCGATTCGACGTGCATAGGCACGGCCGAAACGTAACTCCCCCGTGCGACCCTCCGCGCCGCCCCGTGGGGCGGGCAGGCCCGACCGAGCGGTCACAGCTGGTAGCCTCTTCGCACTGCGGATCGAAGCGCCTCCAACCGACCGCAGCGGAGCCCCGATGAGCCTGCCCCGCGAATTCGCCAGCGACAACACGGCCCCCGTCCATCCAGCAGTCCTCGAGGCGCTCGCCGCCGCCAACCACGGACCGAGCCCCGCCTACGGCTACGACGCATGGACGGAGCGCGCTACCGCCTGGTTCCGCCGCGAGTTCGGCGCCGAGACGAGCGTCTTCCCGGTCTGGAACGGCACCGGCGCCAACGTCCTCGCTCTCCGCGCGCTGACGCGGCCCTGGCAGGCGGTCGTCTGTACGGCGCAGGCGCACATCCAGGTGGACGAGTGCGGCGCCCCGGAGCTCCTCACCGGCTGCAAGCTGATCGACCTGCCGACCGTCGACGGCAAGCTCACGCCGGCGCAGCTGCGCGCGGCGATGAGCGGGGTGGGCGATGAGCACCACGTCCAGCCTGCCGTCGTGTCGCTCACGCAGGTCACCGAATACGGCACGGTCTACACCTGCGACGAGGTCACGGCCCTCTGCGCGACGGCGCACGAGCTCGGCCTGCGCGTGCACATGGACGGCGCCCGGCTCGCCAACGCCGCCGCCGCGCTCGGCCTGCCGCTGCGGGCGTTCACCCGCGACGCCGGCGTCGACATCCTCTCCTTCGGTGCGACCAAGAACGGCGCCATGGGAGCCGAGGCTGTCGTGGTCTTCGATCCGGCTCTGGCCGAGGGGATGCTCTTCCTGCGCAAGCAGTCGATGCAGCTCGCCTCGAAGATGCGCTACGTCTCGGCGCAGTTCCTCGCCCTGGCCGAGGGCGACCTCTGGCTCGCCAATGCGACGCACGCCAACGCCATGGCGCAGCGTCTGGCCGCCGGCGTGCGCCGCATCCCCGGCGTCGAGATCACCCAGAGGGTCGAAGCGAGCGCGGTCTTCGCCGAGCAGCCGCGCACCGTAAGCGAGCGGCTACAGAAGGAGTTCCACTTCTACTTCTGGAACCACTCCCCCACCGAAGTGCGCTGGATGACCAGTTGGGCCACCAGCGAGGCTGATGTCGACGAGTTCATCGCCGCCATCGCTGCGGAGATGGCCGCGATGGCGGCGACAGCTCCCTAACTCGCCCGCGGACGGCGCCGGCCGGCGCCGCTAGCGCGCCTGCGGCCGCTCGCGAAAGAGCAACCAGAGGGCGGCCGGCAGGATTGTGAAGTCGGCGACCATGGCGAGGACGAACGCCGCCGAGGTCACGGCACCGAACTGCCGCATCGGCGGCAGGTTCGACAGCACCAGGGCGAGAAACCCGCCGGCATTGATCAACGTCGCGAAGAGGATCGGGTGGCCGGCGACGCGCACGGCGTGCGACAGCGCCTGCTCGGTCGTCTTGCCCGCGCGGCTCTCCTGGAAGTGGTAGAAGAAGTGGATCTGATCGTTCTCCGTCGCGCCGAGCACGGTGGTGGCGATGAGGATGGTCGCCACGTTCAGCGGGATGCCGGTCAGGCGCATGAACAGGAACATCACCAGAATCGCGAACAGCGACGGCAACATCGCGGTCAGGCGCGCGGGGCCGCTGCGGAAGACCAGCAGGAACGTGAAGAAGATGATCGTGAAAGTGATGGCGAAGCTCTGCACCAGGGTCGGCACCAGGTGAGAGGCGATCGTCGCCTGGAGCACGCCGCTGCCGACGAGGCGATACGTAAATCGATTCAGTACCGGAGCCGAGACGGCGGTCCGCTGCCAGGCGGCATCCACTCCGGCGCGCAGCGCGGCCAGGCCGCCGCCCGCTCCGGCGCGCGAGGTCACCGTGAGATAGGTCTGCTGCAGGCTCGTCGTGTCCACCCACTGGCGCAGCGTCGGCTCGACGAGCAGCAGCTGCTCGAGATCGGCCGCCACCGCCGTCATGCCGGACTCGTCCCGCGGCAGCGCATCCCCCAGACCGGCGACATAGCGCCGCAGGCGGAGCACGGCCGGAAGCCCCACCACTGAACCCACCGCCGGCTCCGCCTGGAGCTCGCCGCTCAGGGCGTCGAGCGCCGAGAGCGTCTGCGGCTCGAGCACCGCGCCGGGCGGCGTGGTCACCAGCAGCGAAACCGAGGTCAGCCCCAGGACGCGATCCGTGTAGGCGCGGGTGTCTCGCGCCGCGGGGAGATCGGGATCGACGTAGTCCAGGGCGTCGACCTGTAGCCGCATCGGTGCAATGAGACCGGGCAGCCCGACGAGGGCGACCAGACCGGCGAGCGAAAGCACGAGGGCGAGCGCGAGGATCGTCCAGCGCCGGGCATAGGACCAACGCGGCAGGAGATCGGCTGCGCGCGCCACCCACCCTCCCGAGACCGCGCGCTCGCGGCGGGTCGGCGTGCGCAGGAGGACCTGCAGCGCCGGGTAGAGCGTGAAGCAGACCACCCACCCGAGCACCAGCCCGGCCGCGGTCCAGATGCCGAGCTCGCGGATCGGCCGGATCTCCGAGACGCCGAGTGCCGCGAAACCGACCGCGGCGGCGAAGACCGAGGCCGAGACGGCGAGGAACTTGTTCCGCAGCGCGAAGACCCGGTGTTCGTCGAGCGTCCGTCCGTCACCCTGGTCGACGAAGCGCGAGTGGAGATAGACCAGGCTGGCGGTGGCCGTCACCATCAGTGCCAGCGGCACGAGGGACGAGACGATGGTGAAGCCGAACCCGACGAGGCCGCCGAAGGCGACACCCAGGAGCACAGCCACGGCGAGGCTGAGAAGAATGGCGGCGAGGGCTCGCCACGAGCGGTAGAGCCCGAGCACGAGCAGGACGACGAAGGCGCCGAAGAGCGGGAAATAGCGCACCGTCGCCGCCGCCGTCTCGCGCTCGAGCCACGCGTCGAGCCAGGGCGCGCCGACCCGCCCTACGGTCGTGATGCGCCCGTTGTCCCCCTCGTGTCCGCTGTCGGCCGCGCGCTCGGCGAGGCTCGCGGCGATCGCGGCGTCGATGCCCGCGAGGGCTCGGTCCCGTTCGGCGGAGCCCGCGACATCGAGCGCGGCGACGACGCCCCAGAAGTCGTCGCCCACGAGACCCTGGGCGCGAAAGAAACCGGTGCCGGCGACGAAACGCTGCAACTCCGCACGCGCGCCGGCCTCTTCCGCGCTCCCGGCGACGCCGGGATGCAGGCGCTCCCATACGGTGAGCACCGAATAGGGGACCACCTTCGGCACGCTGGCGAGACGCTGCTGCAACGCGGCGAGGCCCGCGATCGCCGCGGCGGAGTAGGGATCGCTGGTCCGGGCGACGAGGATCACCAGCGGCTTCTCGGGAAAGAGCCGCTGGAACTCGCGGGTCGCCTGGACATCGGGGTTGCCGGCGACAACCATGCGCTCGACCGCGTTGTCGCGCGGGATGCGCAGTGCCAGCAGCAGCGCAGCCGGAAGCATCACGGCGTAGACCACGACGATGAGCCAGCGCCAACGGAGGACACGCGCGAAGAGCGCCTCGAGGCGCGAGCCCGGAGTTGGTGTCATCATCGCCCGGCATCTTACCGGGCAGGGGAACGTCATGCGGCAGCCGCACCTCAAAACGTCGAGCCGAAGCACCTTCGCCAGCCTGCGGACTGCACTGGCCGGCCTGCTGCTCCTGGGGTGGAGCGCCCTCCCCTCGGCCGCCCAGTCGCCTGCCGCCGCGGCGCCACGACTCCTCGTCGTCTGCGCCCCCGGATATCCCGGCTCGACTGCGGAGGCGCAGCCGGCGATGGATGCCCTCGCCGGCGCCGTCGGCGCCGCCGCCGGATGGAAGCCGGGAGAACTGGCGGGCGTCTACTTCGCGAGCGAATCGGCGGGCCTCGCGCGACTCGCCGCACCCGCAGCCACGCTCGCTCTCGTGCCGCTCAACTTCTTCCTCGAGCACCGCGAGAGCCTCGAGCTCGTCCCCCTCTCCCAGGCGATCCAGCAAGGCGGCGAGACCGCCGAGCCCTGGAGCCTGGTGGCGGGCAAGGGGTTGGTGACCGGTCCGGCGAGCCTCGCGGGCTTCGAGCTCATCAGCCTGGCAGGCAACACGCCGCGCTTCGTGCGCGGGCCGGCGCTCGCTGCGTGGGGGGCACTGCCGGCCGACCTGAAAATCGTCTTCTCCGGGGCCCTGCTCTCGGGGCTGCGCCGCGCGGCGGCTGGCGAGAAGGTCGCGCTGCTGCTCGATCGCGGCCAGACCGCGGCGCTCGCCACCCTGCCTTCGGCGCCGCAGCTGGAAATCGTCACGCGCTCCCCTCCCCTGCCCGTCTCGGTGCTCTGTGCGCTCGGCGATCGCCTGCCGGCAGCGCGGCAGAAGGCGTTCGTCGCGGCGCTCGCCAACCTGGCGAGCACTCCAGCAGGCGCAGAGGCCCTCGCCGGCGTGCGCCTGGCGCGTTTCGTTCCGGCCGATGCGAAAGCGCTGGCGAGCGCCGGCGACGCCTATGCGCGGGCGCAGAACTGAGATGCGGGGGCTTGGCGCCGCCGCCACCGCCTGGGCCGCAATTCTCCTGACCGGCTGCGCCTCGTCTCTGCGGACGCCACCGCCTGTCGAAACACTCGGAGCGGGCAAGCGCGGCGGCACGGCGGAACTGCAGGCGGGCGACGTCCTCCGCCTGCTCGATCAGGCCGGGACGCTCTTCGCCCGGCGCCCCGACACGGCCGCGGTGACGCAGGCGCGCGAGCTCTACCTCGCCGCCGCGCGCGCTGACGAGAGCCGGGTCGAAGGGCTGCTCGGGGCCGTCGTCGCCGGCGCCTGGCTGATCGAACACACGACCGACGGCGCCCGGCGGGCGGCGCTCGCGACCGCGGGCGTGCAGCTCGCTCAATGGTGTCAGCAGCGCGCTCCGGCGCAGATCGAGTGCGACTACCGCCTGGCGCTGGCGCTCGGCCAGCAGGCACGCGAGAGGCCGGCCACGGCCGCTGATGCGCTGCCGCGCATCACTGCCCTGCTGGCCAAGGTGATCGCCGCGGCACCGGAGCTCGACGACGCCGGGGGACATCGCGTCCTCGCCCTCGTCCTCTTGCGTGCGCCGGCGTGGCCGATCGGTCCCGGCGATCCCGAGCAGGGACTCGCGCACGCGCGAGAGGCCGTGCGGCTCGCCCCCACATTCCCGCCCAACTTGCTGGCGTTGACCGAGGCGCTCGTCCGCAACGGTCTGCCGGACGAGGCGCGCCGCGTCTGCGAACAGGCTGAGCAGTCGGCGCGGCAGCGGATCGCGGCCGGCGCTCCCGACGCCGGCGAATGGCTCGACGAGGCCGCGCGCGCGGCGGCCGCCCTCCCCTGAGGAGCTAGAACAGGAACGGCACCAGCGCCCGCCGATCGCGCGGATAGTCCGGGAAGGTGGCGCGGTACCAGCGATGGTGCTCGAGCGCCCGCGGTACGAGATTCGCCAGCGTCCAGGCGAGGAAAGCGAAGCCGGGGAGAGCGCCCATCACCATCGCGAAGCCGGTCCACTCGACGATCTCGCCGAAGTAGTTGGGGCAGGAGACGTAGCGAAAGAGGCCGCCGTGCGGCACCCGGTAGCCGCTCGACTCGCGCCGCAGGCGGCGCAGGATCGCATCGGACTGCAGGTTGATCGCCGCGCCGGCGAAAAAGAGCGCCAGACCGATCGCGATCCGCGGCTCGCTGAGCCGGAGCAGCAACTGCGACGGCAACGGCGATGGCGCAAGCTCTCCCAGCCAGAGCCCCTGCAGCGAGCCGTTGACCAGGTTGAAGAAGACAGCCGACAGGACGATCGACAGCGGCATCGGCCGCGAGGCCGGCGGCAGGCGGAGGGGAAAGACGACGGTGCGATTCACATAGTGCGCGAGGAACATGGCGCCGAGGAGCAGCGAGTACGCATCGAGCGGTCGCGAACCGAACGCCAGTCCGAGGCCGACGAGCAGCAGCGCCGGCGCCTCCATCGCCATCCAGCCGACTCGCGCCGGCACCTGCGGCCCCCAGCCGCCGCGCAAGTGGCGGCCGTAGGGGGCGGTGACGAAGAACAGCGACACGAAAACCACGACCGCGAGGCCGATCCAGGCCCAGTTGAAAGCGGCGAAGACTTGCGGATCGATCGTCGGCATCGTCGTGTGTTCCTCGGCCCCTCAGTCGCCGGTCAGGAATCCGTTGTCGCGCAGCCAGCCCACGCTGTCACGAATCGTGTCGGCGAAGTGCCGTGGAACGTGCCCCAGCTCGAGCCGAGCCTTCGAGCTGTCGACTTGCCGACTCAGCCGGAGCGCCCGCAGCGACTCCGCGGTGTAGAGCGCCTCCCGGCCAAAGACTCTGGCGAAGGCGGTGACGAACGGCACCCCGAGCCGCGCGGCCCAGAGCGGCGCAACGAAGCGCGGCGACGCGACGCCCGTGCAGCGCGCGACCTCGCGGGCGAGCTCCGCGATCGACAGCCAGTGGCCGGAGACGAGGTAGCGCTCTCCCGATCGGCCACGCGCTCCTGCTGCCAGCGCAGTGCTCACGACGTCACGCACGTCCACCCAATCGAAGCCACCGGCGACGAGCGCCGGCATCCGCGAGCGCGCCAGCGCGACGATCAGCCTTCCGGTATGCGACGGCTTGAAATCGAACGGGCCGACGATCGCTGTCGGATTGAGGATCACCACCTCGAGCCCGCGCGCCGCGACGGCGAGCATCTCGCGCTCGCCGGCCGCCTTGCTCCGGTCGTAGGCGGGAGCTCCCCGTTCCCGCACGCAAGGAGTTGCTTCGTCCATCGCCAGCCCGCGGGCGGAGCTCTCGAAAGCATGGATCGAGCTGAAGTGCACGACCCGCCGCACGCCCGCCGCGAGGCAGGCCTCGGCGACCCGACGCGAGCCGCCGACGTTGACGCGCTCGATCTCTTCGTCCCTGCCGCCGGAGATCGCGACCAGAGCCGCCGCGTGGAATACGAGCTCGACGCCGGAGACCAGCTCCGCCAGTGCTGCGGGGTCGAGCAGGTCGCCCGGAATCCTCTCCACCCCGAGCCCGCGCACCGCGCGGTCGTCGGTGCGCAGCAGCACCCGCACCTCGTCCCCGCGGGCGAGCAGCGCACGGACGAGATT
>Ga0209477_1002681_pt1 | contig 10169 bp, 10 predicted proteins | sample KloWWTupernatant_FD_187180 | JGI IMG/M metagenome (GOLD analysis project Ga0209477, IMG submission 187180) | Active sludge microbial communities from Klosterneuburg, Austria, studying microevolution and ecology of nitrifiers - Klosterneuburg... | ecosystem: Engineered > WWTP > Aerobic digester >...
CGCAAAGTCCTCGTCGAAGAGGCGGCCGACATCGCCCAGGAGCTCTACGTCGCGGTCACCCTCGATCGCCAGTCGGGCCAGCCGGTGGTGATCTCGTCGCGCTTCGGCGGCATGGACATCGAAGAGGTCGCCCACAAGGATCCGCAGGCGATCCATCGCGAAGCGGTCGATCCGCAGATCGGCCTGGTGCCGTTTCAGGCGCGCCGCATCGCCCGCGGTCTGGGCCTCAAAGGCGACGTGGCGGCGCGCGCCGCGAAGCTGGTGGGGGCGCTCGTCGCCGCCTACCTCGACACCGACGCCTCGCTCGCCGAGATCAACCCGCTGATGATCACCGGCCAGGGCGAGGTCATGGCGCTCGACGCCAAGATGAACTTCGACGACAACGCCCTCTTCCGCCACAAGGACATCGTCGCCATGCGCGACCTCGCCGAGGAGAACGCTCTCGAGGTCGAGGCGTCGAAGTTCAATCTCAACTACATCAAGCTCGACGGCGAGATCGGCTGCATGGTGAACGGCGCCGGTCTGGCGATGGCGACCATGGACATCATCCAGCTCGAGGGCTCCTCGCCGGCGAACTTCCTCGACGTCGGCGGCTCGGCCTCGCAGGAGGCGGTGGCCAACGCTTTCCGCATTCTGATCGCCGACCCCGACACCAAGGCGGTGCTGATCAACATCTTCGGCGGCATCGCGCGCACCGACCGGATCGCCAGCGGCGTCGTCGAGGCGCTGCGCAGTCTCGGTGGCGTCAAGATTCCGGTGGTCGTGCGCCTCGAGGGCACCAACGTCGAGCAGGGCAGGGCGATTCTGCGGGAGAGTGAATTCCACTTCCTGGTCGCCGATACGATGGCCGACGCGGCGAAGAAGGTCGTCGCGTCGATTCAGGGAGGTGCGTGATGGCGATCTGGCTCAACAAGGAAACGCGCCTCGTCGTTCAGGGGATCACCGGCAAGGAGGGCAAGTTCCACGCCCTCGGCTGCCGCGACTACGGCACGCAGGTCGTCGCCGGCGTCACCCCCGGCAAGGGCGGGGAGACGGTCGAGGGCATCCCGGTGTTCGACTCCGTGGAGGAGGCCCGGGCGGCGACCGGCGCCAACGCCTCGATGGTCTTCGTGCCGCCGCCGTTCGCCGCCGACGCCATCATGGAAGCGGCCGACGCCGGCATCGAGCTCGTGGTGGCGATCACCGAGGGCATCCCGGTCAACGACATGATCCGCGCCAAGGCCTTCCTCACCGGCAAGCCCAAGACCCGGCTCATCGGTCCGAACTGCCCCGGCATCATCAGCCCCGGGCAGGCGAAGATCGGCATCATGCCGGGGCACATCCACCGCCCGGGCCGAGTGGGCGTGGTATCGCGCTCCGGCACGCTCACCTACGAAGCGGTCTGGCAGCTGACCGGTCTGGGGCTCGGCCAGTCGACCTGCGTCGGCATCGGCGGCGATCCGATCAACGGTACGAACTTCCTCGACGTCATGAAGGCGTTCCGCGACGACAAGGAGACCGACGCCGTGATTCTGATCGGCGAGATCGGCGGCAGTGCCGAAGAGGAGGCCGCGGCCTGGATCCAGGCCAACTACGACCGCCCGGTCGTCGGCTTCATCGCCGGCCGGACGGCGCCGCCGGGACGCCGGATGGGTCATGCCGGAGCGATCGTCGCCGGGGGCAAGGGCACCGCCGCCGCCAAGATGGAGGCGATGACCGCCGCCGGCATCCATGTCTGCGAGTCGCCGGCCGACCTCGGCGCCACGGTGGCGCGAGCGCTCGGGAAGTCCTGACCGGCATGAGGGGGCGCCGCAGGTGAGTGGAAGGTGAACGGCTGGCTGGCGCTCCTCGGCGGGGGAGAGTTCACCTTCGGCGAGACCGAAGAGGTCGATCGCGCCTGGCTCGAGAGGTGTCCGGCCGGGCCGATCGGCTTCGTGCCGGCGGCCTCCGGTTCGATCGACTACGGCAAGCACTTCACCGCCTACATGAAGGAGGCGTTCGAGCGCGAAGTGGAGATCGTGCCGATCTACCGCGATCGCGACGCGCGCCGCGGCAGGAACTGCGAACGGATCCGTGACTGCGCCGCGGTCTATCTGGGCGGCGGCGTGGCGGATCATCTGATCGAGGCACTCGCCGGCTCGCCGGCGGTGGAGGCCCTGCAAGAGAAGCTCGCGGGCGGCGGCGTGGTGGTCGCGATCGCCGCCGCCGCGCAGGCCTGCGGCGCCGAGGTGCGCAGCGTCTTCGGCGGCCGGCTGATCCCCGGCCTCGGTCTGCTGCCGGGAGCGGTGATCGAAACCAACTTCGACCCCGGACATGACCGCAGGCTGCGCAAGCTCCTCGAAGGGGCGACGGGATCCTTCGGACTCGGCATTCCGGCGGAGGGCGCGATCCTCCTCGGCCCGGAAGGAACGTTCGAGGCGGTCGGAACCGTGTTCCGGCTCTCCGGGCCGGAGGCGGACCTCGAGCCGCTGGTCGACGATCCCACGGGCTCGGATGACCCCGGGCCGGACGCCTGACGCTGCCTCATCCTGCGCCGGCCCGGCCAGCGTAGAGTGACCCAGAGGAGAACGCCATGAAGCAGACGACGACGGGCATAGCGGCAGCATTTGCGATGGGAGGACTCATGTTCTTCAACTTCGGCGCCAAGGCCGACGAGCTCGCCCTGGGGGCGAAGCTCCCGGCGGTGACGGTCAACGATCAGGACGGCCGCGCGGTCGATCCCGCAGCCGAGGGCAGCCAGGGTTGGACCCTGGTCTACTTCTATCCCAAGGCCGACACGCCGGGCTGCACCAAGCAGGCCTGCAGCCTTCGCGACTCCTACGCCTCGCTCACCGGCAAGGGCATTCGCGTCTACGGCGTCTCGACCGACGACGAGAAGGCGCAGAAGGCGTTCCAGGAGAAGTACAAACTGCCCTTCACGCTGCTCGCCGACAAGGACAAGAAGGTGCTCGCGGCGTTCGGCGTGCCGGCGACGATGGGCTTCGCCAAGCGCCAGGCCTACCTGTTCCACGACGGACTCCTGGTCTGGCGCGATCTCGAGGCCGCGACCTCCGAACAGGCCGCCGAGGTGCTTTCTGCGATGCAGGAGATCGAGTCCCAGGCAAAGAAGAGTTAGGCCCGCTTCCGCAGGCAGGCGGCGGGTGTTCGACGACAACGCAGTCCTTTCACTCTGGAGGCAGTACGCATGAACATGACGCTCGCCATTCTCAAACCCGACACCGTCGCTGCCGGCAACGCCGGCAAGGTGCTCGCCCATCTCGAAGCCAAGGGCTTCACCATCCGCGGGCTGCGGGTGCTGCATCTGACGCAGGCGCAGGCGGAGGCGTTCTACGCCGTGCACCGCGAGCGCCCGTTCTTCGGCAGTCTCGTCACCTTCATGACCGAAGGTCCGGTCATCCCGGTGGCGCTCGAGCGCGCCGACGGCGCCGATCCGGTGCCCGCCCTGCGCGAGGTCATGGGCGCGACTGACGTCGCCAAGGCCGCCGACGGAACCGTCCGCAAGCTCTTCGGTACGTCGATCGAACGCAATGCCATCCACGGTTCGGATTCGGCGGAGAACGCGAAGATCGAGCTCGGCTTCTTCTTCCCGCACGCCGATCTGGTCGCCGCCCGCTAGCCGACCAGCGCGGAGCGGCGCCCCCGCTGCACTTGGCACGCGGGCGCCGTTCCGTTACGCTCTCATCCGATGAGCCAGCACAATCCTGCCTGGGCCCCTGCCTCGACGCTGCCGGCGGAACGCCGCGGCGGCGTGGTGGGACGATTCTGTCGCGACTGTTCGAGTTTCTATCCGCTGCACGCCGGCCGTCACAAGGGGAAGCCGTCCTTCGGGCGCGACCATGTGGCCGCGCCGTGCAGAGAGGAAGGCCGGGCGTTCGACGAAGGGGCGACCTGGTGGGAGCCCGCTGTCGCCGTCCTCGCTCCGGCCCCAACCGCGACCGCTCAGGCCTGACCGCATCCGGCGTTCCGGCGGGCGTTCGACCCGCGCCGCGCAGGGCTACTCGCGCAGCGCTCGCTCGAGCTCCTGCGCCACGGCTGCGAGCTCGAGCTTCGACGCCAGATGCCAGCCGGAACGGAAGCGCTCTCGCAGCAGGCGGTTGACCGCCTCGAGCTCGAGATCGCGCGTCGCTTCGCCCAGCACCTCCCAATCGGCCGCCAGCTCCTCGACGTCGTCGAGGTCGGCTTCGCCGATGAAGGAATAGGCCGCCTGGGCGGCCGAGCCGAAGTCGAGTTGCCAGTCCTCGTGCAGATAGCCGCCGAGAAAACCGGCCAGACTCGGCAGGTCGTCCGCATTCACCCGCGCGAGGAGCTCCCGGCGCGCGGCGGAGTCGGTGGGGTCGAACCCTTCGAGGTGGCGGCTCACGGTTCCACCGGGTAGGCGGTCAGGACGAAGAAGCGCGCGCCGCGTTTGCGCAGCACGACGCGCGCGTCCGTCGCCGCGAGCGCCGCGGCGTCGCCGCGCCGCAACACCCGGCCGATCGTCCGGCCGGCGTCGCCGCGATAGTCGAGAGTGAGGTTCTCCTTGTCGTGGCGCATCCAGGTGGCGATGCGCTCGCGCTCGCGCTCGAGCGTCGCCGCGATCACCGCCTCGGCGGTGGCGCGATCGTCGAAGCTCGAGGCCGCGGCGATGCCGGCCTCGCGTTCGAGGCGGCGGACGAGCTCGCTCTCGCTGCGGCCGACATGGCGGTGAAGAGTATGGCCGCCCTGGCGCTCGTCCCAGTCGAGGTCGCGCTTCCCGCCGTCGGTCGAGGCCGAGATCCCGGCCGGCGCGGAACCGGAGTGGGCCGTCGGGCGGGTCGACTTCAGCAGGTGCGTGCGCCAGAGGACGATCAGCCCGATGGCCACCAGGGCGAAGAGCGAGAGATAGCGGCTGCCGGAGCGGTTGCGCATCGCCGAAGATTCTAGTGCGAACGCCGGTCCGCGGCGGCCTGGTCCACCGCCGCCTCATCGCCGAAGCGCACGCCGATGCTGCGCAGGAAGGGGAAGGGCGGCTCGCCGCCGATCAGGACGAAGACGTCGTCGTTGGCGAGCGTGATTTCGCCTTCGGCCGTGCGCAGGCGCACGCGGTCGACGCCGATCTCGAGCACCTCGGAGCCGAGGAGCGGGCGGATCTTGCCGCGCCGCACGAGCTTTTCGAGGGTCTCGAGGTTCTTGGCCTTGACGCGGTTGAACGAGTCGCCGCGATAGGAGAGGGTGATCTGGTTGCCGGCCTGGCGGGCGAGGCCCATGGCGGCCTCGACAGCGCTGTCGCCGCCGCCGACGCAGAGGATCTGGCGGCCGCGGTACTCCTCGGCGTCGCGCACCTGGTACATCACCTTGGCGAGCTCTTCGCCGGGGACGCCGAGCTTGCGCGGTGTGCCGCGGCGGCCGAGCGCAAGCAGCACCCGGCGGGCGCGCCAGGCGCCGGAGACCGTCAGGATGTGAAAGAGGCCGCCCTCCGGAATGACCTGCAGCACCTTCTGGCCGAACAGGACCTGGAGGCGGTGCTTCTCCAGCAGGCCGCGGAAGAGCTCGAGCAGTTCTTCCTTGCTGTACTCCTCCTTGCGCAACGGCCCGTAGAGCGGCAACACGACCTCTTCCGTGTGCGCCAGCTTGCGGCGCGGGAAGTTGTAGATCGTGCCGCCGAGGTCGGTCTGCTGCTCGAAGACCGCGTAGCGGAGGCCGCTCTCGACCGCGGTGAGCGCGGCGGCGAGCCCCGCAGGACCGGCGCCGATGACGGCGAGGTCGAGCACCTCGGCGTCCGGGTGCTGCCCGCGGTCGGCTCCGGCGAGCTCGCGGGCGATCGCCTGGACGGTCTCCTTGCCTTGGCGCACGGCGTTGCGGATCAGGGCCAGGCCGCCCAGCTCTCCGGCCACGAAAATGCCGGGGACGTTGGTCTCGCGGTGCTCGTTCATCCACGGCACGTCGGCGCGGCCGCGCAGGTCGCCGAGGGCGATCTCGATCGCCTGCACCGGACAGGCCTTGGCGCAGGCGGCGATGCCGACGCAGCGATTGCCCTGGACGGCCACCGCCAGACCGCCGACGATGCCGAGGACCTTCTCCGGACAGGCCGCCACGCAGCCGCCGCAGCCGATGCAGACGGCAGGGTCGATATAGGGGAAGGCTCCCATCGGTGCCTGTGCGCCGTGCAGCTGGGCGGCACCGGCGCGTTCGCGGTCGCGCCGGTTACGCCGCCTGAAGGCGATCAGATAGCTCAGCACGATCGCCAGCGCCAGGGCGGATGCCGCGGCCCAGATGAGCGTCTCGATGGGAACTCCGGCGGGCATGGTCAGAGCGCTTGCACGGTCGACTTGTGGCAGTCGGCACAGGCGCTGCCCAGCGGCTTCAGGCGCGCCACGTCCTTGCCCGAGATCCGTTCCCTGACGTGGCAGCCGATGCAGGCCACGGCGCGGTGCGCGCCTTCGAGCCGGTAGGTCGAGTCGCGGTTGTGGTCGAAGCGCGAAGGCGCCCAACTCGAGTCGCCGTGACACCTCTCGCAGGAGGTGCCGACCTGCGCGAGATGCGGATCGGCGTGACAGCCCGAGCACAGGAGCGGCGCTCCGGCGAGGCGGACCTCGCGCGGTGGCGCCCAGGCACGCGCCGACGGCGGCGGCAGGAGCCCCCCCGTGAGCGTCGGAATTGGGCGGCCTCCGGCCGCCGGCGTCTTGTGGCAGCCGAGGCAGGCGACCTTGAGATGCAGGCCGGCGACCGGGAACTTCGTCAGGTTGTGGTCGAAGCGGACTTCGCGCCACTGAGTGAGGGCATGGCAGGCGAGGCAGCCCGCCGCGCCGAGGTACTTCTCGCTGTCGCCGGCGTGCGGATCGCGATGGCAGTCCGGACAGCCCGACTTGGGGAAGCGGAACTGGGTGACCTTCGCGGCGACACCGGGTTTGGCCGCGACAGCGCCGCGGACGAGCGCGACACCGGCGCGCTCGAGCTCGCCCGGCGGCAGCGCGCGATGACAGGTGGCGCAATCGGACGTGCGGTGCGCGCCGAGCAGCGGGTACGTCGTGGCCTCGTGCAGGGCAACCGTGAAGGTCGCGGGCCTGAAGCCGGCGGTCGTGTGGCACTCGCCGCATTCGCCGCCGCTCTTCCTGAGGACGAGCTGACCGGCGTGCGCATCGGCGTGACAGGTGGCGCAGCGCTCGAAACCGGCGATCTTGGTCGCCTTCCCGGGCGGATGGCAGGCGGCGCAGGCGGTGGCGACGTGTTTGCCGGTCAGCGGATAGCGGGTGCGGGCGTGATCGAAATTGGCCGTCTGGATGCGCTTCCAGTCGTCTGCCGTGTGGCAGCTCTCGCACTTCGCGCCGAAACGCCCCTGGTGCGGGTCTTTATGGCAACCGGCGCAACTCGTGGCGACGCCGCGGTAGGCGACGTAGGGCGGAGCGTCGGCCGCCGCCGCAGGCGCGCCCCCAGCAGGTGCAACGATGGGCGCCACGCCGGCCGGATGACACTTGACGCACTCCACCTTGGTATGGCCCAGGGTGAGCGGAAACTTCGACCGCGCATGATCGAAGCTCTCGGCGGGTTTGAACTTCGTCAAGCCGTGGCAGGTCGCGCAATCGGTGGCGCCGAACTGGCCGCGATGCACATCTTTGTGGCAGGAGGCGCACCGCGCCTCGAGGCCGAGGAAGGTGCGCGCGAGGTCGACGTCCTTGGCGACGAGAGGTGCCGGGAGGGCGATCGACTCCTTGCGGTGGCAGCTCCGGCAGGCGAGCGGCGCGTGCGCGCCCTGCAGCGTATAGCCCGTCGCCGCGTGGTCGAACGCCTTCTCGCCGCTCTTGCCCCAATAGACGAGATCGAAGGCGCGCCCCTGGTGCTCGATGTGGCAGCGCTCGCACTCGCTGTGGTCGGGCCGGGAATGCAGGCCTTTGTGGGCGTCGATGCGCTGTGCGAGCGGGCTGTGGCAGGCGAGACAGCGCCCGCGATCGACACCACGCTCGGCGCTGTGGCAGTTGAGGCAGCCGTCGCTGCCGTCGAGCTTGGCGTGGGCGCGGCTCAGCTCGCCGGGTGAGATCTGGGCGTCCGCCGGAGCCGGGGCGGAAAGCGTCGTGCCGAGCCACGCGAACGCTGCCGCGAGGACGAAGCGCGCGCCTGCGGTCCGGCGGGAAGTCAGTGCCCGATCCTCGCGTAGCCGGTGACCCAGGCGACGCCGATGTGCACGAACATGAAAAGGTACATGACGATCGCGAACGGCTTGTGGAAGACGTGCCAGTAGTGGAAGAGCTCGCGCACCCGCTGCCAGAGCAGCAGGCGCCGGCGCAGGCTGACTTTGTGGCGCACCAGGAGCTCGTAGCGCTTTCTCAAGTGGCGGTCGCGGGGCGAGAACCGCCGGCGGAACCCACGGAGGCGCCGGCCGAGCTGGATGGAATCGAGCGGAAAGCGCAGGGCGAGGCCGATCAAAGACCGGTTCGCGCCGGTGCCGAGCGCCGCCACGGCGTCGAGCTGCCGGATCGCTTCGGCGTCGAGGCCGGCCTCGCTCATCAACTGCTGAGCGAGCTCCTGGTCGAGCCGTTCGACCTCGGCGAGCGTCAGTTCGTCACCGGCTTTCGAGTGCGGAATCTGGCGGTAGAGGTAGCGGCCGGCGATGCCGCTCGTCGCCACCGCGACCATCGACCAGAAGGAGAGCGCAACCAGGCCCTGAACTTTGAACGAGCTGTGAAGGAGGATGAAGAGGGGACCGCAGATGCCGAACAGGATGTGGAAGTCGAGCCAGTCGCTGACCGGCCCCAGGCGGCGCAGCGCGACGAAACGCTTGCGCACCGAGTAGAGCAGCATCACGACCATCATCACCGCGCCGACGATGCCGTAGGCGAGACCCCAGCTGCCGCCCGGCTTCAGCTGCCAGAAGAGTGGATGGCGCGGGCGCTCGGCGAGCGGCGTCAGATAGTAGGGCAGGCCGCGGTAGGCGAGCCAGGCGAGGCTGCCGAGAAGGAGCGTGTAGATGCCGACCAGCAGCCACTTTTGAAGCGACAACTTCATTTCGGCGCGCTCTCCAGGATGACGGTCACCGGCGTGCCGGAGAACGCCTGAACCGAGGTCGCCAGATCACCAGCCTCTTTCGTCGAAGCGTTGCCGTCGCCGTCGAGGTGGATCGACAGGCTGCCTTTCTGCGGCAGCGGCTGGCCCATCATGCTGTCGCCGGCCGAGAGCGTCAGCTCGAGCGGGAACGACGGATTGGAGATCCGCTTGACCGCGGCCGGCGGCCCGGGAGCCTCGCCGCGCAACGCGACGAAGAGGGTCGCGCCGCTGCCGTCGACGCCGCGCGGCCCGACCGTGCCGGGAGCGAGCTCGATGTGGACGCGAAACGAGCCGCCGCCCGCGCTCTCCGCTGCCGGCGCCGGTGCGGCAGGCGGTGCCGCCGCCACGGTTCCCGCCGCCATCGCGCCGCCTCCTGCTTCGGCCTCGGCGATGAGCTCCTCGATCGGCTGGAACTTGCCGCCGGCCGCCGCCAGGCCCTTCTTCCAGGTGGCGAGCGCCGCCTGCGTCTGGCCCTGGGCTGCCTCCGCCTGACCCTTCGCCAGGGAGGCGAGAACATGGTCGGGATGCTGCGTCAGCACGCGGTCCATCAGCTGCACGGCGAGCGGCCACTGGCCCATCGCGAGACGCACGACGCCTTCGACGAACAGGCCGTCCGGATCTTCGGGAGCGACCTTCTGCAGCTCGCGGGCTTGCTCGAACGCTTCCATCAGCTGATTGGCATTGAGCAGCGCGACCGTCAACTGACGCCGCGCGTTCAAGTCCTGCGGCGCCGCCTGCACCTGGGTGCGCAGCTGCGCGAGCTGCGCTTGCACCTCGGGCGAGAGCTCGGCGCTCTCGTCGTGGGCGCGCGCTGCGGCCTCCGGCGAAGCGGCGTTGGGCGGCGGCGCCTGGGTCATCGCCGGCATGCCGCCGCCGTCCATCTCCTCCTTCGGCTTCGAACCCTGGGTTGCCCAGTAGACGAGACTGCCGATCACCGCGCAGGTGAGGACGCCGGCGAGAAAACCGAAGACACTCGACCGCCGCGGGGATGGAGTCGTCGGCGCGAGACCTTCTGCCGGCGCCAGAGAGGCCGCATTGGGGCTTCCCGAAGGAGTGTCGCGCGGGGTGTCCGCGGGCGCTTCGTGCTTGCCCCGCAGCGCGAACCAGAGGCCGGCGGCGAGCCCGACCACGACGACGATCAATCCCGGAATCCAGACGTTCATGAAGATTTCGACTCCTCGTGCGGGGTGGGG
>Ga0209477_1002682_pt1 | contig 10168 bp, 6 predicted proteins | sample KloWWTupernatant_FD_187180 | JGI IMG/M metagenome (GOLD analysis project Ga0209477, IMG submission 187180) | Active sludge microbial communities from Klosterneuburg, Austria, studying microevolution and ecology of nitrifiers - Klosterneuburg... | ecosystem: Engineered > WWTP > Aerobic digester >...
AGAAAAAATGCCGCTGCGTGAGCTGCTCAACGCGCTGAACGAAACCTATTGCGGCACCATCGGCACCGAATTCATGTATGCCACCGACCAGAACCAGAAACGCTGGTGGCAGCAAAAACTCGAAAGCATCCGCAGCAAGCCCAACTTCAGTGCCGAGCGAAAAAAGCGCATTCTGGATCGCCTGACAGCTGCCGAAGGCCTGGAGCGCTTTCTGCATACCAAATACGTCGGCCAGAAGCGTTTCTCGCTGGAAGGTGGCGAGAGCTTCATTGCCGCAATGGATGAGCTGATCAACGCGGCGGGTGAACAGGGTGTCCAGGAAATCGTGATTGGCATGGCCCATCGTGGCCGTCTGAACGTGCTCGTCAACACGCTGGGCAAGATGCCCAAAGACCTGTTCGCAGAGTTCGATCACACCGCTCCAGAAGACCTGCCCTCCGGCGATGTGAAGTACCACCAGGGCTTTAGCTCTGACGTCAGCACGCGCGGCGGCCCGGTGCATTTGACGCTCGCGTTTAACCCTTCTCACCTGGAAATTGTCAACCCGGTGGTCGAAGGCTCGGTGCGGGCCCGCATGGACCGCCGTGCAGACCCCCATGGCAAACAGGTACTGCCCGTGTTGGTGCATGGCGACGCGGCCTTTGCGGGTCAGGGTGTCAACCAAGAAACACTGGCACTGGCCCAGACCCGTGGCTATTCCACGGGCGGCACGGTGCACATCATCATCAACAACCAGATCGGTTTCACGACATCGGATCCACGCGACATGCGCTCCACGCTGTACTGCACCGACATCGTGAAGATGATCGAGTCGCCGGTTCTGCACGTCAATGGCGACGATCCAGAAGCCGTGGTGCTGGCTATGCAACTGGCGCTGGAATTCCGCATGGAGTTCCGCAAGGACGTGGTGCTGGACATCATCTGCTTCCGCAAGCTCGGCCACAACGAGCAGGATACCCCCAGCCTGACCCAGCCCCTGATGTACAAGAAGATCGGCCAGCACCCTGGCACGCGCAAGCTGTACGCCGATCGGTTGGCCACACAAGGCATGGGCGAGACCTTGGGCGACGATATGGCGAAGGCCTACCGTGCCGCCATGGATGCGGGCAAGCACACGGTAGACCCGGTGCTGACCAACTTCAAAAGCAAGTACGCTGTGGATTGGAGCCCGTTCCTGGGCAAGAAGTGGACAGATGCCGGCGATACGGCGATTCCGTTGGCTGAATGGAAGCGCCTGGCCGAGAAGATCACGACGATTCCAGAATCGGTATCCCCGCACTCCCTGGTCAAAAAAGTCTATGACGACCGTGCAGCCATGGGCCGGGGTGAGCATCCGGTGGACTGGGGCATGGGTGAGCACATGGCGTTTGCCTCGCTGGTGGCCAGCGGCTATCCGGTGCGCTTGTCGGGCGAAGACTGCGGCCGTGGCACCTTTACGCACCGCCATGCGGTCATTCACGATCAGAAGCGCGAGAAGTGGGACGAAGGCACCTATGTGCCCTTGCAGAACGTGGCCGAAAACCAGGCCCCGTTCGTCGTCATCGACTCCATCCTCTCCGAAGAGGCAGTGCTGGCCTTTGAATACGGCTACGCATCGAACGATCCCAACACCCTGGTGATCTGGGAAGCGCAGTTTGGCGATTTTGCCAATGGCGCACAGGTGGTAATCGACCAGTTCATCGCTTCGGGCGAGGTGAAGTGGGGCCGCGTCAACGGCATCACGCTGATGCTGCCGCACGGCTACGAAGGCCAGGGTCCCGAGCACAGCTCGGCTCGCCTCGAACGCTTCATGCAACTGGCGGCCGATGCCAACATGCAGATCGTGCAGCCCACCACGGCCAGCCAGATCTTCCATGTGCTGCGCCGCCAGATGGTGCGCAACCTGCGCAAGCCACTGATCATCATGACGCCCAAGTCGCTGCTGCGCAACAAGGATGCGGCCTCGCCGTTGTCTGAGTTCACCAAGGGCAGTTTCCAGACGGTGATTCCGGAGCAGAACCAGGATGTGGTGCGCAATGCTGCCAAGGTCAAGCGCGTCATCGCCTGCTCAGGCAAGGTGTATTACGACCTGGTCAAGCACCGCACTGAACTGGACAGCCTGGACGTGGCCATCGTGCGCGTCGAGCAGGTCTACCCATTCCCGCACAAGGCCTTTGCAGCGGAACTCAAGCGCTTCCCCAAGGCGACTGAGATCGTGTGGTGCCAGGACGAGCCGCAGAACCAGGGTGCCTGGTTCTTCATCCAGCACAACATCTACGAAAACATGCTCGATGGCCAAAAGTTGGGCTACTCGGGCCGTGCGGCCTCCGCATCGCCAGCGGTGGGTTATTCGCATCTGCACCAGGAGCAGCAAAAAGCCCTGGTCGAAGGTGCCTTCGCCAAGCTCAAGGGTTTTGTTCTGACCAAGTAAGGCCGGAAACCCCGCACTCAGTACAAAACACCTCTCTGGAAAGAATTCAAAATGGCTATCGTAGAAGTCAAAGTCCCGCAGTTGTCCGAGTCCGTGGCCGAGGCCACCATGCTGCAATGGAAGAAGAAGGCCGGTGATGCCGTCGCCATCGATGAAATCCTGATCGAGATCGAGACCGACAAGGTCGTGCTCGAAGTGCCCGCGCCTGCTGCGGGCGTATTGCTCGAAATTGTCCAGGCCGACGGCGCTACCGTGACGGCAGAGCAATTGATCGCACGCATCGATACTGAAGGCAAGGCAGGTGCTGCGGCGCCCGCAGCATCAGCAGCAGCGCCGACCGCCCCGGCAGCGGCGCCCGCAGCGGCACCAGCAGGCAGTGGCAAAAGTGATGTGGCCATGCCGGCCGCAGCCAAACTGCTGGCTGATAACCATTTGTCTGTGAGCGCTGTGGCAGGTACCGGCAAGGATGGCCGCGTGACCAAAGGCGACGTGCTGGCCGCCGTGGCTGGTGGCGTGCAGTCCACCGCCTCGGTGATTCCCACTGGCGTGCCGACCAAGACACTGCCCCAGGTCTCGGCCCCGGTGGCTAAGCCCGATCTGGGCGACCGCCCCGAGCAGCGCGTTCCCATGAGCCGCCTGCGCGCCCGCGTCGCCGAGCGCCTCCTGCAGTCGCAATCGACCAACGCCATCCTGACTACGTTCAATGAAGTGAACATGGCCCCGGTGATGGAGATGCGCAAGAAGTTCCAGGATGCGTTCACCAAGGAGCATGGCGTCAAGATTGGCTTCATGAGTTTCTTCGTGAAGGCGGCCGTGCATGCCCTTAAGAAGTACCCAGTGATCAATGCCTCGGTCGATGGCAATGACATCGTCTACCACGGCTATTTCGATATCGGTATCGCCGTGGGCTCGCCCCGTGGTTTGGTGGTGCCGATTTTGCGCAACGCCGACCAGATGAGCTTTGCCGACATTGAGAAGAAGATCGCCGAGTACGGCCAGAAGGCCAAGGACGGTAAGCTGGGCATTGAAGAAATGACCGGCGGTACTTTCTCCATCAGCAATGGCGGCACTTTCGGCTCCATGCTGTCCACGCCCATCATCAACCCGCCGCAGTCGGCCATTCTGGGCGTGCACGCCACCAAAGACCGTGCCGTGGTGGAAAACGGTCAGATCGTCATTCGCCCGATGAACTACCTGGCCCTGAGCTACGACCACCGAATCATCGATGGCCGCGAAGCTGTGTTGGGTTTGGTGGCGATGAAAGACGCGCTGGAAGACCCTTCGCGGCTGCTGTTTGACATCTAGGCCACCACGCGTGGCCCGGCCCACCCGCGCGGCGCCCTTACGGCGCTGCGCCTGGTGGGTTTTTCAAACCCATTGATCGAGGTTTTCCCCCATGAGCAAACAATTCGACGTCATCGTCATCGGCGGCGGTCCCGGCGGCTATATCGGTGCCATCCGCGCTGCCCAGCTGGGCTTTAACGTGGCCTGCATTGACGAATGGAAAAATGACAAGGGCGGTCCCGCTCCCGGTGGCACCTGCACCAATATCGGATGTATCCCGTCCAAGGCGCTCCTGCAGTCGTCCGAGCATTTCGAGCACGCCAACAAGCACTTTGCCGACCACGGTATCACTGCTACGGGCGTGAAGATGGATGTGGCCAAGATGGTCGGCCGCAAGGACGCGGTGGTCAAGCAGAACAACGACGGCATCCTGTACCTGTTCAAAAAGAACAAGATCAGCTTTTTCCATGGCCGCGGCTCGTTCGTACGCGCCGTCGAAGGCGGCTATGAGATCAAGGTGGCGGGCGCTGCTGAAGAGTCCCTGGTGGGCAAGCAGATCATCGTCGCCACGGGCTCGAATGCCCGTGCGCTGCCGGGCGTAGCGTTTGATGAAGAGAACATCCTGTCCAACGACGGCGCCCTGCGCATTGGTGCGGTACCTAAAAAACTGGGCGTGATCGGTTCGGGCGTGATCGGGCTGGAGATGGGTTCGGTCTGGCGCCGCCTGGGTGCCGAAGTCACTATTCTGGAAGGCCTGTCCACTTTCCTCGGCGCCGTGGACGAGCAGATCGCCAAGGAAGCCAAGAAGGCTTTTGACAAGCAAGGCCTGAAGGTCGAGTTGGGCGTAAAAATTGGTGAAATCAAGTCCGGTAAAAAGGGCGTGAACGTGGCCTACACCAATGCCAAGGGCGAGGCTGTGAGCCTGGACGTGGACAAGCTCATCGTGTCGATCGGTCGCGTGCCTAACACCATTGGCCTGAATCCTGAGGCCGTAGGCCTGCAGTTGGACGAGCGCGGTGCCATCGTCGTTGATGCCGATTGCAAGACCAACCTGCCTGGCGTGTGGGCTGTCGGCGACGTTGTGCGCGGCCCCATGCTGGCGCACAAGGCCGAGGAAGAGGGCGTGGCCGTAGCCGAGCGCATTGCGGGTCAGCACGGGCATGTCAACTTCAACACCATCCCCTGGGTGATCTACACCAGCCCCGAGATTGCCTGGGTGGGGCGCACCGAGCAGCAACTCAAGCAGGATGGCGTGCAGTACAAGGCGGGTACGTTCCCCTTCCTGGCCAACGGTCGTGCGCGCGCCCTGGGCGACACCACGGGCATGGTCAAGTTCCTGGCCGACGCCACGACGGATGAGATTCTGGGTGTACACATCGTCGGGCCTATGGCCAGCGAGCTGATTGCAGAAGCCGTGGTCGCCATGGAGTTCAAGGCCAGTAGTGAGGACATCGCCCGCATCTGCCACGCCCACCCGTCGCTCTCCGAGTCCATGAAGGAAGCGGCGCTGGCGGTGGATAAGCGCACTTTGAACTTCTAAGTGTTTCTGGTTTTTTAGGTAAAAAATGGCTCTAGCGCTTACTGGATAAGCGCTAGCAGCTATTGTTTTTATAGTATGGAGAATTGCCTTTGTCCTCGTCAGTAATCCAGGCCTACGAAGCCGAACTGGCCAGCAAGGGCTTTCAGAGCGATCCGGCGCAGCTGCGTGCCGTGCAGGCGCTGCAGCGCTGTGCCGACGAGTGGGCCGCCTACAAGACGCAGCGCTCCAGCGCCCTGAAGAAGCTGATCAACCGGCCCGACATTCCGCGCGGTGTGTACATGTTCGGCGGGGTCGGGCGTGGCAAGAGCTTCCTGATGGACTGTTTCTTTAACGCCGTGCCGCTCAAGCGCAAGGTGCGCCTGCATTTCCACGAATTCATGCGCGAGGTGCACCGTGAGTTGGCAGGCCTGCAAGGTACGGTGAACCCGCTCGATGTGCTGGGCGCACGCATTGCCAAACGGTACAAGCTGATCTGTTTCGATGAATTTCACGTGGCCGACATCACCGACGCCATGATCCTGCACCGGCTGCTGGCGGCCCTGTTCGCCAATGGCGTGGGCTTTGTCACCACTTCCAACTTCCAGCCTGATGGCTTGTACCCGGATGGCCTGCACCGCGACCGCATTCTGCCCGCCATCGCCTTGCTGAACCAGCGCATGGAAGTTATCAACGTGGACAACGGCACCGATTACCGCCGCCGTACGCTGGAGCAGGCCAAGCTCTACCACTCCCCGCTAGGCCCCCAGGCTGACGCTGAAATGGCGCGTACTTTCGATCAACTGGCCGAAGTACGCGATGAAAACCCGGTGCTGCACATCGAGGCCCGTGAAATCACCGCGCGGCGCAAAGCGGGCGGCGTGGTGTGGTTTGATTTCCGCACCTTGTGCGGCGGACCGCGCTCCCAAAACGATTACCTTGAAATTGCCACACAGTTCCATACCGTGCTGCTCTCCGATGTGCCCTATATGCCCGTCAGCATGGCGTCGCCCGCGCGGCGCTTCACCTGGCTCATCGACGTGCTCTATGACCGTCGTGTCAAGCTCATCCTTTCGGCCGCAGTGCCGCCTGAGCAGCTCTACACCGAAGGGCCGTTGGTGCATGAATTCCCCCGTACGGTCTCGCGCCTCAACGAGATGCAGTCCAAGGAATACCTGTCGCTGGAACGCCGCGTAGTCGACACGGGGTTAACGTGAAACGGTTTCTGTCACTGGCCGTCCTGGGGGCTGCATTCATGGCCATGGCGGCCTGGGCCCAGGCGCCGCTCGGAAAAGAAACTCCCGCATCTTTGCCGGAACGCGCCAACGCCGATAGCCGTGCCGCCGGACGCGAGGCCGTGCGCAAAGAGCGGGAAGCCATTGCGCAGACTTTGCGGCAGTCCGAAGCCGCTTGCTACCAGCGTTTTGCGGTGGAAGACTGCCTGCGCAAGGCACGGCGTCACGCACGCGATGCCCAGGCCTTGCTGCGCCAGCGTGAATCTGTGTGGGATGAGGCTGAGCGCCAGGAACGCGCAGCCCAGCGCCTTGAAGATATCCAGCAACGCCAGAACACCCGCACTGCGCCAGTACCCGCACAGCCTGCGGTCACCACGAATCGCGTTGACACCAATGCGGACGGAGACGCCCAGGCGGGTCAACGTGCCCGTCACCAGGTGCAGCGCCAGCAAGCCGCACGCCAAGCCCAGGTGCAGCGCGGCCAGGCAGCACGGCAGCAAGCGGAGCGGGAGCGCCTGCGGAGCGCTGAACGCATGCAGACTGCTTCGGACCGCAAAGCGCGGGTGCAGAAGCGCCAAGCCGAGGATGCTGCAAAGGGGAAGAAACCGGCAGCGCCTTTGCCGCCCTGAGCGGTTAGTTCAGATTGCGCGCCGCCTACACGTAGATCAGGTTTTGGCCGCAGGCGTACCGGGCGGAGGCACTAAAGGCGCTACCTTCTTTTCTTCCTGCAAGGCCTCGATCTTCACGATTACAAGCGACAGGTTGTCGCCGCCCCCCCGGGCCCGGACGCGCGCCTTTTCGATCAGGAACTCGGTGGCTTCGCGTGGGGTGAGTGAATCTACGACCGAACCCAGTTCGGTGGGAGAAAAATAGTGCCATACGCCATCACTGCAGGCCAGCAGCACATCGCCGGGATGCAACTGGTGGATCATGTGGGTGGTGATGGGCGGGTCGCTCTCGGTGCCCAGGCAGCCCACCAGAATATTGGAATGCGGGTGGTTGTTGGCCTCGGCCTCGGTGATTTCACCGCGGTCCACCAGCGCCTGCACATAGGAATGGTCGCTGGTGCGGTGCATCATGCGGCCGTTCTGGAAATGGTAGATGCGTGAATCACCCGCATGCGCCCAGTGGCAGTCCCCGCGCGGGTTGATGAGGAAAGCCGTGATGGTGCTGTGGGGTTCCTGCTCCGACGTGATGGCGGTCAGCCGGATGACGATATGCGCCTCCTGCACCAGGGCCTTGAGCACGGCCACCGGATCATCGGTTTCGGGAGAATAACGCTCGAACAGCTGGCGCGCCGTCAGCATGACCTGGTCTGACGCCTTGCGCCCCCCGCTGCGTCCCCCCATGCCGTCGGCCAGCACCCCCAGAACGCAGCCGTTGTAGCGTGGATGCGAGAGCAGGGCCACCTGATCCTGCTGGTATTCCCGGTCACCTTTGTGGATGCCGGTTGAGGCGCTAAGGCGAATCGGTTTGGACATGCCGTTGATTGTGGATGAGGCAGAGACCGCCCGGGATGGGACAGATCATTAGAGCGCGTATTATCCAGAGTTGTGTGGCGTTTTTACCATGCCGCAACGCCCTTAGGGGCCCACACTGCCTTGGATTTGCCGCATTCCCCCCCCGAAAGCCTCTCCTCGCCACTTGTCCGGTGTGTGGAGCAGGCGTTTGCGCCAGAGGGCGCGCTTTCGCGCACCGAAACCGATTTCCGACCCCGGCCGGGCCAGTTGCGCATGGCGCTCGCAGTGGCTCGCACGATAGAGCAGGGCGGCGTGCTGGTGGCCGAAGCGGGCACCGGGGTGGGTAAAACCTTTTCTTACCTGGTGCCAGCGCTACTCAGCGGCGAAAAGGTGTTGTTGTCCACGGCCACCAAAGCCCTGCAGGACCAACTGTATGCCCGCGACCTGCCGCGCCTGGTGCAGGCGCTGGGCTTGCCTGTGCGCACGGCGTTGCTCAAGGGTCGTGGCAGCTACCTGTGCCTGCACCGGCTGGAGCAGGCCCGCCAAGCCAGTGTGGCCCATGACGGCAGCGTGGCGCAGACGCTGGCCCGCATCGAGCAGTGGGCCCAGACCACACGATCGGGTGACCTGGCTGAATTGCCCGGGCTGGACGAACGGTCGGCGGCCATTCCGCTGGCCACGTCAACGCGCGACAACTGCCTGGGCTCGCAATGCCCGCGCTTTCGGCAGTGCCATGTGCTCCAGGCACGGCGCGAAGCACTGGAAGCCGACATCGTGGTGATCAACCACCATCTTTTCTTCGCAGATATTGCGGTGCGGGAATCCGGGGTGGCCGAACTGCTACCGACGGTACGCGTGGTGGTATTCGATGAAGCTCACCAACTTAATGAAACTGGCGTTCTCTTCCTCGGCCAGCAGCTTGGCACCGGGCAAATGCTGGATTTTGCGCGGGACTTGCTGGCGGTGGGCTTGCAGCGTGCGCGCGGCATGGCTGACTGGCAGGGGTTGGGTGCGCAAATGGAACGTGCGGCGCGTGACTTGCGTTTGCTGTCCGACAAAGCCTGGCCTGCGACCCGACTGCCCTGGGAAGGCGAGATACCGGAGGGCCTTTCTGCTCCTGCCTGGCATGCTGCATTAGCCCAGGTGGCCCAAGCCTGTCGCCAGGCGCTCCAATCGCTGGAGGTGGTGTGCGAAATGGCGCCCGATTTTGGCCGCCTACAGGAGCGCGGCAACGCCATCCTGGCCAGCCTGGAGCAGTTCGCCGGGCCGTGCGCGCCAGATGCAGTGCGCTGGGTGGATGCGGGGACCCAATTGCAGTTGGTGGAGGCGCCCCTCGATATTGCCGTCTCGATGCGTGCCCGGTTGCAAGGGTCCTTGGCGGCGGGTGAAGATACGGAGGCTGGTAGCAGGCCGGTGGAGGGTATGGAGCGAGCGCGTGCGTGGATCTTTACCTCGGCCACGCTGGGCACTGACCCGCAACTGCGCTGGTTCACAGAGCCCTGCGGCCTGCAGGGTGCAGAAATACTGCGTGTGGAGAGTCCTTTTGACTACGCAGCCCAGGCGGCGGTGTACGTGCCGCGGAACCTGGTGGCGCCGTCCGACCCCCAACACAGTCCGCAATTGGCGCAACTGGTGGGCGATGCAGCGCAGCGTTTGGGCGGGCGCACTCTGGTGTTGACGACCACCCTCAAGGCCCTGCGCCTGCTGGGAGACCTGTTGCAGGCCCGTTTTGCCGATGGGTCGGCAGCGCTGGAGGTGTTGGTGCAGGGCCAGGGTACAAAGCGCCGCCTGATGGACCGGTTTCGCACGGGCAGCAAGCAGGGGCAGGCCGGTTGCATTCTTGTGGCGTCGGCGTCGTTTTGGGAAGGGTTTGATGTGCCGGGCGATGCGCTACAGCTGGTGGTGATCGACAAGCTGCCTTTCCCTCCCCCGGATGACCCGCTGGTCAAGGCGCGGTCACACCGCATCGAGCAGGCGGGGCGCCGCGCTTTCAAGGACTATTCGCTGCCCGAGGCGGCTGTTGCGCTGCGGCAAGGAGCCGGTCGCCTGATTCGGCATGAATCCGATGCAGGTGTGCTGGTCATTGGCGATACGCGGTTGGTGACCAAGGGCTATGGTCGCCAATTGTTGGCGGCCTTGCCGTCCATGCGCCCGTTGCAGTCCGAGCCAGAGTTTTTGGAAGCGCTGGATGCGCTTACCAGAGCTTCCACCATGGATCGCTCTTGCCCTTGAGGCCGTGCGTCATGTAGCGGCTTTGCGGAAA
>Ga0209477_1002683_pt1 | contig 10167 bp, 9 predicted proteins | sample KloWWTupernatant_FD_187180 | JGI IMG/M metagenome (GOLD analysis project Ga0209477, IMG submission 187180) | Active sludge microbial communities from Klosterneuburg, Austria, studying microevolution and ecology of nitrifiers - Klosterneuburg... | ecosystem: Engineered > WWTP > Aerobic digester >...
ATCTCGGCCTTGAGGGCGAGGGTGCCCTTCCGCGTGAGCGAAGTCCCCGCGACGCTGCGCAGCACTTCCACGGGCTGCGCCATGGCGTCGAGCACCCACGCGACGCCCAGGCCCGGGTTGGCGACGACGAGCTTTCCCGCCTCGTCGACGGCGAGGCCGTCGGGCCCGCTCGGGCCCCGCGAGGTGAAGAATTGCCCGACCTTGGCCACGCCGCCATCCTCCATGAGCGGCACGCGCCAGACGCAGTTGCCGCGGGTCGCCGCCACGAAGAGCACCTTCCCGTCCGGCGAGAGCGCGACGCCGTTGGGGCTGGGGACATTGGCGAGCAGCAGGTCGAGCCGGCCGTCGGCGTGGAGGCGGTAGACGCGGCCGGTGGGATCGTGCAGCCCCGTCTGCCCCTGGTCGGTGAAGTAGAGCGCCCCGCGCGAATCGAAGACGAGGTCGTTCAGGCCCTTGAAGCGCTCCCCGTTGCGGCGCCCCAGGTGCTCGCGCACCGTGCCGCGCTTCACGTCGAGGAGCATGAGGCCGTTGCGGTAGTCCGCGATCACCGCTTCGGTGTCGGACACGAACTTCATGCCGTTGGGCTCGCCGTCGTACTGCGCGACGAGCGTCCAGTCGCCGGCCGGGTCGATGCGGAAGATGCGCCCGAACGGGATGTCGCCGACGTACAGGTTGCCGGCGGAATCGAATGCGGGCGCCTCGAGGAAGGAATCGATCGCAGCGCCCCCTCGGTTCACGCGCGACCAGTCCGTGACCGCCGGCTGCCGGAACCGGTCCGGCAGGCGCGTGAAGACCTCGGTGTCGCGAACCGGCGGCGGCGTGAGCGTGAACATCGGCGCGGCTTCTCCTCCCTACTGGCGCTCGACCTTGGCCTTGTCCGCCACGGGCGCCCACATTTTCGTGGTGTCGGCCACGGTCTTCGCGAAGGCGTCGGGCTTCGTCCCGCCCGGGAACCCGCCCTGGGATTCCGCGAACGCGACCATGTCCGGGGTCGCCACGGCCTTGGCCACCTCGGCCTGGATCTTCGCGACCACCTCGGCGGGCGTGCCCTTCGGCGCCCAGAAGCCGTTGAAGTTGAGGATACCGTAACCGGGGAGCCCCGCTTGCGCGAAGGTCGGCGAATCGGGCAGCGCCGCGAGCCGCTTGTCGCCGCTCACCGCGAGGACGCGCGCGCGGCCGCCCTTCGCCTGCGCCATGAGGGAGGCGGTCGACGCGATGAAGAGGTCGATCTGCCCGCCGATCAGCGCCGTCATCGCCTCGCCCGCGCCCTTGTAGGGGATGTGCGTGAGGTCCACCTTGGCCGCGAGCATGAGCGACTCGGTGGCGAAGTGGGGCGCCGTGCCGGGCCCGCCGGAGCCGTAGTTGAGCTTGCCGGGGCTGGCCTTGGCGGCCGCGAGGAGCTCGCCCAGCGTCTTGTACGGGGCGTCCGCGCGGACGGCGATGGCGTACGGCACGAACACCGTCGTGGTGACGGGCACGAGGTCCTTCTCGTGGTTCCACGGCAGGCTCTTGAACACGTAGGGCAGCAGCGAATAGGTCATGTCGTTGGCCGCGAGCGTGTGGCCGTCGGGGGCGGCCTGCGCGGCGAGCGCCATGCCGATGGTGCCGGTCGCCCCGGCCTTGTTCTCGACGACGAAGGGCTGGCCCAGCTGGTCGGCGAGCTTCTGGGCGACCTTGCGCGAGATCACGTCGACGGCGCCGCCGGGCGGGTAGGGCACGATGATCTTCACGGGTTTCGTGGGCCAGGCCTGGGCCGCGGCGTTGAAGGCGGTGGCCGCGAGGAGCGCGGCGGCGAGGGTGACGAACCTGTTCATGGGTGTTCTCCGAAGGGGGAATTGTGCGCCGGCCGGCGGCCGGCGCGCGGGTCAGGCGGCCACGGGCCGCGGCTGCGAAAGCACGGCGAGCACGTTGCGCGCCGCGGCCGTGCCCATGTTCACGTAGGCGTCCTCGCTCACGCCGCCGATGTGCGGCGAGAGGATGACGTTGGGCACCGCCCGGAAGGCGTGCTCGCCCACGAGCGGCTCGGTCGCGAAGGCATCGAGCCCCGCGGCGCGCAGCTTCCCGCTCGCGAGCGCCTCCAGCAGCGCCGGCTCGTCGATGAGACCGCCGCGCCCGGTGTTCACGAGGATGGCGCCGTCGCGCATCGTCGCGAGCGAGGCGCGGTTGACCATGTGCCGGTTGTCGTCGGTGAGCGGGCAGTTGAGCGACACCACGTGCGACTGGCGGAAGATCTCGGCCAGGTCCACGAGCGTCGCGCCCTCCGGCGCGGCCTTCGCGAACGGGTCGAACGCGAGCACCTTCATGCCGAAGGCCACGCCCAGCTCCGCCACGCGCCGGCCGATCGCGCCCACGCCCACCACGCCGAGGGTCTTGCCGCGCAGCTCGACGCTCTTGTGCGTCGCCTTGTCCCAGAAGCCCGCGCGCATGCGGGTGTCGAGCGCGACCACGCCCTTGGCGCAACCGAGGATGAGGGCCCAGGCGTGCTCGGCCACGGCGTCCGCGTTGGCGCCCACCGCGGCCTTCACCGCGATGCCGCGGGCGGCGGCGGCCTTGGAATCGATGGTGTCGGTCCCCGAGCCGTGCTTGGAGATCACGCGCAGCGCCTTCGAGGCGTCCATCACGCGCGCCGGGATCTTCCCGTAGCGCACGATGATCGCCACCGGCTGGTGCTGCTCGCACAGCGCGGTGATGGAATCCTCGTCGGGGGTCTTGCCGGCGTAGACCACCTCGTAGTCGGCCAGCAGCGCCACCGCCTGCGGCGCGAGGTCCGCGGCGGTGACCAGGATGGCGGGCTTGGCGCTCACAGCGACTCGCCCTCCTTCAGCACGCCCGCGGCGCGCAGCGCGGCATCCAGCCAGCCGGGCTTGAGGGCGCGCTTCGCGCGGATGTCGTCCATGCGCTTGGCCTCGTCGGCGACCTTCTTCGCCGCGAGCGGCAGGAGGGAGGCGGCCTTCTCGCGCTCCACCACCACGACGCCGTCGGCATCGCCCACCACCAGGTCGCCGGGGCTCACCGCCACGCCGCCCGCGGAGATGGGCCAGTTGATGCGGCCGGGGATGTACTTGGTGGGGCCGTTGGGGTTCGCGGCCACGGCGAAGACGGGGAAGCCCAGCTCGCGAAGCTCCTCGGTGTCGCGCACGGCGCCGTCGATCACGATGCCGCCCAGCGCCATCACCTTGCACGCGTTGATCATGAGCGCGCCCATGAGCGCGCAGCTCGTGTCGCCCTTGCCGTCGACCACCAGCACGTCGCCGGGCCTGGCCATCGCCATGGCGGCGTGGATCATGAGGTTGTCGCCCGCGCGCACTTCCACGGTGAGGGCGGGGCCGGCGAGCTTCATGCCGGGGGCGACGGGCGCCACGCGGTCGAGCGTGCCGCGGCGGCCGGCCACGTCGGCGAGGATCGCGGCCTGGTACTTCGCCGCCTGCGCGACGATCTCGGGGGAGACGCGGGTGAAGTCGCGCCGGACGTCGGCGAGGTTGGAGTCGGTCATGGGATTCCTTTCGGGGATTGCGGGATGTCGGATTGCGGTTCGGGCTCAGTCGCCCTCGCTCTCGCCGGCCACGCGCGCGCGGCCCTTGCGCAGGGAGGGCACGACCATCGCGACGAGCAGGAGGGCGGAGGCGAGCAGGAAGACGAGGCTGATGGGGCGCGTCACGAAGACGGTGAAGCTGCCCTCGGCCATGAGGAGCGCGCGGCGCAGGTTCTCCTCGAGCATCGGGCCCAGCACGTAGCCGAGGATGAGCGGCGCCGGCTGGCAGTCGAGCTTGGCGAAGACGTAGCCCAGCACGCCCACGACGGCGCACAGGTAGACGTCGACGGCGCTGTTGTTGAGGCTGTAGTTGCCCACCGAGGCGAACACGAGGATGGCGGGGAAGAGGAAGCGGTAGGGCACCTGCGTGAGCCGCGCCCACACGCCCACGAGCGGCAGGTTGAGCAGGAGCAGCAGCACGTTGCCCACGAGCATGCTCGCCACCAGCCCCCAGAAGAGCTCCGGCTTGGTGGTCATCACCGCGGGCCCCGGCTGGATGCCCTGCATCGTGAGGGCGCCGAGCACGAGGGCCATCACGGCGGTGGCGGGGATGCCCAGCGTGAGGGTGGGGATGAAGTGCGTCTGCGCCGCGGCGTTGTTGGCGGCCTCGGGCGCGGCCACGCCCTCGATCGCGCCGTGGCCGAAGCGCGACGGGTCCCTGGCGATCTTCTTTTCCAGCATGTAGGCCGAGAACGCCGCCACCGACGCCGTGATCCCCGGAAGCGCCCCGAAGAACGAGCCCAGCGCGGTGCCGCGCATCGTCGGGCCGGTGATCGCCTTCAGGTCGGCCCAGGTCGGCATGAGGTTCTTCACGTCCTTCGTGAACACCTCCACCTTGTCGGTGCGGGCGAGGTTCTGCACGATCTCCGCCACGGCGAAGAGGCCCACGGCGACGACGGTGAAGCCCACGCCGTCCAGCAGCTCGGCCATCCCGAAGGAAAAGCGCGGCAGCCCCGAGGTGACGTCGGTGCCGACGATGCCGAGCATGAGCCCCACCACCACCATGGCGAGCGACTTCACGAGGTCGCCGTGCGCGAGCACCGCGGAGAAGACGAGGCCCATCAGCATGAGCGAGAAGTACTCGGCCGCGCCGAACTCGAGCGCCCACTTGCCCACGAGCGGGCCGAAGAAGGCGACCAGCAGCGTGGAGATGATCCCCGCCGTGAACGAGGCGATCGCCGCGGTGGCGAGCGCCGGCCCCGCGCGCCCCTGCCGCGCCATCTGGTAGCCGTCGATGGCCGTGACCGCCGAGGAGACCTCGCCCGGCATGTTCACGAGGATCGCGGTGGTGGAGCCGCCGTACTGCGCGCCGTAGAAGATGCCGGCCAGCATGATGAGCGAGCTCACCGGGTCGAGGCCGAAGGTGATCGGCAGCAGCATCGCGATCGTGACCAGCGGGCCCACGCCGGGCAGCACGCCGATGAGCGTGCCGAGGAAGACGCCGAGGAAGCAGTAGGCGAGGTTCTTGAGCGTGAGGGCCACGCCGAACCCGAGCGCCAGGTTCGAGAAGACGTCCATGGCCTACCTCCCGAAGTCGAACGCGAAGAGTTCGTAGGGCAGGCCGAGGCCCCAGATGAAGATCGCCACGGCGAGGAGCGACATCGCCACGGCGAGCAGCGCCGCCTCGCCCCAGCGGAACTCGCGGCCCGCGTACGCGCTCGTCACCGTCAGGACGGCCACCGAGGGCACCAGGCCCACGTGCTCCATGAGCCAGCCGAACGCGACCATCGCGACGGAGAGCGCGGCGAGCGGGAACCAGCCCCACTCGCCCTGCACGCGCTCGCCCGAGCGCAGGCCCCGGATCATCGTCACGACGCCGAAGCCCGCGAGGATCACGCCGAGGCTCCGGGGGAAGAACCCGGGCCCCATCTGCTGCACGCTGCCGTAGGGGTAGGAGAGCGCCACGGCGATGCCGCCGGCGCCGATGGCGATGAACAGCAGCCCCGCGAGGAAGTCGCGGTTGGCGGTGAGTGCCGTCTTCATGGCGCGTCGTCCGGTGGCCGGCCAGCGCGCTCAGTTCACCTTGATGCCGGCTTCCTTCACGACCGATGCCCACTTGTCGTGGTCGGCCTTGATGAGCGCCGCGAACGCCGCCGGGCCGATGTCCGTCTTGCCGTTGAGGCGTTCCTGCACGTCCGGCGCGTCGAGCACCTTGGCCACTTCCGCGTCCAGGCGCGCGATGATCGGGGCGGGCGTGCCGGCGGGAACGGCGATGCCGAACCAGGTAACGGCCTCGAAGCCCGCGTAGCCCGACTCGGCGACGGTGGGCACGTCCGGCCACTGCGGGGCGCGCTTGGCCGAGGTGACGGCGATGGCGCGAAGCTGGCCCGACTTCACGGGGCCGGTGGCGGATTCGATGGAGGCGATATAGAAGCTGGCGCGCCCGCTGATCACGTCCGGCAGCGCCTGCGCGGTGCCCTTGTAGGGGACGTGCGTGTACTTGATGCCCGCCACCTTCTGGAAGTACTCGCCCGCGAGGTGCGCGACCGTCGAGTTGCCCGGGGAGGCGAACAGGAGCTTGCCGGGGTTCGCCTTCGCCGCGGCGACGAGGTCGGCCATCGACTTGATGGGGGAATTGGCCCCCACCACGATGGCGAGCGGCACGGAGGTGATGATCCGCACCGGCGAGAAGTCCTTCACCGGGTCGTAGGGCAGGCCCGACATGATGGACGGCGCGATGGACATGTTGCTCGTCTGGCCCACGACGAGCGTGTAGCCGTCGGGCTTCGCCTTGGCGGCGGCGTCCAGGCCGACGGACCCGCCGGCGCCGGCCTTGTTCTCGACCACGACCTTCCAGCCCGCCGTCGCGGTGAGCTTGTCGGCCACGATGCGGCCGAGGATGTCCGTGCCGCCGCCCGGGGGGAAGGGGACGATGAGGCGCACGGGCTTGTCGGGATAGCCGGCCTGCGCCAGCGCGTTGCCGGAAATGCCGGCGGTGAGGACGATTGCGGCCGCGGCGGCGGCACGGGCTGCCCAGCGATTCATGGTGACTCCTCCGTTGGATGGCGGTTGGGGATGCGCTCGCCCCGGTGGCGCCCGGGGTCGCTTGTTGTCTGCGGATCATGGGTGAGACAATTCATCATGTCCATTTCGTTTTTCATTGGAAACGATAAATATGGCTGATCAATTGGACCTGCGCGACCTGCGCTACTTCGAGGCCATCGCCGACACGGGGCACCTGGGGCACGCGGCGGCGCGGGTGTTCCGGTCGCAACCGGCGCTCACGGGCTGCGTGCGGCGGCTGGAGGCCGCGCTGGGCACGGCGCTTTTCGAGCGGGTGGGCCGCGGCATCCGCCTCACCGCGGCGGGCGAGGCGCTGGCCCGGCGCGCGCGCAGCCTTCGCGTGGCCGCGGAGGACACCGCGCGCGAGATCGCCGAGGTGGGCGCGGGCACCTCCGGCCACGTGCGCATCGGCGTGCTGCCGACGCTCGCGCGCTTCCTCATGCCGCCGCTCTGCCGCGCGTTCCTGCAGGACGCGCCCGGCGTCACGATCCGCACCGTCATCGCGCAGAACGACGTGCTCGCGAGCCACCTCGAGGCCGGCGAGGTCGACTTCATCCTCACCACCGCGTGGCGCGCCTCGGAGGAGGTCGAGAACCACCCCGTGCTCGAGGACGAGGCGGTCGTGATCGCGAGCCGCAGCCACCCCGTTCTCGCGAGGAAGGTGCGCCTGCAGGATCTTCTCGACTACCGCTGGGTGCTCGCCCCGCCTTCCGTCGGCACGCGGCAGTGGATCGAGCGGGTGTTCCACGGGCGCGGCCTGCCGGGCCCGCAGGTGCAGATCGAGACCAACCTCATCCTCATGATGCCCACGCTCATCCGCCAGACGGAGCTCCTCACCTTCACCTCGCGGCGGCACACCGACCTGGCCGATGCCGGCCACGACCTGCGCGAGGTGCGGCTGAAGGAGACCACCATGCGCCGGCGCTTCGACGTCGCCTGGCGCCGCGACGGCTACCTCTCGCCTGCGGCGCAGCGCATGATCAGGCTGCTGCGCGCGAAGGGCAGGGCGCTCTTCGCGGGGGAATGACGGCCGGTGCGGGCCGCGACTCGCGGCCTGCCGATTGCGATTCGCCATCGAGCGTGAAGGCGGCCCGTGCTAAAAACTCGCGGCCCTTCCCCAACGCCGCGCGCCGGCATCGAGAAACGCAATCATGGAATTCGGCACCCCGGAATTCTGGGTGGCGGTCGCGCAGATCATCGCGATCGACATCCTGCTCGGCGGCGACAACGCGGTCATCATCGCGCTCGCCTCCCGCAAGCTGCCGCTGCACCAGCGCAACAAGGCGATCTTCTGGGGCGTGTTCGCCGCCATCGCCCTGCGCGTGGTGCTCATCTTCTTCGCGCTGCAGCTGCTCAAGGTCCCCTACCTCAAGATCGTGGGCGGCGTGCTGCTGCTCTGGATCGGCGTGAAGCTGCTCATGCCGGAGAAGGACGACGGCCACGAGGTCGACGCCGCCTCCAACCTGCTGGGGGCGGTGAAGACGATCATCGTGGCCGACGCCGTGATGAGCCTGGACAACGTCATCGCCATCGCCGGCGCCGCCAAGGACAGCATCGGGCTCGTGGTCTTCGGCCTCGTGGTGAGCGTGCCCATCATCGTGTGGGGGTCGAAACTCGTGCTCACGCTCATGGACCGCTTCCCGTGGGTCATCATGGGGGGCGCGGCGCTGCTGGGCTGGATCGCCGGCGACATGGCCGTGGGCGACGTGGTCACCAAGGACTGGGTGGCGGCCAACGCCGCGTGGCTCGAGTACGGCGCGCCCGTGATCGGCGCGGTGGGCGTGGTGGCGGTCGGGAAGCTCCTCGCGGGCCGCGCGAGGCCGCGGGGTGTTGCGGCCACGGCCGCCGGGCCGGTCGATCTCGCCTCGCCGGGGAAGGACTGAGAGGACGACATGCGCAACATTCTCGTGGCGGTGGACGGGTCCGCGCACTCGCGCAAGGTGGCCGGGCACCTGGTGCAACTGTCGCGCGACCTGCGGCAGCCGCCGGAGGTGCACCTGCTCACCGTGCAGCAGCAGCTCGCCGGCGTGAACGTGAAGCTCTTCGTGAGCCACGATTCCCTCAACGCGTACTACCGCGAGGAGGGCGAGGCGGCGCTCAAGCCGGCGCGGGAGGTGCTCGACGCCGCCGGCGTCGCCTACGCCCACCACATCGGCGTGGGACACCCCGCCGAGGTGATCGTGGAGTACGCGCGGGCCAAGGGCTGCGACCAGATCCTCATGGGCACCCACGGCCACGCCGCGCTCGCCGGCATGGTGCTGGGCTCGATCGCGACTCGGGTGCTGCACCTCGCCACGGTGCCGGTGACGCTGGTTCGTTGAGCAGGGCGGCGCGGCGCGTACGATAGGGCGTCCCTGTCGTCGAGCCGCGCGCGATGCCCAAGCCGCCCCCCGCTCCCGTCCCGCAATCCCGCCTCGAACGCCTGGCCCGCATCGGGCTGGCCGCGGGCGAGCTCGCGGTCGGCGCCGCCACCGAGGGCATCCGGCGCCTCGCGCGCGGGGAAGCCGCCGAGCTCGGGACCGCGCTCCTTTCCGGCGCCAACGCGAAGCGCCTCGCGACGCGGCTCGCCCGCCTGCGCGGGGCGGCCATGAAGATCGGCCAGCTCGTCTCGCTTCAGGGCGAGGACGTGCTGCCGCCGGAGTTCGCGCAGGCGCTCGCGATGCTGCGCTCGCAGGCCGCCCCCATGCCGCCGGAGCAGGTGCGCCGCGTGCTGGGCCGCGAGTACGGCAAGGGGTGGGAGGAGCGCTTCTCGCGCTTCGACTGGGAGCCGATCGCCGCCGCCTCCATCGGGCAGGTGCACCGCGCGGTGGCCGCCAACGGCCGCGCGCTCGCGCTCAAGATCCAGTACCCGGGTGTCGCGCGCTCGATCGCGAGCGACGTGGACAACGTCGCGGTGCTGCTGCGGCTCTTCAACCTGCTGCCGCTGGGCCTGGACGTGGGCGGCATGGCGGCGGAGGCCAAGCGCCAGCTCGCGCAGGAGGCCGACTACGAGGCCGAGGGCCGTTTCCTCGAGCGCTACGCGAAGCTCGTGGCGGGCGAGCCGGGCCTGGCTGTCCCGCGCGTGCACTGGGACCTCACCACGCAACGCATCATGGCGATGGACTTCATGGCGGGCGAGCCGCTGGAGGCGCTCGCTTCCGCCTCGCAGGCACGGCGCGACGCGGTGGGCGCGCTCCTCGAGCGGCTGCTCTTCCGCGAGCTGTTCGAGTTCCGCGTCATGCAGACCGACCCCAATTTCGCCAACTACCTCTGGCAGCCGGAGACGGGGCGGGTGGTGCTGCTCGACTTCGGCGCCACCATGCGCTTCCCGAAGGAGTTCGTCGCGAAGTACGCGCGCATCACGCGGGCGGTGATCGAGGGGGATCGGGACGCCGTCGCGCAGGGAGTCATCGACATCGGCTACGCCGCCCCGGACGATTCCGCCGAACGGATCGACGCCGTGGTCGACGTGGTGTTTCTCGTGTGCGAGCCGCTGCGGCACCGCGGCCGCTACGACTTCCCGGGCTCCGACCTGCCGGCGCGCGTGCGCGACCTCGGCTACGACCTCGCGTTCCGCCGCGGGCTCGTGCGCGCCCCGCCGCCGGAGACGATATTCCTGCACCGGAAGCTCGTCGGTGCGTTCCTGCTGCTCG
>Ga0209477_1002686_pt1 | contig 10160 bp, 1 predicted proteins | sample KloWWTupernatant_FD_187180 | JGI IMG/M metagenome (GOLD analysis project Ga0209477, IMG submission 187180) | Active sludge microbial communities from Klosterneuburg, Austria, studying microevolution and ecology of nitrifiers - Klosterneuburg... | ecosystem: Engineered > WWTP > Aerobic digester >...
GCACGATCGCGACGACCCGCGGCTGGCTCAGCGCCGGCACCAGCCAACCGCTGACCGCCCGTGGCGGCACCGGTGACGACCAGTTCACCGTCTACTCCAACCAGGCAGCCCTGCGGCTCGAGGGAGAGGACGGCAACGACTTCTTCGTCGTCCGGGCGCTCGCGCTCGCCAAGACCACGGGCGACTGCAGCACCCCCGGATCGGTGACCTGCGACATCGTCTGGCGCGACGCGGCCCACACGATCGCGATGCCCCTGCTGGGCGGCAGCCTCTTCTCCACGGCCGCCGCCAACGACATCCGCACCGGAGCCGGCGACGACCAGGTGCAATACAACATCAACGCCCCGGTCTCCATCGACGGCGGCTCGGGCATCGACAAGGTCGTCGTCCTCGGCACCGAATTCGCCGATCACATCGTCGTGACGTCCACCGGTGTCTATGGCGCCGGGCTCACCGTCGACTACTCCGCGATCGAGATCCTCGAGATCGACGGCCTCGAGGGTGATGACATCTTCGACGTCCTCTCCACCGCCGCAGGGGTCGCGACCAGGATCATCGGTGGCCTCGGCAGTGACGTCGTCAATGTCGCGGGCGACGTGTCGGGCAGCGTGGTCTCCCGCGAGATCGAGGGCACGACGAGCACGATCGGCCACGGGCTCACCTCGGCCGATCCGGCATACAACGGCCTCGCAACCGCCGGCGTCAACGTCATCGTCGCCCGCTCCGACCAAGGCCAGGTCATCATCGAGGAGACCGGCGGCTTCACCGGAGTCCGCGAGGGCGAAGGCGCTGCCGGGGCCGACACCTACCGGGTCTACCTCGCCGCCCAGCCGACGGCCAACGTCTATGTCACCGTCTCGGCAGCCCGCCCCTCTGCCGCGGACCTCCTGGCCGGCGGCGACACCCTGCGCCTCGCCCAGGGCACCCCGGTGCTCCCGAGCACGGCCTATGACCGCGATGTCTGGATCGACGGCCAACTCGTCCACGTCCCCGCCTACGCCCTCGTGCTCCTCTTCACCCCGACCGCCTGGGACCGCGCGTCGGCCCGCACCGTCTCGGTCATCGCCGCCGACGACACGCTCGCCGAGGGCACGCGCGTCGTCGTCATCAGCCACTCGGTCATCTCCGCCGATGCCGCCTTCGACCACGCCGTCGTCCGCGACGTCAAGGTGACGATCCGCGACAATGACACTCCCGCCATCGAGGTCGTCCCCGTCGACTCCGCCGGAGACCCCGACCAGACCACCCAGGTCGTCGAGGGCAACGCCACGACCGCGGTCACCGACACGATCATCGTCCGCCTCGCCACCCAGCCGGCCGCGCCCGTCACCGTCCGGATCACCGCCCAGGACGACCGCATCTGGCTGAGTGGAGCCGGGGTCACCGTCGTCACCGCCGCAGCCGCCGGCCGTCCCGGTGTCTACGACGTCACCATCGACCCCGCCCACTGGGCCAGCGGCGTCGCCCTCACCGTGCACGCCCTCACCGACGACATCCGTCGTGACCCGCACATCTCCACCCTCACCTTCGCGATCCGTGACCTGCTGGCGTATGCCGCGGCACCGGTGAGCACGACCGTCCGGGTCCTCGACGACGACACTCCCGACCTGGTGGTCACCGAGTCCGGCGGACGCACCCTCGTCGTGGCCGGCGACCCGGTCAACGGCCCGGGCCCGGGCGACTCCTACACGATCCGCCTCACCATGGCTCCGACCGCACCCGTCCAGGTCGCCATCCACACGGACGGCCAGGCGACGGTCGTCGCCAGCAGCCGGGTCATCTACCGGAGCATCAACGGCGTCTCCGTCCCGACCGTCACCTTCGACGCCACGAACTGGTGGATCCCGGTCGAGGTCAGCCTGCTCGCCGACCCGTCCTTCGTCCTGCCTCCCGGCCAGGAGAACCTGCGGACCTTCGCCCCCCAGCGCCACCTGCTCGGCGACATCCAGGGCCCGCTCCTCGTCGTCGGCGGCACCACGGCGGCCGACCGGTCGCTGCGTCCGGCGATCCTGCTCCCGGGCGAGGCCAACGGTCCGCTCTTCGGCATCGCGCCGCAGCCCGACGAGTCCCAGCAGGTCGACGTGCTCAATGTCTACGCGGACTCCAGCCGCGAGGACCTCGTCGGCGCGCTGACCTCCACGACCCTCACCGGCCTCAACATGAACGCCGCCCCCCTCGACTTCTCCGGCCTCCTCGGTGCGGGTGCCACGATGCCCTTCGGCGAGCCCACGTCCTACGCCGCAGGCATCACCTACGGCACCGTCGAGGTCCTCGACCTCCTGCTCGGCCAGGGCAACGACAACTTCACGATCACAGGCACCCTGCACACCGACGCCGTCCACGGCGGCCTCACCACCGTCCACGGCGGCGGCAACTGGTGGACCGGGGCGGTCGGCGCCTCCGCCATCGGCGGCGACACGATCACCATCACCGGCGGCGCCGACTTCGGCTCTCCGCTCGCCGTCTACGGAGACACCTCGCAGGACGGCATCTGGTACAGCGGCGACCCGACCACCTGGTCCGTGCGCGCCTTCGGCACCAAGCCCTTCCCGACCGAGATCGGCAACGGCGACCCGCGCTTCATCTTCCCCGTCGCCAACCCCTTCACGTATGCCGGGAACGACGTCATCGACGCTCGTGGCCTTTTCGCCGCGCTGGCTGACAATGCCCTGCCCCCGATCGGCTTCATCGCGTATGGCGGAGCAGGTAACGACACGATCTATGGCAGCCAGGCCGCGGACTACCTCGCTGGCGGCTCCGGAGACGACACGATCGTGGGTGGTCGTGGCTCGGATCAGATCTACGGCGACAACGGCATCAACGTCGACGTCATCACCCGCGAGCTCTCGATTCCTTGGGTCGATGCGTCGACCTACGACAACCGCGACGGCCTGGCCGCGGGCAACGACACGATCCACGGTGACGCAACGGGCTCGGCCGGCAGCACGGCATACACCATCGACGACGTCATCTTTGGCGACTACGGCAGCGTGCGTCAGGACCTGGCCCACGCCGTCGTCGGGCTCCAGGCTGACGGCTCCTACGGCTACTCAATCGACCGTGGTGGGCTCGCCACTCGTCCGCAGCGGGTCCAGAGCGCCGGGTGGATCCGCGAGATCATGACCACCCGTCCTCAGGACGGTGGCAACGATGTCCTCACCGGTGACGGCGGACGGGACCGGATCTTCGGCGGCAACGGCTCCGACACCATCGAGGGCAACGGTGAATCCGATGTCGTCTTCGGTGACCATGGCCGGATGCTCTACGTCGAGGGCAGCACGAGCAACACGGTCCTGCACCTCGTCGAGAGCATTGACGAGTCCTTCGGCGCCGTCGACACCATCAGCACCCAGGCCGGTGACGACATCGTCGCGGGCGGCATCGGCGGCGACACCATCGATGGCGGCACTGGCCAGAACATCGTCTTCGGCGACCACGGTCGCGTCACCGGGGTCGAGGGTGCGCAGGCGGTCTGGAACCGCCCGATCCCGAGCGTCTACGGCGACGGCGCCCACGACGACTACCAGGTGCCGGTCCTCGCTCTGGTCGAGGGCTACGCCCCGCCGACGGGTGAGTTCGGTGGCAACGACACGATCACCACCGGGATCGGCCGCGACATGATCTTCGGCGGCGCCGGTGGCGACGTGATCATCGCCAACTCCGGTGAGACGGCCACGCTCAGCGACGGCAACAACATCGTCTTCGGTGACTACGGCTACGTCGACTATCTCCTTCGCAACGTCGTCCGTCCGGACGGCTCCACCGTCGCCGACGACGCCCACGACATCGAGGTCATCTCCAGTTCATTCACCAGCCTCGGCGGCAACGACCGGATCACGGTCGGCAACGCCAATGACATCGTTGCCGGTGGCACCGGTGACGACATGATCTGGGCTGGCCAGGGCTTCAACCTGACCTTCGGCGACAACGCCCGGCTCTCCTCCGACCCGTTCGCGACGGACGTGCACCTGACCACCCTCTCGGTGCACGAGTTCTTGATCTGTGTCATCGAGACGCTCGGCTTCGCGGACAACGAGAGCGGCAAGGACACGATCTACGGGAGCGATCTGGCCGACTTCATCTTCGGCGGTGGCGGCGACGACGTGATCTTCGGCTACGGCGGCAACGACATCATCTTCGGCGACCAGGGCAAGATCACCTGCCTGCCCGGTAGCCCGATCGACCCGCCCAACGGCAACAACGGCAACTGCATCGACGAGGGCGGCACCCTGCTGCTGACCACCACCAATGGCACCACGATGACCGGTGCCGGCAACGACATCATCTACGCCGGCGAAGGCAAGGACATCGTCTTCGGCCAGCAGGGCGATGACATCCTCTACGGCGAGGGCGGTGACGACCTGCTCATCGGCGGCTCCAACGTCGCCGGATCCCTGGACGGGCGTGACTTCATCGATGGCGGAGCCGGCAACGACACGATCGCGGGAGACAACGCCGACTGCTGCCGCCGCAGTGACCTGCTCGACCCGCGCTTCCGCGCCCTCGTCGGCTCGGTCATCTACGGCACCGGGCCCACCAACGACGGCCTGCCGCTGGTCACCAACGAGATGCTGGCTGACCCCGAAGGCACCACCAAGTACGACGTCACCCTCCTCGATCACTCCGATGACATCGAGAAGAACCACCCCGAGCTGTGGGGCGATGACTACATCGCGGGCGGGGCGGGCAACGACATGATCTTCGGTCAGCTCGGCAACGATGTGATCCAGGGCGACGGCGCGATCGATGGGCTCGTCTTTGCCCCATACAGCCACCAGATCGTTGCGGGACAACGCCCCTCGCTGCTCCCCTATGGCGTGGGCGGCACCCGGATCGGTGCTTGGCGGATCCCCGATCAGAGCGTCGACGAGACCCTCCACGTGAACCCGTCCTTCGAGGCCGCCACCGACGGTGACGACTACATCGAGGGCAATGGTGGCGACGACACGATCTTCGGCGGACTCGGCCAGGACGACATCGTCGGCGATTCCTCCGACCTGTTCATCGGCTCGTGCGTCGATCACGTCTGCACCCTGACCACCGCTGCGACCTTCCGCCCGACAGGTGCTGACCTGATCTTCGGCGGCGCCGGCAACCGCATCTCACGCAACGACATCGGTCAGGCGACCGTCGCCGCTGACGGCTCGATCGTCACCGTCCCCGCCGGTCACGCCCGCGACGCCGATGTCATCGCCGGTGACAACGCCCGCATCTACCGCCTCGTCGGGACGTTCGGCCGAGACTCGGGCGCGCACCTCACCTTCGCCTACGACACGTATGCCGGGGGGCTGCGGCTGATCCCACGGGTGGTCGACCTCCTTGACTACACCCAAGGTGGGCCGGCCTACCGACCGGCACTCGCGGCATACGACCGCGGCGCAGCCGACGAGATCCACGGTGAGTCAGGCGACGACGTCATCTACGGGATGAAGGGCAACGACGTCCTCTTCGGTGACGGCCAGGACGACAACCTGATCGGCGGCTACGGCGACGACTGGATCTCCGGCGGCACCGGCGACGACACGATCATCGGCGACGACGGTCGGATCATGACCAGCCGCAACTCCTCGACCGGCTGGACCGCGACGGGCACGCCGTGCACGGCCAACGGCACCACCTGCTACAGCGAGCCGCTCTACGGCATCCTCGCGCTCCTGCCCACCGATCCCGACCTCAAGACCACCCAGGGCAACGTCCTGAACGAGCTCATCTACTCGCCCGGACACATGCAGGAGGCGACGATCAACGTCGCCGGTGCGCTCAACACCGCGATCAACCTCACGCCGTTCAATGTGGACCAGACCGGCAATGACCCGGACTTCCGCCCGAACGGCGGCTACGACGACATCATCTTCGGCGGCCTTGGCGATGACCGGATCTCCGGCGCGGCCGGCGACGACGCCCTCTCTGGCGCCGAGGCAAACGTCGCGGGCTACGTGCCCGACTGGGACTCCGGCGGCACCTCGCTGATCCGGATCGACTTCGGTCACCCCACGAACCCGGGCGATGTGTTGCGCTGGAACCCGATCGACGTCGACGGCTGGCACTACGACAAGACCCAGCGCTCCGGCGAGTTCCGCCTTTACGACGAATACGAGCCGCGCCGGGAGATCCGTTTCGATGCGGCCGGCAACGTCTGGACCTGCACCGGCTACACCCCGAGCGGTCACACCTGCACCTCGAGCACCCCGCTCGCCAACTTCCCCTTCCAGTACTTCCTGACCAACTCGACGACCGAGGGACCCTTGGTGCTCGGCTGCACGAAGGTGTCCAACAACGGCAAGGACTGCCTGGCGACTGCCTCGATCAGGACCGATGGCAACGACGATCTGTTCGGTGACACCGGCAACGACTGGATCGTCGGCGGCACCGGTCAGGACACCCTGTGGGGTGGCTTCGGCAACGACCTGCTCCAGGCCGATGACAATCTGCAGACCAACGGCTCTCTCAACGACGTGCCCGAGACGCACCCGATGTACCAGGACCGGGCCTATGGCGGCGCGGGACGCGACATCCTCATCGGCAACACCGGCGGCGACCGGCTGATCGACTGGACCGGCGAGTTCAACAGCTTCATCGTCCCGTTCGCCCCGTTCGGCATGGCGACCGTCAGCCGTCAGCTCGCGCCCGGATTGATGGAGTTCCTCTACGCACTCAGCGCCGCCCAGGGTGCCGACCCGACGCGTTCGGCGGACATGGGTGGACTCAACCCGGACCGCAACGGTGAGCCGTTCGGCGAGACCGGAATGGTCCTCCAGCCGGACAAGGCCTACTGGAACCTCCAGCACGGTGGCCCGACCGACCCGCAGGCGGGCAACATCCCCGGCGGCAAGAAGGACGTGCTCCGGACGGCCACCTTCGACGACGCCTCGCTGCCCGGCGTCGGGATCGACTCCGGCCAGTGGTCGGTGGTCAGCGGGGCGCTGCAGGTCGAGCCGACCTCGCCCGGCGGCGATGCGGTGGCGCTGTTCGCGCTCGAGGACGCCCTGCCGATCGCCTACGACATGTCAGCCCAGGTGAGTGTCATCAAGCCGACCGGCGCTTGGGGTGCCAACGCCTACCTGATCTTCGACTACCAGTCGGCCACCGACTTCAAGTTCGCCGGCATCGACCAGGCGACCAACAAGGTCGTCGTCGGCCGCCGCACCGGCGCGGGGTGGTTCGTCGATGCGCAAGGCGCGACCGGCGCGATCAAGCCCGGGACCTTCTCCACCGTCATGGTGTCGGTGAACGGCCTCGTCGTCACCGTGCTCCTCAACGGGTCGGCCAAACTCACCTACCAATACGACCCGCGCTGGATCGACGGCACTCCCTATGGACTCAACACGGGCCTCTTCGGTGTCGGCGCCAACAACTCGCGCGGTGCCTTCGACAACCTCGGAGTCACGTCCACGCCGCCCTCGACCGGTTTCGAGAAGGCCAATGACTTCACCTCGGCCACCGGGGTCACCACGGCCGGTCTGGCCGAGGTGGCCGGCGGCCGATTGACGGCGACGGCCGGGACCACTCCGTCCTACGGCATCGTCTCCACGCCGACCCTGAGCCTGGACGCGACCACGACCGTCGACACCGCGGTGCGGGTCACTGCAGCCGGGCGCGGCGGCATCGTTCTCGACCAACGCAGCAGCACCGACTACAAGTTCGTCGTGCTCGACGCCGCCAGCGGTGCCGTCCTCGTCGGTCACGTGGCCAAGGGCAGGACGGTCACCGACGCATCCTTCGCGGCCACCGTCCGGCCCGGCGTCGACCAGCGACTCGTGGTGACGATCATCGGTGGCGCCCTGGTCGTCACCCTCGATGGCCAGCAGGTCGGCACCTACACCTTCACCGAGTCACCGACGAGGGGCGGCATCGGTGTGGTGTCCTTCAAGGGCACGACCAGCGCCGAGAGCCTCACGGTGAGGAACGGCGTGCCCCAGACCCAACTGCCGGACGCGATCCCACCGACCTTCACCTATGTGCCCGGAGATGTCACCCGGACCAGTACTGACGGTGCACCCGTCTACGTCAACGACTGGATCCTCGGCACCGCAACCGCCACCGACAACGTCCCCGGCGTCGCGGTGACCCGCACCGGTGTCCCCACGGGCAACCTGTTCGCGGTCGGCGTCACCACGATCACGTGGACCGCCACCGACGTCTTCGGCAACACGACGACCGCCACGCAGAAGGTCACGATCATCGGCCCGGCTCCCGTGCTGCCGACCGTGTCGGTGGCCGTGACCGACGCCACCGGCGCCGAGACCGGCAGCGACCCGATCGTCTTCACCGTCACGCGCACCGGCAGCACGTCGGCAGCGCTGGCAGTCAACGTGAATCTCGGTGGCACGGCCACCTCGGCCGATTACCCCGTGGTCGTCACCGGTGGCACCCTCACGGGCGGCGTGCTCACCATTCTTGCCGGGTATGCCGTGGCCACCGTCACGCTCAAACCCGTCGATGACGCTTTGGTCGAGTCGCTCGAATCGGTGACGCTGACGCTGGCCGGCTCCACGGCATACACGATCGCCGGGGTGAGCACGGTGAGCGGGACGATCGCCGACAACGACACTGCGCCTCCCGCCGTCACACCCATCGTCTCGGTGGCCGACGCGAGCGGCCTCGAGAACGGCAAGACCATCACGGTCACCCTCACCCTGTCGGCGCCCGCACCGGCGGGAGGGGTCGGTGTCCGACTGCGCACGGGTGCGGGAACGGCGAGCAACGGCGACTTCTCAGGGGTCGACACCCTGGTGACCTTCGCCGCCGGCAGCACGAGCGCCATTGTCTCGATCGGGGTCAAGGACAACCGGAAGAAGGACGGCTCACGGACCTTCACCGTGACCCTCTACAACCCCGTTGGCGTGAACCTGGGGAGGAGCACCGCCACGGTCACCATCCTCGACGACGAGAGCGCGCTGCTGGCCCCGACCGTGGGGGCAGCGAGCACGCGGACAGTGACGACGGGAACCAGCCTCGGCTCAATCTCTGCCACCGGCTCTGTCCCGCCGACCGACGGTCAGGTCGCGGAAGCGCTCGCCGAGGCCACTGCCTTCTGGGCGCGCCAGGGAGCGCAATATCGCAATGCGCTGGCCCGCGTGATGGCCGCAGGCTCACGGCAGGTGCAGGTGGGCTCGTTGGTCGACACGATGGTCGGCTACGCCGACGGCACGACGATCACCCTCGATGCGACCGCAGGCGGCCACGGCTGGGATCCCGGCGTCGGCGGCTACGACCTCGTCGACGTGCTCATCCACGAGCTCGGTCACGTCCTCGGCCTCGACCACGCGCAGATCACGCGACTTCTCGGTCGTGAGGTGTGACTTCAGGCGTGAGTTCCGGGGAGCGCGCGGCGGGTGAGGGCAAAGACGAGGCAGAAAAAGACCAACACCTCGCCCGCCATGCCGGTGCCGGAGGCCTGGAAGCTGGTGCGCCCGGTAATGCCGGAGGTGGAGAGCGTGCCCATCGCGTGAATGAGCGCGGCGATACCGCGTTCGCCGGCGATCAGAAGGCCGCACCAGAGCAGCAGGGTGAGCGAGGCATAGGCGGGAAAGAGCATCAGCGCAAAGCGGGTCAGGCGCTGGCCGGAATCGGCGGTGCGGGCGACCTGGGCGGTGCCGGTCCCGCTGCGGCCGGGGGGGCGACCGGAGGCGACTTCGGTCCCGCCGAGGGTCAGGGGGGCGAGGACGGCATAGGCGGCCAGCAGGATCAGGAAGCCGCCGAACCAGCCCACGGTGGCGCGCCAGAGATGAACGGCATCGGCAAGCCGGTCGGGGGCATAGGCGGTGGCGCCGGTGGTGGTGAAGGCGGAGACCATCTCGAACCAGGCATTGGTGAGCGTGGTATCCGGCAGCGCCTCGGCCAGGGGCAGCGCAAGGGCGAAGGGCAGGACGGCATAGGCGAGGACGAGGGCGGCAAGGTGGCTGCGGGCCGGGTCGCGGGGGGTATAGGCGGCGGTGGCGATGCCAAGCATCACGGTGATGACGAGGAGGATCAGCGCGGAGTACAGGAAATCGCGCGCGTGTTCGTGATCGTTCGCCCCAAACGCATAGAGCGCGGGCACCAGCGAGATCGCGCCGGAAAGGCCGAGGAGGACGACAAGCAGCGGCAGTTCGGCGAGGCGCGCCAGCATCAGAAGAAGTCGATCGAGACTTGCAGGAGGCGTTCGACTTCCGGCACAT
>Ga0209477_1002688_pt1 | contig 10156 bp, 7 predicted proteins | sample KloWWTupernatant_FD_187180 | JGI IMG/M metagenome (GOLD analysis project Ga0209477, IMG submission 187180) | Active sludge microbial communities from Klosterneuburg, Austria, studying microevolution and ecology of nitrifiers - Klosterneuburg... | ecosystem: Engineered > WWTP > Aerobic digester >...
GTGGGTGTTCGAGGTCGGGCCGGCCGGCGTGCAGCGCGACGACGGCACCCAGCACGGCGCCAGCGGTCATCGCGGCCGGCGCCTCGACATCCTCACGCTCATCGGCGTGGTGGTGGTCGCGCTGATCGCGTTCGCAGAGCAGTTGCGCGTTCCGGAGAAGCCGGACGCGGTGCCGACGGCAGTGCCGGCAGCTGCCACCCCGGCAGTTGCTTCAGCGTCGCAGGGCGACGCCGCACGCGCGTCCTCCGCTCCACTGCCGCCTTTCGACCCGCCGCGGGCCTCGATCGCGGTACTGCCGTTCTCGAACATGAGCCCGGATCCCGAGAACGAGTACTTCGCCGACGGCATCTCGGAGGAACTCCTCAACGTGCTGTCCGCGGTCGACGGCCTCAAGGTCGCGTCGCGCACCTCGGCCTTCGCCTTCAAGGGTGGCAAGCAGTCGGTGGGCGAGATCGCGCGCAGCCTCGACGTGGCGCACGTGCTCGAAGGCTCGGTGCGAAAGCAGGGTCCGCGCGTGCGCATCACCGCGCAGCTGATCGATGCGTCCAGCGACAAGCACCTGTGGTCGGATACCTACGACCGCGAGCTGACCGACATCTTCGCGGTGCAGGAGGAGATCGCGAAGGCGATCGCAGGCGAACTGGGCGACGCGCTCGGCATCGACGCTGCAGCCAAGGGCGTGCGGGTCGAAAGGCCGACCGAGGATTTCGCGGCCTACGAGGACTTCCTGCGCGGACGGCAACTGTTCCACCAGCGTGGCGAGGGCCTGCTGACCGCGCGCGCGTTGCTGGAAAAGGTCGTCGAGCGCGACCCGGCCTTCGCCGAGGCCTGGGCGGTGCTCGCCGGCGTCTACATCGTGTCTCCGAGCTACGTCAGCCTCAGTGAGGCCGAGGGCTATGCGCTGGGCGAGCCGGCGGCGCAACGGGCGCGGCAACTCGACGACCGCCTCGCGCTGCCCCATGCGGTCCTGGGCCTGCACGCGGCCGACGCCGGTCGCCTGCTGCAGGCGCGCGAACTCTTCGATCACGCGATCGAGCGCGAAACCAACGACTCGACCGCGCGCATCTGGCGCGGGATGTTCGGCATCTCGATCGGCGACCTCGCGGCGGCCGAGGCGGACTTCCGCCGTGGACTGGAGATGGACCCGCTCAGCCCGATCAACAACGGCTGGCTCGGACAGGTGCGTGCGCTGCGCGGCGACCGCACCGAAGGCGATGCACGCCTGGCCCGGGCGCTGGAACTGGGCTGGGTCGCGGCACCATGGCTGCAGTCGGCTTGGACATTGGCGGACGGCGATCGCGAACTGGCCGCGCGCCAGTTCGAGCAGTTCTCGATCCGCTTCCGCGATCTCGATCCGGCCACCGCCAACGCCATCGAGCACTATGTTGCCGCGATCCGGGATCCCAGCCGGGGGCCAGAGCTCGTCGCCGCCGTCAAGGCCAGCCCGGGTGCCTTCGCCGGAACGGCCTGGTCCAGTTGGCTCACGCTGCTGGGCATGGACGACGACGCGATGGCCATCGCGGCAGAGCAGGGTCGACTCGACTACGACACCCTGCGGATGGTCTGGGCGCCCACCGCGCGTAGCGTCCTCGCAAACCCGAAGTTCCTCGAACTGGCGAAGCCCAGCGGGTTGATCGACTACTGGGATGCCAAGGGCTACCCCGAGGGTTGTCGCGTCGTCGAAACACCCGAGCGCCACCTGGACTGCACGGAGCGCTGGCGTTGAGCTTCGTGGCCGAACTCAAGCGCCGCAACGTGCTCAAGGTGGGCGCGGCCTACCTCGTGGTCGCGTGGCTGCTGATCCAGGTGGTGGCGACGCTGGCGCCGCAGTTGCAACTGCCCGATTGGGCGCCGCGCCTGATCACGCTGGTGCTGCTGGTCGGCTTCCCGATCGCGATCGTGATGGCGTGGGTGTTCGAGCGTGCGCCCGAGGGCCTCAGGATCGAGCCGGCGCCCCTCGGCAACAAGCGCATCTACGCCATTGCCGGCCTGCTCGCCGTGGCGGCGGTGGGTTGGTATCTCAAGGGCCAGTCGTCGCTGCCGGGTGACACCGGTGGCGCCGACGATGGGCCGACCTCGGTCGCCGTGCTGCCCTTTGCCAACCTCAGTGGCGATGCCGAGCAGGAGTTCTTCTCCGATGGCATGACCGAGGAACTGCTCAACGTGCTGGCGAAGATCCCGTCGCTCAAGGTCGCCGCGCGAACCTCGGTCTTCGAGTTCAAGGACAAGGGCGGCGACGTGCGTGCGATCGGCGCGAAACTCGGGGTATCGCACATCGTCGAGGGCAGCGTGCGCCGCGACGGCCCGCAGGTGCGGGTGACGGCGCAGCTGATCCGGGTCGCCGACGGCTTCCACGTCTGGTCGGAAACCTACGACCGCGAGCTCAAGGGCGTGTTCGCGCTGCAGGACGAGATCGCGCGCCGCATCGCCGAACAGCTCAAGGGCTCGTTGGCCGTGGACGCGGCGCCTGCCGCCCGCGTGGGCATCGATCCGGTGGCCTACGATGCGTACCTCAAGGGCCGGGCGATGTACCGCGCACGCCGGAATCTGCCGAAGGTGATCGCGCTGCTGGAAGACGCGGTTGCGCGCGCCCCGGACTTCGCGGCGGCCTGGGCCAACCTCTCGCTGGCGCGTGAGGTCGCCTACTGGACCACCACGCCCCTGCAACGGATCGCGCTCGGGGAGGCGCTGCCGGGCATGCGCGCTGCCGCCGAGCGCGCCGCGGCGCTGGACCCGAGCGCCGCGATCACGCTGCATGCGCTTGGAAACGTCGCACGCGGCGATCATCGGTACGCCGATGCGGAGCGACTGTACCTGCGTGCGATCGAGGCCGAGCCCACCTACCCGGACGTGCGCGAGGACTACGCCGAGCTGCTGTTCGGCGTCGGCCGCGACGATGACTCGCTCGCCGCGGCCCGTGAACTGGTGACCATGGAACCCCTGGTGGAGATCTTCTGGTTCCGGATCGCCGATCTCGCCGCCACGCTCGACCGGCAGGCGTTGCTCGACGAGGCCGTGGCGCACATGGCCGAGGCCGCACCGGACGGCATCAACACCACGCTTGCGCCGGTGTCGCTGGCGCTTTACCACGGTCGCATCGACGAGGCGCGCGCGGGTTTCGCGGCCGCGCGCGCGCGGGCGCCGGCGACGATCGCCGAGGACTGGGTCATGTTCCGCTGGTCGCAAGGCGACCCGGCGGTCGACGACCGGCTGGCCCGGGCCGCCGCCGAGGCCAACACCACCTTCGCCTTCTACGCGGCCTTGCGCGGCGATGCCGACCTCTTCTTCACCAGCGTCGCCGCGGCGGGGAACAGCCATGTCGGCTACAACGTCTACGGCGTGATGCGCTCGCCCATCGGCCAGCCCTACCTCGCCGACCCCCGCGCAAAGCAACTGCTGCGCGACTACGGCTTCGAGGCCTACTGGCGCGAGAAGGGCTGGCCGGCGCTGTGCAGGCCGGTCGGGACCGATGACTTCGAGTGCGGCGCTCCTGCGGGCGAGGCGGGCTGAAATGTCCTGCCCCGACGGCGCATCGACGCGCCCGCAGCCGCGCCTGCCCGCCATGGGCGCGCGGGTGACAGCATTGCTGTCAATGCTATCATCGCGGCCCGGCACCCGCACGGAGACCCGACCATGGCCGTACTGACCATCCGCAACGTCCCGGAGCAGGTGCGCGAGCGCCTGCGCCTGCGCGCGGCGCGGGCCGGCACCAGCATGGAGCACGAGGCGCGCGCGATCCTGGCCCGCGGCAGCCTGGAGCCCGCCGGGGAACGGTCGGCCAAGGGACTGCAGGCCTGGGTGAACCAGCTCTACGGCAAGCGCAAGCCCGCCAAGGTGGTCGACGGACTGCTGGCCCAGCGCCGGCGCGAGTCGCGTGCGGAGCGCGCCCGGCGGTGATCGCGCTCGATGCCTCCGCGCTGCTGGCATTCCTGTTTGCGGAGGCGGGACACGAGCGGGTCGCGGGCGTCATCGACGATTGCTGCCTGTCGGCAGTCAATCTCTCGGAGGTGCTCGCCCGCTTCGTGCGCGATGGACACGATGCGGCCGCGGTGCTGGAGCAACTGGCCGGGTCGGGCATCGAGCTGGTGCCGTTCCTGGCCGAGGATGCGGCGCTCGCGGCGATGCTCGAGCCGGCAACGCGCGCGGCCGGCCTGTCGCTCGGCGACCGCGCCTGCCTGGCGCTGGCGCTCTCGCGCGGCGTCCCGGCCATGACCGCCGACCGCGCATGGGCGCGGATCGGGACTGAGGTCGAGATCGAGGTGCAGTTGATCCGCGGCCGTGCGGAGCGGGCCCGGTGATGCGTTGCGCCCGCACCGCATGCCCCTGGGGGAGGTCCGGATGAGCGGCCTCGTCGCCGAGCTCAAGCGCCGCAACGTGCTCAAGGTCGGCGCGGCCTACGTGGTCGTGGCCTGGCTGGTGGTACAGGCGGCGAGCATCGCCTTTCCAGCCTTCGAGGCCCCGCCGTGGGCGTTGCGGGTATTCATCTTCGTGCTGCTGCTCGGGTTCCCCTTCGCGCTGGTCATCGCGTGGTTGCTGCAGCTGACGCCGGACGGCGTGCGTGTCGAAGCGCCAGCGGTCGGCAGCAAGCGCCTTTATGTGGTCGCCGCGCTGCTGGCGGTGGTGGCGGTCGGCTGGTTCCTGCGCGGCGCGGAGGCGCCGCCGAAGGCGACGGGATCGGCGCATTCGATCGCGGTGCTGCCCTTCACCAGCCTGGGCGAGGACGCCGACTCGACCGGCCTCGCCGGCGGCCTGCACGACACCCTGATCACCCAGCTCTCCAAGCTCAAGGGCCTCGAGGTGCGTTCGCGCACCTCGGTGATGAAGTACAAGGACTGGGAGGGCGGCCTGAAGTCGATAGCGGACGAGCTCGGGGTCGAGGTGCTGCTCGAGGGCAGCGTGCAGCGCATCGGCAATCGCACCGTGGTCAACGCCCAGCTGATCGATGCGCGCAGCGACGCCCACCTCTGGGCCGAGACCATCGACCGCACCAGCGACGACCTCTTCGCCCTGCAATCGGAAATCGCGCAGCGCGTGGCCTCCGAGCTGCGGATCGCGCTCAGCCCCTCGGAGCGCAAGGCCCTGAGCGAGGCGCCCACCCAGGACCGCGAGGCCTATGCGCTGATGGTCCAGGGCCAGCGCCTGATCTCCGACGCGCTGCTGCCGATGTCCGAGACGGATCGCGAGGCGAAGCGCAAGCGCGGCGTGGCGCTGCTGGAGGCCGCGGTGGCGCGCGATCCCGCCTTCGCCCTGGCCTGGGCGGCGCTGTCGGAGGCCTACGCCGTCATCTCCTGGGACACGCGCTTCAGCGACCGGCGCAGCTACGCCGGGAAGGCCCGCGATGCGGCGCAGAAGGCGCTGGCGCTGGGCGACGACCTGCCCGAGGCCCGCTACGCGCGCGGCGGCGTGGCGCTGCGCCTGGACTTCGACTTCCCGCTCGCGGTGCGCGAACTCGAGTACGCCGCGGAGCTGGCGCCGGGCAACGCCGAGTTCCAATTGACGCTTGCCCTGGCCTATCGTTACATCGGTCGTTGGGACGACTATGTGCGCGTCCATCGCCGCGCCTACGAGCTCGATCCGACCTCGATGCGCGCGGGATTCAACTACTACGCCGCGCTGGCGACGGCAGGCAGGCTCGAGGAGGCACGGGCGCTCGCGGTGCGGATGGCCGCGCTGCACCCCGAGGACTACTTCGCCGCGCGCATGATCGCGGACGTCGAATCGAGGATGCGTGGCGACCTGACGCCGCTGGTCGAGTTCATGCGCGGCACGGCCCCCGGGTTTCCCACCAGCAGCGAAGTGGTCAAGGACCGCTGGTTCGCCGCCATGGCGAGCGGCGACTACGCGGCGGCGCTGGCAGCGATCGACACCGCACCGGCGGACGCCACGCCCGACCTCGCCAACACCATGCGCGGCGATGCCTTGCGCAGGCTGGGTCGCGACGAGGCAGCACGCGAGGCCTACGCAGCCGAGCGCGACGCGTTGCTGGCGCTGCTCGAGGCCGATCTCGATCCCTTCGTCGAAGCGACGCTGCGCGCGGCGCTGGCCTACGCACAGGCGCGCGTGGGCGAGCCCGACGATGCGCGCCGCAACGTCGCCAGGGCCGACACGCTCTGGGGCTACGGGCGCGAACCCTCCGATGGCGGCAGGATCTGGTACTGGTTGATGCCCGCGCTGGTGGCGCTGGGCGACCACGACGAGGCGCTGGCCAAGCTGACGACCCTGGCCGGTTCGCAATCCTTCCACCCGGCCAATCAGATCTGGATCGGGTGGGAAACTGCCGACCTCCACCCGCACCCCGGCTTCCGAGCCCTGATGCGCCAGCACGGCGTGGACGTGGACCGCGAACCCTTCGCGTTCAATCGCCCCGCTGCGACGGATTCGGGGAACTGAGCATGTCGCTGATCGCCGAACTCCTGCGCCGGCACATGCCCACGCTACTGGCGCAGCGGATCGATCACGCTCAGGAACGGAAAGCGATGGAAGTCCGTGTCGCGGGTGACGATGCGGCTGACGCCATGCTCGCGCATGAGCACCGCAGTATGCAGGTCATGCATCACGTTGCCGCGCAGGTCGGGCAGTTCGCCCAGCGTCTGTTGCAGCACGGCCGGATGGCGCAATGTCGGTTCCAGCAGTGCAACCCCTGGCGCGGCCAGCAGCGCGTCGAGGAAGCCGAGCGCCGCGCCCGCAGTCCATGGCCGGCGGAACACGCGGGCGTGAGTGCAGACGCGCAGGAACTCGTAGCAGATGGCCCAGGTCAGGAACCAGGGCGCTGCCTGACGGCGCCACTGGTCGATCGAGGTCCGACAGGCCGCGTGCGCCTCGGAGTCCTCGTCGGCCGCGTAGATCAGGACGTTCGTGTCGACCACGAACATTCAGTCGTTTTCCATCAGGTCCGCGAGCGCGTTCCGATCCGCGATGTCCACCCGCGCACCGCCGCTGTTCCAGCGTGGCAGGGGCGGCAGCGAGGCCTTGGCCCGCGGCGCGCGGGCGGCGAGCACGTGGCGCAGCCCGGCTTCCACCAGTTCGGACATGGTGCGACCCTGCCGCGCCGCCTCCTCGCGCAGGCGCTGCATCACGCCGTCGTCGATGTTGAGCGTCGTCTTCATATGGATAACCATACGCCTCGTATGGATCACCGTCAACGTAGGGCAGGGGCTTGGGGTCGTCGATGAACCTGATCGCCGAACTCAGGCGTCGCAAGGTGATCCAGGTCGGCGCGGCCTACCTGGTGGTGGCGTGGCTGCTGATCCAGATCGTGGCGACCGTGGCGCCGCAGTTGCAGCTGCCCGAGTGGGTGCCGCGGCTGGTCACGCTGCTGCTGATGGTGGGCTTCCCGGTCGCCGTGGTCATGGCGTGGGTGTTCGAGGTGACGCCCGAGGGCGTCAGGGTCGACGCGCGCAAGACCGGCAGCAAGCGGATGTACGTCTCCGCCGCCGTGCTCGCGGCCGCGGCCCTGGCGTGGTACGTGCGCGGCGATCGCGCCGCGCAGGAGGTCGTCGTCGCTGCACCCTCCGCGCCCACCGCGGCACCGGCGCCGCCGGCGACGTCTGCATCGACGACAGCGGCGCCGGCCGACCCCGTCGCGCCGCCGCCGACGAAGTCGATCGCGGTGCTCGCCTTCGCCGACATGAGCCCCGACAAGGACAGCGAGTACCTGTCCGACGGCATCGCCGAGGAAATCCTCAACGCACTCGCCGGGGTCGGCGACCTGCAGGTCGCCGCCCGCACCTCGAGCTTCTACTACAAGGACCGCAACGAGAGCCTGAGGGACATCGGCAAGACCCTCGGCGTCGCGCATGTGCTGGAGGGTTCGGTGCGTCGGCAGGGCGAGAAGGTGCGCATCACGGCCCAGCTCATCCGCGTGGCCGATGGCTTCCATCGCTGGTCGGATACCTACGATGGCGACCTTGCCGACGTATTCGCACTGCAGGAGCGCATCGCACGCGCGATCACCGATGAACTCAAGGTCGTGCTCAGCGGCGGGCAGCAGGAGCAGCTGGTCGACGTGGGCACCGACAACGCCGAGGCCTATGGGCACTACCTGCGCGGCCGCTACTTCTGGAACCGGCGCACCGCGGCCAACATCTCGCTCGCGATCGAACAGTTCCGCGCCGCCGCCGACGCCGACCCGGAGTTCGCCAAGGCGTACTCCGGCATCGCCGACTGCTACGCCATCCTTCCCTACTACGCCTCGATTCGCTCCGACCAGACCATCGCGCAGGCGCGGATATTCGCCGCTCGGGCACTGGCGCTGGACGAGGGACTGGCCGAGGCGCACACGTCCAGCGCCTTCGAGCGCGTGACCCAATGGGACTGGTCCGGCGCGGAGCAGGCCTTTCGGCGCGCGATCGAACTCAATCCCCGCTACGCCACGGCCCACTTCTGGTACGCGCGGATGCTGGCCGGTCTCGGCCGTTACGACGACGCCTTGGAACGGCTCCGGGAGGCGCATAGGCTGGAGCCGCTGTCGCGCGTGATTCGCGACAACCTCACCCATTTCCACATTCTTCGCAACGAGCCTGCCATCGCGCTGGTCGAGGCGCGCCGCCTGGTCGAGCTCGCACCCGACTACCCCAGCGGGCACGCGCTGCTCGGGCGGGTCCTGCTGTTGAACGGCAAACCCGACGAGGCGCTGATTGCGGTCGACCGGGCGATCGCCATGGAGACCGGTATCCGGGCCCGGCTTGCGCGCATCGCGGCGCTGGTTGCGCTTGGCCGGCACGATGAGGCCGCGTCCCTCGCGCGCGAATACGAAGGGCAGCATGCGGTCGGCAACCTGGACGCCTACTGGGTGGCCAACGCCTACGTGGACCTCGGGGATGACGGGCAGGCCCTCGCGTGGCTGGAACGCGCGATTGCCGAGCGCAGCGCCCTGGTGTCCGGCGTGCGTGCGGACACTTCGATGCTCCGGCTCCGCGACGACCCCCGGTTCCGCGCGATCATCGCCCGCATGGGCATGCCCGAATGATCCGGATGAGGCCATCCCTGTTGCAGAGCTGGCGGGGGCGACGTGCACCATGACGCTGATCGCCGAACTCAGGCGCCGCAAGGTCTTCAAGGTGGGCGCGGCCTACCTGGTGGTGGCGTGGCTGCTGATCCAGGTCGTCTCGACGGTCGCGCCGCAACTCAGCCTGCCGGAATGGGCACCGCGGCTGATCACCTTCGTGCTGCTGCTCGGATTTCCGGTGGCGCTGGTGCTGGCCTGGATCTTCGACGCGACGCCGGAGGGCGTGCGGGTTGATGCGGCGCCGGTCGGCAACAAGCGCATGTATGCGATCGCCGCCGCGCTGGCCGCGCTCGCGGTGGGCTGGTACTGGAAGGGGCGCCCGGAACGGGTGGATACCGGCGCCGAAGCGCGCACGATCGCGGTACTGCCCTTCGTCAACATGTCGGGCGATCCCGACAACGAGTACTTCTCCGACGGCATCAGCGAGGAGATCCTCAACGTGCTGGCCAGCACGCCGGAACTGCGCGTGGCCGCACGCACCTCGTCGTTTGCCTTCAAGGGCCAGCAGAAGGAGATCCCCGACATCGCGCGCGAGCTGGAAGTGCGCATGGTGCTCGAGGGTAGCGTGCGCCGACAGGGCGATCGCGTGCGCATCACGGCCCAGTTGATCGATGCGCAGAAGGGCTTCCACCTGTGGTCGCAGACCTACGACCGCGAGCTCAAGGACATCTTTGCGATCCAGGACGACATCGCGCGCTCGATCGGCGACGAGCTCAAGGTGCGGATCGGCGGGGCAACGGCGCAGGGCGAATTGACGCCAGGTGAGCGTACGGCGGTCGTCGCCGGTTCCGCCGCTACCACCGACGTCAAGGCCTACGACCACTATCTGCGCGGTCGTGAGCTGTGGCACATGCGCGGCGAGCCCGCGCTGCGGCGCGCCATCGAGTCGTTCGAGCAAGCGATCGCACTCGATCCGAAATTCGCCGGGGCGTATGCCGGCCTCGGCGCCGCGTACGTGGTGCTGCCCTTCCACAGCGCGGCACCGCGAAACCAGATGCACGCCCTCGCCAGAGACGCTGCCGAACAAGCGCTCGCGCTCGATCCGGGGCTCGCCGACGCGTATGCGGTGCTCGGCGACATCGCCATCCATGCGCTGCGACCCGGGCTCGCCGATGCGCTGCTCTCCCGGGCGCTGGCCATCAGCCCGTC
>Ga0209477_1002690_pt1 | contig 10153 bp, 7 predicted proteins | sample KloWWTupernatant_FD_187180 | JGI IMG/M metagenome (GOLD analysis project Ga0209477, IMG submission 187180) | Active sludge microbial communities from Klosterneuburg, Austria, studying microevolution and ecology of nitrifiers - Klosterneuburg... | ecosystem: Engineered > WWTP > Aerobic digester >...
GGAATAGCCACTAGAATGTCCGGCCCGACCCGACTCAGCCGCGATCCGCCATGCGCCCCTACCTCGACCTGATGCACCACGTACTCGAGCACGGCCACGTCAAGGCCGACCGCACCGGCACGGGTACGCGCTCGGTGTTCGGCTGGCAGATGCGCTTCGACCTGGCCGCGGGATTTCCGCTGCTGACGACCAAGAAGCTGCACCTACGCTCGATCATCCACGAACTGCTGTGGTTCCTCCAGGGCGACACCAACATCCGCTACCTGAAGGACAACGGTGTCTCGATCTGGGACGACTGGGCCGACGCCGACGGCAACCTCGGCCCGGTCTACGGCCATCAGTGGCGGCACTGGCCGGATGGCAAGGGCGGCGAAATCGACCAGGTCACGCAGCTCATCGACGGCATCAGGAAGAACCCGGATTCGCGCCGCCACATCGTTTCGGCCTGGAATCCGGCGGACATCCCGCAGATGAAGCTGCCGCCCTGCCACGCCCTGTTCCAGTTCTACGTGGCCGGTGGCCGGCTGAGTTGCCAGCTCTACCAGCGCAGCGCCGACATCTTCCTCGGCGTGCCGTTCAACATCGCCTCCTACGCCCTGCTCCTGCAAATGGTGGCCCAGGTCTGCGAGCTGGAGCCCGGCGAATTCGTCTGGACCGGCGGCGACTGCCACCTCTATTCGAACCACCTCGAACAAGCCCGCCTGCAACTCTCGCGCGAACCCCGGCCGCGCCCCGTCATGGCCTTGAATCCGGCGGTGACGGACATCTTCGGCTTTCGCTACGAGGACTTCACGCTGCAAGGCTACGACCCCCATCCGCACATCGCGGCGCCGGTGGCAGTGTGATCCTGGCGGGAGACATCGGCGGTACCAAGACGCTGCTCGGGCTGTCGCCGGATGGCGAATCGCTTGACCATCGCCGTTACGCCAACGCCGACTTTCCAGACTTCGCCGCCGTCCTTGCCGCCTTCCTCGCCGAAACCCGAACCGATACCCGGCAGGTCCGTGGCGGTTGCCTCGCCCTGGCCGGCCCGATTGCCGATGACGGCCGCTCGGCACATCTGACCAACCTGCCGTGGGAAATCGACAGCGCGGTCCTGTCGTCCCACTTCGGCCTGCCGGCCCTGCGCCTGGTGAACGACTTCGCGGGCGCCGCAATGGGTGCCGTCACCTCGTCTCCGGCGCAGCGGTTTACCCTGCAGCAGGGCGATCCGCTGGCGACGGCGCCCTGCCTCGTCGTCGGCGCCGGCACGGGTCTGGGCATGGCCATCGTCCTGCCGGAGCATGGCGGCTGGCGCATCGTGGCTGGCGAAGGCGGTCATGTTGCCTTCGCCCCGGCCGACGAACGGCAAATGGCCCTGTGGACTTTTCTCCATGCGCGGCACGGCCGGGTTACCTGGGAGCGGGTGGTTTCGGGACCGGGCTTGACGGCCATCAACGAGCTTGTCGCGGGCATCCGCCTGTCCCCGGAGCAGATCGCCGACCGCGCCCTGGCTGATCCGACCGGCGCCGAGCGCCGCTCGCTGGATATGTTCCTCGCCGCCTATGGCGCCTTTGCCGGCGACATGGCGCTGGCCTGCCTGACGCGCGGCGGTGTCTTCCTCGCCGGCGGCATCGCCGCCAAACTGCTGCCGCTGCTGCCGCACAGCGGCTTTCTGGCCGCCTTCAAGGCCAAGGCCGAACACACCACGATCGCCGCGCGCATGCCGATCCACGTTGCCACCGATCCGTTGCTGGGTCTGCGCGGCGCGCTGCAGCTGGCACGAAACTGACTCTTGATGCGTGTCAACATATTGACATGCAGTGAGCGCAGGATGGAGCCATAAGCTTTTCGCAATCAGGAGGAAAAGACCATGGCAGCCACAAAGAACGTTACGAAGGCGACGCCCGCCAAACGCCCGGTAACGGCGGCGGTGGCAAATGTCGCCAAGCCCAAGCCAGCGCCCAAGGCGAAACTTGCGGCCAAGCCGGAACCGGCGGCGAAAGCCCGGGCGGCGCCCAAAGTCGCACTGAAACCGGTAGCCGCAAAGCCGGCGCGTTCGCGCGCGAAGAAGCCGGCAACGGTCGCGGCGGAACAGCGCCGGAATTACGTCGAGGTGGCGGCCTATCACATTGCCGAGCGGCGCGGCTTCGCCCCCGGCGATCCACTGGCAGACTGGATTCAGGCCGAGGCCGAAATCGACCGGCTGATCGCGGCAGGGTTGCTTGGTGCTTGAGTGGTTCTGCGCTCAGGCCGGCAGCAGCACGAGGGCCGCGAGAGGTGGCAGGGTCAGGGAGATCGACGCAGGAAAGCCCATCCAGGATCTTGCCAGCGCCGGGACACGTCCGCCGTTACCCAGATCGCTGCCACCGTAGTGTGCCGAGTCGGTGTTGAGCCGCTCGACATAGTCCTGCGCCAGAGGCACGCCGAGGCGGTAACCGTGGCGCGGCACCGGAGTGAAGTTCAGCACGATCACGGCATGGCGTCCGTCACGCCCACGGCGCAGCCAGCTCACCACCGACTGGTCGGCATCGTGGCAGTCGATCCATTGAAAACCTTGAGGTGAAAAATCCAGTTCATGCAATGCGACTTCGTTCACATACAACCGGTTGAGATCGCGCACCAGGCTCTTCATGCCGGCGTGGAGGGGGTATTGCAACAGATACCAGGGCAGTTCCTCGGCGGCGCGCCATTCCGAGGACTGCCCGAGCTCCGCGCCCATGAACTGCAGCTTCTTGCCCGGCGCTGTCATCTGGTAGGCCAGCAGCAGGCGCAGGTTGGCGAAGCGCTGCCATTCGTCGCCGGGCATCTTGCCCAGCAGCGAAGACTTGCCGTGCACCACTTCGTCGTGCGACAGCGGCAGGACGAAATTCTCGCTGTAGGCGTAAAGCTGGCCGAAGGTCAGCCGCTCGTGGTTGTAGCGCCGATACACGGGGTCGTGCGCCATGTAGTCCAGCGTATCGTTCATCCAGCCCATGTTCCACTTCATGGAGAAGCCGAGGCCGCCGAGCCAGGTCGGCCGCGACACCATCGGCCAGGCCGTCGATTCCTCGGCGATGGTCAGCGCGCCGGGGTAGTCGGCATGCACCATTTCGTTCATTTCACGCAGGAAGGCGATGGCCTCCAGGTTCTCGCGTCCGCCGTGGACGTTCGGCGTCCACTCGCCGGCACGGCGCGAGTAGTCGAGATAGATCATCGACGCCACGGCGTCGACGCGCAGCGCATCGACATGGAACTCGGACAGCCAGTAGGCCGCCGAGGACAGCAGGAAGCTCCTGACCTCGTTGCGCCCGTAGTTGAAGACATGCGTGCCCCAGTCGGGATGCATCTTCTGCTTCGGATCCTCGTGCTCGTAGAGCGCGGTGCCGTCGTAATGCGCCAGCGCCCAGTCGTCGGCCGGAAAATGCCCCGGCACCCAGTCGAGGATGACGCCGATGCCGGCCTGGTGCAGGCTGTCGATCAGGAAGCGCAGGTCGTCGGCGCTACCGAAGCGGGAACTCGGCGCGAAAAAACCCGTGCATTGGTAGCCCCAGGATTCGTCGAGCGGATGTTCCATCAGCGGCAGGAATTCGACATGGGTATAGCCCAGCTCGACGAGATACGGCACCAGCCGAACGGCCAATTCGCGATAGCCGTAGAAGCTGCGGTCCGGATGGCGCATCCAGCTGCCCAGGTGCATCTCGTACACGCTCATCGGCGCCGAAAGCCAGTCGCCGGTCTGGCCGCTGCGGGCTCTTGCCTGCATCCACGCGCCGTCGTTCCATTCGTGCGCCGGATCGGGTGTCACGCAACAGGCGGAGGCCGGACGCCGTTCGAAGGCGCGCGCGCAGGGGTCGCTCTTCAGCTTCACCGCCCCGCTGCCGCGCAGACGCAGCTCGAAGCGATACAGTGCGCCGGCCGCCAGTTCCGGAATGAACAGCTCCCAGACGCCGGACCCCCCCAGGGTGGCCATCGGATTGACGCGGCCGTCCCAGCCATTGAAGCCGCCCACCACCGAGACACGCTCCGCATTCGGCGCCCAGACCCGGAAGCAGACGCCGGCAATGCCGTCGCGAACTTGCGGCACGGCACCGAATGTGCGCCAGGCCTGGCGCAAACGCCCGGCATTGAACAGGAACAGGTCGTCGGCCGGCGGCTGCGGCGCAAAGGCGTAGGTATCGTATTGCTTCACGCCGTCGACATCGAGGCGCCACGGCCGGGACGGCGCCGTCGCGCCCTGCCACTCGAACAGGTCGGTCCCCTTGCGCCGCGCCAGCGGCGCCCACCGGCCATCGGCAAATTCCACCGCGACCGCTTTTGCGTGCGGACGGAACACGCGCAGCCGCCAGCCGGCGCCTTCGGCATGAAGGCCGAGGACGGAAAAGGGGTCATGTTCGCGCGCTTCGAGCAATGCGGCGCAGACGGAGGCGGGCATGGTTATATACTCAGATCAGTTTTTGCTATCGTATTGATTGTAGCCGCAATGGAGAATTCACCATGCAATCAATTCCCGGACAATGCGGCATCGGATCCGAGCAGGGGATCGGCCGCGAGGAGGCAGCGTCGTGAGAAACAGTGAAATCGCCCGCAATACCTTCGGCATCGTACTCGCCGGCGGCCGCGGCAGCCGCCTGATGCAGCTCACCGACTGGCGCTCCAAGCCCGCCGTGCCCTTTGGCGGCAAGTTCCGCATCGTCGATTTCACGCTGTCGAATTGCGTTAACTCCGGCATCCGCCGCATCGGCGTCGCCACCCAGTACAAGGCGCAGAGCCTGATCCAGCACCTGCAGCGCGGCTGGAGCTTCCTCGACGGCCGCTTCCACGAGTTCATCGACATCCTGCCGGCACAGCAGCAAGTCGGCGAAGACTGGTACCGGGGAACCGCCGACGCGGTGTTCCAGAACCTCGACCTGATCCGGCGCAACCGGCCCAAGCACGTGCTGGTGCTTTCCGGCGATCACATCTACAAGATGAACTACGCGCGCATGCTGGCCGAGCATGCCGAACGCCAGGCGGATTTCAGCGTTGCCTGCATCGATGTGCCGCGGCTCGAGGCCACGGAATTCGGCGTCATGCAAGTCGACGACCGGCAGCGCGTGGCGGCCTTCGTCGAGAAACCCAAGGATCCACCGGCGATCCCCGGACGCCCGGACCGCGCCCTGGCCAGCATGGGCGTGTATGTCTTCAATGCCGACTTCCTCTACGAACAACTGATCCGCGACCACGACGATCCGAAGTCCTCGCACGACTTCGGCAAGGACCTGATCCCGCATTGCGTCGACCGCTACCGGGTGTTCGCCCACAACTTCGCCGATTCCTGCGTCGGCATGGACGAGACGCGGATTCCCTACTGGCGCGACGCCGGCACGATCGATGCCTACTGGGAAGCCAACATGGAACTGACCAAGGTGACGCCGGAGCTGAACCTCTATGACGACGACTGGCCGATCTGGACCCACCAGGAACAACTGCCGCCTGCCAAGTTCGTCTTCGACGACGACGGCCGTCGCGGCATGGCGGTCGATTCGCTGGTCTCCGGCGGCGACATCATCAGCGGTGCGCTGGTGCGCCACTCCCTGCTGTTCTCGCGGGTGCACGTGCACAGCTACGCCGAGATCGAGGACTCGGTGATCCTGCCCGACGTGCATATCGGTCGCCGCGCCAGGCTGCGCCGGGTGGTGATGGACAAGCATTGCCGCGTCCCCGACGGCGTGACCATCGGCTATGACATCGAAGCCGACCGCAAGCGCTTCCATGTCAGCGAAAACGGCATTGCCCTGGTGACGCCGGAGATGCTCGGCCAGCAGGCACATTACATAAGGTGAATGCCATGATCGAACTTCCGATCGTGGCACTCACCAAGGTCATCATGGCCCCCCACCCCCGTTCCACGGCCGGCTTTGCACAGCCGGCCGGCTGCGGCGGCGCAAGGCAGTGCCTTGCGAAACCCCGCCTTCGCCCCCCGCCCCTGGGCGGGGGGCGAAGGATGCTCGCTACGCTCGAAATCTTGAACGATAGCCGCAGCCCTCGGTGCCGCCCCTGATCATGAAACAGCTCGACCTCGTCTTCCTCTGGCACATGCACCAGCCGGACTATCGGGACCACGGCGCGGCCGGCACGGACGTAAAAGTCGGCGCCGGCGGCACGGCGGCCGGCGAATTCGTCCTGCCCTGGGTGTACCTGCATGCCATGAAGGACTATGTCGACATGGCGGCGCATCTGGAACGCCATCCGCAGATCCATTGCGTCGTCAATTTCGTCCCGGTACTTCTCGACCAGATCGAGGACTACGCGCAGCAGTTCGCCGATGGGCAGTTTCGCGACCCACTGCTGCGCATGCTGGCGACACCCGACCTCGAAAGCCTCGGCGTGGCCGACCGGAAGCTGCTGCTGGCGACCTGCTTCCGCAGCAACCACACCACCATGCTGGCGCCCTTCCCGCAATACAAGCGCCTGCACGAGATCTACCTGCTGCTCGCCAACGACAGCGAAGCGACCTACTGCTACCTGTCCGGCGCCTACTTCTCCGACCTCGTGACCTGGTACCACCTGGCGTGGACCGGCGAGACCGAGCGTCGCCGCAACCCGCTGCTGGCGAAGCTGATGAGCCAGGGCGAAGGCTATGACGTCGGGGACCGCCGGCAGTTGCTGGACAGCATCGGCGAGCTGATCACCGGCCTGATTCCGCGCTGGCGCGCGCTTTCCGCGCGCGGCCAGGTCGAAATCTCGTCCACGCCCAACACGCATCCGCTGTCGCCGCTGCTGCTCGATTTCAAGGTCGCGCGCGAAAGCCTGCCCGAGGCGCCGCTGCCCTTCAGCGCCGCCTATCCCGGCGGACGCAGCCGCGTCATCGCCCATATAGATGCCGCGCGCATCAGCCATGCCCGTCGTTTCGGCGCACCACCGGTCGGCATGTGGCCGGCGGAAGGTGCCGTCTCCGAAGACTTTGTCAGGCACCTCGCCAACGCCGACTGTCGCTGGATCGCCAGCGGCGAAGGGGTGCTGAACAACAGCCTTGCCGCGAGCAATATCGACGATCCGCGTGCCGCCTACCATCCCTGGAAGCTGGAGCAGGCCCCCGGTTTGACCCTGTTTTTCCGCGACGAGCGCCTCTCGGACCTGATCGGTTTCGACTATGCCAAATGGCACGGCCGCGATGCCGCCAAGCATCTTGTAGGGCAGCTGGAAGCCATCCTCGATGCCGCAACCGGCGACGAAAATCCGGTGGTCAGCATCATCCTCGACGGCGAAAACGCCTGGGAGCACTACCCCTACAACGGCTATTACTTCTTCGAGGACCTTTACGGCCTGCTCGCCGAGCATCCGCGCATCCGCACCACGACCTACGCCGAACTGCTGGCACGGCCCGGCCCACCCGCCGCGACCGTCCTGCCGCACCTGACCGCGGGCAGCTGGGTGTATGGCACCCTATCCACCTGGATCGGCGACGAGGCCAAGAACCGGGGCTGGGACCTGCTGTGCGAAGCCAAGCAGAGCTGCGACCGGGTGCTGGCCAGCGGCCGCCTGGACAGCGCGCAGGTCAGCGCGGTCAATGCGCAGCTGGCGATCTGCGAAAGTTCCGACTGGTTCTGGTGGTTCGGCGACTACAACCCGTCGGCCGCCGTCGCCAGTTTCGACAGCCTCTACCGGCGCAACCTGGCGCGGCTCTATCGCCTGCTGCAGCTGGAACCGCCTGCCGCCCTCGAAATTCCCATTTGCGCCGGATCGGCCACCGCGGAAGGCGGTTCCATGCGTCGCGTCACCGTTTCACAATCCTGACTCCACCTATGCCCATCAGCCTCCTGTTCGGGGTTCACGCCCACCAGCCCGTCGGCAACTTTCCCGCCGTGATCGACGACGCCCATGTCCGCAGTTACGGCATGTTCCTGCGGGTCATGGAGCGCTATCCGGAGTTCCGCTTCAGCGTGCATTTTTCCGGCTGGCTGCTCGACGTCCTGTTCGAGCGCTTTCCGGAAGACATGGCGCGCCTGGCGGCGATGACCCGTCGCGGCCAGGTCGAGTGGTTCGGCTCCGGCGATTGCGAGCCGGTGCTGGCGGCGATCCCGCATCGCGATCGCGTCACACAGATCGCCACGCTCTCCGACAAGATCGAGCACCGCTTCGGCATGCGCCCTTCCGGCGCCTGGCTCACCGAACGGGTCTGGGAGTCCTCGGTAGTGACCTCGCTGGTCGCCACCGGCATCCGCTACGTGGCGGTGGACGACTACCATTTCCTCTGCGCCGGCGAAAGCCAGGATCGCCTCGACAGCTTCTTCTCCACCGACGAGGATGGCCGCCGTCTCGACCTGTTCCCGATCTCCGAGGCCGCGCGCTACCGCCTGCCCTTCTCGCCGGCGGGCGAAGCCGTGGCCTGGCTCGAAGACCTGGCGCGCCAGGGACGGCGCGCGGCGATCTACTTCGACGACATCGAGAAGTTCGGCATCTGGCCCGAAACCTACGAATGGGTATTCGAGAAAGGCTGGCTGACCCAGTTCGTCGAGGGCGTACTGGCCTCGCCCCTGATCCGCACCGAGACCTATGCCGAGTACCACGCCCGCGAGCGCACACGCGGCATCGTCTACCTGCCGACCACGTCCTACATCGAGATGAACGAATGGACGCTGCCGGCGCCGCGCGCGCGCGCGTATCACGCCCTGCTCGAACAGGAAAAGGCCGCCGGCCGCTTCGAGGCGCACAAGCCCTTCCTGCGCGGGGGCATCTGGCGCAACTTCATGTCGCGCTACCCGGAAGCCAACTGGATGCACAAGCGCATGCTCGGCGCCTCGCGACGCCTTGCCACGCTGCCGCCCGAGCAGCGCAGCGCGGAGTTGCAGGAGTACCTGCACCGCGCCCAGGCCAACGACGCCTACTGGCACGGCCTCTTCGGCGGCCTCTACCTGCCCCACCTGCGCCGCGCCATCTGGAACAACCTGTTGAAGCTCGAGGCGGCGCTGGAGCAACTGGCGCCCTGGCCGCGCCAGCAGCAGGGCGACCTCGACCATGACGGCCATGTCGAAACCGCATTGCGCAACCCGTTCATCCACGCCTACGTACGCGACGACGGCCACGCTTCCCTGGTGGAATTCTCCAGCCTGGCCGTGGCGCACAACTTCGGCGACACGCTGCGTGCCTACGAGGAGGCCTACCACGCCAAGATCCACCTGGCGGACGCAAGCCATGCGGCGCCGGCGGCAACCGAAGGCATCTCCTCGGCCCACGACCGCGTCGCCTTCCTCCATACCATCCTGCCCGGCGATGCCGATCCGGACGAGCGGCCGCGCGGCATTTTCATCGACAGCCTGGTCGGCCGCAACGACATGCTGCGCCCCATCGCCTTCTACGCGCCCGGCGAGATCCCCGGCGTGTGGACCGCCGCCGGCGAAGGCTGGCGCATCGGGAAGAGCTACCGGCTCGACGGCGACACGCTGAACGTCGTTTTCCGCGCCGAAGGCGCGGCGCTGCCCAAGCTGATCGAAACCGAGCTTAACCTCGCGCTGCCCAGCTGCGACGGCTTTGGCGGACGCTATGTGCTCGCCGACGGCAGCGTTCCCGGCGGCTTCGGCGAGGCGCTCGAACTCTCCGGCGTGCAACGGATCACGCTCGACGACAGCGAGCTGCACGGCGCATTGCTGATCGAGGTCAGCCAGCCGGTGCGGCTCGAGGCACGGCCGCATCGCACCGTCTCCCAGTCCGAGGCCGGCTTCGAGAAGATCATGCAGGCCGTCTGCATCACGCTGGCCTGGTCGCCCGTGGCCGGCATCGAGCAGCGCATCGCGCTCAGGGTCGTGCCCGCATCGTAGAATGAGGCAAAAGGCGCAGCAATGACGCCCCCTACCCCCCATCCCCCGCCCCGGGGCGGAGGCTACTAATTTGCTCGCGATGCTCGATAATTGGTAAGTACAGCATCCCGATTTCATTACGGTAATCATCATGCCCGGCACCCGCTACAAGCTCGAAGTCAATCCCGAGATCCCGGCGCGCCTGGTGCGCCTCAACGAACTCGCCAATAACCTCTGGTACAGCTGGGACCGGCCAACGCGCACCCTGTTCGCGCGCCTCGGTCACGGCCTGTGGAAAGCGGTGCACCACAGCCCGAAGGCATTCCTCAAGCGCATGGACCAGAAGCGGATCAACGAGGCCGCCGACGATCCGGTCTTCCTCGGCACCATGAACCGCGTGCTGTCGGCCTTCGATT
>Ga0209477_1002696_pt1 | contig 10140 bp, 10 predicted proteins | sample KloWWTupernatant_FD_187180 | JGI IMG/M metagenome (GOLD analysis project Ga0209477, IMG submission 187180) | Active sludge microbial communities from Klosterneuburg, Austria, studying microevolution and ecology of nitrifiers - Klosterneuburg... | ecosystem: Engineered > WWTP > Aerobic digester >...
AAATAGATCCCAGGATAGATCTTTATGCGTTTTTTATTCTTAATCATTTCGGTTTCGTTGTCGCTTGCGTGCGGTGGGGCGGCAAATACGGCTAAACCGAACGTTAACACCAACACGAACACCAAAACTGTCAGTACTGCGTTACCCGTTTACGGTTATGAGATCGTTAAGGCGTATCCGCACGATCCCAAAGCGTTTACGGAAGGGCTGTTTTACTACAACGGCTTTTTGTACGAGAGCACCGGCGAAGAGCGGCGGTCTTCGATAAGGAAGGTCGAACTCGAGACCGGCAAGATCGTCCAGAAATTTGATCTGCCGCCCGAGGATTTTGGCGAAGGCATCGTGCTGCTCAACGGCAAGATATATATGCTTACGTGGCGGCAGGGGTTAGGGCGCGTCTTTGATGCGAATGACCTCAAGCTGCTTAAAGAATTTAGCTATTCCGGCGAGGGTTGGGGTATGACGACGGATGGCACCGACATCTTTATGACGGACAGCACACACGTGATGCGTGTGGTGGACCCGGAAACCTTCAAACCGAAACGTATGCTCTCAGTAATGCGAGAGGACGGCAAACCGCTGATGCAGATCAACGAACTTGAGTACATCAAGGGCGAAATATGGGCGAACGTGTGGCATTCCGAACAGTCCAATATACTCGGCAAACCAAACTATATCGCTCGGATCGATCCTGCGACAGGCAAGTTGCTCGGCTGGATCGACCTCGCCGGCATTTCGCCGGACGACCAACCCAGATCAAACGATCCGTATGACCCAAAGGCCGAGAATACTCTGAACGGCATCGCGTATGATGCTGAAAAGGATCGCATCTTTGTGACCGGAAAGAACTGGAAAAAGTTGTACGAGATCAAAATAACACCACCGAAACAGTAATGAACGATATTGACCGACAATTTATGATGCGTGCTGTCGAACTCGCCCGTCTCGGGATGGAGTCCAACGATGGCGGCCCTTTTGGCTGTGTCGTTGTGAAAGACGGCAAAATAGTGGGCGAGGGCAACAATCAGGTCACCTCGACCAATGATCCGACGGCTCACGCGGAGGTCGTTGCAATTCGTAACGCCTGCAATAATCTGGGCACGTTTCAGCTTGACGGCTGCACTGTCTACACATCGTGCGAACCGTGCCCGATGTGCCTCGGAGCGATCTACTGGTCGCGTCCCGCCGCCATCTTTTACGCCGGCACACAGGTTGACGCGGCGAGCGCCGGATTTGACGACGAGGAATTTTACAAAGAGATCGAAAGGCCAAATATCGAGCGTAAACTGCCGATGCAGAATCTACTTCGCGAAGAAGCACAAAAGGTGTTTCGAGCCTGGACCGAAAAGCCCGATAAGACCGCGTATTGACCCGACGATGTCGAACACATTTATTTTTATATTGTTAGCTCTCGTTGCCGGTGCGATGATGCCGACACAGGCCGCCATCAACAACAAGTTGGCTTTTGCCATTGATAGCCCGGTGCTGGCAGCGTTTGTTTCGTTTGTTATCGGAACACTTGCACTGCTCGCGTATCTGCTCATTTCCGGAACGCCGCTCGGTAATTTAGCATCGGCAAAGGACGCTCCGCCCATCGCTTGGATCGGTGGGTTGCTCGGAGCATTCTTTGTGGCCGCAACCGTCGTGTTGGTACCGAGACTCGGTGTAGCTCTGACGTTTAGCCTGATAATCGCGGGCCAGATGCTCGTAACGCTCGTGATCGACCATTTTGGGCTGCTCGACGTGCCGGAAACAAAGGTAAGTTTTGCGAGAGTCGCCGGAATCGTATTGATAACCGCAGGTGTTCTGCTAATAAGAAAGTTTTAGGCGGCATTTACCGCATCGATGTACGGAAAGTTTATTTGATGATCAACTTAATTCTCAACGATCAGGATATCGCGGTCGATATAGCTCCGGGGATCACCGTGCTCGATTTCGTTCGTTATCGGCAAAATCTCAAAGGCACTAAGATCGGTTGCCGTGAAGGCGACTGCGGAGCGTGTACGATAATGGTCGGCGAACTGGTCGGCAGTGAAGTTCGCTACCGGACGATGACCTCGTGCCTGATGCCGCTCGCCAATGCGGCCGGAAAGCATATTGTCACCATTGAGGGCATCAACCCTTCGGATGGGTCGCTCACGCCGGTTCAACAGGCAATGGTCGACGAAAGCGGCACGCAATGCGGTTTTTGCACCGTCGGCTTTGTAATGTCGCTTACAAATTTCGCTGTCGACAGTACCGCCAAAACTCCTGAAATGGCAGTCTCCGCTATCGACGGCAACATTTGCAGATGCACGGGATATAGATCGATCGAGCGAGCGGCGTGTCACGTAAGCGGACGCTTGTCCGAAGAGACCACGTCAACGGGCGACCAAAATGCGTGTGCCAGAGCTCCGTTCGTTCCACCATATTTCTCAGGTATCGCGTCGCGACTCAGCGTTCTCCAAAATATCAGTGTGCCATCTATTAGAACTCTGACGCAGGCGGTTCTGACTGGCGGTGGTACGGACCTATACGTTCAGCGGCCCGAGGCGATGGCAGAGTCCGCATCGACGCCCTTGCTTTATACCGACGAGCTTCGCAATATCCGCAAAATTGGCAACAACATCGAGATCGGTGCGTCGGTGACCGTCACCGATCTGCTCGAATCGCCGCTGATGAACGAGATATTCCCTGATCTCTACAAACATCTAAAACTCGTATCTTCGACACCGATCCGGAATATGGCGACGCTCGCGGGCAACTTGATCAACGGTTCACCGATCGGCGATATGACCGTTTTCTTTTTAGGCCTGGATTCCGAAGTTGACCTGTGGCCAAGTCTGCAAGACATCAGTGACGATCCCCGGACATTGCCTTTGCGAGACCTTTACCTCGGTTACAAGCAACTCGCAAAGCATCCTGACGAGATCATCACTGCCGTCAGGTTTAAGATTCCGACCGGCGATTTTCGCTTCAATTTCGAAAAGGTTTGCAAACGCACTTATCTCGATATTGCTACCGTCAACACGGCGATCTCTCTCGAAGTCAGAGCGTTGCCGGGCGATAGCTGGCTGCCTCCGGTTTTGACCGAACCGGGCACCAAGCCCGGCCAGTCCGTAGCGTACACCATCGTCAATGCCCACGTCGCAGCGGGTGGTGTCGCCCCGATCCCGATGTATCTGCGGCAAACGTCTGAATTCCTGCGTGGCAAACCGGTAACTCTGGAGACTATCGCCGCAGCAAACGAAATTATCCAGTCCGAGATCTCGCCGATCTCTGACGTACGCGGAACGGAGCAATATAAACGGCTGTTGCTAAGGCAGCTTTTTAGAGCTCATTTTGTAGAGCTGTTTGGCATATGATTCATCACGGAGAACTCAGAATTTTTTCAGATCGTTTTCTCAGTGCCCTCGGTGTCTCTGTGGTGAAATTCCTTTTTTAATGAAAAACATTGATTCAAGATCACACGTTCGCGGCGAGTCTGTTTATTTGGACGACATTCCCGTTGTCCAGGGGACGCTTTATGCTTGCGTTTTTGATTCGCCCGTCGCCCACGGGAAACTGAACGCGATAGATACGACCGAGGCTGAAGCGTCCGAAGGCGTTTTCCGCGTTATTACCGCGAAAGACATCATCGGCGAGAACCAGATCGGCGGCATTGTGCCGGACGAGCCTTTGCTGGCTGACGGCGAAGTTCATTTTCAAGGTATGCCGATCGCGATCGTGCTGGCAACGAGCGAGGAACTTGCCCGCAAAGCGGCAAAAAGGGTCACTATTGATATCGAAGAACTCACTGCGGTAACAGACGCCCGAAAGGCGGCCGCGAACGGTGATCTGATCGTGCCGCCAAAGAAATTCGTGATGGGCGACATTGCCGACGCATTTGCCAATTGCGAACACGTATTTGAGGGCCGAACCGAGCAGAACGGCCAAGAACATCTATACATCGAGACGCAGGGTGCATACGCAGTGCCGATGGAGGGCGGCGGCATTCGCGTGTATTCTTCGACCCAGGGACCGACCGCGGTTCAGCGTGCGGTTTGTCGTGTGACCGGACTCGCGATGCATCAGGTCGAGGTCGATGTGCAACGACTCGGCGGCGGTTTTGGCGGCAAAGAAGATCAGGCCAACGCCTGGGCCGGCATCTGTGCCGTTGCCGCACAGATCACAAAACGTCCCGTAAAATGTACGCTTCATCGAATGGAAGATATGCGTATGACCGGCAAACGCCATCCGTATTCGTCAGATTACAAAATAGGTCTCGACCGCGATCTCAAGATAGTCGCGTATGAGGCGAGCTTCTATCAGAATGCCGGTGCAAGTTGCGATCTCTCGCCGGCGGTGCTTGAACGAACGCTGTTTCACTGCACAAACTCGTATTTTGTTCCAAACGTCACGGCGACCGCCTATTGCTGCCGAACCAATCTGCCGCCGAATACTGCGTTTCGCGGGTTCGGCGGGCCGCAGGGAATGTTCGTGATCGAATCAGCGATCGTTCACGCCGCTGAAAAGCTCGGATTTTCGGCGGCTGAAATTCAGCGAACGAACCTGCTCACCGACGGAGACGAATTCCCTTACGGCCAAAAAGCTGAGAGCGACGCGGTCACGTCGTGGACGCAAGCTGATGTAAAATACGATTTCGCGGCGTTGCAAAACGACGCTGACGCGTTTAACGCGACCTCAAGATATTTCAGAAAAGGCCTGGCGATGATGCCGGTCTGTTTCGGCATCTCGTTTACCAAAACGCCGATGAATCAGGCACGATCCTTGGTCCACGTTTACACCGACGGCAGCGTCGCGGTTTCGACCGGCGCGGTTGAGATGGGTCAGGGTGTTAATACAAAATGGCACAGGTCGCGGCGAAGATCTTTGGGCTCGATATCGGCGAGGTTAAGGTTCATACAACCAACACGTTACGTATCGCTAACACAAGTCCTACCGCCGCGTCCGCTGCTGCTGATCTTAACGGCAAGGCAACGGAGATCGCGTGTGAAACGATCCGCGACCGGCTTTTCGCCATCGCTCAAGACTTGGTCGAGGCCTCCAACATAAGTGACCTGTCGCTCGAAAACGGATATGTCTATCGCAACGGCGAAAAGACATCACTCAAATGGCAAACACTCGTGATGGAAGCCCATCTCCAACGCGTAAACCTCAGTGAACACAGTCATTACGCAACGCCGGGAATCGGATTTGATTGGACAGCGGCAAAGGGACATCCGTTCGCCTATCACGTTTACGGCACAGCGATCGTGGGCGTCACCGTCGATTGTCTGCGCGGCCGTTACGAGGTCGATTACGTGAAGTGCTGTCACGATTTCGGCACCTCGATGAACACCGCTGTCGATCTCGGTCAGATCGAAGGCGGCATCGTCCAGGGCCTCGGCTGGGTTACGATGGAAGAGGTTGTGTACGACGAAACCGGTAAACTTCGCTCAAACGCACTTTCGACTTACAAAGTGCCTGACATCTATTCTGTACCAAAACAGATCGACGTCCTTCCGCTTGAAACAACGAGAGAAAACCTCGCCATCTTCAACTCAAAAGCCGTCGGCGAACCCCCGCTAATGTACGGGATCGCCGCATACTTCGCGATCAGAAATGCTGTCAGATCATTTGCCGTCTGCTCGCCCGATTTCGACCTGCCGTTCACTCCGGAAAAAGTGCTGATGAATCTTTACTCTGATACTAAAGCAGTAGAAAATTAACGGCTGATGAACACGGATCGATTCAACAGGCTTATTATCTGTATCTATCCGTATTTATCTGTGGTTTCAAGTTCCTTTGCGGTAAAATTTCAACAGTGCAAAAAGACCTCCAGCTATGGCAATTTATCCGTGACCGTTTGGCAAAAAACCAAGAGGTGATGCTGCTTGTCGTCGGCGAGAGCACCGGCAGCAGCCCCGGGCGACAAGGCTATAAAATGGCGGTAAGCGCTGACGGTGGCCTTTGCGGCTCGATTGGCGGTGGCGTGATGGAGGTCGAATTGGTTGAACAAGCCAGAGCGATCCTTTCAGGACCGCGACCGATAGCGACCGGTTCGCTAATAGAGCAAGTTCACCGCCGAAATGCCGAGCACGCCAGCGGAATGATCTGTTCAGGACAACAAACTGTAATTCTTAAGGAGTTGACGCCTGAAGACCTCCAAACCGTCAATATTATCTACGATGCTCTTACCGGCGAGGGCGGCTATCTCCTCCTTTTTGGATCGACGTATTTCAGTGCCGGACCCGACTTTTGCGGTACGAGACGGATGGATCCGGACTACTCCGGACGGATCAGTTTTGAGCGGCATCTAGATGATTTTAAGTATTCCGAGGAGTTGAACAGCCCTCAGCGACTGTTCATAATCGGCGGTGGGCACTGTGCCCTGGCGTTGAGCGAATTGATGTCGCGAATGGATTTCCAAATCCACATTCTTGATGATCGGCCGGAATTGAATACGATCGAAAAGAACCGCTTTGCCGACCGTGTGACTATCGTGGACTCTTACCATAAAATTGCCGAGCATATTCCGCCCGGTGATGACGTCTATGTCGTGGTGATGACTCTGGGATATTTGAGTGACGCAGTGGTGATACGCAAGCTTATCGATCATCAGGTTAAATATTTTGGAGTACTCGGAAGTAAAGCCAAGATGGCGACGCTGATCAAAGAACTCAGTGACGAAGGCCTCGCCTCCGACAAACTTAGTCGTATTCGTACCCCCATCGGACTGCCGATCAACAGTCGGACCCCCGAAGAGATCGCGGTTTCGATAGCAGCTGAGATAATTTCGGTTAAGAATCTTTGAGTGATAACTGTCGATCAGCGATAGATGGCAATTATCGTCTAATATAAATGTGCGCCTTCGCCGAAATCAGTTAATGAATAATCAGAACGTCCCGAAACCTAATAAACGAAGTAATTTACGCAAGCTATTTGGGCGAGAATATTTTATAGCCAAAAGGCGGCTGAAATGGCTTGCCAATGCATCGAGCTTTGCACGTCCGATCCCAATTACGGGTATCGAGCACTCAATATTTCGGCACAAAACGATGATGCTGCGGCCGCTTCGCGATGTCGAAATGTATCTGCAGCATAACAAGATCACCAATCTCAGGCTGGCGATCGCTCCGATCAACGGAGTCGTGATCAAACCCGGCCAAACCTTCTCGCTGTGGCGACTTGTCGGGCGCCCGACGGCGGCAAAAGGCTACCTCGAAGGCCTCGTTCTTCACAATGGACGCCTCGAGAAGGGCATCGGCGGCGGACTATGCCAACTTGGCAATCTGCTCTACTGGATGGCTCTGCATTCGCCTCTGACCGTCACTGAACGGTACCGGCACGGGTTTGACGTATTTCCGGACATCAACCGCAAGATCCCGTTTGCCTGCGGCGCGACGCTGTCATACAACTACATCGACATTCAGCTTACAAATAATACGACCGAAGATTTTCGCATCGACCTCTGGATCGACGACGAATATCTCAACGGCGAACTTCTGGGCAGTAAACCATCCGAATTTGAATACGAGGTCTTCGAAACGGATCACTTGATCAAAATGCAGCCGTGGGGCGGCTATACTCGCCACAATCGAATTTGGAAACGCAGTACGAGCCTCATCGACGGGATGTTAACGGAAGAACTCGTAACCGAAAATCACGCCATAATGATGTATAACCCGCTACTCAGCGCCTAAACTCAAATATTTATTTCTCGTCAACGGGAACATTTCCCCGTCGCCGGTGTCTAAGTTCGCCAGGAAAGCAAATTGATCGCTTTCTCAAAAAGAACCTTTGGCACCAGTAGGAGGAAAATATGTTTGATAGATTGATCGAATCCGTACCCGTAAGCGCCGATATAAAAAATCGCCGAAGCTACTTTATGACCTCGTCGGTGGTAGTAGGAATGCTGTTTCTCGCCGCCGTTGTTGTGAGCATCTACGCCAAAGACTTTGACCTCGGAAACGGGTCATTGGAAACGTCCACGTTGATCGCACCGGTCGAAATGGCCGCTGAGGCGTCTAAGCCTGAGCCCACTCGTCCCCGTGCCGAACCGACGCAGACATCGACCCAATTGCCGACTCGCAAGGAAAATATGGCGTCGACGTTCGAACCTACGATCGTGCCGACAACTACATCGGTGGCTCGAAATCCGGTAATGTCCCGCCCGCCCGGCGATTTTCAACTGGGAAAACGCGATGCAGATCCGATCGGGTCCGGCCGTGTATCGAGCGGAACGGTGACCGGTATCGGCGGCCCCAATCTGAAGCCCGAAAACGTTGACCCTGAACCCGAGTACGCTCCGCCGCCCGTCAAACGCGATCCGCCGGTCACCAAGCCCGGCCCGCCAAAGTCGATTGGTGTCGTAAATAGCCGCGCGACCTCATTGCCGAAACCACAGTATTCGGCCGCGGCGATCGCTATGAACGCACAAGGAAGGGTGGATATTCAGGTAGTGATCGACGAAACCGGAAAGGTCATCTCAGCTAGTGCCGTCAGCGGACACCCAATGCTCCGGACCGCCGCCGAACAGGCCGCCCGAAACGCACGATTTACGCCGACACTATTATCGAACGTACCCATCAAGGTGACCGGCGTTATCACCTATAACTTCACCCGTCAGTAAGGCATTTGTCTGATATGCGGTTTAGAAAGGCGGGCCCGAACGGCCTGCCTTTTTTCAATGCCGGAGCAGTTTGATAAGTCCGTCGGTATCGAGATCGAATACCGGCGTTGAAAACTGTTGTTTGAGTTCGCTGTAGGCCATTCCGTCTATAAAGATCGGCTCATCCGATTTGATCGTAACGCGTGGTATGATCACAAAATCGCCGACGACCTGATCTTGGACAGCCAAAAGATCCCGCCCGCCCAGCAATCCGGTGACCGAGACATCGCCGCCAAAATAAATGTTGGGTACGGCGACGACCTTTAGCCGGGATCCGGACGAACTATTAAAGCGTTCGATCTGTTCTATGAGCGTCGGGGCAAACATCTCGCCCGTCAGGATCGTTCCGAACAATCGGCCGCTCGGATAATCCAGTGACGTCGCAACGCCCTCTTTCTCGACCGGCACCTTGGCCTCGGGGTGTGTCCGGACATTCTTAAAGAATTGTTTTGCCAGATCGACGGCTTCTGACCGCCGGTCTTTGGACACACCATTCTCAAACACGGTTTCAAATTGGGCGAGAAAAGTGCGGATCATTCCGACTCCGTCTTCGATCTGCGGATAATTGCCGTAATGACTGCGTGCCGGTATCTCCGCCCCCGCTTTGAGGTAGATCTCATCGCCGAGAAATGCAAAGGTATCGCCGAGTGTTGACCGAAACTCTTCTTGCAGGGCTTCGACCTGTACGATCGTCCGGCGGCAAAATTCCGGCGTAACGCGGGTAAGGCGTTCGTCAGTGTTGTAACGCGTTAACGCAACGGGCACGACCGCGGTCGAAACAACCTTTGGATAATGCTCGGCAAGGTCGCGAAGCGTCTTTTCGAGGATCGCTCCGTCGTTGATCTCCGGACATAAGACAACCTGAGCGTGAAGCTCAATATCCGCCGCCAGCAATCGCTCGAGCTTATCGGAGATATCCGCCCGTGATTCGTCAACACCGAGCAGATACGCCCGCGTTTTGAGATCCGTCGCATGGACCGAGACATACTGCGGCGACAAACGCTGCTCGATGATCCGCTTCATCTCGTCCTCCGTGATGGACGAGAGTGTGGTGTAGTTGCCGTAGAGAAACGACAGACGAATATCTTCGTCACGAACGAACAGCGAAGGCCGTGCGTCGTCCGGGTTGCCTTTGCAGAAGCAGAACAGGCATTCATTGGCACATTGACGCGGCACGATCTGCTCGAACATCAACCCAAAATCTTCGGATTCGTCTCGGTCAAATTCGATCTCGATCGTCTCGCCATCAGGCTTTTTCACCTGAAAGGTCAATTCCGTTTCACCCGCCGTCTGAAATCTAAAATCCAGATAGTCACGCACACGTCGGCCGTTGACCTTGACGATCCGGTCATTCGGTTCTAACTCAAGTTCTTCGGCGAGGCTCGCCGGAGTGACTTCGGTGATCATCACGCCCGGACGGCGAAGCTGAGTAATAGCTGGTGTAACGGCAAATTCGTACATATCTAACTTACTTAGTGTATGTTTCCGACAATGGCATTGGCAAATAA
>Ga0209477_1002699_pt1 | contig 10123 bp, 9 predicted proteins | sample KloWWTupernatant_FD_187180 | JGI IMG/M metagenome (GOLD analysis project Ga0209477, IMG submission 187180) | Active sludge microbial communities from Klosterneuburg, Austria, studying microevolution and ecology of nitrifiers - Klosterneuburg... | ecosystem: Engineered > WWTP > Aerobic digester >...
GTCGCGGCGATCGTCGCGGTCCTCGAGGCCGCCTCGGGAAGCCCGGCGGACGGCATACCTGCACCTTCATCGGGCTGGAGCGCGCACGACCGCACCATTCGCGGTCGGGTCGGCCACGGACAGGGCGCTTGGCGCGCCTCCGGACTGCCCCGTTGATGCGCCCGCACCCACCTGAGGTGAGCGGACGGGCGCTTCGTTGACTGCCGACGTTCACGCCACCGACGGTCGGGTGCTCGTGGTCTGCACCGGCAACATCTGCCGTTCCCCATACATCGAGCGCAGCCTGGCTCATGCCCTGGGCGACGCCCCCATCAGCGTCGAGAGCGCAGGCCTCGGCGCCGTGGTGGGAGCACCGATCCATCCGCCGTCGGCGAAGCGGCTTCGTGCGCAAGGAATCTCCCCGGACGGCTTCGCAGCCCGCCAACTCACGATGGAGATGCTCCTGTCAGCCGACCTCATCGTCGGCGCCGCGCAGGAGCACGTTGATGCACTCGTCGCCACGGCGGGTGTGGCACGACACAAGTCCTTCACCTATCGCGAACTCGCGTATCTGCTGCGGGGCGTGTCCGACCACGACATCACCGACGGTCCCGCCAGCCCGCGCGCCCAACGAGTCGCGTTGGCGGCTGCCCGGCAGCGCGGTCGCGTCCCCATGCTCAAGCGCACGGACGCGGACATCGCCGACCCCTACCTCCAACCGGAAGCGGTGTATGACGCCATGATCACGCAGGTCAACGAAGGCCTCCCTGACCTGGTCGCCGCCCTGAGATCTTTGGACAAGGAGCGCGTGTGACCGACGAGGTGGACCACATCCGGCAGCGATATCAGCGACGAGCGGCCCTCCCCAGCGACAGGTACTCCTTCGTCAACCCGAGCGCCTTCCTGGCTGCGCAGTCCTTGGACCGCGCCGTCATGTCGATGCTGCTGGACGCCGAACTGACCGACTTCGCACACCTGCGCCTGCTCGAGGTCGGTTGCGGCACCGGAGGCAACCTGTTGCGGTTCATTCGTTGGGGATTCGACCCGGCGAACCTTGCCGGCAACGACCTTCTCGAGGAGAGAGCAGCCGTGGCACGCAGCCGTCTCCCCGCGTCGGTCACGATCGACACCATCGACGCCAGCACCATGGGTGCGGGCGACTTCGACATCGTTCACCAGTCGATGGTCCTGTCGTCGATCCTCGAGGACGACCTCCAGCAGCGGGTTGCCGATGCCATGTGGAGGATGACCGCACCCGGAGGCGTCGTCCTGTCGTACGACTTCGTGTACGGCAACCCGTCCAACCCCGATGTCCGGGCGGTGACGAACCGTCGGCTCCGTCACCTCTTTCCCCACGGCGATGTCCACGCCCGAAGCGTGACCCTAGCGCCCCCCATCGCGCGCACACTGGGTGACCGTGTGGCCACCGTTCACGCTCTGGAACGCCTCAGGCCACTTCGGACGCACAGCCTGGCGATCATCAGGAAACCAGCGGGTGAATCGAGGGGCCAAGGGTCACCCTGAGCCCCCGATCCAGGGGTGGGGACACGTCTCCGAGGAGTGCGTGGCTGCTGTGGAGAAGGGGTAGGGTCGGGGCGTTCATCACGATCACGGCGGTCTTCGAAGGAGTGGGCGTGCCGAGACGCTCCACCGACGCACCCACAGAGACCTCCGCCGCGTCGACGCTACGCACGCACCTCGGGATCTACGGTTCCGGACGACTGATCGCCCTCGCCGCGAACGCTGGCATCGTGTTGCTGCTCTCGAGAGCTGGCGGCGGGCTGTACTACCAGTACTCGCTGGTGGTGCTCGCCGTCACGTCCGGATCGAATCTCGGATTCGGTTGGCTCCGCCAGGCGATTCTTCGCGACTCGTCCCAGGCATCCTCGGCCGTTCCCGGGTCGGGCGGTCCACCTGCCGCCAGCGTGCGAGTACTGGCAGTGGCGGCCACCGCCTCTGCCCTGGCCTCGTTGACGCTCGCGCGACTCTTCCTCGGACCCCAACCGCTGGTGCTCTGGGCGGCCACCTTCGCCTACGGCCTCGCCTACTGCTTCTACCTGAACCGCCTCACCCTCGCCCAGTCTTCACTGTCGCCGGTCGGAGCCATCATCTCCGACACCGTGAGGCTGGCGTTGCCGGTCATCGTCATCGCGCTGGTCATGGCGCTCGGCGAGATCTCGCTGACCGCCGCCGTCTCACTGACCGCGCTGGGGGCCGCAGCCGCCGGTGTCTCGCGTAGCGCCGACCAGGTCGGACACACGCGCTCCTGGGCCGCTGACCTTCGATTCGGCTTTCCCGTGGCGGTATGGCTGACGCTGAGCTCCGTCATCCAGGTCATGGATCGGTTCATCGTCGAGCAGCGGGTCGGGGCCGAGGCGGCAAACGACTACGCAGCGTCCTACGACCTCATCTTTCGCGGCGTGGCAGCCTTGGCGTTCCCGATGATCGCAGCGCTCCACCCTCTCGTCATGGAGGCAGCCAACCGGAGCGCACACGGCGACGTCCGCAAGCTGGTTCTCGCCGGCATGAAGTACCTCGTGGGCGCGCTCGTCCTCGCCGAGGTGGCCGCCTTCCTGGTCTCTCGCTATGGGGCACGCTTCGACAGCGGCCTCGCCAATTTTGCCGTCCTGGCAAATCTCGCGATCGCGGGCGTGGCCTGGCAGGCTGCCCTGATCGTCCACAAGCCCTACGAGCTCGCGCGGCGCACCGGATTGATGGTGGCGGTCCTCCTCACGACCCTCCTCGCGAGCATGGTGGCCAACTGGTTCCTCGCCCCGAGTCACGGCATCCTCGGGGTCTCCATCACCGCTTGGTTGGCCCCCTGTGCCTATTGCGCCGGTCTCCTCGCACTGTGGCCTCGGGTGAGGGCAGCAGCACGATGACCACACACTGGATGGTGGTGTCCCATGGCACAGCACAGGCCGCTGCGCGTCTGTGTCTCCAATTGGAGGGCGTGATCGACCGGGTCCACCTGATCTGCACCGCGCCGGGCGAGGCCGACCACGCCGCCCAGGAACTCCGGGCGCGCAACTCGGCCACCACCGAGGTCCATGACTGCGGGGACAATCCCGGCTACCTCCCGTCTGCAGCTCGGATCTTCGCCACCTTGCCGGACCTCCCCGAACTCCTCGTGATCTCCAACGCCGATCTCGAACTCGTGCACTGCGACATCCACGCACTCCTCATGGCGGCGGGCGCACCGGGAGTCCTGATGCTCGCCCCGCAGATCCATGAGCCCGACGGCAACGATCAGAACCCTCACCTGCTTCGTGCGCCGAAGGCCACCAAGCTGGCGGTGTTGGCCGCTCTCTTCAGCTCGACCGCCGTCGCCAACCTCATTTCTGCCGTCCGCAAGAGCAACCGCTCGCGTCAGTTGCCCGCCTCGGCTCCCCGATCCGAAGGAGTGCCCATGTTCGCCAGCCACGGGAGCTGCTTGGTCTTCTCCCGCGAGTACTTCACACTCGGCGGCGAGATCGACTACCCCTTCTTCCTCTTTGGTGAAGAGCTCTGGTGCGGGAGCGAAGTGGCCAGACTGGGCGGGTCGATCCGCTACACCAGAGCCCTCGCCGTCCAGCACCACGCCCACGCCTCCACGGGGTCCGGGGCTCGCTACGGGCGAGTCGCGGCCTCCAAGGGCGCCACGTCGCGTTACTGGGGCTGGGGTGAGGGGCGCCGACGTCTCGACCGAGTCGGCCGGTGACCGCCGCCGCCTCGTTCGGCATCCTGCGCACGACGGCTTCGCTCGTGGTTGGCCGCGTCTGCCACGCACGGGACACGTTCCGACTACGATGGCCACGATCCCCGCTCGTTCCGGTCACCGACGACCCCCCCGGGTGGCGTACGCCACGGCATCGCCGCTTCGAGGACTGGTACGGCATCCGCGATCAACATCGTCAGTGCTCAGTAGGAGCAGGGGATCAACGTTGAGAGGAAGGGCGTTCGAGTGGTCGCACCATCGCGCGGCCCCAGCAACGTCGACTCGATCGTGCCCATGATCCGTCAGAGGGTGAGACGGTGACTCCCCTGGTCAGCATCGTCATGCCGTGTCTGAACGAAAAGGCCCATGTCCGCCGGGTGGTGGAGAATGTCCTCTCCTTGGACATCCCTTCGGGTGGAGCCGAACTCCTGGTCATCGATGGGATGTCCGACGACGGAACCCGTGAGGAACTGGGCGCTCTCTCTCGGGAGAACACCCGCCTCCGGGTCCTCGACAACGAAGCCCGCGTGACGCCTGCAGCGCTGAACATCGGGATCCTTGCTGCCGCCGGCGAGATCATCATTCGTCTGGACATGCACACGCAGTATCAGCAGGACTACCTGGTCCGCTGCGTCGAAGAATTGCGTTCGACGGGTGCGGAGAATGTCGGTGGGTCATGGCACGCGGTCGGCCACACGTTCATCCAGTCCGCCATCGCCCTGGCCTTCAACTCCCCCTTCTCTGCCGGCGGAGCCAGAAGCCATGACAGCTCGTATGAAGGTCCGGTGGACTCGGTCTACCTCGGGTGCTGGAGGCGGTCAACGCTCCTTGAGATCGGACTGTTCGACCCCACACTGGTCCGGAACCAGGACGACGAACTGAACCTGCGCATCGTGCGAAATGGTGGCCGGGTGTGGCAAGCGAGGTCGATCCGCTCCTACTACTCGCCGCGCTCCACCATCAGGGAACTCTGGCGCCAGTACTTCCAGTACGGCTACTGGAAGGTGAAAGTCGTCAGCAAGCATGGCTCGCCGGCGTCGTGGCGGCATTTCGTTCCTGCCGGCCTCGTGGTCTGCATCGGCACGGGCATCCTGCTCAGTCCCGTCTGGCCGGTGCTCGGCACCGTCCTGGTCGCTCCTTATGCTCTCAGCGTCGCGAGCGCGTCCCTCCTCCTCGGGCTTCGGTCCAAGGCGACCGCCAAGTACCTCCCCGTGCTCCCCGTCGTCCTCGCCACCTTTCACCTGAGCTATGGCGTGGGCTTCCTTCTCGGCCTCACCGATCGCGTCCTGGCCCGACGGCGAGAGAGCGCCTTCAGGGTCACGAGAGGCCTGGGGTCCTAGCCGGCCCCGATGGTGACTGGGGGGCGGAGGCGCTAATGTTGTCTTGATATCAAGATAAATCGTTCGCCTCTGCTCCATTTGCAGCCAACCCGAGGGAGAGCCGACCACATGGCCAAGATCATCTACACCTTCACCGACGAGGCGCCGATGTTGGCGACCTACTCCTTCCTCCCGGTCATCGAGGCCTACGCCAAGGCCGCCGGGGTCGAGGTGGAGACGCGGGACATCTCCCTCGCGGGCCGGATCGTGGCCGCGTTCAGCGACCTCCTGCCCGAGGACCAGCGCCAGTCGGACGCCCTTGCCGAACTCGGTGCACTGGCCACCACGCCCGATGCGAACATCATCAAGCTCCCCAACATCTCGGCCTCGGTGCCACAACTCAAGGCCGCCATCAAGGAGCTCAAGGCTCAAGGCATCGACCTGCCCGACTACTCCGATGACCCGCAGACCCCGGAGCAGAAGGATGCCAACGCGCGCTACGACAAGGTCAAAGGCAGTGCGGTCAACCCTGTGCTCCGCGAGGGCAACTCCGACCGGCGCGCTCCCGCAGCGGTGAAGAACTACGCCCGCAAGCATCCGCACTCGATGGGTGCCTGGAGCAGCGACTCCATGACCAATGTCGCGACCATGGGCCACGACGACTTCCGCTCCAACGAGCAGTCGGTGATCATCCCTGCCGACGACATCCTCGCCATCCGCCACCGCGCAACTGACGGCACCGAGACCGCCCTCAAGGAAGGTCTGAAGGTCCTCGCCGGCGAGGTGGTCGACGGCACGTTCATGTCGGCGGCGGCCCTCGATGCCTTCCTCGCCGAGCAGGTCGTCCGCGCCAAGGAGGAGGACGTGCTCTTCTCGGTGCACCTCAAGGCCACGATGATGAAGGTCAGCGACCCGATCATCTTCGGTCACGTCGTGCGGGCCTATTTCAAGGACGTGTATGCCGCGTACGGCGACACGCTGCTGGCCGCCGGTCTCGATGGGAGCGGGGGCTTGGGTGCCGTCCTCGACGGACTCTCCGCTCTGGACAACGGCGAGGAGATCCGAGCCGCCTTCGAGCGTGGCCTGGCGGATGGCCCGCGTCTGGCGATGGTCAACTCCGACAAGGGGATCACCAACCTCCACGTTCCGTCCGACGTCATCGTCGACGCCTCCATGCCGGCCATGATCCGCACCTCGGGCCACATGTGGGGCCCGGACGGCGCCGAGGCCGACACTCTCGCCGTCATACCGGATTCCTCGTATGCCGGGGTCTACCAGTCCGTCCTCGACGACTGCCGCGCGCATGGCGCCTACGACCCGACGACGATGGGCTCGGTCCCCAACGTCGGCCTCATGGCCCAGAAGGCCGAGGAATACGGCTCGCACGACAAGACCTTCCTCATCGACACCCCCGGCACGGTCGAGGTCGTCAATGCCGCCGGTGAGGTGCTTATGTCCCACGAGGTCGAGGCCGGCGACATCTGGCGCGCCTGCCAGACCAAGGACGCGCCGATCCAGGACTGGGTCAAGCTCGCGGTGACCCGTGCTCGTCTCTCCGACACCCCGGCCATCTTCTGGCTGGATCCGGAGCGCGCCCACGACCGCAACCTCATTGGTCTGGTCGAGAGGTACCTCGCCGACCACGACACCGACGGCCTGGACATCACCATCGCCTCACCCGTGGAGGCGGCCAAGACCTCGGTCGAGCGGATCCGCCGCGGCGAGGACACCATCTCGGTCACCGGCAACGTCCTGCGCGACTACAACACCGACCTCTTCCCGATCCTCGAGCTCGGCACCTCGGCCAAGATGCTCTCGGTCGTCCCGCTGATGAACGGCGGCGGCCTCTTCGAGACCGGCGCCGGCGGTTCAGCTCCCAAGCACGTGCAGCAACTCGTCGAGGAGAACTACCTGCGTTGGGACAGCCTCGGCGAGTTCCTCGCCCTGGCCGAGTCCTTCCGCCACGAGGCCAACAAGGGCAACCAGCGGGCCGGCATCCTCGCCGACACGCTCGACAGGGCGACCGAGCGCCTCCTCGACGAGAACAAGTCCCCGGCCCGCCGAGTCGGCCAGATCGACAACCGCGGCAGCCACTTCTGGATCGCGACCTACTGGGCCCAGGAACTCGCCGGCCAGACCGAGGACGCCGACCTCGCCGCCATCTTCAGGGACGCCGCGGCCACTCTTGCAGAGCAGGCCGAGGCCATCGACGCCGAACTCATCGGCGTCCAGGGCCACTCGGTCGACATCGGCGGCTACTACCGTCCCGACGACGCCAAGGCGAGCGAGATCATGCGCCCGAGCACAGCCTTCAACGAGGTCCTCGCCTCGCTGTCCTGATCACCGGGCCCGTCCGCCCGACCACGGACGAACGAGGCTGTGTGCCGGGAGTCAGCTCCCGGCATGCAGCCTCGTGATTGCGGCGGCGACCACATCAGGCGCGTCTCGCATGACGAGGTGACCACTCCCCCACACGATCTCGAGTTCGATGCGCGCGTCCTCAGGCCGGACCGAGTTCGCGCCCAAGGTCGTGCAGAGCCGTCGCTGGCGGCGGAGCCACGCACGATTGGGCGGCCACCACTCACGACGAACGGCGGCGAGGACCTCCACGGGAATCTCGGGCAGGAGGTGTGTGTGTCGGAGATGCTCCAGGTCGTGGGCGAGGTCGGGAAAACTGCAGTTCTCGGCGATGAGCGCCTCAGTGGCGGCACCGAGGTGCAGACGCCTCGCGGCCGACGCAGCCACCGCGTGCGCAGTCGTCCGAATCGATCCCGAGGGCCGGAGGCCCTTCTCCACACTCCCATCGACGAGAACCAGGCCAGCGGTCAGTTCGGGATGCAGCCGAGCCGTCGCCTCGACCAGGAAGCCGGCCATCGAATGACCCACCAGGACGACCGGGGCGTCTCCAGTGGAGACCACCGCCTCGACGATGCGCTCGACCTCAGCCCGCAAGACCAACGGCCGCGACTGTCCGTGGGCGAGGCGCCCGAGCCCCGGGCGATCGAGCAGGACAACCTCCCCGGGCACCGAGAGCCGGTCGACGACCGGCGCCCAGACGCTCGCGGGCAGGCCGAGACCAGCGCAGAACACGACCCTCATGCCGGGGCCCGAAGGAGCACGACGCAAACCCTAGGGGTGACTTCGCGCGATGCCGTCACTCCCCGCCGGTGAGCACGCCGAGCCACGCTGCTAACGTCGGAAACGGAGAAAGAACCACACCTCGAACGAAGGGTTTTGCCGTGAGCACCACACCCGTGAAGGTCGCTGTCACAGGAGCCGCTGGCCAGATCGGCTACAGCCTCCTCTTCCGCATCGCGAGCGGTGCCCTGCTGGGTCCGGACACACCCGTCGAGCTGCGCCTGCTCGAGATCACCCCTGCCCTCGGCGCCCTCGAGGGTGTCGTGATGGAGCTCGACGACTGCGCCTTTCCGACGCTGGCCAATGTCGTCATCGGCGACGACCCCGAGACCGTTTTCGAGGGCGTCAATGCCGCCATGCTCGTCGGGGCGATGCCGCGCAAGGAGGGCATGGACCGCGCCGACCTGCTCGCCGCCAACGGCAAGATCTTCACCGGCCAGGGTGCCGCCCTCAACAAGGTCGCCGCCGACGACGTCAAGATCCTCGTCACCGGAAACCCGGCCAACACCAACGCCCTCATCGCGATGAACAATGCTCCCGACATCCCCAAGGAGCGTTTCAACGCCCTGACCCGCCTCGACCACAACCGCGCCCTCTCGATGCTCGCCAAGAAGCTCGAGGTCCCGGTCACCGCCGTCGACGGCCTGGCCATCTGGGGCAACCACGACGACTCGATGTACCCCGACCTCTTCAACACCCGCGTCAACGGTCAGGTCGCGACCGAGCTCGTCGACGAGGAGTGGATCACCGGCACCTACATCCCGACCGTCGCCACCCGCGGCGGCGCGATCATCAAGGCGCGTGGCCTGTCCTCGGCGGCCTCCGCGGCCAACGCGACGATCGACCACATGCGCGACTGGATGCTCGGCACCGACGGCCGCATCGTCTCGATGTCCGTCCCCTCCGACGGCTCCTACGGCGTCGAGGAGGGACTCATCTCGTCCTTCCCGTGCACCGTCTCCGACGGCCAGTGGTCGATCGTCGAAGGTCTGGAGTTGAACGACTTCTCCAAGGAGCGCATCGCGGCCTCCGTCGCGCGACTCGCCGCCGAGCGCGACCAGGTCCGTGAACTCGGCCTGATCAGCTGACCACCGGGTCCCTTCGGGACCCCACCACAACGACGCGTATGCCGTCCGCTCACCGCGAGCGGACGGCATACCCATGTTGTGGGTAGGTCAACGCAGGGCGGTGAGGTCGAGGTTGAAGCCGACGACCCCGACAACAGCCGCCAGCAGGACCAGGCTGGCCACGTCGATCCACGGTCGACGCACCACCAGTCCGCCGGCCACCTCTGGCGGCGAGACCACTCTCAGGACGGCACAGACGAGCAGCGTCACGACGAGCGATCCCGTGGCTCGCCACATGTGGTCGGTCGCGAAGAAGACGAGTGCCAGCACGATCCCGCCAGCCAGGATCCACCAGAGGCGAAGGTGCTCCATGACCGGCGCCTGCTTCGGGGGCACCGGTTTGGCCTGAGGGCCATCAGCCGCCATGGGTCTCGGCAGCGCGTTCGGCGGCAAGGACGACATTGGAGAGCAACATCGCCCGTGTCATGGGACCGACGCCACCGGGGTTGGGTGACACCCAGCCCGCCACCTCCATCACGTCATCCGCAACATCGCCCGCCACCACGCTCTTGCCCGCGTCATCGAGGACGCGGGAGACCCCCACATCGAGGACCGCTGCCCCTGGCTTGACCATGTCGGCGGTGATGATGCCAGGCACGCCGGCGGCCGCGACGACGATGTCACCCTGGCGCACCTCGGCGGCGAGGTCGCGAGTCCCGGTGTGGCACAAGGTGACCGTGGCGTTCTCCGAGCGTCGGGTGAGGATCAGCCCCAGTGGACGGCCCACGGTGATACCCCGGCCCACGATGACCACCTTCGCCCCGGCGATCGGCACGTCGTGGCGTCGGAGCAACTCGACGCAACCCACCGGGGTGCAGGGCAGGGGTGCCTCCTTGCCCAGAACGAGCCACCCGAGGTTGGTC
>Ga0209477_1002703_pt1 | contig 10117 bp, 9 predicted proteins | sample KloWWTupernatant_FD_187180 | JGI IMG/M metagenome (GOLD analysis project Ga0209477, IMG submission 187180) | Active sludge microbial communities from Klosterneuburg, Austria, studying microevolution and ecology of nitrifiers - Klosterneuburg... | ecosystem: Engineered > WWTP > Aerobic digester >...
CTCTCCCGCCCCGCCACGGGTGCCCGCCACCCCGCACGAGCCGGTGGTGACACAGCCCGTCGAGGACGAATTTTCGCCGAGATCGATCATGATGCGTGAGCGGCATGTCGAACCGGACGCGCCCGCGCCACGCCGGGAGCGCGCCCGCATCACCGCGCGCGCGCAGCCCGCAGCCGCCGAACCGACGGCCCTCGCTCCGGTGACAGGCCCGGAGCAGGCGCTGGTGGATGAGGCGCTTGACCTGATTCTTTCGCGGTCTGCTGCGCTGGAGCAGGAGATCGACCCGGACTCGAAGGTTCCGGTCGATCTGATCCTGGATCACTCCCGTGAAACCGGAGAGCTGATACAGGCGGTGGTTGCGCGGGGGAAGTCAGAGCCCTTGCGTCGAATCAACAGCGACCTGGGCGAGGTGATGGACCTTATCCTGTTGATGCAGCTGGAAAGAGGCCACGCGCCCGCCGATGATGCCCTGACGCTGATCTTACAACTTAGACGCGAATTGGAAACATTGCGTGCGGTGTGACATCATTGTGAGCGTAGAATCGTCAAGAATGTGCCCAATTGGGACCACTTTCCAAACTTATGACATGATTGCGGGGACTTGTGTCTTTGGCTGCTCGACTTAGATAGCACGAGTGGCGATCAGGCGGAGCGATCCCGCGAGTGTGAGGTGATCATGGGACTGGGTGCCGTTGCAGAAAACCAGGACGTGCCGGAAGCCGTGGCCGTCCAGGAACCCGAAGTCGCGTTGAAACGCAACTTCCCGGGGCTTGCGCGCATTGCCGACGCGATCACGCAGTTCGAGGACGTGCTGCGCGATTTCGTCACCATGGCCGACCCGGACACGGCGAAGAAAGTCACCCGGATCATGAGCCAGGTGCGCGAGGTTGAACCCTCGGTCACCGTGATCGGCCAGATCAAGGCGGGCAAGACCTCGCTTCTGAACGCGATGATCGGTGCGCCCGGCCTGTTGCCCACAGACGTGAACCCCTGGACCTCGGTTGTCACCTCGCTGCACATCAACACACCCTCGCCCGAGCTGAACGTGAAGGCGAAGTTCAAGTTCTTCGACAACGCCGAATGGGAAAAGCTGGTGTCGAACGGCGGCCGGATCGGCCAGTTGGCGGCCCGCGCCGGGGCGGATGACGAGCTGGAAAAGCTGCGTCTTCAAGTGGTGCAGATGCGCGACAAGGCCCAGGCGCGCCTGGGCCGCAAGTTCGAGATGCTTCTGGGCACCGAACATCGCTATGGCACGGTGGATGATGCCCTTCTGCGCCGCTACGTCTGCGTCGGCGACGAGGAATCGGGCGGGGCCGAACAGGGCCGTTTCACCGATATCACCAAGTCGGCCGATCTTTACATCGAGCGCGAGGATTTCCCGGTCCAGCTCTGCGTCCGCGACACGCCCGGCGTGAACGACACGTTCATGATGCGCGAGCAGATCACGATCAACGCCGTGCGCGACAGCCGGTCGTGCATCGTGGTCCTGTCCGCCCACCAGGCGCTGACGACGATGGACATGGCGCTGATCCGCCTGATCGCGCACCGCCAGTCGCGCGAGATCATCATTTTCGTCAACCGGATCGACGAACTGCCGGACCCGGCGAACCAGGTGCCCGAGATTCACCGCTCGATCCTGGAGACGCTGGAAAAGAACAACGCGCCGCCGGATATCGACATCATCTACGGCTCGGCCCATTGGGCGAATGCGGTGCTGGAAGGCAAGATCGACGAGATGACCGACGACTCGACCGAGTCGGCGATCAACTGGACCCGCGCCGCCTTTGCCGACAAGATGGACAGCTGGTCGGCCGAACAGCTGGTCTGGCATGCCTCGGGCGTGCCGGCGCTGCTGGATGCCCTGGGCCAGCGGATGTACGAAGGCCCGGTGCACGAAGCGCTGCAGAAATCGGCGCGTCAGGCGCTGAACCTGGCGCAGTCGCTGGACGTGGTCGATCAGGTCCGCCGCCATGAAGCGCCGACTCAGCAGGAGTTCCGCGCGGTCCTGGATTCGCTGGACGCCAGCCGCCAGTACGTGCTCGATGGCCCCGGGCGGCTGCTCGCCTGGGTGGGAATCGGCGAGCGCGAGGCGTACGTCCTTGTGGATGGGGAAACGGGGTGTGTCGGCGCCGCCCTCGATTGCATCGAGGTCCACGCGCCCCGGCATGGCGCGCTCGTGATTACCGAGCACCAGCCCGATATCGAAAGCGCCGCCACCGCGCGGGATTACCCCGCGCTCGGCGTACGGCTCATGTGCGCGAAGAGGCTCGCGCTGCTCAATCCCTTGAAGGAGGTGGTCGCGGTACCGGGGGACTCGTACCCTGTACCGCAATAGCCGTGTCCCAAGAACTCTCCACCACTCCGCTTCCGAACGAACAGATCGTCACCGACGACCTTGACCTCCTGCTCGATGCCCTGCCGCCGCGCATCGTCGAAGCGCTGCGCGGCGAAGACCGCCGCAACGGGCTGCTCGAAGTCGTGATGGACCTCGGCCGCCTGCCCGAGGCGCGCTACCCCGGCCGCGAAGTCGTCCTCAGCCGCGAGGAAATCACCGAGGACGACCTCCAGTACGTCACCGAACGCATTGGCAACTTCGGCGACGACAACCGCGCCGGCATCGAGCGCACGCTCCACCGCATCTCCTGCATCCGCAACCGCCGGGGCAAGGTGGTCGGCCTCACCTGCCGCGTTGGCCGCGCCGTCTACGGCACCATCCGGGTCATCGAAGACCTGGTGCTCGGGGGGAAGAGCATCCTCTTCCTCGGGCGCCCGGGCGTCGGCAAGACCACCATGCTCCGCGAAGTCGCGCGCGTGCTCGCCGATGACGCCAACAAGCGCGTCGTGATCGTCGATACCTCCAACGAGATCGGCGGCGATGGCGATGTCCCCCACCCGGCCATCGGCGGCGCCCGGAGGATGCAGGTCGCAACGCCGGCAGCCCAGCACGCCGTGATGATCGAGGCGGTCGAGAACCACATGCCCGAAGTCATCGTGATCGACGAGATCGGGACCGAGCTCGAAGCGCAGGCCGCCCGCACGATCGCCGAGCGCGGCGTCCAGCTCGTCGGCACCGCCCACGGCACTTCGCTCGAAAACCTGATGCTGAACCCAACGCTGGCCGACCTCATCGGCGGCATCCAGTCCGTCACGCTCGGCGACGAAGAAGCCCGCCGCCGGGGCACGCAGAAGTCGATCCTCGAACGCAAGGCGCCCCCCACCTTCGATGTCGTCATCGAGATCGAAAGCTGGCAGCGCGTCGCCCTCCACAAGAACGTTGCCGAGACCGTCGATGCCATGCTGCGCGGCTACGAGGCACGGCCGGAAACCCGCCAGCTCAGCGGCAGCGGCCGGATCGAGATCGTCGATGAATCCAGCCGCGAAGAGGCCCGCCTGGGCTCCGCCGCGCAGCAGACGGCCCGCCCCAGCCAGCCCACCTGGGAGATCGGGCGCCGGCGCAGCGGCGGCCACGTGCGCGAACGTGAACACCGCGATACCTACCTCTTCGAACCCGGCGGCGATGAACGCCCGGAAACACCAGCACGCACTACCGGCCGCGTGACGCACCTCTACCCGTTCGGCATCCCGCGGGCGCGGCTGGAATCGGCCATCCGCTCCGCGGGCGCGCCGGTCGAGCTTGTCGATGACGTCCGCCAGGCCGATGCCGTGCTGACCATGCGCAACTACTATCGCAGCAAGCCCGCAGCCCTCCGTGAAGCCGAAGAGCGCAACATCCCGATGTACGTGGTGAAGAGCAACAGCGCTCTGCAGCTCGAGCAGGTGCTGTTCCAGTTCCGCGGCGATGGCGAGGGCAGCGTGCGCGGCGCCCGGCGCGACCCGATGGTCGACGTCTTCCGTGAGACCGAAGACGCCATCGCGAAGGTCATCGAAGAGGGCCGCCCGATCGAGCTTCCCCCGGCCAACAGCTACGTCCGCCGGGTCCAGCACCAACTCGCCACGCGCTACAACCTCGATAGCCGGAGCTCCGGCAAGGAGCCGCTCCGCCGCGTGAAGATCCTCCCCCTCGGGCAGGGCGCCGGCGTTGGGCGCTGATCGCGGCCGCTTCATCGTCTTCGAAGGGGGCGAAGGCTCGGGCAAGAGCACCGCGTCGCTCGCCGTGGCCCGCGAACTCGAATCGCGGTCGATCCCCGTGCTGCACACGCGCGAACCGGGCGGCACCCCGGCCGGCGAGCGCATCCGCGCCCTGCTGCATGAAGACCTGACCCCCTGGGCTGAGCTGTTCGCGTTTCTCACCGCGCGCGCGCAGCTCGTCGCCACGGTGATCGCTCCCGCCCTCGGACGGGGGGAGACGGTCATCTGCGACCGCTTTTCGCCGAGCACCTTCGCCTACCAGGTCCATGCCCGCGGACTCGACCCGGTGGTCGTGCGGACGGCGAACGCGGCCGCCACGGGAGGGCTCGAACCCGACCTGGTCGTGTACCTCGATGTCCCGCCGGAGACCGGGCTCGCCCGCAAGCACGGCGAAAGCGAGGCGATCCGCACGGGGCTCGAAGACCGCGACTTCCATCAACGCGTGCGCGAGGGGTATCTCCTCCAGGCCCGGGCCGCCGCCGGCCGCTGGTCTGTCATGGATGCCGCGTTGCCCGCCGCGCGCGTGGCCGAACTCTGCTGGGAAGCGGTGAGCGCCATCGTGCCCGGCGCAAGGACCTAGCCGGCCGCGCTTTCCGGGGTACTGTGCAGGAGACGGCCGAACCCGGGGAGCGGGATGGTCGCGCCGTGTTGGGCCTGTTTCCGGCCGGGGATCGCCCGTACGCGTCCGCGCCGCGCCATCGACTTGTGGAAGGCGTGCTCAACCGAAAACGCGCAGGAAGGACAGATGCCGTGAGACACCGGACCCTTCCCATCGCCTGAGATCGTTTTCCCGCACCACGCACACACCACCAACATCTCTTCCTCCGGCCGCAGCTGCCGCACCCCTATCGTTTACGGTGTTGTGGAAGCAGCCAATCGGGGAAACCCTGATAGGGCGCCGGGCGGTCAAGAATCCGCGTGAACTTCTTCACGTTCGGCTGCAGAACAGCAGTCTCTGGTACCATAAGTGCCCGAAATGCCGACATCAGCCGAGCCCCGGACTCCTCTGCTCGAAGGCGAGATCGAGGATGGCCAGCACCTGCCGGCCCCCGACGAAACGGTCCTGCGCCTCCGCCAGGCAATCCAGGACGGCCAGCACTGGTTCGAAGCTCTGCTCGACGCCGTCGCCCGCTGGCGCCTCCCCGGCGAGCGTCTCGGCCAGCGCGACTACCGCTACCTTATCCACGGGGAAGCGTTCGACTGGCTGCTGCTTGCCGAACGCCTGCTCGATGAAGTGGCCGACCTTGTCCCCCCGGCCGAGCGCGATGCCCTCATCTGGGAAAACCGCTGGCCACTGGAGATGGAGGACAACGACTTCGCCCTCCGCATCGGGCAGGTGAAGCACAGCGCCCACCTGAACTTCCTGTACGGCGTGCTGGTCGAAGAGGCGCTCCAGCTCAGCGTTGAAGAGGAAATCCACAAGGAAGTCCGCAGCCGTGCCTGGGGCTCCGATGGCCGCGTCGATGAGCCGATGTACCAGCGCATTTACGGCAAGAGCCGTGAAGAGCTGTTCAGCCTCCACTACGAGGAGACCGGCATCCTGATGACGCACGAGGTCTCCTACGGCGACTGGCGCGCCTTCACCTACTGGCTCTTCAGACAACGCCTGAAGCGGCAGGATAAAGCCCGCGTTGCGAGCGACACACGCAAAGGCCTCGCCCAACTTACCCGCATGGAACTCGCGGTGAGCGAACGCCGCCACGGCGCCCGCCTCGATGAAGCCGATTTCGCCGCACGCTACGGTGCCTGACGCGCGCCCTGGCGGGCGCCGGCTTTCCTACTTCTCGGTGGCCCGCAGCGTCCGGTAATCGACCAGCGCCTGCCGGATCACCGCGAGCGCATGCTCGCGCCCCTGGAACGGGTCGACCACCACTTCCTTCTCCTCCAGCACCTTGTAGTCCAGGAAGAAGCGGTGGATCTCGGTCATGACGTGCGGCGGCGCCTCTTTGAGTTCCCTGATGTGGTCGACGGCGGGATCGTGCGCATGGACCGCGAGGATCTTGTCGTCGGCCTTGCCCTGGTCGCGCATGTGCATCAGGCCGATGGGGCGCACGTACACCAACGTCAATGGGTGCACCGGCTCCTGGCCAAGCACGAGAACGTCCAGCGGGTCGCCATCGTCGCAGTAGCTCCGGGGGATGAAGCCGTAGTTCGCCGGGTAGTGCACTGAGCTGTACAACACCCGGTCCAGCTTCAGAATCCCGCTCGCCTTGTCCAGCTCGTATTTGTTCTTGCTTCCTGCCGGGATCTCGATGACCACCGGGAGAAGCGTCTCTATCGTGTCCGGATCGACCGCGATGTCGTGCCAGGGATGCATCGTTCGAACTTGCTCCAGGGTGTAGTACTGCGAGTGTGCCACGGCCATGGTTTCCGGCCACCAGGTGCCACTGGCCCCTCGGAGATTCCGCGCCCGGTGCGTACGGTTGGCTGCATGACCACCCTCAGCGACATCCGCACCGCCCTCCGCCTGGACCTTGGCGACCCCGACTCCCTCCACTGGGATGACGACCTGCTCGACCGCCACATCGCGCACGCCCTCGCCGAGGTCAGCGAACCCATCCCGCGCGAGCTGGCCGTCACCCTGGCGACCACGCCCGGCAGCCGCGAACTCTCGCTGGCCTCCATCACCGGCCTGATCGAGGTCGAGGCGGTCGAATACCCGGCGGGGCACTTCCCCCCGGCCCTGGTCCGCTTCGCCCGCTGGCACACCACGCTCACCATCCACTCGGCCTCCGCGCCCGATGGGTCTGACGCGCTGGTTTCCTGCACGGCCGCGCACACCCTCGATGGCTCCGGATCGACCCTTCCGCCGCACCTCGAACACGTCCTCCTGACCGGCGCCGCGGCCTACGCCGCCCTGGAGCTTGCCGCACGCTCGGCTGGCCAGCTCAACCTCAACAGGCGCGCGACGGAGGCATATGCAGGCTGGGCCCGCGCCCGTCTGACCGCCTTCCACCAGCTACTCCATCTCCACGGACGGAGGAACCGGGTGCGCAGCCGCAACCTCTACGTACCCGCCTGAGCTTATCGGCGCCGGGGCGGTTTATCCTTTCTCTATGGACCTCTCTCAGTACCCGCTCCAGGCGATCGCCGACAGGGTTGGCACGCCCTTCTACTTCTACGATGGCGGCATCCTCGACCGGGGGTTCGCCGCCCTGGCCGCACTGACCGCCGGCGAAGGCATCCAGTGCCGCTATGCCGTCAAGGCGAACTCCTCGCGCCGCGTGCTCGAACGCGCCCTCGCCCACGGCATGTGGATCGATGCCGTCAGCGGCAACGAGGTGCTCCGCGCGAAGCGGGCCGGTTTCGCCATGGGCAACGAACCGCCCGTGGTGATGTACACCGCCGACGTGTTCCGCGATAACGCGCTCCAGGTGGTCGTCGAGAACAGCATCCTCCCGAACGTCGGCTCGCCAGGGATGATCCGCGAGCTCGCCGAAGCCGGGTACCACGGCCCCATCGCGATGCGCATCAACCCGGGGTTCGGCCACGGGCACGTGCAGGCCTGCGATACCGGCGGCCCGTCCTCCAAGCACGGCATCTGGTACGAAGACCACCAGGCGGCGCTGCGGCTCGCGCGCGAGGCCGGGTTCCCGGTGGTCGCGCTGCACGCGCACGTCGGCACCGGCCCGCAGATCCGCGAGTTCAGTGAGAACATGGAGAAGCTGGTCGGGCTGTTCAGCCACCTGCTGCCGGACTACCCGGACGTCCGCGCCGTGAACCTGGGCGGCGGCATCCCCCATCCGTACCGGCCGAACGCGCCCGCCTACCCGCTGGACGAGTTCCGCGGGATCCTCGAATCCGGCGTCCGCCGCCTTTCCGCCGCGGCCGAGCGGCCCGTCGGCATCGAGATCGAGCCCGGCCGCTACCCCGTCGCCGGCATGGCCCTGCTCGTCGCCCGGGTGAAGGATGTGAAAGCCACGCGCTCGAACGAAAAAGGCCCGGGGCACCAGTTCATCATGGTCGATGCGGGCTTCAATGACCTGGTCCGCCCGGCGATGTACGGCTCCTACCACCACATCTCCATTGTTGGCGCCGGCGAAGGGCGCGACCCCGAGCCGTTCGTCGTGGCCGGGCCGCTCTGCGAAAGCGGCGATGTCTTCACCCGCGATGACCAGGAGCTGCTCCAGCCGCGCGACCTCCCCCGCCCCGAACCCGGTGACCTCGTGGTCCTCCACGATGCCGGGGCCTATGGCGCGGCCATGTCATCGAACTACGTCTCGATGGGGCGGGCAGCCCAGGTGTACTGGGAGGATGGCCGGGCCACCCTCATCGCCCGGCGTGAGACGATCGACGACGTGGTCCGCATGGAGTGTGACGAACCGATTTAAGGGAAGACCCGGGCCCGTCCGGCGTCGCCCAATGTCTTGCGCCTCCGGGAGACCGCGCCTACAGTCGGCCTATGCCGCTCTTTGGTCCGCCCGGGCAACGCATCAGCTACGAGGTGTACCCGCACCCGGCCGATGCGCCCCCGATCGTCCTGGTCCACGGCTTCACGGCGAGCGCGGCATCGTTCGCGGCGAACATCGAGGGGCTGTCGCAGCACTTCACCGTGATCACGGCCGAATTGCTTGGCCACGGCTCCTCCGATGCGCCCGCCGACCCCGCTGCCTACGCACCGGAGCACGCAGCCCGCCGCCTCCTCGGCCTCATCGACCACCTCGGCTACGAGCGCGTGCTTCTCTGCGGCCATTCGCTCGGCGGCGCGCTCGCGCTCCGGGTCGCTCTGGACGCGCCGGAGTGGGTTGCCGGCGTGGTCGTCATCAACTCGAGTTCCGCGGCGGGCGACCCGGCATGGCGCGAATCGGCCCGCCAGGGCATGGCATCGATGGCCGCGCGCGTGCGCGATGAAGGCACAGGGTTCCTCCGGGGCACCCGCCTCTACCCGGCCCATTCCCGCCGGCTCGACCCCGACTCCAGGGAAATGCTGGTTCGCGACTTCGACCGCCTCCAGCCCGCGGGGTTCGCCGGCACGGCCGAGTCGCTTGTCGCCGAGGTCAACGCCTGGGAGCGCCACCCGGAACTCGAAGTTCCGTTGCTGCTGGTGGTGGGCGACCGCGACGCCGACTTCGCCCCCAAAGCAGAGGGCTTCGCCGATCGTCTGCCCCGGGGGCTGGCCCGCACGGTCCACCTCCCCGAAGCCGGCCACGCAGCGAACATCGAGCAACCGCGCGAATTCGAATCGGCCACCGTTGCCTTCGCCCGCTCCATCGGCTACCTCGCAGCACCGCAGAGCGCGGGGGCCGGCGCGTCCCGGATGATGACCGCCCTCGGCGGCGTCCTTGTCGTCGCGGGAATCGGGCTGCTGACGGCGGCGATCTTCGTGAATAACGGCAACAGCGACTCGGGCGGCCCCATCCTGGCTGCGCCCGCCCCGACCGAGGAAGTGCGCTCTTCGCCAACCCCGCAAGAATCGACCGCGGGGACGCGCTCGGCCGGCCCGGCCAACGCCGGCGGTATGGCGACGGCCACGGCCGGCGCCGCATCGGCCACGCCTGCAGTTTCGCCGACCGCCGCAGCCTCGCCGACGAAGGCACCGCCGACCGCAACCCCCACGACCCGCCCAGCCGTCCAGCAGCCGCCCGCGACCGCCACGCCGACGGCCACGCCAACCGAATCGCCAACGCCGGCGCCCACCTCCACGCCAGCCGGCCCGTACGCGGCGATCAGCGGCCCTGCCAGCGCGGCGGTGGGCGAAAGTGCGATCTTCGTCGATGCATCAGCACCCGGAGCCCAGATCCAGACGTGGACGTGGACCACCCCGGCCGGGACCACCCGCCATGTCCCGGCAGTTTCCGTGGCCTTCCAATCGCCCGGCTGTTACGCCATCACCCTGACCACGCTGTTCAAGGATGGCCAGTCGCGGACGACGTCCACGAACATCGCCGTGGGTGGCGCCACCTGCAACTGACCGGTTAGCGGCTGGCCTCCCACGGGTCCCAGTCCGGCCCACCGCCGGTGAGCTTCGAGGGGTCGCCGAACACGGCGCCCGCGGCTACTTCGGCCATCAGATCCCGCCCGGCAACCA
>Ga0209477_1002710_pt1 | contig 10106 bp, 11 predicted proteins | sample KloWWTupernatant_FD_187180 | JGI IMG/M metagenome (GOLD analysis project Ga0209477, IMG submission 187180) | Active sludge microbial communities from Klosterneuburg, Austria, studying microevolution and ecology of nitrifiers - Klosterneuburg... | ecosystem: Engineered > WWTP > Aerobic digester >...
ACATGGATTCTCGCGCAAGCGGGTACGCCGGAGTAGCCGCGACGCGCGGCACCGGCGTGGCCTGCATCCTGCGCGTCGGCGTTCGAATGTTGGCTCTAGGGGCGGGCCAGTCCACTCGATGCCCTCCGTGGGGGGCGGATTCCGCCGCGACCGGGCCTATCGCGCGCAGAGCGCGCTCCTACAGAGCCGGCTTCGCAGGAGCGCGCTCTGCGCGCGATAGGCCCGGTCGCGGCGGCAGACGTTTCTACAGCGCGTCGGCGCCTTCACGGATGTCGTCGATATGGGTGTCCCACCAGCGCGCCTCCGCGGCCCAGGGGAAGGCGGGCGGGAAGGCCGGGTCCTGCCAGCGGCTCGAGAGCCAGCCGGCGTAGTGGATCTGGCGCATCAGGCGCAGCGGTTCGACCAGCGAAAGTTCACCGTAGTCGAGCGCGCGGAACTGCGAATAGCCCTCCAGCAGGGCCTCGCGTTGCGCCTCGGCGCCGGTCATCAGCATCCACAGGTCCTGGATCGCGGGGCCGCTGCGCGCGTCGTCGAGGTCCACCAGCAGCGGGCCGGTCTCGGTCCAGAGCACGTTGCCGGGGTGGCAGTCGCCGTGCAGGCGCAGGCGCTCGACCGGCTGCGCCCGCGACCATGCGTCCGCGAGCGGCGGCAACGCGGCCTCGATCGCGGCGCGGTAGCGCGCGACGCACGCGTCGGGCAGCAGCGGGCCCTCGAGCACCTGGCGCATCGGCGCGCGCACGTGCGACTCGAGGTCGATCCCGCCGCGATGGACAAACGGCGCGCGCGCGCCCACCGCGTGCACGCGGCCCAGGGTGCGCCCCATCCACGCCGCCGCCTCGGCCCCGTCGAGCTCCGGCGCGCGCCCGCCGCGGCGCGGGAACACCGCGTAGCGGAAGCCCGCATGCTCGAGCAGGGTCTCGCCCGCGTGCGACAGCGGCGCGACCACCGGCAGTTCGGCCGCCGCCAGTTCGGCGGTGAAGGCGTGCTCCTCGGCGATCGCGGCGTCGGTCCAGCGGCCGGGCCGGTAGAACTTGACCACCACGAAGCGCCCGCCCTCGAGCCCGACCTGGTAGACCCGGTTCTCGTAGCTGTTGAGCGCCAGCAGGCGCCCGTCGCTGGCGTGGCCGGCGGCATCCACCGCGGCCAGCACCAGGTCGGGCGTCAGCGCGTCGTAGGGGTGCGGATCGTTCACCGGGCGATCCGGGCGCGCAGCGGCTCAGCCCGCGACCACGGCCAGGGTCAGGCGCGAGATGCAGGTCAGCCGCCCCTGTGCATCCTCGATGCGGATCTCCCACACCTGGGTGCTGCGCCCCAGGTGCAGCGGACGCGCGGTGCCGGTGACCTCGCCGGCGCTTGCCGCGCGGATGTGGTTGGCGTTGATCTCGATGCCCACCGTGCGGCCGCCACCCGCCGGAAGCGTGAGCCAGCCGCCGAGGCTGCCCAGGGTCTCGGCCAGCGCCACCGAGGCGCCGCCATGCAGGAGTCCGAATGGCTGGATCGTGCGCTGGTCCACCGGCAGGGTGCCGCGCAGGAAGTCGTCGCCGACCTCGGTGAGGCGGATGCCCAGGGCCTCGTTGAGCGTGCCGGGGTTGGACGCGTTCAGGGCTTCGACGGTGGCGGGCCTCTTCCAGATCGACATGCGGATTCCCCCGGGCGAGGCGTGCATTGTAGGCGCGCGCTGCCGCGACCGGCGCCAGCCGCGCCTGTCCACCAGTCGCCGCGTCGTGGACAATCGCCGCATGGGCCATCGCGTCACCCTCGAAGGCAGCGGCAAGCGCTTCACGGTCGAGTCCGGCGAGACCGTGCTCGAGGCTGCGCGCCGCGCCGGCCTGGCCCTGCCGTACAGCTGCCGGTCCGGCCGCTGCGGCAGCTGCAAGGCCACGCTGGTGGCCGGCGAATGCGACTACCCGGACCAGCCGCCCACGGCGCTCAGCCGCGAGGAACGCGCGCAGCACCAGGTGCTGCTGTGCCAGGCCGTGCCGCGCAGCGACCTGGTCCTGGTCGCGCGCGAGGTGCCCTCGGTGGCGGAACTGCCGCCGCGCGTGCTGCCGCTCAAGCTGGTCGAGCGCACGCTGTTGGCGCCCGACGTGATGCGCCTGGTCCTGCGGCCGCCGCGGGACGCGCGCCTGCGCTGGCTGGCGGGCCAGTACCTCGACGTGCTGCTCGAAGGCGGTCGCCGCCGCGCATTCTCGATCGCCAATGCGCCGGAGGCGGCCGAGCACGTGGAACTGCACATCCGCCACGTCAGCGGCGGCGGCTTCACCCATCGCGTCTTCCACGAGCTGGCGGTGGGCGCGGTGCTGCGGGTCGAAGGCCCGCTCGGGACCTTCGTGCCGCGCGAGGATTCCGAGCGCGCGCTGCTGCTGGTCGCCGGCGGCACCGGCTTCGCGCCGCTCAAGGCCATCGTCGAGCACTTCCTCCACCTCGGCTCGACCCGGCCGATCCACTTCTACTGGGGCGTGCGCAGCGAGCGCGACCTCTACCTGCCGGCGCTGCCGGCCGAATGGACCGCACGCCACGCGGCGCTCTATTTCACCTCGGTGCTGAGCGAGCCCGAAGGCCCGGAATCGGGTCGCCACCGCACCGGATTCGTGCACGAGGTCGTGACCGCCGATTTCCCCGACCTGTCGGAGTTCGACACCTACATGAGCGGGCCGCCGGCGATGATCGAGGCCGCGCGCCGCGCCTTCGTCGCCGCGGCCCTGCCCGAGCAGCGCCTGTACTACGACTCCTTCGACTACGCGCCCGAAGTGCTCGCCGCGATCCTCGGCGCGCGCGCCGGCCTGCGCAGCGGCTGAGGCGGAACCTTCGCGCCATGGCCGCAGTCACAGCCCCGCTCCCCGTTCCTCGAGGTCGCGCGTCCATGCCCGCAAGCCGTCGTTGCGTCCCCGTGCTGCTGCGTCTCGCGCTGCTGGCCGCGCTGCTCGCGGCCGCGCCGGCGCAGGCCTTGCGCTGCGACGGGCGCCTGGTCGGCACCGGCGACCACGCGGTGCAGGTCGAGCGGCGCTGCGGCGAGCCGTACTGGATCGAGAGCTACAGCGAATGGCTGGTGGTGGGCGAGAACCAGGGGCTCGAGCGGCGGATCGAGCGCCAGCTCGAGGCCTGGTACTACAACTTCGGGCCCGACCGCCTGCTGCACCGCCTGCTCTTCATCGACGGCCGCCTGGTGCGCGACGACACCCTGGGCTACGGTGTGTCGAAGATCGGCGGGCGCTGCAACTACGACACCCTCGACCGCGGGCTGTCGATCGGCGAGGTCGTGGCGCGCTGCGGCCTGCCGGCGAGCCAGAGCCGGCGCTACGGCCTCGTGACCCTGCGCGACGACAGCGGGCTCGCACGCGAGCGCGAGGCGCGCCGCGACGAATGGATCTACGACCCGGGCAGCGGTCGTCGCCTGCAACTGATCGTGTTCGTCGACGGCCGCGTGGCGGAGCGCGAGCTGCTCGATCGCTGAACCCGATGCGCTTCAGGAGCGGCTTGGGCTTCGGCTGCGGCCAGGCCCATCGCGCGCAGAGCGCGCTCCTACAGAGCCACGTTCGTAGGAGCGCGCTCTGCGCGCGATAGGCCTGGCCGCAGCCGCAACCGCCCCCGTAGCGGCGGCTTCGTAGGAGCGCGCTCTGCGCGCGATAGGCCTGGTCGCGGCTGCCTGGTTCGCGCAGGAAGCGCGAACCAACCGCGCAGCGGGCCCGAAGGGTGAGCGCCAGGACGGCGCGAATCAGCCGCGCCTACAGCGTTCCCGGGGCTCAGCGCGGCGCGGGTTCGGGCAGGCGCGGGACGCCATGCTCGTTGCGTTCCTCGGCCACGGCCGGCGGCGCGGCGACGTCGCCGCGCACGGCGATGCCGGTGAGCGAAGCCGTGGGCTCGCCGCGGGCCGCGAGCAAGGCGTTGGCGAAGGCGCGGCTGGCGCGTTCGTGGTCGCCGCGGCCGTGGTAGGTGCGGCCCAGTTCCTCCCAGGCCAGCGCGGCGTGCGGGGTCTGCAGCGCGCGCTGCAGGTATTCCTCGGACTTCGCCCACAGCTGGTCCTCGCGGCACAGGCGGCCCAGCGCCACCAGCAGGCCGCCGCTCTCGGGATGCTCGCGCAGCCAGCCTTCGGCGCTGCGCAGGCGCGCCCCGCGGTCGGTGGCCGGCAGCGCCGCCCAGGCCAGCGCCAGGTCTTCGTCCCAGGCTTTCTGCAGCACCGACTCGACCTCGTCGCCGAGGTCGGAAAGGCCCAGCGCCGCGGCACGCCGCGCGAAGGCCGTGCCGACGCCCGGCAGGCGCCGCTGCGCGCGCGAGAGTTCCTGCCACAGCGAGCGCAGGTTGATCGCGTCGGTGGCGGCGGCCAGCGCCCGCGCCAGCACCTCGGATTCGAACGCGTCGAGTTCCTCGCGCGGCGCGGCGAGGCCGGTGCGCACCTTCTGCAGCAGGGGCAGCGCCTCGCGGCCGCGGCCGCGCAGGGCCAGCGCGCGTGCCAGCGCGCGCGCCGCGGCCGGTGGCAGGCGCTGCGCGTGGTCGAGCGGGGTGAGCAATTCGATCGCGGTGCCGGCGCGGCCGTCCTCGAGTTCGGCTTCGGCGCGCAGGGTCGCGGCCGCCAGCGTGCCTTCCGGCTCGGCGCCGAGGCGCTCCAGCACCTCGCCCTGGCGGCGCGCGTCGCCGCGCAGCCGCGCCGCGTGGTAGGCGCCGATCAGCGCCGGCAACTTCACCGAGCGCATGCGGCTCGACCCCAGCAGGAGCTTTTCCGCCCGCACCCAGCGGCCCTCGGTCAGTGCCAGCGCGCCGCGCGCGAAGCGGATGCGTCCGCGCCGGCGCGCGCGCACCAGCATGGCGCGCAGCGGCCAGCGCACCAGCCACCACAGCAGCGCCAGGACCAGCCAGGCCGCCAGCACCGCGCCCAGCGCGAACACCAGCGTGGTCTCGACCGTATACGGCGCGCGCTGGATCAGCACATAGCCCGGATCGGCCCCGACCAGCCAGGCGACCACCGCTGCCAGCAACGCGAGCCCGAAGAAGCCGAGCAGCAGCCGGTAGGCCTTCACGGGGTGTCCTTCTCCACCGGCTCGTCCACGGTCGTCGCGGGCGCGACGATCTCGGCCAGGGCGCGGGTGGCGCGCAGGTTGCGCAGTTCCTGGATCGCCTTGCCGACCGCGGGCACGGCCTGGGCGTCGGCCGCGCTGCGCGCCTCATCGATCGCGGCGAGGCCCTCGCGCACGGCCGGGGCCTGCGGGTCGAAGCTCGCGATCAGGCGCGCCCGCACGGATTCGAGCGCGGCGCGGTAGCGGGGCGCGTCGCCGGCGGCGAGCGCAGCCTTGGCCAGCAGCAGTTCGAGGCCCAGCGCTTCGCGCGCCGCGACCACGTTGAGCGGATTGGCCAGCGCCGCGTCCCCGGGGTCGAGTCGGCGCACGCGCACGAACTGGCCGAGCACGGACAGCGCGCGATCCCACCAACCGCCCATGCCGTCGTCGACCGCGACGCTGGCCTGCGGGGTCGTGCGCGCCGGCAGGGTCGGTGCCGCGATGGCGAGGCGGTCGAGCGCGGCGAGGTGCACGGCGGGCTGCGAGGCTGCGCTGGCGGCCAGCTCGGCCAGCTCGGCGGCGATGGTCTGGCGCACGCCGGCGAGGGCCGGGTCGTCGATCGCGGCGAGTTCGGCGTCGGCGAGCTGGAATGCCGCCACCGTGGCCGCCGGATCGCCGAACAGGCTCAGGCGCTCCTGGCCCAGCCGCAGCAGGAACTCGGCTTCGTTCAGGCGCAGCGCCACCGCGCCGGCCATGCGCCGCTCGGCCAGGCTCGCCACCGCATCCTCGATCAGGTTCGCGCGCTGGCCCAGGCCCAGGGTCTCCTCGCGCAGCGACTTGTTCACCGCCTCGGCGTCGGCCAGGCGGCGGTTGAGCGCGTCGACCTCGCGGCGCATCGCCGCCACCTCGGTGGTCGCCGCCTGCAGGCGCTGCTCGGCGTTGGCGCGGGCGGCGTCGAGGCCGGCCAGCGCATCGCCGCGCTCGCGCACCAGCGCATAGCCGCGCCAGCCACCCCAGGCCAGGGCCGCCAGCAGGGCGAGCACCAGCAACGGCAGCCCGAGCGCGGGCACGGCCCGCCGCCTGGTGGGCACGGCAGGGTCGGTCATCGGGGTTGCGGACATGGGCGCGGACGCGGGCGCGAAGACATGTGAATGCTAACGGAAAGCACGCGGCGCAGGCGTCAACCCGATGTAGAGAGCGCCGCCGCCAGCAGGTCCGCCGCCAGTGCCGAGGCCGCGCAGCGCACGTGCCGGAATCCGGCGGACCGCAGCGCCGCGGCGACCCGCGCGCTGCTCGCGATCGCCCTTGCGCCGCGCAGGCGCTCGCATTCGCGCGGCGTGGCGAGCCGCAGCAGCGCGTCGACCGCGTCGGCGCTGGAAACCACCAGCACCGGCCTGCCGGGCGCGGCCAGCGCCGCGCGATGGCGCCGGTCCCAGCGTGGCAGCGCGCGCGCATAGACCTCGGCCGCCACCACGCGCGCGCCGCGACGCGCCAGGGTCGCGGCGATCAGGCCCCGGCCGCCGGGCGCACCCACCAGCAGCACGTCGCGCCCGCGCACCGCGCGCGCGGCCAGGGCCGGGTGGGCGAGCAGGCCTTCGCTGTCGTAGCGCCCTGCCGGCGCCAGCGCCACCTGGCCATGACGCGCCAGGGCGCGGACCGTGGCCGGGCCGATGCCCAGGACCGCGGTCGCGGGTCCGGGGCGCAGGCGCGGCGCCAGCGTCTGCGCGCCACGCACCGCATTGGGACTGGTGTAGACGATCGCCGCGGCGCCGCGCGCCAGCGCCAGCGCGCGCCGCGCCGCGCGCGGGTCCGGTGCCGGCACGATGCGCGCCGTCGGCAGGCCCGCGGCGGCGACGCCGGCCGCGCGCAGCCGGCGCAGCATCGCGCCGGCGCGACCGACCGGGCGCGCCACGAGGACGCGGGTTGCGCGACCACCGCGGGGGGGATTGGCGACCATGCACGCGATGCTACGCAGCGCGGGCGCCGCCGTCAGCCCCATCACTTGCGGCCGCGCCGGCCGCGCCGGCACACTGCGGCCCATCCGATGATCGTCGTCCTCGACAAGGCCCTGCTCGAACGCCACCTGCGCGACACCATCCCGCTGGCGCGCGCGATGGACCTGCACGTCGGCGACTACGACGGCTACCGCCTGGCGCTGTACGCGCCGCTCGCGCCCAACGTCAACGACAAGGGCTGCGCCTTCGGCGGCAGCATGTCGAGCATGCTGACCCTGGCCGGCTGGGGCCTGATCAACCTCAAGCTGGCCGAGGCCGGCCTCGACGCCGATGTCTACGTGCAGGATGCCTCGACCATGTACCTGGCCCCGCTGTGGGACCAGCTCATCGCCGAGGCCTATGCGCCCGACAATTCGTGGCCGACCTTCATCGAGACCCTGCGCGCCAAGGGCAAGGCGCGGCTGTCGATAGAATCCGAGATCTCGGGCGCCGAAGGCGGCGGCGTCGCCGCGCGCCAGAGCGCCCGCTACGTCGCCATGACGTCCACCTGAACCCGCCGGAGCCGCCACCATGATCCGAATCCTGCTGCTCCTGGCCGCCGCGCTGGCGCTGGCCGCCTGCGCCACCTCGGAGGACGGCGATGCCCGCGCCTTCGAGCAGACCCAGATCGACTTCTCATCCGGCATGCGCTGGAACGGACTCGCCACCCAGACCCAGTTCATGGACCCCGAGGTGCTCAAGGCCAACCCGCCCAGCGCCGAGACCCTGGCCCGCATGCGCGAGCTGCGCGTGGCGCGCTATTTCCCGCAGCCACCCTCGGTCAGCGCGGGCGGCAACGCGACCCAGCTGGTCGAGATCGAGGTCATCGACCAGTCCACCCAGACCGTGAGCACGCTCAACATGGTGCTGGTGTGGCGCTGGGACATGGAGGACAAGCGCTGGTGGCTGATGACGCCGCCGCCCGACCTCGGCGCAAGGGATTGAACCGCCCAGCGCCGGGCGCCGTGCGCCTCAACCGGCAGCCGCCGCGGTCACCGCGGTGAGGATGCCCTGCAGGATGCGCGTCGGGCTCGGCGGGCAGCCCGGGACCGCGACGTCCACCGGCAGCACCGCGGAGACCGGGCCGAGGCTGGCGTAGCCGCAGCCGAACACGCCGCCGTCGCAGCCGCAGTCACCGATCGCGACCACCAGCTTGGGCGCCGGCATGGCGTCGTAGGTGCGGCGCAGGGCCACCGCCATGTGGCGCGACACCGGTCCGGTCGCCAGCAGCAGGTCGGCATGGCGCGGACTGGCGACGAACTTCACCCCCAGTCCCTCGATGTTGTAGTAGCCGTTGTTGAGCGCGTGGATCTCCAACTCGCAGCCGTTGCACGAGCCGGCGTCGACCTGGCGGATGCACAGGGCGCGGCCCAGCACCCGCAGGATGTCCGCCTGCAGCGCCTGGGCGACGCGCAACTGCGGGTCCGCGGCGGGTGCAGCCTCGGTCAGGCGGCCGAGACGCTGGATCTGGCGCAGGGTCTTGAGCATCGTCAGAGATCGTGGCCGCTGTAGGAGAGGTTGAACGACTTGTTGATCAGCGGGAAGTCGGGAACGATGTTGCCGATCACCGCGTGCTCCAGCGCCGGCCAGTTCTGCCACGAGGGGTCGTGGGGATGGCAGCGCCGGATGCGGTCGCCGGCCGCGGTTTCGAGCGCGACGAACACCGGCCCGCGCCAGCCTTCGACCAGGCCGTAGCCGCAGCGCTCGCCCGGCACCGGTGGCAGCTCGACCCGGGCCGCGCCGCCCGGCAGGGTCTCGACCAGCACCCGGCACAGGCGCAACGACTCCAGCACTTCGTCGAAGCGCACCGCCACCCGCGCCGCGACGTCGCCTTCGGTGCGCTGCGCACATCGCACCGCGAGCTGGTCGTAGGGCGCGTGCGCGCGGTCGCAACGCAGGTCGCCGGGCAGGCCGCTGGCGCGCGCGGCGAAGCCGAGCACGCCGAGCCGGGCGGCGAGCGCGGTGTCGAGCACGCCGCAGGCCGCGAAGCGGTCCTGCACCCCGGCGTGGTCGGCGTAGATCTCGCGCAGCAAGCTGACCTCCGCCGCCAGCGCCGCGCACTGCGCCACTAATGCGTCGGCATGCGCCGCGCCGAGCTCGTAGGCGACGCCGCCGGGCTCGATCGCATCGAGCCAGTAGCGCTGGCCGTTGATCGCGGCGTTGAGTCGCAGCAGGTCCTCCTTGAGGCGCATGAACTGGCTGAGGCCGAAGGCGAAGCCGGCGTCGTTGCCCAGCGCGCCGAGGTCGCCGAGGTGGTTGGCGATGCGCTCGCGTTCCAGCGCCAGCGCGCGCAGCGCCAGCGCGCGCGGCGGCGGCGCCAGCGCGCAGGCCTGCTCCAGCGCCATGCAGTAGGCCCACGAGTACGCCACGCCCGAATCGCCGCTGACCCGGGCCGCGAGCCGCCGGCCCGCGGCCGGCGCCAGTTCCTCGAAGCGCTTCTCGATGCCCTTGTGCACGTAGCCCAGGCGCTGTTCCAGGCGCAGCACCTTCTCGCCCACCACCGAGAAACGGAAGTGGCCGGGCTCGATGATGCCGGCATGCACCGGCCCGACCGCGATCTCGTGCACGCCCTCGCCCTCGACCCGGACGAAGGCGTAGTCGTCACCAGTGTCGGTCGGCGCGGCCGCAAAGTCGCGCTGCAGCGGGTGCGCGTCGGCGGGCCACGCCGCGTGCCGCAGCCACGGCCGCGTGCCGCCACCGAGGGTGCGCGTGCCGACCAGGTCGAAGGCGGCGCGTTCCATGCGTTCGGCGCCGGGGAACCAGGTCGAGATCGTGGGCGCGCGCGGCGCCGCGCCATGCAGCGCCAGCCGCAACACCGCCAGCGCCCCGCGGTCCAGGTACGCCGCGTGCAGGGCATGGCCGCCGGCGCGATCGCGCTCGTCGCTGGCCCACAGCGCCAACAGGGACTCGCCGGCCTCGCGACGTCGTTGCGCCTCGGCGACCCACTGCGCGGCATCGACCGCGGCTGGCAGCACGTCCGGGCTGGCTGGGGCGGATGGCGTCGACATGCTCAATCCAGCAAGGCCGCGGCGAGCCGATACCAGTCGGCGAGGAAGGGCGGGATGTACAGGCCCAGCATCAGCACCAGCGCCAGGTGCGCGAACACCGGCAGCAGCGCCGG
>Ga0209477_1002711_pt1 | contig 10106 bp, 8 predicted proteins | sample KloWWTupernatant_FD_187180 | JGI IMG/M metagenome (GOLD analysis project Ga0209477, IMG submission 187180) | Active sludge microbial communities from Klosterneuburg, Austria, studying microevolution and ecology of nitrifiers - Klosterneuburg... | ecosystem: Engineered > WWTP > Aerobic digester >...
GTGATCGGGGTGCCCAGGTCGTAGGTCTCGTCCCACTGGATGCCCGAGGTCATTCGCATGAGTTGGTCCACAGTGATGTCGGCGCGCCCGTCCGTCCACTGCGACATCAGGCCCTTGTCGGTGACCTTGAGCTTGCCCTCCTGAGCCAGGCGACCCGCCATGAGCACTGCGACGCTCTTGGTCATCGACCAGCCCAGCTGCGGGGTGGTGGCGTCGAAGCCGTCGGCGTAACGCTCGCCGACGAGGGTCCCGCCGCGCAGGACGACGATCGCTCGGGTCCCGAGGGTCTTCCTGCCGGCCTCGTCGAGGTCATCGCCGAACGCCTTGGCGATGGCCTCGCTCACGTCCGGCCGCATCGTCGGCGCGGGAGTGGACGTGTAGGGGTTCTTGCCGGCCGGCACCGCCGTCACGGTCCCGTACTCGCCCTTCTCCTTGGCCACAACGCAGCCCAGTCCCGGGGTGAACCACGCCTTCTGCCCGGCCAGCAGTCCCTTGATGCTGCTCGAGGCCATCCCTCCGTCGGTGCCGAGCTTCTCGGTCGTCGTGTCGAGATAGGGGACGAGTGGGTTGGGGGGCAGGTCGGTCTGGGGGTCGTCCCGTCCCGTCACGAACTCCACGGCGCAGGCATTGTGCGCGGCGTAGCCCGTCCCCGTGAGGAGAAGGGGCCGCGCGTACCAATAGCCACCCACCAGCGCGACGAGCACGAGGGCGAGCAGTCCGGCGAGCACACGGCGCACGATCCGCCCGGTGCGGCCGCGACGAGGAGGCTGGGTCATGTCGGGACCGTACCGGAGGCGGGCGCGTGCGTCTGTCACCTCGGGCGAGTTGGCGTCGTTGCCCCGCCTCAGGATGCCTCCAGCTCCAGCAGCGCCGCCTTGGCACCTGGTCCACCGGCGTAGCCGCCGACGTGACCGCCGACGCGGCCCGTCGAGGGCAGCACCCGGTGACAGGGCAGGACGAGGCACAGCGGGTTGGCACCCAACGCCGTGCCGACGGCCCTCGCCGCTCCGGGGTGGTCGATCGCTGCGGCAAGTGCCCCGTAGGTCGTCGTGCTCCCGTATGCCGTCCGCTCGAGACCGCGCAACACCTCCCGTTGGAAGGGGCTCGCCACGGCGAGCTCGGCAGCGAGGTCGAAGACCTGCCGTTTGCCCTCGAGGTAGTCATCGACCTGGCGGCGTGCCTCGTCGAGCCGCGACGGGTGGCGCAGGATGCGCGGACTGACCGCCCCCGCCATGCGCCTGAGGTGAGCCTCGTCCGCGGACTCGTCCACGGCATACGCGCACATCACGAGGTGACCACCCGCGGAGGCGAGGAGAAGTCGCCCCACGGACGAGACGTGCACGGCATACGAGACGTCGGTCTCCGGGAGGACGGGAATGGTGACGGGCGGGTCGAAGGTGGCGAAAGGGTTGTCGGTGTGCGGAGATGTCATCGGGGCTCCTGAGTCATGCGGAGGGTGGCCAGAGCATCGCTGACGAGGCGGCGGCTCATGGCGGGGGTGGTGGCGAGGATCGAGGCGATCTCGCGATGGTCGAGGTCGGCGACGTATTTGAGGACGACGGCCTCGCGTTGTCGCTCGGGAAGAGCCGAAACCCGTTGCCACAGTTTTGTGTCCGGCCCCTCGGGGAGTGCGCACGTGGAGGGAGGGCCGACGGAGTGGGCGCCGGAGAGACTGGTGGGGTCGTCATGCGGCGTCGTGCGACGCGTGCGGCGATGGACATCCATCGCACAGTTGCGCGTGATCGTGAACAACCAACTGCGGATGTTTCTCGGGTCGGCGCGCGGATAGGCCGCGAGTGCTTGCACCCACGCCTGTTGGGCCACGTCGTCGCCATCGGACGGTCCGGCCAGGGCGTGCGCGAGTCGGGCGACATCACGCCAGTGCGCGTCGACGAGTGCTTGGAAGGGTGGCCGGGTCACGATGAGTCAACGGTAGGGGTCGGGAGTGTGTGAGTGGGGCAGCGGTCTTGTCCGTGGGGCAGTGGTCATGTCCGTGGGTCCTCTCCGTGGGTGCGGGAGTGATGAGGGTTTAGAGTTCCGATTCGTGAGCGAGAGCCAGGGCAGCGTCCAGATGATCCGGATCCCCGCGGACCCCGCCGCGCTGGCTGAGGCGCGCGCCGCGATCACCACCGACCTCGAAGCGCAGGGCATCGATGCCCAGACGATCGAAGAGGCCGAGATCGTCGCCTCCGAGTTGCTCTCCAACGCCATGCGGCACGCTCGCACCTTGTCCGACGGCAACATCCGCCTGCGCTGGAAGGTGCGGCTCGAGGTCGTCGAGGTCGAGGTCACCGATGGCGGCTCCGACACGACGCCACGACCCGCTCCGCGCGCGGTGTGGGCCTCGTCCGGACGCGGCCTGCGCATCGTTCGTGCTCTGGCCCACGAGTGGGGTGTGAGCGAGGACAAGAGCGGCACCACGGTGTGGGCTGCACTCGGTGGCCCCAGCCGCCGCCGCGCCACCTGAGTCAGCGTCGCGCCTCCGGGACCTGGGGAGTGTGTTTCGGCGGTTATGACGCATTGTGTGTACGCACAATGCGTCATAACGCTGAATTTCGGCACTTCTCCCTCCGGCCAGGTTCCTCGAGATTCGTGGAGCGACCGATGTGCGATCGTGTGCGGCCTCAACCTGTCGTCCGCGGTCGGGTCGACGTGGTTGGCTTGTCCCCATGGGTAAGGCATCTCGTCGTCCGCGTGGCTCCGGCCGCTCCGCTCCTGCAGCCGCGAAGGCTGCGCCCTATGTGCGGCGTCCCTTCGAGGGGCTGCCCAGCGAGACGGACTGGGTGGCGATCCGCGAGATCCTTCCCGCAGCGACCGCATCGGTGCGACTCGCCGACTCGGTGATCGCGGAGGGGCCCGATGACGCGCCGTCCGAGGTCGTCATCGCGACCGTCCTGCCGATGGCCTGGCCCGGACTGCACCGTGCCGACGGCACGGTTTTCGTCGCGACCCAGTCGGGCAGTGCGAGCGGAGACGCCTCTCGTGATCTGGCGTCGGCCGTGCTCGCCACCCGTGCCCTCCCGCCGGGGGCTCCGCTCCAACAGGCGCCGGCGGTCACCGCGGACACCCCACGGCTGCAGGACCTGTTGGCCGACGGCCAGGACTTCGACGTGACGGTGCACGAGGGCTTCGACTTCTGGGTGGGGGAGGCCGATCTCGAGGATGACGCCAAGGCCTCACTCGAGAGGGCCAACGAGTCGGTCGTGCCGACGACGCGCATCGAAGGGGTGGAGTCGGCCTATCACGTGGTCATCGGCGATCGGGCCTACATCCGCATGGTCCTCGGTGACGACGAGGACCCGGCAACCGGTGCCCTGGCTCGTCTCCACGCCGCTGGCGAGGATGCCCTCGGCGAGGGGACGCGCCTGCTCGGCGCCTTCCGCGCCTGTGGCCTGCTCGTGCCGGTCGTCGAGGTCCCCGTCGACAGCGACCCGGCCGACCACACCGCCGCGGTGGCCCAGTGGAGGGATCGGTATGCCGTGGCGCTCGCCAATGATGGGGCGCTCACTGCGGAGGAGCGTCGGGCCCGCGCAGGCCTGCTCAGCCGCCAGGTCACCCTCCGCTGACGGCCGGACACGCACCTCATGGGTCAGCGGCGACCGGTTGCGGCGATCATTCCCTGCAAGGACGAGGGGGAGCGGATCGCCGCGACGGTGACGGCCGTCCGCGCCCTGCCCGGTGTGGACCTCGTCGTCGTCGTCGATGACGGCAGCACTGATGACACGAGCGCTCGTGCCCATGCGGCCGGGGCTGAGGTCATGCGGCACGAACGCAACGCCGGGAAGGCCGCGGCCCTGACGACGGGGGTCCGGCACGTCCGCGCAATCGTGCGGGAACGGGACCTGGAGACCCACGACTATCTCTTCGTCGACGGGGACCTCGAGGACAGCGCCCGCAACCTGGGCGTCCTGCTCCCCCCGCTCGGCCCGGCTGAGGACGGCACGCGAGGCGCCGACATGACGATCGCGACCCTGCCGCCGCAGAAGGTCGCCGGGGGCGGACGCGGGTTCGTCGTCCGACTGGCGCGGGAGGGGATTGCCGATCTCACGGGTTTCCAGGCCGTCCAGCCGCTGTCGGGAATGCGGGCGCTCACGGATGAGGCCTTCACCGCCGCCAGTCCGCTGGCTCGCGGCTGGGGGGTCGAGGTCGGCCTGACCGTCGACGTGCTCAGGGCTGGCCTGCGCATCGAGGAGGTGCCCTGCGAGTTGCACCACCGGGTCACCGGCTCGGATTGGCGGGGCCAGGTGCACCGAGCCAAGCAGTATCGCGACGTCTGGCTCGCCCTCACCGCTCGGCGCTGGCGTCGTCGGTGACCGATGCGTCGCCTCGTCCTTGGTCTCTCGATCGCGCTGGCCTTGGTCGTCGGGCTCTCGGGACCCAATGCTGCGCGCCCTGACCTGCGTGGCTCCTGGCCATGGGAGGGCCTGCTCCCCTTCACCTTGAGTCCGGCCGCCACGACCGGCGTGCTCTGGATCGCGATCGTCTGCGCGGTGGTCGGCGTCGTGCTCGGCCTGAGACAGCGTCCCGGTCCAGTGGCCTGGGGGGGACCGATCGGTCTTGGCCTGTTGAGCCTGCTCGCCGCCCCCTTCGGCTCGGGCGATCATCTCAACTACGCGGCCTACGGTCGGATCCTCGTCGAGGGTGGAGACCCGTGGTCGGAGTCGCCGATCGCGTGGGGCAACGGACTGGACCCGATCACCTCGGCCGTGGAGGCTCCGTGGACCACTGAACCCAGTGTCTACGGGCCGTTCGTCACTCTCTTGCAGGGTGGCGCGGCTGCAGTGGGCGGCACCGACCTCCGACTCGTCGTCATGGCCTGGCAGGTCCTCATCGTCCTCGCCTGGCTCGGGGTGCGCGCGGGACTGCGGATGGTCCTCGATCGTGAGCACCACGGCCGCATCGACGTGCTCTGGACCCTCAACCCCCTCGTCCTGACCATCGGGCTGCTCGGCGCACACGTCGACACCATTGCGACGGCGCTCGTCGTGGCGGCCGTCGCCGCGTTGTCCCGTTGGCCCGGGCCGGTCGGGATCGTGGCCGCTGGCGTCCTCACCGGCTTGGCGGCCGGATCGAAATTCACGTATGCCGTGATCGGCGTCGCCATGGTGCTCACCTGGGTGATGCCGAGACCGACGGGTGGGGGCCAGCCGGATGCGGGCCAGGCGGATGCGGGCCAGACGGGTCCGCCCCGGCTGGATGCCGACACGACGGGTCACGGGTTGCCCCCGTCGCCCCCGTCACGAAGCCGCCTGACGTTGCCCGGCTGCACCACCCGGATCGGCTGGCTGCTTCTCGGCGTCCTACCGACGCTCGCCCTCCTCCACGCGTGGACCGGGCCGCACGTCTACGACCAACTCGCCCGGGCCCGGTCATCGGTCAGCCTGGCCTCGCCGTGGCGTCTCCTCCTCGGCTGGCTCGGGGAGCCCCTCGGCGGAGGGACGACACGTTCCCTCATCTCGGTCGGCGCCATGGTCCTGGCGATCGTTCTCGCTGCGATCATCCTGCGCCGGGTGTGGGCGGTCGACCGCAACCCGGCCACCGCGGTCCTGGCGACGACCGCGGCCTTGGCCACGGCATACAGTCTCGCCGCGCCCTACACGCTCCCGTGGTACGACCTGCTGGCCTGGTCCGCACTGCCGGCCGTCGCGCCCGGCGTCCTCGACGGTGTCCTGCTCGCGCGGTTGGGGATCATGGCGGCGGCCTATGTGCCGGGGCGGGTCCTGGGGATGACCCCGGAGGTGGAGACGGTCACCTTGGGCTTCCGCAAGGAGGTGGCGCCGTGGCTGCAACTCGTGCTCTGGATCGCCGCCATGTGGCTCCTGGTCAGGCCCGGAGCCGCTCGCGTCGGGTCGGGGCGCTCGTCCGAGCCTGCTCGGCCAGGGTCCTGACCACGACGGAGACTATGAGCGGCACGGCAACGGTCGCGCCGACCGCCGGGATCGCGGTGCCGGAGTCGTTGATGAGGAAGCCGATCGTCAGGGTGATGACGAGCGCGATCAGGCCGGCGCGCAGGGTCGGCAGGTTGGTGAACGACCGCTGGAGCGCCCGGGCGCCCCATGAGGTGGGTCGGGCGAGGACGTAGGCGACGAAGAGGAGTGCTGCAGGGACGAGCAAGGTGAGCGGTGCATTGCCGAGCAGGATGGAGAGGTTCTGCTGGCCCTTGCGCACGACGATGTCCCAGGCGCCCCCATCGATGATCGCCTGAATGAAGCGGCCGAGGTGGGTGCGGCTAGCGGCGGGGCGCAACCAGTCGAGGAAGCCGACAGCGAAGAACAGTGCGACACAGGCCAATCCGATCGCCATGATGCGCTTCCACGTCATCGCCACACCGAGGATCGACAGGACGAGAAAGGCGAACCCGGGAATCGCAGCAGGAGGGCCACCGCCGTCCGCGCCCCAGAAGGGTGCTCCGTCCACGAGGACCGCGAAGGCACCCACGAGGGCGGCGACGATCGCTGCCAAGCGCGTGCTCCCGGCCCGCACGATGAGGCTGGACAGGGCGGTGGCGAGCAAGAGGGCAGCGGTCACGAAGATCGCGAAGGTCACGTTGCCCATGCCGTAGAAGCGCCCGGCCACGACGGGCTGCAAGCCCATGAGGGACGAGAGCTGGAGCCGGGATCCGGTCATGATGTCGGCCGCGAGGACACCCATGGTCAGGCCGGAGACGACGAGCATCGGACCCCAGGTGGTCCTGCCCCACGGTCCGATCAAGGCGAGCCCGGCGATGAGGACGACGAAGAAGCCGACGGACGCGACAACCGACAGCATCGGGATGGAGAAGCGCCACCAGGGCAGGAGGTTCGCGAGGAAGGTCGCGGCCGGGACCGAGGCGGCGCCGACGGCGAGGGTGCGCACCCAGCCCAGGGTCCGGAGGCGCGAGTCCTCGGAGCCGATCTTGCCCCGCCAGACCAGCAGGACGAGCAGGTAGGCGACGAGTTGCCCGTAGGCAAAGGTGTTGAAGAAGGGCGGCACCAGGGCATGCACCTCGTGACTGGCCTGGTCGTAGTCGACGAGGTGCTGCAGGCGAAGAGCTGCGAGGGCATCGGAGTTGCCGTCGGCCTCGGCGAAGGACAAGGGTGCACCGCCGAGCGCGTCCGGCACCTGGAGTCCTTGCAGGCTCAGGGCCGTCACCGTCAGGTCCTGCGCCTGGGCCAGACCCGGCTGCTTGGTCGAGGGCGAGTCGATCTCGCCCGGACCGAAGTGTGGGCCCTTGGCGACGACGAGGCGCAACCGCTCGGCCATGCCCGCGTCGGCCAGACTCGCCACGACGACGTCGGCACCCCCGGGAGCAGCCGCCACAACCTCGCCGATCCGGGTGTCGATGGCGGTGATCTGTTCGGCTCGGCTCGCGGTGGGGCGGGTCTCGCCAGGAGCCACGCCGTCGCGCAGGCTGCCGACGTCGACGATCGAGAGGGGGCAGGCGTTGACCTGCTCGAGCACGGTGCTCGGGTCGAAGGCGGTCCAATGGTCGACCGTGCCGTCCGAGCGGGCCGCGGCCAGTGCCGCCCCGGGGCCGACGGCGCGGATGCACTGGCCACCCTTGGCCGCCGAGTCACCCAGCGTGCCCAAGGTGGCGTCGAACTTCGTGGCCTTGGCGTCCGCGAGATACGCCGCCCATCCCGGGACGGTGATCGGTGCAGGCAGATCGAGGGTCGTCGGGGCCGCGGAGGGCGTGGGAGGCGTGGGGAGGTCGGCGCAGGGTGTCTGGACGGCGCTGCCCCCTCGACTCACTCCAGCCCGAGCACCCGCCGACAGTCCCAACCAGCCGTCAATCGGGCAGGTGTTGGTGTGGATCGACCGGATCGACAGCGATCCACCGCTGCCGTTGCGGAGGAGTGCCCAGAGGTTCGGGGTGGCCTTCTCGGAGACATCACCCCAGGAGAGGCCGCCGGTGCCGACGATGACGGTCGCTCCAGTGGGGAGGGTGCCCACGGACGCGGCACCCGGCATACCTGCTTGTGCGCCGGCCGCCAATCCGCCGACGGCGAGCGAGATCGCGAGCCCGATGAGGGCGAGCAGACGGCGAGGCACCCCCCAAGGCTACGGAACCACCCGGCATACACCGACAATGACGGAGTGAGGGAAGCGTGAGGAGAGCGTGAAGGCGATCGCGACCATGGGTGGATGGCTCGAGCGGCGGGCGCCCTGGCAGCGGGTGGCGCTCGCGGCCGTGCTCGTGCTGCTCGCCGCGACGCCAGCGATCCTGCGCTATCTCGTCTTCTGGCCGCTCGACCAATGGCAGGTCGACGTCGAGGTCTATCGGCAGGCGGGGGAGTCGATCCTCACCGGACGGCCGATCTACGAGGCGATGACCGAGGCGCCGCAACTGCTGCCCTTCACCTATCCGCCGTTTGCCGGTCTGCTCGCACTTCCGTTGGCGCTCATGCCTTTTGGGGCTGCGGGTTGGGTGTGGACGTTCGCCCAGGTGGCGGCCACGACGGCCATTGTCTGGTATGCCGGGTGGCAGCTTCTCGAGCGGGTGCCGGTGTGGTGGCGAGCTGTTGGCTTGGCCCTGCTGACGGCGCCGATGATCTGGCTGCATCCGGTCAATGACGGGATCCGCTTCGGTCAGGTCAACGCCTTTCTCGTGTTGCTGTGTCTGCTCGATCTGCGACGGCCGCGACCGGGGCTGGTGCGGCGGATCCCGCCCGGGGTGCTCGTGGGGATCGCGATGGCGATCAAACTGACGCCCGGAGTCTTCGTCGTGCACTACCTGGTGTGTCGCCGCTGGAAGGAGGCGGCGACGGCGGTGGGCACCGCGGTCGCGTGCACGGTGGGGACGTGGATCGTGTTGCCCCAGGCGTCTTTTGCCTTCTGGGGCGGTGCGCTGCAGGACCCGGCGCGGTTGGGGCCGAATGCCGGCACGGCCAACCAGGCGATCCGAGGGGTGCTGTTGCGAATCGGTCCGTCGGGGACCGCGGGGACGGTGCTCTGGTTGGCGTTGGCGTTGGGTGTCGGGGTCGTGGGCTTCTGGTTGGCGCGTCGCTTCTTCGTGGCGGGTGAATCGGTGGCCGAGGTCGGCACGGTGGGGCTGATGGCCTGCCTCATCTCGCCGGTGGCGTGGGTGCATCACTATCACTGGATCGTGCCGGTGATCTTTGCCTTGCTGGGGGCTGCTCCCTTGGTGCAGCGGCCTCGTTTGTACGCCGCTGGGGTGGTCACCGTGTGGTTCTTGTGCCGGCTGCCCTGGTGGGGGATCTCGTGGTTGAACCATCGGGACTGGCCGCGTCTGCCGGGGCGGCTGCTCCAGAACGCCGGGATGGCCGGGGGCGTGGTCGCGCTCGGGCTGCTGCTGTGGATGTATCGCCGCTATGTCCGCCCGGGCGGTGGTGGGCCTCGGCCGGATTGACGACGGCCCCGCCCATTGCGCCTGCGGCCACGCGGGCGGGGGCCGGAGTTTGCCTCGGAGCGTGTCCCGACGGGCCCCAGTCCCCATGGCGCTAGCGCGTGGCGCCGGAAGGGAGGCTCTCGAACGGGCGCCAGAACCCTGCGCCAACCTTGCGTCGGAACCTTGCGCGTCGAACCTGAATCCGACGCGCGACAGGCTGGCCCGCGAGGGGCGCTTCTTCCTTCGAATTCGATTGTGCTGTAAGCGAACTAGGCCACATTAGTACTTGTGTTCGAGGCCCTTCTGAGGGACAATGGAGCATGGAAAGGGTCGCTCAGGACACAGCCCGGTTGGCGGAGACTCCGCTGCCCGAGCTGGTCGCTGAACTCGCCCGCCAGAGCGCGGTGATCAACACCGCCAGGGCACGCCAACACGAATTGGTTGCCGCGATCGCCCACACCCAGACCATCGAAGCCGAGGACGGGACCCTGCTGCACCTGCCCATGACCGAGGCGGTGTCCCGCCTGGACGCGGCCGCGTTGGTCGCCGGCCCCCTCGGGGTGTCCCAGCAGGCGGCGCAGCAGTGGGTGGAGCGTGCCGAGAAACTCACCGGGCCCCTCGCGGCGGTGCGCGAAGCGATGGCCGACGGGGTGGTCGATGACGCCCGAGCCAAGATCATCGGTGAAGAACTCGCCGATGCCACCGATGAGGTCGCGGCCGTGGTCGCTGAGCACCTCATGCCCGGCGTGCGGGCCGGCCTGGTCGAGGACCCGTCCGG
>Ga0209477_1002713_pt1 | contig 10103 bp, 7 predicted proteins | sample KloWWTupernatant_FD_187180 | JGI IMG/M metagenome (GOLD analysis project Ga0209477, IMG submission 187180) | Active sludge microbial communities from Klosterneuburg, Austria, studying microevolution and ecology of nitrifiers - Klosterneuburg... | ecosystem: Engineered > WWTP > Aerobic digester >...
CCACGACGAGCGCGAGCAGACCCTCAACCAGATGCTGGTCGAGATGGACGGCTTCGAGGGTGGCGAGGGCGTGATCGTGATCGCCGCCACCAACCGCCCGGACGTGCTCGACAAGGCGCTGCTGCGCCCGGGCCGCTTCGACCGCCAGGTGATGGTGGGGCTGCCGGACATCAAGGGCCGCGAGCAGATCCTGAAGGTGCACATGCGCAAGGTGCCGCTGCACGACGACGTGCGCGCGGACCTGCTGGCGCGCGGTACCCCGGGCTTCTCCGGCGCCGACCTCGCCAACCTGGTGAACGAGGCCGCGCTGTTCGCCGCGCGCCGCAACAAGGGCCAGGTCGAGATGCAGGACTTCGAGGACGCCAAGGACAAGATCTTCATGGGTCCGGAGCGCCGCAGCATGGTCATGCGCGAGGACGAGCGCCGCAACACCGCGTTCCACGAGTCCGGCCACGCGGTGGTGGCGATGTCGCTGCCGAAGGCGGACCCGGTGCACAAGGTCACGATCATGCCGCGCGGCTGGGCGCTGGGCCTGACCTGGCAGTTGCCCGAGCACGACCAGCTCAGCAACTACCGGGACAAGATGCTGGAGGAGATCTCGATCCTGTTCGGCGGCCGCATCGCCGAGGAGATCTTCGTCGGCCAGATGTCCACCGGCGCGGCCAACGACTTCGAGCGCGCGACCAAGCTGGCCCGCGCCATGGTCACCAAGTACGGCATGTCCGACGCGCTCGGCACCATGGTCTACGCGGACGACAAGGATTCCGGCTTCGGGCTGCAGAACAAGACCATTTCGGAAGCTACCCAGCAGAAGGTGGACGCCGAGATCCGCCGCATCCTCGACGAGCAGTACGGCGTTGCCCGCCGCATCCTGGAGGACAGGCGCGAGGCGGTGGAGGCGATGAGCGCGGCCCTGCTGGAATGGGAAACCATCGACGCCGAGCAGGTCCGGGCGATCATGGAAGGACGCAAGCCGTCGCCACCCGCGGGCTGGGTGGAAAAGACCGCGCGGCCGGGCAAGGACGAGGATGGCGGCCCGAGCACGGCGCAGGTTGTCGGTGGTCCCGCCGAGCAGACCTGACCGTCCCCACGGCACGCCGTAGCCGGTACTGCACGAAAGGCCAGGGACGTCCTGGCCTTCTTGATTGCCGGCGACTCCATGCGCGGGAACAACCGCCTCGAATTGCAGTCGCCGGGCTGGCAGCGGGCGCATCGGGTACCACCGACCGGCTTGCACACGCCACGGCCATTGCCGACACTGCATCTGCGAGGCCGGTGCGGCGCCGGCAAACGGGGGCGGGCCTTGGCGACGACCGGCGGATTCATCGCGGAACTCAAGCGTCGCAACGTCATCCGCATGGCGGGGTTGTACCTGGTCACGGCCTGGCTGGTGGTGCAGGTCGGTGCGACCCTGCTGCCCGTGTTCGATGCGCCGCCATGGACGATGAAGGCCCTGGTGATGACGCTTGCGGTGGCTTTCGTGCCGGCGCTGGCGGTGGCCTGGATGTTCGAGCTGACCCCGCAGGGATTTCGCCGGGATGCCGAGGTGCCGGCCGCGGAGTCCATCGCGCCGCGAACCGCGCGCACCCTCGACCGCGCGATCATCGTGTTGCTGGCGCTCGCGCTGGGTTATTTCGGGTTCGACAAGTTCGTGCTGTCGCCCCGACGCGAGGAGGCACTTGTCGCGGAAGCCACGCGCGCGGCCGCCGTCCGCGCTGCGGCGCTGCCGGCAAGGCGCGGCAACTCGATCGCGGTGCTGCCACTTGCCAATGCCAGCGGCGACGCCAGCCAGCTGTTCTTTTCCGATGGGCTATCGGAGAACCTGATCGACGCACTCTCCAAGTTCGAGGGCTTGCGGGTCATCGGGCGCACCTCCTCGTTCCGTTTCCGCGACAGCAAGGAGGACGCGCGCAGCATCGGCGCCAAGCTTGGCGTTGCCTACCTGCTTGCGGGCAGCGTGCAGCGGGCGGAGAACACGGTGCGCATCCGCGCGGAAGTCGTGCGGACCGACGACGGTTCGGCGATCTGGACGAATCTCTACGACAAGCCTTACGGCGACCTGTTCGCACTGCAGGATGAGCTGACCCGCGCGATCGCCGTGGTGCTCAAGGCGAAACTGCTGGCCCCGGAGGCGAAGCGCCAGGACGAGCGCCCGCCCAATGGCAGCGTCGAAGCCTATTCCGCCTACCTGCGGGGCAAGTTCTACGCTGACCGCGGCGAAGACGGCGACATGCGCCTGGCCATCGCGGAGATGACCCGCGCGACAAGCCTGGACCCGAAGTACGCGAGCGCCTGGGCTGCGCTCTCGCGCAACTGGACCACGCTGGCGGCACTGGGCCTGAGTGGCGACGAAGCGCAGAATGCGTATGCAGAGGCACGCAAGGCAGGTGACGTGGCACTGACGCTGGCGCCGGATCTGGGCGATGTCTACGTGGCGCGCGGCTGGTTGCTGGAAAACCAGCTCGATTGGCGCGGCGCAACCGAGGCCTATCAGCGCGGGCTCGAGTTGTCGCCCGGCAACCTGCAGACGATGTTCAGCAAGGCCAGCATGCTTGCCTTGCAGGGCCAGCTGGACGAGGCGATCACCCTCACGCGGCAGGCGCTCGACAATGACCCGATGTCGCCGAACTGGTGGAATTGGTACAGCGCGTACCTGTCGGCGGTCGGTCGCCTGGACGAGGCGGAGAAGGCGATCCGCGACTCGATCGAATTGCGCCCGCAAGGCAGCTCCGCCTGGGCGCAACTGACGATCATCGAACTGCAGCGTGGCGATGCGCAGGCCGCGCTGGATGCCGCCCGGCGCGAGCCTGAAGGCGTGTGGCGCGATATCGCGGTGGCGATGGCGCTGCAGGCGGGCACGGATCGCGCTGCGGCCGATGCCGCGTTGCAAGAACTCATTTCCGATTACGGCGACGTGGCCGCGTACCAGGTCGCGCAGGTGCAGGCCTTGCGCAACGATGCGGATGCCGCCTTCGAGTGGCTGGAGAAGGCGCATGCAACCCGCGACCCCGGGATCGGCAACCTGCTGATCGACCCGCTGGTGATGCGCTACAAGACCGATCCACGACTGGCGGCGTTCTGCGCGAAGGTCGGATTGCCAGCCCCCGCCAACAGCCAGACCAAGGGCATCTGATCCGCATGTTCGACACCATCCCGCAACTCGAATGCAACGGCCGCATCCTTCGCCTCGATCGCCCGCAGGTGATGGGAATCGTCAACGCAACCCCGGATTCGTTCTCCGATGGCGGCCTCCACTTCGATGCCGCTGCCGCGATCGCGCAGGGGCTGAAGCTGGCGGCAGAGGGCGCTGACATCCTCGACATCGGCGGAGAATCCACGCGGCCCGGCGCGCAGGAGGTTCCGCTCGACGAGGAACTGCGTCGCGTCGTCCCGGTCATCGAACGGCTGGCGAAGGAGACCTCGCTGCCGATCAGCATCGACACCAGCAAGCCGGAGGTGATGCGCGCGGCGGTCGCCGCCGGCGCCGGCATGATCAACGACGTGCATGCGCTGCGCCGCGAAGGCGCGCTTGACGCGGCCGCGCAGCTGGGGGTGCCGGTGGTGCTGATGCACATGCAGGGCGAGCCGGGCGGCATGCAGGCCGCGCCGCACTACGACGACGTGGTCGGCGAGGTGCACCGGTTCCTGGCCGAACGGATCTTCGCCGCGGAGATGGCGGGCATCGCGAGGAAGCGCATCGTGGTCGATCCGGGTTTCGGCTTCGGCAAGACGCTGCAACACAACCTGCAGCTGCTGGCGCAGTTGCAGCGCTTCACCGAACTCGGCGTGCCGGTGCTCGCGGGCTTGTCGCGCAAGAAAAGCATCGGCGAGCTCACCGGCCGCGAGGATCCGCGCGAACGCATCGCAGGTTCGGTCGCGGCGCACCTGATCGCCGCCCAGCGCGGGGCGATGCTGCTGCGGGTGCACGACGTTGCCGCGACGGCGGACGCGCTCAAGGTGTGGAACGCGGTGGCGGCGGTGCCGCCGCCGCGGATCGAGGCGAAGCCGGCGATCGCCTGGCCGGAGGATTGATCAGAGCAGCGGGTCGACCGGCAGCCAGTAGGCCAGCCGGGCGACCACGCGCCGCGACAGCCCGGCTTCGGGCTCGCGATCGAGGGTGCCGTTTCCATCGCTCCAGGACACCCGGCCACGGGCAGGGTCCCAGCCGATCGACCAGGCGTTCTCGGGGCGGGTCATGTTGTCGAACATCGCCGACAGCTGGGCCGCGAGGACCTCGTCGGTGACCAGCAGGCCCTGCTCGGAATTGAGCTGCACGGAGCGCGGATCGAGGTTGAGCGATCCGACGAACAGGGTCCGGCGGTCGAATATCGCGGCCTTGCCATGCAGGCGCGCGCCGGAGGAGCCGAGCAGGCTGCCCTGCGCGCGGCCTGGCCTGGGCTTCATTTCCCACAGTTCGACCCCGCCGCGCGCAAGCACGCCGCGGTGGCGAACGTAACCGCCGTGCACTGCGGCGACGTCGTTCGAGGCCAGCGAGTTGGTCAGGATGCGGATGCGCAGGCCGCCACGCACGCCCGCGACCAGCGAATTGGCGCCCTCTTCGCCGGGCACGAAATAGGGCGAAATGATCGCGATCTCGCGCTGGCTGGACTGCATCGCCGAACGCAGGCCGGCCAGGATCGGCGACGCGTCCGTGCCGGCGATCGGCTGGACCTGCTGGACCAGCTTGTCCGGCGCGTCCTGCAACAGCTGCCATTGCTGGGTCCATCGCATGCCGAGGTGGCCGACCCGGATCCTCGCCAGTGCATCCGGCTCGCCCAGCGCCTGCACCCACGCCTCCTTGCCGGCATCGCTGGTGCTCTGGCGCAGCGACTCGCGCACCGCCTGCAACGCCTCCCCCTGGGGCTTGCGCGGTTCAAGCGCGCGAATCGGCCACGCCGACTCGGAGTTCCAGTAGCTGTCGAACGCGTCCGCCAGTGCAGCCACCGCGGGGCCGGCGACCAGCAGGTCGAGGTCCTGGAAATTCGCCTCCGGGCTGGCCATGAAATATTCATCGCCGAGGTTGCGTCCGCCGGCGACCGCCAGCCGGCCGTCGACGATCCACGACTTGTTGTGCGCGCGCCGGTTGACGCGTTCGAAGTCGCTGGCGAACTCGAGTGCGGTACCCAGCATGCCGTCGCGGGTGGCCAGCGGGTTGAAGATCCGGATGCTGATGCGCGGGTGGCTGTCCAGCGCAAGCAGCGCCTGGCTCTTCGCGCGGGCGTCGAGGTCGTCCAGCAGGACCCGCACCTGGACGCCGCGATCGGCGGCGTCCAGGACCTCGGCCGCGAGCAGGCGGCCGGTGAGGTCGTCGTGCCAGATGTAGGTCTGGATGTCGAGGCTGCGTCCGGCCGATCGCGCCGAATGGCCGCGCAACGCGAACGCCTCCATGCCATCGGCGACCAGCCGGAACCCGGAGGCACCGGGGTGCCTGGCCACCGCCGGGGCCACCTCCGCATCCAGCCGGGTCCCTTCGGCCACCGGGAGCGCGGCCTGGTAAGGCAGCTGCGGGCGTGCGGGCAATTGCGCACAGCCGGCGAGCAGGAGCAGGGCGCCAAGCAGCAGGCTGCGGAGGAGGGCTGGCATGGGATCCCTGCGGTGGAAGCGGTCGGATCCGGCGATCCTGCAGTGCGCGGTCGCGCGCCGCAAGCCGTTCTTCGCGACGGCCGGCTCAGCCACCCGAGGCGATGCGCGCACGCCATGCGTGCAGGCGCGGATGCACGGCCCGGAACCACAGCGGCGGGAACAGCGCGAGCACGAACATGGATGCGTAGCCGCCGGGAAGCTGCGGACTGTCCGCGTGGTGGAGCAAGGACTGGTAGCGGCGGCGCGGGGTTTCGTGGTGGTCGGAATGCCGCTGCAGGTGGAACAGCAGCAGGTTGGTCAGTGCGTAGTCCGAGTTCCAGCTGTGCAGGTGGGTCGTGCGCTCGTAGCGGCCGTTGGCCAGGCGCACGCGTTCCAATCCGTAGTGCTCGATGTAGTTGATGATCTCCAGTGCGCAGGCGGCGACCACGCCCTGCACCAGGAAGGCCACCAGCCCGGCATTGCCAAGCCAGGCCCACGCGGCGGCCGCCAGCGCCAGCCACAGCAGCGTCCAGCCCAGCAGCTCGTTGCGCCAGTGCCACCACGGCTTGCCGAGGCGGGCCAGGCGCGCAGCTTCGAGCCGCCACCCATTCGCGGTGTTGCGCAGCAAGGCACGCGGCAGGAAGTGCCACAGCGACTGGCCAAAGCGCGCGCTGGAGGCATCCTCCGGGGTGGAGACATGCACGTGGTGGCCGCGCACGTGTTCGACCTTGAAGCCGTGGTAGCCGACGCTGGCCAGCAGCAGGCCGCCGGCGGCGCGTTCCAGCCGGGTGTCCTTGTGGATCAGCTCGTGCGCCACGTTGATCGCCAGCACGCCGCCCACCACGCCCAGCGAGGCCAGCCAGCCGATGCTGGCGGCCAGCGAGAACGGTGCCTGTGCCCAGTGCTGCAGCGACCACGCCAGGGTCGCGTACTGCACCGGCACCGCGAGCAGGGTGAGCAGGCGGAACCAGCGATCCTGCTCGAGCGCGGCGACGTCGGCGGCAGCCGGATTGCGCGGGTCGTGGCCCACCGCGTAATCGGCTAGCGGCAGCAGCACGAACAGGAAGAACAGCGGGAACCACGCCATCAGGTCCGGCCGGCCGCCGCGCGTGCCCAGCCACGCCGCCGCCGGCATCAGCGCCGGCACGACGAACACGAACGCGAACCCGAGGCGTTTCCAGAACGGCATGGCGCCATGCTAGCCCAGGCCGCCCGCAGCCGCGGCGGATGGCTGCGCTAAGCTGCGGCCTTCGTTTTCGGGGAACGCGCGCATGACCGCCAGCACGCCGCTGCTGATCACCTTCGGGATCTACCTGCTGGCGATGCTCGGCATCGGCTTCGTGGCCTGGAAGCGCACCCGCGATTTCGACGACTACATCCTCGGTGGTCGTTCGCTGGGCGGCTACGTGACCGCGCTTTCGGCCGGGGCCTCGGACATGAGCGGCTGGCTGCTGATGGGGCTGCCCGGCGCGCTGTACCTGTCCGGGGTGTCGGAAGCGTGGATCGCGATCGGCCTGGTGGTCGGCGCATGGGCGAACTGGAGGTTCGTCGCCGGGCCGCTGCGCGTGTACACCGAACGCACCGACAACGCGCTGACCCTGCCGGACTACTTCACCACCCGCTTCGCCGCCGATGGCAAGTTGCTGCGGATCGTCGCCGCGCTGGTGATCCTGGTGTTCTTCGCGGTGTACTGCGCCAGCGGGATCGTGGCCGGTGCGCGCCTGTTCGAAAGCGTGTTCGGCCTTTCCTATGCCGAAGCCCTGTGGTGGGGCGCGGCGGCGACGATCGCCTACACCCTGGTCGGCGGCTTCCTGGCGGTCAGCTGGACCGACACCGTGCAGGCCACCCTGATGATCTTCGCGCTGACCCTGACCCCGCTGGTCGTGATCATCGGCAGCGGCGGGTTCGGCGAAAGCCTGGGCGCGATCCAGCAGCTCGACCCGGCGAAGCTGGACTGGTTCAAGGGTGGCGAGCTCGGCCTCGTCGGCATCGTCTCGCTGCTGGCGTGGGGCCTTGGCTATTGCGGGCAGCCGCACATCCTGGCGCGCTTCATGGCCGCCGAATCGCTGGCGGTGATCCCGCAGGCGCGGCGCATCGGCATGACCTGGATGGTGCTGTGCCTGCTCGGGGCGATGGCGACCGGTTTCTTCGGCATCGCGTACTTCGCGCAGCATCCGCAGCAGGCGGGCGCGGTCGCCGACAACCATGAGCGCGTGTTCATCGCGCTGTCCGCGGCATTGTTCAACCCGTGGATCGCCGGCGTGCTGCTGTCGGCGATCCTGGCCGCGATCATGAGCACCCTGAGCTGCCAGTTGCTGGTCTGCTCCAGCGCATTGACCGAGGACTTCTACCGCGGGTTCGTGCGCCCGCGCGCGGGCGAGCGCGAACTGGTGTGGGTGGGCCGCGCGGCGGTGCTGGCGGTGGCCCTGCTGGCGATCTTCATCGCCCGCGATCCCGACAGCCGCGTGCTTGGGCTGGTGAGCTATGCGTGGGCCGGCTTCGGCGCCGCGTTCGGTCCGGTGGTGGTGTTCTCGCTGTCCTGGCAGCGCATGACCCGCCAGGGCGCGCTTGCCGGCATCATCGTTGGCGCGCTGACCGTGATCCTGTGGAAGCAGACCGGCAGCGCGCTGTACGAGATGGTGCCGGGCGTGATCGCGGCCAGCCTCGCGATCATCGCCGGCAGCCTGCTGTCGCGCGCGCCGAGTGCCGAAGTGCAGGCGCGCCACCAGCAGGTCCAGCTGAGCCTGCGCGAGCAGGGCTATTGAGCCGTCCTCCGACCGCGCCGCGATGACCCTGGACAACCGCCCGCGCGCGATCGCGCTGATGGGTCCCACCGCGTCGGGCAAGAGCGCGGTTGCGCTGGAGCTGGCGCAGCGGCTGGGCGGGGAAATCGTCAGCGTCGATTCGGCGCTGGTCTACCGCGGCCTCGACATCGGCGCGGCCAAGCCCACGCGCCACGAACTGGCGCAGGTGCCGCACCACCTGGTCGACCTGCGCGATCCCTGGCAGCCGTATTCGGCGGCGGAGTTCGCCGTGGATGCGCGCGGCGCGATCGACGGCATCATCGCGCGCGGCAGGCTGCCGATCCTCGCCGGCGGGACCGGCCTGTATTTCCGTGCGTTGCTCGAGGGCCTGGCCGACATGCCGGAAGCCGATGAGGCGACGCGCGCGGCCATCACCGCCGAAGCCGCGGAACGCGGCTGGGCGGCGCTGCATGCGCAACTGGCGCAGGTCGACCCAGTGGCGGCGGCGCGCATCCATGCGACCGACGCGCAGCGCATCCAGCGCGCGCTGGAGGTGTATCGGCTGAGCGGCAGGCCGATCAGTGGGTGGCAACGGCAGGCGCAGCGCGCCCGCTTGCCGCTGAAGGTGCTGAAGCTGGTGCTGGCACCGCCCGATCGCAACCTGCTGCACGAACGCATCGCCGAGCGCTTCGACGCGATGCTGGCCGCCGGCTTCCTCGATGAGGTGCGTGCGTTGCGCGCATCGCCCGAACTGGCGGCGCATCCGCATCCGCTCGACCTGCCGGCGCTGCGAGCGGTGGGCTACCGCCAGGCCTGGGAATTCCTGGGCGGTGAATCGACGCCAGCGGAATTCCGCGAGCGCGCGATCGCCGCCACCCGGCAACTGGCCAAGCGCCAGTTCACCTGGTTGCGCGGCGAGCTGGACGCACGCAGGTTCGATCCGATGACCCAGCGCACGCGATTGGACGCCGCGGTCGCCGGATTCCTCGGCGGGTGATGCGCGCGCTTGCGCCGACCTGCGCTACCATCGGGCTGCGCTCCCGGAAACGTGGCGGGCGCGGGGCCGGGGGAATGCACGGGCGGCATCCGGCCCACGACGACAAACAAGAACATCGGCAGCAGTGGGGAAACACATGTCCAAGGGGCAGTCTTTGCAGGATCCTTTCCTGAACGCATTGCGGCGCGAGCGCGTGCCGGTCTCGATCTACCTGGTCAACGGCATCAAGCTGCAGGGCACGATCGAATCGTTCGACCAGTTCGTGGTCCTGCTGCGCAACACCGTCAGCCAGATGGTCTACAAGCATGCGATCTCGACCGTGGTCCCGGCGCGCAACGTGCGGGTGGGCCCGACCGGTGCCGACGGCGACGACGAGGGCGGCGACGAGGCCTGACCCCGGCACGGGCAAGGTCCGCGCCGCGGGCTTGCAATCGGCGCCCGGCGCCCGCATCTCGGTTGCGATGCCAACCCAACTGTTCGAACGCTCGCGCCGCGGCGAGCACGCCCTGCTGATCCAGCCGCACGCCGGTGGCCCGCCCGGTGAGGGCGTGCTGGAGGAATTCGCCGAGCTTGCCCGCTCCGCAGGCGCCAGCGTGGCCGCGGTGCTGACCGCGAAGATCGACCGCCCGAACCCGGCCACGCTGATCGGCAGCGGCAAGCTGGAAGAAGTGAAGGCGGCCTGCGAGGCGACCGGCGCCGACCTGGTGCTGGTCAACCACCTGCTCAGCCCGGTGCAGGAACGCAACCTGGAGCGCGCGCTGGAACGCCGGGTGGTGGACCGCACCGGCCTGATCCTGGAC
>Ga0209477_1002718_pt1 | contig 10093 bp, 6 predicted proteins | sample KloWWTupernatant_FD_187180 | JGI IMG/M metagenome (GOLD analysis project Ga0209477, IMG submission 187180) | Active sludge microbial communities from Klosterneuburg, Austria, studying microevolution and ecology of nitrifiers - Klosterneuburg... | ecosystem: Engineered > WWTP > Aerobic digester >...
CCTGCTGCACGAGGGCGGGGAGTTCGTGGGCGAGAAGGAGTACGAGGCCTTCCTCGCGGAGGGCGACGAGGCCTTCGAATGGACCTTCCCGCCGGACGAGTGGGACGCGATCGCGCTCAACTACACCTCCGGCACGACGGGCAACCCCAAGGGCGTGGTCTACCACTACCGGGGCGCGTACCTGAACGCGATCAACAACCTCCTGGATTGGGCAATGCCCAAACATGCCGTGTACCTGTGGACGCTGCCGATGTTCCACTGCAACGGCTGGTGCTTCAACTGGACGATGGCGGCCGCGGCCGGCACGAACGTCTGCCTGCGCAAGGTGGACCCGAAGCTCATCCTCGCGCTCATCGCCGAGCACAAGGTCACCCACTACTGCGGCGCGCCCATCGTGCACTCGATGCTCCTCAATGCGCCGGCCGAGTGGCGCCGCGGCATCGACCACGAGGTGCACTGCCTCGTGGCGGCGGCACCCCCGCCCGCGGCCGTGATCGAGGGCATGGGGCGGATCGGCTTCGACATCACCCACGTCTACGGCCTCACGGAGACCTACGGCCCGGCGGCGGTGTGCGCGAAGCACCCGGAGTGGTCGGATCTCCCTCTCGAGGAGCAGGTGAAGCGAAACGGCCGCCAGGGCGTGGCCTACCTGCTGGAGGAGGGCATGACGGTGCTGGACCCCCTCACGATGCAGCCCGTGCCGTGGGACGGCGAGACCATGGGCGAGATCATGTTCCGCGGCAACATCACGATGAAGGGCTACCTCAAGAACCCGAAGGCGACCGGGGAGGCCTTCCGCGGCGGCTGGTTCCACTCGGGCGACCTCGCGGTGATGCAGCCCGACGGCTACGCGAAGATCAAGGACCGCTCCAAGGACGTGATCATCTCCGGCGGCGAGAACATCTCCTCGCAGGAGGTGGAGGACGTCCTCTACGGCCACCCGGCCGTGATGCTCGCCGCCGTCGTGGCCCAGCCCGACCCCAAGTGGGGCGAGACGCCCTGCGCGTTCATCGAGCTGAAGGAGGGCGTCACCGCCTCCGAGGGCGAGATCCTCGAGTTCTGCCGCTCGCGCATGGCGCGGTTCAAGGTGCCGAAGGCGGTCGTCTTCGGGCCGCTTCCGAAGACCTCGACGGGGAAGATCCAGAAGTTCGTGCTGCGCGACCGCGCGAAGTCCCGCAGCGCCATCGAGTGATGCTGGTGAAAGCAAGGGAACCGCAGATGAACGCAGATGAACGCAGATGTTCTTCGGGCGGGAAGCGGCAGTGGCTTGCGGGTGCGATCGCAACCTGCATTCACGACGGCAAGCTTGCCTGGAGAGCCATCTGCGTTCATCTGCGTTCATCTGCGGTTTCCCCAAACCAATGTGACCATGGGCACCATGCGTGAAGGATCGGTGAAGTGCCTCGGCCCCCGCGGCTTCCACCGCATGCGGTGGGTGGAGTGGGGCGACCGCGGTAACCCGCGCGTGCTGGTGTGCGTGCACGGCCTCACGCGGTGCGGGCGCGACTTCGACTACCTCGCCGAGCGCCTCGCGGACAGCTACCGCGTCGTCTGCCCCGACATCGCCGGGAGGGGCCGCAGCGACTGGCTGGCGGACAAGGCCGACTACGGCTATCCGCAGTACTGCGCGGACCTCGCGGCCATGCTCGCGGCGATCGGCGCGGAGTCGGTCGACTGGGTGGGCACCTCGATGGGCGGCATCCTCGGGATGATCCTCGCCGCGCAGCCGCGCACCGTCGTCGGCAGGCTCGTGCTGAACGACGTGGGCTGCGTGGTGCCGAAGGCGGCGCTGGAGCGCATCGCCACCTACGTCGGTCGCGAGGTCTCGTTCGACACGCTCGAGGCGCTGGAGGCGGCGATGCGCATGGTGAGCCCGTTCGGCAGCCTCACCGCCGCCCAGTGGGGGCACCTCGCCATCCACGTGGCGCGCCGCGACGAGGCGGGGCGGTGGCGCTTCCGCTACGACCCCGGGATCGCCGCGCCCTTCCAGGCCGGGCCGCTCGCCGACCTGGACCTGCGCCCGTTCTGGCACGCCGTGCGCGGCCCGGTGCTCGTGATCCGCGGGGAGCACTCCGACCTCCTCACGCCCGGGATCCACGCCGAGATGCTGCGGCGCCCGGGGACGGAAAGCCTGGTGGTCGCCGGCGCCGGGCACGCGCCGATGCTCATGGATGCCGCGCAGGTGTCGGCCATCCGCACCTTTCTCGACGCGTGAGGTGACGGTGGCCGCGCGCGACTCGTACGACGCCGCGATCATCGGCGCGGGCCACAACGGGCTCGTGTGCGCCTGCTACCTCGCGCGGGCGGGCTTGAGGGTCGGCGTGTTCGAGCGCCGCGAAGTGGTGGGCGGCGCCGCCGTGACGGAGGAATTCCACCCGGGGTTCCGCAACTCCGCGGCGAGCTACACGGTGAGCCTGCTCAACCCGAAAGTGATCCGCGACCTGCGCCTCGCGGAGCGCGGGCTTCGCATCGTCGAGCGCCCGTTCTCGAACTTCCTGCCCACGGCCGGCGGCGGCTACCTGAAGGTGGGGGGCGGGCTCGAGGCCACGCAGCGCGAGATCGCGAAGTTCTCGGCCACCGACGCGGAAAGGCTTCCGGCGTACTACGACCGGCTCGAGCGCGTGGCCGACGTGCTGCGTGGCCTGATCCTCGAGACGCCGCCCAACGTGGGCGGAAGCCTCGCCGACGTCTTCCGCGCGTGGAAATCCGCGCGGCGGCTGAACGCGCTGCCGATGGAGGCCAAGCGCGACGTGCTGGACCTCTTCACGATGGCCGCGGGCGACTGGCTGGAGCGCTGGTTCGAATCCGACCCCATCAAGGCTTGCTTCGGCTTCGACAGCGTGGTGGGCAACTTCGCGAGCCCGTGGTCGCCGGGCACGGCCTACGTGCTGCTGCACCACGTGTTCGGCGAGGTGAACGGGAAGAAGGGCTCGTGGGGGCACGCCATCGGCGGCATGGGTGCCATCACGCAGGCGCTGGCGGAGGAGGCGCGGGCACGCGGGGTCGCCATCCGCACGGGGGTCGCGGTGGAGCGCATCCTCGAGGGCGGCGGGCGCGCGGCGGGGCTCGCCCTCTCGGACGGCACCGAGGTCTGCGCGCGCTGCGTCGTGGCCAACGCCAACCCGCGCCTCGTGGCGAAGCTTGCCGGCGGGAAGGATTGGCCGGAAGCGTTCGCGAACTACCAGTGCGAGAGCGCGACGTTCCGCATGAACGTCGCACTCTCGGAGCTGCCGGACTTCACCTGCCTGCCGGGCAAGGCGGCCGCGCCGCACCACTCGTCCGGGATCATCCTCGCGCCCACGCTCGCCTACATGGACCGCGCCCACGCCACGGCGCGGGAGGAGGGGTGGTCGCGCGAGCCCATCGTCGAGCTCCTCATCCCCAGCACGGTCGACGACACGCTCGCGCCGAAGGGGGCGCACGTGGCGAGCCTCTTCTGCCAGCACTTCCGCTACGCGCTGCCGGGCGGGCGGTCGTGGGCGGACGAGCGCGAGCGCGCGGCGGACGCGGTGATCGACCTGGTGACGCGGCACGCGCCCAACTTCCGCGCTTCGGTGATCGCGCGCCGGATCCTGTCGCCCGCGGACCTCGAGAGCGAGTTCGGCCTCGTGGGCGGTGACATCTTCCACGGCAAGCTCGCGCTGAACCAGCTCTTCAGCTCGCGCCCGGTGCTGGGCCACGGCGACTACCGCCTGCCGCTGCGCGGCCTCTACCTCTGCGGCTCGGGGGCCCACCCGGGCGGCGGCGTCACCGGCGCGCCGGGCCACAACGCCGCGCGCGAGATCGTGCGCGACTGGCGGCGCGGCGGCCGCTGGCGCAAGTGACTCGCATTCAGTCCCAGTTCGGCGGGCGCTTCTCGAGGAAGGCCGCCACGCCTTCCTTCGCCGACGGCGTGGCGAAGTTGCACGCGATGGTGCGCGAGGCGTCGTCGTAGGCGGCGGCGAGGCCGGCCTCGAGCTGGCGATAGAAGAGCGCCTTGCCCATGGCGAGCGAGTCGCGGGGCTTGGCCACGAGCTTGTTGGCGAGATCCAGCGCGCTTTCCATCACGCGCCCGGCCGGCTCGACGCGATTCACGAGCCCCCAGTCGAGGGCCGTGTCGGCGTCGATGAAGTCTCCCGTGAAGAGCATCTCGGCGGCGCGCTTGCGGCCGAGGTTGCGCGACAGCGCCACGGCCGGCGTGGAGCAGAAGAGCCCGAGGTTGATCCCGGAGACGGCGAAGCGCGCGTCGCGGCTCGCGACCGCGAGGTCGGCCTGCGCCACGAGCTGGCATCCGGCCGCGGTGGCGAGCCCGTTGACGGCGGCGATGACGGGCTGGGGCAGCGCGACGAGCGAGCGCATCACCGCGCTGCAGCGGGCGAAGAGGGCCTCGACCTCGGCCTGCGAGGGCAGGGCCCGCATTTCCTTGAGATCGTGCCCGGCGCAGAACGCGGGCCCCGCGCCGGTGAGGATCACGGCGCGCACGCGGTCGTCGCGGGAGAGCCCGTCGAGCGCGGCCTGAAGGCTCTCGAGCAGCGCGCCGGAAAGCGCGTTGAACTGCCGCGGCCGGTTGAGGGTGAGGACGGCGATGGGCCCCTCGTCGCTGCGCTGCAACAAGGCCGCGTCAGGCTTCACGGCGGTGGCGGTTTCTTCCATCTCGTCCTCCCGGTGCGGCAAACGGTGCGCGAAAGCGGATTATCACATTGTTTTGTTTGGGAAAGTCCGCCCGGCGTTGTCGGAAAATCCGATTGCGCTGGCGGCGCAGGGTGGCATAACATGGGGATGGTGTCCGGAGGCTTGGCAAATTTTCGTTTGTTTTCAGGGAGCAAGAGCGAAAACTGCATCCGGCTTATAGCTTCTCCTTCCATTCGAACAAGCAACAAGTGAGAGCTGCCATGGACCGACGCGCACGCTGGACGAATGCCCTCGTCGCCGTGGCCCTCGCGGGGGGAGCGACCCTTCCCGCGCTGGCCAATCCCGAGGACATCGAGAAAGCCCGACGACTGCTGAACGAGTCGAACCCGAAGCAGGCCTACATGGAACTGATCAAGCACGAGGCCAGGCTCGCGGGGAACATCGACTACGACTACCTCCTTGGCGTTGCCTCGCTCGACAGCGGCAAGATCGACGACGCCATCGTCGCTTTCGAGCGCGTCCTCGCCCTGAACGCGAACCACGCGGGCGCCCAGATGGACCTCGCCCGCGCCTACTTCGCGGCCGGCTCCTTCGACCTCGCCGAGGCGTCCTTCAAGCAACTGGCGGATTCCAACCCGCCCCCGGCAGCCCAGCAGACCATCAACCGCTACCTCGAGGCGATCCAGGCCCGCAAGCGCCAGACCACGCCGGGCTGGATGGGCTACGCGGAGCTGGGCCTGGGCTACGACACGAACATCACGGGCGTGCCCACGGACTTCGGCGCCGCGGCGCAGCAGTCCTTCGGCATCATCGGCATCGAGCCCACCGGCAACTCGATCAAGCGCAAGGCCGGCTTCGGCACGATCGCCGGCGCGATGGAGTACTCGATGCCGCTGTCGCGCGGCTGGAGCCTCTTCGCCGGCGGCGAGGCCAAGGGGCGCGGCTACGACGGCGAGAGCGACTTCAACTCGGTGGGCGGCGACCTGCGCGCCGGCACGGCGCTCAACGACGGCCCCACGCAGTGGCGCCTGCTCGCGAGCTACCAGGCCTTCAACCAGGAAGGCGACGCGCCCGGCGAGCCCAAGCCGACCAACGACCGGCGCATCGCCAACGTCCAGGGCGACTGGAAGTACAACCTCGACCCGAAGACGCAGGTGGGCCTCGGCGTGCAGTACGGCCAGGTGCGCTTCCCGGAGAACGACGTCGAGGACTTCGACCAGTTCTTCGTCGTGGCTTCCTGGCTGCGCTCCTTCGAGACGAAGGGCGTGCCCATCCTCTACCTCGCGGCGATGGCGAGCGACGACAGGGCGAAGAACAAGATGGCCGACGGCGTCACCGACAAGAGCAAGACGCTTGCCGGCCTGCGCAGCTACTTCCAGTACTCCCTCACGCCGAAGCTGAACGTCTTCAACGGCCTGGGCTTCATCTACCGCCAGGACAAGGACGCCTTCGCGCGCGCCACCGAGGTGGAGAAGGGCAAGGACAAGTTCGCGGAGTTCATGGTGGGGGTCAACTGGCAGTTCCGGAAGACGTGCGCGGTGCGCGCCCAGTACGTCTACACGCGAAACGACTCCAACATCTCGATCTACGACTTCAACCGCAGCGAGGTCTCGACGGCCGTGCGTTGCGAGATCAACTAGGGAGAACCGGCCATGCTGCAACGCAAGAAGCTCGCTTCCCTGCTCCTCCTGGCCGGCGTCGTCTCGGCCGGCCCGGCCTTCGCCCAGAGCGGTTCCTTCACCTTCGTCACCGGCGAGGTGAACGTCCAGAGGAAGGACGGCCAGCGCGTCGCCGTGACCAAGGGCACGCCCGTGAACCCCGGCGACGCCATCGTCACCGGCACGCGCGGCATGGCCCAGCTCACCATGGTCGACCAGGCCAAGATCTCGCTGCGGCCCAACACGCAGTTCCAGATCGAGCAGTACGCCGACCGGCCCGATTCCGACCAGGGCGCGCTGCTGAACCTCGTCCGCGGGACGCTGCGCACCTTCACCGGCCTCATCGCCTCGCGCAACCGCGACCGCTTCGTGATGAAGACGAAGGTCGCGACCGTGGGCATCCGCGGCTCCGGCAACGTGCTCTTCGCGGGCACGGCGGCAGACTGCGACCCGGCCAAGGTCGAGGCTTCAGGTGGCGGCTGCGACATCACGGTGAACCACACCATCGAGGGCAGCCATGCCGTCACCTTCGGCGACTTCGGCGCCCCGGGCCTGCCCGCGCAGCAGGGCGGCGCGCAGACGCTCGTCACCGGACCCGGCCAGACGGTGCTCGTGACCGGCCGCGGCGACGTGCGCTACATCCCGACGCCGCAGTTCATCGCGGACGCGGCCACCAACCCCACGGGCGCGGCAAAGACCCCGGGTGGCGCCGGAGGCGGCGGCGACGAGACCCGCAACTTCGGCCCCAACGATGGCAGCGGCTCGTCGACGGTGCAGGGCACCTCGACCACGACCCCCGTCGGCAACAACGGCCTGGGCTTCTCGATCACTGATGCCTCCGGCAACCTCATCGGCGGCGAGCCGCTGGGCTTGAACGACATCGTCATCGCCGGCGGCTCGACGCTTGCCGGCCAGGCGCTGAGCGGCGACATCACGCGCGAGGCGGGCAACTTCCGCTCCTACCGCATGTACTCGGGCCTGAGCGTGGCGCTGGAGCCCTCCCTGGACGGCGGCGTGGCGCGGGATGTCCAGACGTACTCCTCGGGCGGCCTCAACTACACGCTGGGCCGCTGGGAAGGCGCGAGCTTCGGCTACTTCGGCCCCGGCACCGGCGGGCTCGTTCCCGGCAGCGCGCACTGGATCATCTCCGGCTCGGGCTTCCCGGCCTACCTCTCCGACGTGCTCACCGGCACGGCGCTCTACGGGGCGGTGGTGCACACCTCGCCCACGAACCAGAACAACACGGCGGGCACGCTCACCAGCGCCCAGCTCGACGTGAACTTCTCCAACCGCACGCTCACCGCGACGATCGGCGTCAACATGCCGGCCGCAGGCGGCAACGCGGGCGGCTCGTGGCAGCTCACGGCGCCGGACGTGCCCATCACCTTCGGCTCGTTCTTCGCCTCGACCTCGGACCGGCTGCGCATCACCAACGGCAACGGCCAGAGCTCGCAGACCAACAACGCGCTCTACGGCAGCCTCGAGGGCAGCTTCGTCGGTTCGGGCCTGCAAGGCGCTGCGGTGGGCTACAGCTTCACCGACCAGACCGGCACCTCGGGCAACCACAACTCGGTGAACGGCGTGATCGGCTTCCAGGGCCCGACGCAGAACATGGCGGCGCAGTACCGCGACGGCCTCGTGTCGGACCCGATGGGCATCCTCGGCTCGGCGCTGGTGCGCAACTTCGGCACCGCCAACCGCCCCGACGAGGTCACGGCCGACGCGCAGGGTCGCGTGACGGCCTTCGCCGCCCCGTTCCAGATCTACGGCGGGCACCAGTCCTACGCCATCGGCAGTGCCTCGGTGGCGCAGTCCGGCATCGATCCCGAGACGGGCCTCGTCTGGGGCCGCTGGTCGGGCGGCGTCGCGCTGGTCACCGGCGGCGGCCAGCAACAGCCGCTGGCGCTGGACCGCGGCAGCCTCCACTACGTGTTCTCGGGCGTGCAGAACGGCCCGGTGGCGCTCCCGCTCACGGGCACCGCGACCTACGACCTCATCGGCCACACGAGCCCGACGGACACGCTGGGCAACGTGGGCACGCTCAACTCCGCCACGCTCGCGGCCGACTTCAGCCGCCGCACGGTGGACCTCGGCGTGAACCTCACGATCGCCGGCCAGTCGATCAACGCCTCGGCCAACAGCGTGCCCATCTACCGCGACCAGTACTTCTCGGCCTTCCGCGGCGTGGTGCCGCCCGGCCTTCCGGTGCCGCAGCTGCTCAACATCACCTGCCAGCCCTCCTGCCCGAACCCGGTCGGCTCCGTCGACGGGTTCTTCGCCGGGCGAAGCGGGCAGGGCGCCGGGATGATGTACAACCTCAACGGCGCATCCGGCGCGGCGGCGTTCCGCCGGGCGGGCGGCTGACCGGCGCGAGGCGCCGGCGGGGCCATCCATGGCGAAGCGCGTCCTCTTCGGCTGGGAACTGGGCAAGGGCAACGGCCACCTGCGGCCGTTCCTGCCGCTCTTGCACGCCCTGGCCGACGAGGGCTGGGAGGTGGGCATCGCGCAGCACAACACGGCCGTCGCGTCCCGCGAGCTGGCGGCCGCCGGCTGGCCCGTCTTCCAGTCGCCGGTGTGCATGAACGAGTTCTCCGGCATATCGCCCGATCCCGCGAACCACGTCGAGATCTACCTCGGCGCGGGGTTCGCGCACGCGGAAACGCTGCTGGGGCTCGTCAACGCCTGGCGCGCGCTGTTCCGCACGTTCCAGCCCGACCTCGTGATCGGCAACTACGCGCCGTCCCTGATGCTCGCCGCCCACGCGTCCGGCATCCCCGCGATCCGCATCGGCTCGGGGTTCGCCACCCCGCCGCACGAGGGGCGCGCGCCATTGATCCGCCCCTGGTCGCCGGGGATCGACGCGCGTCTCGACCGCGCCGACGCCCAGGCGCTGCGCACGGCGAACGCGGTGCTGCGCGAATTCGGGCTGCCCCCGGTTCCCTCGCTCGCGGCCGCGCTCGATGGCGACGCGACCCTGCTCACCACCCTGCCGGTGCTCGACCCGTTCCACCCGCGTCCCCCTGGCCACGAGCACGTCGGCCCGCTTCCGCAGTACCGGGCATCCGGGGAAGTGGGCGAGCCGCCGGAGATCTTCGCCTCGCTCCTCATGGAGCAGCCCCACGCGGATGCCGCGCTGAAGGCGCTGGCAGCGAGCGGACTTCGCGCCTGGGCCTACGTGCCGGATGCGACGCCGGATTGGTGCGCGCGGATCTCGACGCCCGCCCTGCGCGTGTCCGACCGCCCGTTCGACGTGCCTGCCGCCCTCGCGAGTTGCCGGGTGGTCGCCTGCTACGGGGGGCACAACCTCGTCCTGTCGGCGCTGCTCGCCGGGCGGCCGCTGTTGCTCCTGCCGGGGACCGCCGACCAGCGCCTGGTCGCGGGAAAGGTCGCGGCAATCGGCGCGGGCCTTGCCGTGGGCCGCGAGGAAAAGCCCGCGCGGGTCGCCGCAGCGCTGAAGCGTCTACTCCAAGAGGCGGCCTTTACCGAAGCCGCCCGCCGTTTCCAGGAAAGCCAACCCGCCGATGTCGGCTCCCGCGCGCTGGCCCGCGCGGTGGCGGCCTGCCAGGCCGCCGCGTCGCCGTCCCCGGTTTCCTTGAAGGTGGTGCGATCATGAATGCGAACCGCGCAAACCCCGTCACGAACCCCGCCGCGCGCATCGCGCCGCGCCCGGTCGCCGCCGCGCTGGCCGGCATCGGCTTCGCCGCGGCGCTCCTGGCCCCTGCGCCAGCCGCGCTCGCCGCCGAGCCCGTGGCCGCCGTCGTGGCGCGCGAGGTCGTGCGCGAGCCGCTCCACCTGGCCCAGGCCCTGCCGGACGCGGCGCTGAA
>Ga0209477_1002719_pt1 | contig 10092 bp, 12 predicted proteins | sample KloWWTupernatant_FD_187180 | JGI IMG/M metagenome (GOLD analysis project Ga0209477, IMG submission 187180) | Active sludge microbial communities from Klosterneuburg, Austria, studying microevolution and ecology of nitrifiers - Klosterneuburg... | ecosystem: Engineered > WWTP > Aerobic digester >...
ACCTCGGCGGCGTCTCGCTGGCCGACGCACTCATGGAACCGACCCGCATCTATGTCAAGCCGGTGCTGGAGCTGCTGGCGAAGCACGACATCCACGCGATGGCGCATGTCACCGGCGGCGCGCTGGTGGAGAAGATCATCCGGGTGGTGCCGAAGGAGTTCGGCTTGGAGATCGACACCTCGTCATGGCCGCTGCCGGCGGTGTTCGACTGGCTCCAGCGCGAGGGCAACGTCGCCCGCGAGGAAATGTGGCGCACCTTCAACTGCGGCATCGGCTACGTGCTGATGACGGCCCCGGGCGATGTCGCCGCGATCGAAGCCGACCTCGACCGGCAAGGTCTTGGGCACTGGCGGATCGGCCAGGTCGTCCCGGCCGGGGAAGGCGAACGCCTGAGGATCGGCTGAGGCATGCACGCGGCGAAGCGGGTCGCGTTCGGCGCCACCCTCGCCGTGTTTGCGGCTAGCTGGATCGCGCCACGCTGGCCGGTCGAGCAGGCGCTGCACAGCAGCCTGACCGTGCTCGGCCTGGCCTGGCTGTGGTGGCACGACCGCCGCTGGCCGCTGCGCCCGCTGCACTTCGCCCTGGTCTGCGCCTTCATGGTCGCCCACTGCATCGGCGCGCGTTGGCTGTACTCGAACGTGCCGTATGAGGCCTGGTTCCAGGCCGCCACCGGCTGGTCGCCGGGCACGGCGTTCGGCTGGCAGCGCAATCATTTCGACCGCTTCATCCACCTGGCCTTCGGCTTCTGCTTCACGCCGCCGGCCTGGCACTGGCTGCGCCAGCGCTGGCCCCGGCTACCGTCCGGGCAAGCGCTTGCGCTTGCCGTGATGCTGGTCATGTGCGCGAGCCTGGTCTACGAATGGGCCGAATGGGCGATCGCGCTGATGCTTTCGCCGGAAGCCGCGGAGGCCTACAACGGCCAGCAGGGCGACCCGTGGGACGCACACGCCGACATGCTGCTGGCCACGCTGGGCGCGTTGCTGGCATGGCCGTTGGCGCGGGAGCGCGACGTGGGGACGCGCACATGACCGCCCGCATCGCCGTGCTCGCCTCCGGTCGCGGCAGCAACCTGCAGGCGATCCTGCTGGCGATCGCCGCGGGCCATCTCGATGCCGAGGTCGTCGGCGTGTTTTCCGACAAGCCGGGCGCCCCTGCCCTGCAGCGCGTGCCGCCGGAAGCCCGCTGGTCCGGCGATGCGAAGGCGTTCGCGGACCGGCAGGCTTTCGATGCCGAACTGGCCGACGCAGTGGCCGCGGCGCAACCGGACTGGATCGCCTGCGCCGGCTACATGCGCATCCTCGGCGAGGCCTTCGTGCAGCGATTTCGTGGGCGCCTGTTGAACATCCATCCCTCGCTGCTACCGAAATACCGCGGCCTGCGCACGCACGCGCGCGCGCTGCAGGCCGGCGACAGCGAACATGGGGCCAGCGTGCACTTCGTGGTGCCGGAACTGGATGCGGGTGCGGTGATGATGCAGGCGATGGTGCCCGTACTTGGCGGCGATACGCCTGAAACGCTGGCCGCGCGGGTCCTGCAGGTCGAACATCCGCTGCTGGTCGCGGCCTTGCAACTGGCGGCGTCGGGCCGCATATCTGAACAAGATGGCGGCGCATGGCTGGATGGTCAGCCCCTATTTACGCCGCTCCAACTACAGTTCACCGCCCAATGACGCTTGGCTGGCCTTGCCGTCATCCAGCGCGACATCGAGACCCCATGAAGACTCCCCACCTCGCCACCCTGTTCGCCACCCTGTTGCTGGCCGCCGCGCCGGCGTGGGCGGTCAAGCCGTTTGCAGCCGAATACCAGGCGAACATCAAGGGCACCCTGCAGGCCGATGCGCAGATGACCCTGTCCTCCGCCGGCGCGGATCGCTGGAACTACGTGCTCAGCGTGACCAGCCCGCTGGCGTCGGCGCGTCAGGCCACGGTCTTCGAGGACCGTGGCGGCGACTGGCGACCGCTGTCTGGTAGCGACACCACCCAGATGCTGATGAAGACGTCGCAGAAGAACGCGACCTACGACTGGGCCAAGGGCGAAGCGCGCTGGAATGGTGATGTGAAGCCCGATCGGGTCGGGCCGGTCAAGCTGCAGAGCGGCGACCTCGACGCGATGCTGCTCAACCTGGCGATCGTGCGCGACGTGGCCGCGGGCAAGCCGCTGAACTATCGCCTGGTCGACAACGGCGTGGTTCGCACACAGGCCTACCAGAACCTCGGCAAGGACACCGTCAGCGTGGGTGGGCAACCGCGCAGTGCGACCAAAGTCAGCCGCAGCACCGACAACAAGCAGGTGATCGTCTGGGTCGTCGATGGCCTGCCGGTGCCGGCGCGGATCCTGCAGCGGAAGGACGGCAAGGACGAACTCGATCTGGTGCTGAAGTCGGTTCGCTGAGGCGCATCGCCACTCGAAAACAAAAAGCCCCGCGATGCGGGGCTTTTTTCTGCGCGTCGATCCGGAACGCTCAATCCACCCGACGAATGCTCGCGCCCAGCGCCGACAGCTTGGCTTCGATGTTCTCGTAGCCGCGGTCCAGGTGGTAGATGCGGTCGATGGTGGTGTCGCCATCGGCCACCAGGCCGGCCAGGATCAGCGACGCCGACGCGCGCAGGTCGGTCGCCATCACCGGCGCGCCGCTCAACGTATCGGTGCCGCGCACCACCGCGGTATGCCCGTCGACGCGGATGTCGGCACCCAGCCGCACCAGTTCGTTCACGTGCATGAAGCGGTTCTCGAAGATCGTCTCGTTGATCACGCCGACGCCATCGGCCACGCAGTCCAGCGCCATGAATTGCGCCTGCATGTCGGTCGGGAACGCGGGGTGCGGCGCGGTGGTGAGGTTCACTGCGCGCGGCCGCTTGCCCTGCATGTCGAGGGTGATGCGGTCGCCGTCGATGGTGATGTCGGCGCCGGCCTCGCGCAGCTTGTCGAGCACCGCATCGAGCGTGTCCGCGCGCGCATGGGTCACGGTCACGCGGCCACCGGTCATCGTCGCGGCGACCAGGAAGGTGCCGGTCTCGATGCGGTCGGCGATCACCGCGTGCTCGCAGCCGTGCAGCGCTGCAACACCCTCGATCACGATCCGCGACGTCCCCGCGCCTTCGATCTGCGCGCCCATCGCGACCAGGCACGCGGCCAGGTCAACGATCTCCGGCTCCATCGCCGCGTTTTCCAGCACGGTGGTGCCTTCGGCCAAGGCGGCGGCCATCAGCACGTTCTCGGTCGCGCCCACGCTGACCAGTTCGAACACATGGCGTGCGCCCTTGAGCCGGCCATTGCTGCGTGCCTTGATGAAACCGTGATCGACGCTGATCTCGGCACCCAAGGCCTGCAGGCCCTTGATGTGCAGGTCGACCGGCCGCGAGCCGATCGCGCAGCCGCCCGGCAATGACACTTCGGCATCGCCGTACTTCGCCAGCAACGGGCCCAACACCAGCACCGACGCACGCATGGTCTTGACCAGCTCGTAGGGCGCGACATGGCTGTCCACGCTGCGCGGGTCGACGGTCATGACATCGCCATCGTGGTCGATGCCCGCACCCAGCCCGGCCAGCAGCTTGGCGGTGGTCAGCACGTCGTGCAGGCGCGGCACGTTGGTGATCCGCACCGACTCATCCGCCAGCAAGGTGGCGCACAGGATCGGCAGCACCGCGTTCTTGGCACCGGAAATGCGGACTTCGCCTGCGAGCCTGGCGCCGCCGGTCACGATGATCTTCTGCATCAGGCGGCCGCCTCTGCCGGGGTGACAGTGCGCAATTGCAGCGCATGGATGTCGCCGCCCATCTTGTCGCCCAGGGTCGCGTAGACCATGCGGTGACGGGCCAGCGGCAGCTTGCCGGCGAAGGCCTCGCAGACCACGGTGGCCTCGAAGTGGACGCCATCCGGCCCCTGCACGTCCGCGCGGGCGCCGGGCAGGCCGGTTTCGATCATCTGGCGGATGCTGTCGGCGTTCATGGCGTGTGCGGTGGGCTCAAGTAAACTGAACGACCCAGTTTAGCGGATGCATTCTTGGAAATGCCGCTTGTGCCCCAGCCCGTGCCGCCCGATGACTTCGATTTCGCCGCCAGCGGGCGTCGCGTGTTCGCGGTCGAGGCCGACGGCCTGGCCGCCGTCGCGGCTCGCATCGACGGGGCGTTCTCCGCTGCCTGCACGGCGATCCTGGGCTGTCGCGGCCGCGTGGTCTGCTGCGGCATGGGCAAGTCTGGCCACGTGGCGCGCAAGATCGCGGCGACCCTGGCCAGCACCGGCACCCCTGCGTTCTACGTGCATCCGGGCGAAGCCGCGCATGGCGACCTGGGCATGGTCACCGACGCCGACATCGTCCTCGCACTGTCCTACTCCGGCGAAAGCGACGAAGTGCTGCTGTTGCTGCCCGCGCTGAAGCGGCAGGGCAACGCGGTGATCGCGATGACCGGCCGCGAACAGTCCACCCTGGCCCGCGAGGCAGACATCCACCTCGATGTGAGCGTGCCGTCCGAGGCCTGCCCGCTGGCGCTGGCGCCGACGTCCAGCACCACCGCCTCGCTGGCGATGGGCGATGCGCTCGCCGTGGCATTGCTCGAAGCGCGCGGCTTCACCGCCGACGACTTCGCCCGCTCGCACCCCGCCGGCGCGCTCGGTCGTCGCCTGCTGCTGCACATCACCGACGTGATGCATGCCGGCGACGATGTTCCCAAGGTCGGCCCCGATGCCACCGTCAGCGAAGCGCTGGTCGAGATGAGCCGCAAGCGCCTGGGCATGACCGCTGTGGTCGATGGCGATGGTCGCCTGCTTGGGCTGTACACCGACGGCGACCTGCGCCGCAGTCTGGACGATGCCGATGTCGACCTGCGCGGTACCCGCATCGACGCGGTGATGACCCGCGCCCCGCGCACCATCGATGCCGACGCGCTTGCGGTGGAGGCCGCGCAACTCATGGAAACCCACAAGATCAACGCCCTGCTCGTCGTCGACGGCGAACGCCGGGTGGTCGGCGCGCTGAACATCCACGACCTCCTGCGCGCGCGGGTGGTCTGATGACGATGCCGGTCTATCCCGCCGACGTGCTGGAACGCGCGGCGAAGATCAAGCTCATCGGCTTCGATGTCGACGGCACCCTCACCGACGGCCGCCTGCTGTACGGCACCGACGGCCACGAGGCCAAGAGCTTCCACGTGCTGGACGGCCTCGGGTTCACCCTGCTCCGGCATGCCGGCATCCAGCTCGCGCTGGTCACCGCGCGCATCAGCGAAGTGGTCGAACGCCGCGGCCGCGAACTGCAGGTGCCGCACATCCACACCCACGAGCGCAGCAAGCTGGCCTGCATGCAGCGGATCGCGGCGGGCATGGGCATCGGCATGGACCAGGTCGCTTTCGTCGGCGACGACCTGCCGGACCTGGCGACGATGCGCAGCGTCGGCTTGGCGATCGCGCCGGCCAATGCGCACCACTGGGTGTCCTCGGTCGCGCACTGGGTCACCCCGCACCGCGGTGGCGAAGGCGCGGGGCGCGATGCCTGCGACTTGCTGCTGCATGCGCAGGGGCATGTCGAGGGCATCCTCGCCCACGGGGAGCATCCGTGACCGAGAGCCCGACCAGCTGGCGCACCGGCCTGACCATCGCCTTGCTGCTTGGCGCGATCGCCAGCGGCTGGTCGGTATGGCGGCAGTCGCGCCCGGTCGATGATGGCGTACTCAAGACCCGCCCCGACTACGTCCTGCGCGACTTCGAGATCATCTCGCTGGACAAGCAGGGCAAGGAATCCTTCACCTTGCGTGGCCCCGTCCTGCAACGGGATCCCGCCGACAAGACCATGGAGCTGGCGACACCGGTGTTTCTGGTGCCGGACCGCGAGAACCGCTACTGGCAGATCAGCGCCAAGCGCGGCGTGGTGCCCGCCGACGGCAGCCAGTTGCAACTGCACGGCGAGGTGCTGGCGACCAGCCCGGCCGACGCGCCGCCGGCGACCCGCATCGAGACCGAACAGCTCAACCTGTTCCCCGGCGAGAACCGCGCGACCTCGGCGGCCGCGGTCTTGATCACCCGCCCCGGCCTTACAATGAATGGCCATGGCATGCAGGCGGACTTCGACCGCCAGCAAATCTCCCTCCTGTCACAGGTGCGCACCCGTTATGTCCCCCAGCGCTAAGTTCACGGCCACGCTGCTGTCCACCGCGGTCCTCGCCCTCGCTGTCGGCGGCGCCGATGCGCGCACCTCCGACCGCAACCAGCCGATGGACATCGAGGCCGCGCACCAGGTCTGCGGCCTGGGGGCCAACGACAGCTGCACCTACACCGACGTGACCATGACCCAGGGCACCCTGCGGATCAAGGCGGCCAAGGCGGTGATCCAGCAGGTCAACGGCGACATGAGCCGCGTGCAGATGAGCGGCGGCGTGACCCTGCGCCAGCAACTGGACGACGGCACCGACTTCGATTCGAAGTCCTCCGCCGTGGACTACGACCTGCGCAACGAAGTGGTGGTGTTCACCGGCAACGTGGGCATTACCCAGAACCGAGGCACGCTCAACGGCGAGCGCGTGGTCTACAACATGAAGACCGGCCAGGTCGAAAGCGGCGGCAGCGGCAATGGTCGGGTCAAGATGCGGATCCTGCCGAAGAGCGCGCAGGGTGCGCCGGCCAAGGCGGGCGGCTGATGCTGGTTGCCGAGGGCCTGCGCAAGCGCTACCGCTCGCGCGAGGTCGTGCGTGACTTCGGGCTGACCCTCAAGGCTGGCGAAGTGGTCGGCCTGCTTGGCCCGAACGGCGCCGGCAAGACCACCTGTTTCTACATGATCGTGGGCCTGGTCCCGGCCGATGCCGGCCGCATCGTGCTGGACGGCATCGACATCACCGATCGGCCGATGTACGCCCGCGCCCAGCTCGGCGTGGGCTACCTGCCGCAGGAGCCGTCGGTGTTCCGCAAGCTCAGCGTGGCCGACAACATCCGGCTGGTGCTGGAGCTGCGACCCGACCTCGACGACGACGGCCGCGAGGACGAATTGTCCGCGCTGCTCGACGAACTGCAGATCAACCACGTCGCCGACCAGGCCGGCGCCAGCCTCTCCGGTGGCGAGCGCCGCCGGGTCGAGATCGCCCGCGCACTGGCCGGCAAGCCACGCATGATCCTGCTCGACGAGCCCTTCGCCGGTGTCGACCCGATCTCGGTCCACGAGATCCAGCGCATCGTCCGGCACCTCAAGCAACGTGGTATCGGCGTGCTCATCACCGACCACAATGTCCGTGAGACCCTCGGTATCTGCGACCGCGCCTACATTCTGGCGGACGGCGCGGTATTGGCGCAGGGCACGCCCGCCGACCTGCTGGAGAACCCGGACGTGCGCCGTGTCTACCTCGGCGACGCGTTCCGCCTCTGAGCACGCAATACGTGCCCGCGGGTGTGCAGTGCTAACGGTTTTTTACCCGTGTCTGGCGATATGCTGGGGGCGATGAAGCCGCGCCTCTCCCCCGCGCTGCAGCAGCATCTGATCCTGACGCCGCAGCTGCGCCAGGCGATCCGCCTGCTGCAGCTGTCCACCGTCGAACTCGAAGCGGAAGTGGCCGAAGCCGTGGCCAGCAACCCGCTGCTCGACTGGGCCGAGGACGGTGAGTCGACGCCGGGTGAAGCGCACGAAGCGCGCGACGCCGAAGCCCCGATCGAGTCCATCACGCTCGCCCCCGAACCCGAAGACCGCTGGGACCGCGATGCGGAGCCGTGGCAGGAACGGATCGGGCCGTCATCGGATCGCGATGGCAACGACGAGTTGGAACATCCGGCGGCGGCGGAAAGCCTGCGCGACCACTTGTTGTTCCAGCTGCACCTGGGGCATTTCAGCCAGCGCGACGCTAGCATCGGGATTGCGCTTGTCGATGCGATCGACGATGACGGTTACCTGCGCGAAGATCTGGAGGAACTGGCAAGAAGCCTGCTTCCCGAGATCGACGCCGGCCTCGACGAAGTCCTGCAGGTGCTGCACCGGATCCAGCAATTCGATCCGGTCGGGGTCGGCGCACGCGACCTCGGCGAATGCCTGCGCCTGCAATTGCGCGCGCTGGCCGCCGACACCCCCGGCCGTGATGTTGCGATGCTGGTGACCGCCGGCCCGCTGCAGCGGTTGCCCAAGATCGGCATCGAAGGCGTCTGCCAGGAACTGCGCTGCGATCGCGGTGAGGCTGAGGCGGCGGTGCAGTTGCTGCGCAGCCTGGATCCGCGGCCCGGCTCGCAGCACGGCGAGTTGCCGGCCGGCACTTACGTCACCCCGGACTGCGTGATCTGGCGCCAGCAGGGGCTGTGGCGGGTTGCGCTGGCCTCCGGCGCGATGCCACGGGTGGCGATCCAGCATGGCTACGAACAGATGATCCGGCATGCCTGCAGCGCCGACGCCGACTATCTGCGCGGCCGCCTGCAGGAAGCGCGCTGGCTGCTGAAGGGCCTGGAATCGCGCGCCGACACGCTGCTGCGGGTGGTGCGCTGCCTGGTTCGCGAGCAGGCCGCCTTCCTCGAGTTCGGCGAGCAGGCCTTGCACCCGCTGACCCTGCGCAGCATCGCCGCCGAGCTCGGCCTGCATGAATCCACCGTGTCGCGGGCGATCGCGCGCAAATACGTGCGCACGCCGCGCGGGACGATTCCGCTGCGTGATTTCTTCGCCTCCGGCATCGAGACCGAAGGCGGCGGCAGCGCGTCCAGTACCGCGATCCAGGACATGATCCGCAAGCTGGTGGCTGCGGAAGATCCGCGCAAGCCCTTGTCGGATGCACGCCTCGCCGATACGTTGAAGGCGGATGGCGTGCCGGTGGCCCGGCGCACCGTGGCGAAATATCGCGAGGCCCTGCACATCCCGGCCTCGCACGAACGCGTGCGCATCGGCTGACACCGTTGCGTCGCACCCACCGGCGGCATCGGTGCCGCCGGTTCACTCGAGCAAGGAGGTCAAGATGCAGATCGAAACCCACGGCCAGCACATCGATGTCACCCCGGCGCTGCGCGACTACGTGGAGAACCGGTTTTCCCGGCTCGGTCGACATTTCGAGCACTCTTGCCAGATCCGCGTCCAGCTGGGCCTGGACAAGCCGGAGCACCGCGCCGAGGCCACCGTCACCATGACCGGGCGCAGCCTCCACGCAGACGCCAACGGCGTCGACATGTACGCCGCCATCGACCTGCTGGCAGACAAGCTGGACCGCCTGCTGATGAAGCAGAAGGAAAAGATGGTCGACCACCATCGTGGCGAGAGCATCGCCCAACTCGACGTACTCGGCTGAGCCAGCCGCGATGAGTCACAGGGGACAGGCCTGCCATCAGGCGGGGATGCCATCGTGAACGCCGCGCGCATCACCGCCGCCGAACTGTTCGAAAAGCAGCACGACAGACTGGAGCTGCGCTGGCTGGCAGGCCAGAAGGACGGCGCGCGGCGGGTGCTGGAGGCGGTCGAAACCGTCGCCCGGCGTCCGTCGCTCGCCGGCTACCTCAACACCATTTACCCGAATCGGGTGCAGATCCTCGGCACCGAGGAACTGTCTTGGCTCGACGGCCTGGATGCGCGCCAGCGCTGGGAGACCATCCAGAAGATCATGGACGTGCGGCCGCTGGCGCTGGTCATCAGCAAGGCCCAGGCCTGCCCGGAGGACCTGCGGATCGCCGCCGAGGAATCCGACACGCCGCTGTGGGTGTCGCCGCGGCGCGGCCACGAACTGCTCAACCACCTGCAGTACGTGCTCGCCCGCACGCTGGCACCACGCATCACCCTGCATGGCGTGTTCATGGAGATCTATTCGATCGGCGTACTGATCACCGGCGAATCCGGCTCCGGCAAGAGCGAACTGGCGCTGGAACTGGTCACACGCGGACATCGCCTGGTCGCCGACGACGCCCCGGAATTCACCCAGATCGCGCCCGACGTGCTCGACGGCACCTGCCCCGACCTGTTGCAGGACATGCTGGAACTGCGCGGACTGGGCGTGCTCAACATCCGCCAGATGTTCGGCGACACCGCGGTCAAGCGAAACAAGTATCTGCGCCTGATCGTGCACCTCAGCCGACCGTCCACGGAACCCAGCCCGACCGGGATGGAGCGACTCACCGGCGACCTCGGCACTCGTCGCGTGCTCGACCTCGATG
>Ga0209477_1002720_pt1 | contig 10092 bp, 10 predicted proteins | sample KloWWTupernatant_FD_187180 | JGI IMG/M metagenome (GOLD analysis project Ga0209477, IMG submission 187180) | Active sludge microbial communities from Klosterneuburg, Austria, studying microevolution and ecology of nitrifiers - Klosterneuburg... | ecosystem: Engineered > WWTP > Aerobic digester >...
AAGCAGCACGAGATCGTAGCCGGGAGCGTGGTCCCAGCTGAAACGCAAATGGTCGCGGCGATCGCCCTGGCGCAGCGAGATGCGGCCTTCGGCCGTGAAGCGCTGCACGGCCGGGCCGAGAACGGGCTCGGCCGCCGGCTGCCGCGGGATTTCGGCACAGGCCGCCATCAGGAACGCGACAAGGCAGGCCGGCCAAACTCGCACGAGGCAATGCAAGGACAAATCAGGGGGCAAATCGCTTGATCGTGGCCGTCAGCACATCGTTGCCCGGATGCGCCTTGGCGGCCTCGCGCCAGACGGCCAATGCCTCGTCGCGCCGGCCGAGAACCCACAGCACCTCGCCGAGATGGGCGGCGATTTCCGCATCGGGCATTTTTGCAAACGCCTTGCGCAGATATTCCAGCGCCGCCGGCAGATTGCCCTGGCGGAAAAGCAGCCAGCCCTTGCTGTCGAGGATCGCCGCGTCGTCCGGCTTCAGCATCACCGCCTTGTCGATCAGTTGCGCCGCCTCGTCGAGGCGCATGTTGCGATCGGCGAAGGAATAGCCCAGCGCGTTGTAACCCTGGGCCGACTCCGGATTGAGCGCAATCACGCGCTGCAGGCGGCGTTCCATCACATCCAGATAACCGAGCTTCTCCGCCGCCAGCGCGGTCTCGTACAGTATCTCGATGTCGTCGGGCCGCGCTTCCAGCTCCGCGGCAAGGAAAGCATAGGCATCCGCGTGCCGCCCCGCATCGCGCAGCAGCTGGGCCTCGGCGATCACCAGGCGCGGATCATCCGGCTCGGTCCCGCGCGCCGCCGCCAGCCTCGCGCGCGCCTCGTCGAGCTTGTTCTGGCGCAGCAGGATCTGCGCCGCGCGCACCCTTGCCTGCATCAGGTGTTCACCTGCCGCAACCTGGTCATACCAGCCGATGGCTTCATCGGGGCGTTTGGCCTGCTCGGCGATCTGCCCCAGGTAGAAACGCGCCGGATTCACGTCGCCGCGTCCGAGTTCGACATAGCGCTTGAGTTGCTGTTCGGCTTCGCTGGAGTCGTTTACCTGCAGCGAAAGTATCCCGACGGCGTAAAGCATCTCGGGGCTCTCCGGGTTGGCTGCGAGCAGGCGGCGGAATTCGACTCGCGCGTCCTCGTAGCGCTTTTCGCCCACCAGGCTCCGGGCGTAGGCCAGACGTACATCCTGGGTGCCGGGATTGGCCTCCAGCCAGGTTTTCAGAAAATCGATCCGGGCTACTCCCTTGGGCAGCAGTTCCGCCTTGAACAGGGCCGCCGCGTCCCAGTTCGGACGCAAAGCCAGCGCCTGGTCGATCTCGCTTCCGGCGCGGGCGATGTCGCCGATGCCGAGTTCCGCCTGCGCCCGCACATAGCGGGCTTCGGCCAGTTCGAGATACGGCTGGGTCAGCTGGTTGAACAGTTGATGAAGCGCCTTCTTGTCTGAATAGCGGGCAAAGGCACGGGCCAGCTTCAGGAGGGTTTCGCCGGCGTCCGGGACTGCCCGTGCCAGGTCCGGGGCCAGGCTAGCGGCCAATTCGTCGATACGGCCGCTGGAGAGGAGTAGCGTTGATTGCATCTGCCGCGCCTGCTGCGACTCCGGCTCGAGGCTGAGCCAAAGCCGGGCCGCGTCCAGCGCGACCTCGTGCTGGCGCGAATGGTAGGCAACATCCGCCGCGCGGCGTGCGATTCGCGGATCGCGCGTGGTATTTGCCAGATCGAGCAGCGCCGCCGCGGCAAGCGGATACTGACCCCGCCGGGTCGCAATCTCTCCCAGCAGGAACTGGTAGAGAATCTGGCCGGTGAGCTCCTGCTTCGGCAGGCGGTCGTCCGCCTTCTCCGGCGGTGCGGCGGCGGGTGCGGCCGCGGGTACCGCCGCGGGCGCCTGCGCCTGCGCCCACGCGCATGCGCCCGACAGCAAAAGCAGGAGCGCAAGGAGCGGGGAACGTTTCTTCATTGGCAGGACACCTCGACGAAACCCAATACAATGCGGCGATGTTAGCAGTTTCATCAGCCGTTTCGTGCGGATCCATGCATGCCTGAACTGCCCGAAGTAGAAGTCACCTGCCGCGGAATTGCCCCCACCCTGACTGGAAACAGGGTCTTTGCGGTGATTACCCGGACGCCGGCGCTGCGCTATCCCCTGCCGCAAAACCTGAAGCGGATGCTCGTCGGACAACGCCTGGCGGCCGTCAGCCGTCGCGGTAAATACCTGTTGCTGGATTTTGGTCACGGACACCTGCTGATCCATCTCGGCATGTCCGGCAGCTTGCGCCTGATGCCGGCCGGCGTGCCTGCCGAAAAGCATGATCATTTCGATCTGGTATTTGACATCGAGCGCAGGAAAGTAGCCCTGCGGCTGCGCGACCCGCGCCGTTTCGGCGCAATTCTCTGGCTCGGCTGCGATGCGCCGCTGCATCCGTTGCTGGCGGTACTCGGCATCGAACCGCTGACGGATGAATTCAACGCCACCTGGCTCAAGCAGGAACTGGCCGGACTTTCGGCAGCCATCAAGCCGACCCTGATGGACAGCCATCGCGTCGTCGGCATCGGCAACATCTACGCCTCGGAAAGCCTGTTCCGCGCCGGCATCGATCCGCGCACGCCCGCCGGCCGGATTTCCCTCAAACGCCTGGAGCGCCTGGTGCCGGCGATCAAGGCCACACTCGCGGCGGCCATCGATGCCGGCGGCAGCAGCCTGCGCGACTTCATCCATTCGGACGGCAGTTCGGGCTACTTTCAGCAGCAGTATTTCGTCTATGGGCGCGACGGCGAACCCTGCCGCATCTGCGGCCGCCCGATCAGGGAACTGCGCCAGGGCCAGCGCGCAACGTTCTTCTGCGCCGGCTGCCAGAGATAACCCGTTACTTGGCGGTCAGCGCAAGAAACTTCGCCATCAGCTGATCTTTCGTTTCCGGATGGTTCGGGTCATCCGGAATGCAATCCACCGGACAGACTTCCCGGCATTGCGGCGTGTCGAAGTGGCCGACGCATTCGGTGCATTTGTTCGGATCGATGATGTAGATCTCGTCACCCTGCGAAATCGCGTTGTTCGGGCACTCCGGCTCGCACACGTCGCAGTTGATGCATTCATCGGTGATGATCAGGGCCATGGAAGATTCCTCAATGGTTGAGTTTCAGTTTAAGTCGTTCGACCACCAGCGGATGCACGAACTTGGACACGTCACCGCCCAGGGTCGCTATCTCGCGGACCATGGTCGCTGAAATGAACATGTAGTTCTCGTCGGGCGTCAGGAAAACGGTTTCGACATCGGGATACAGGCTGCGGTTCATGCCGGCCATCTGGAATTCGTATTCGAAGTCGGACACGGCGCGCAGGCCGCGCAGGATGATGGAAGCATTCTGCTTGCGCATGAAATCCATCAACAGGCTGTCGAAGCCCTGGATTTCGACATTGGGAAAATCGGCAAGAATCCGGCGCGCGATATCGACGCGCTCGGCCAGGTCGAACAGGGGCTGCTTCTTGCGGCTCTCGGCAATGGCGATGATGACCTTCTGGAACAGGCCCGAGGCGCGCCGCACCAGATCCTCGTGTCCGCGCGTGAGCGGATCGAAGGTCCCCGAATACACGGCGATGGAATTGTTCATGCCTGCTCCAGCAAGTGAAAGAATACCTGTCCGGCCCGTCCCTGCTTGGTCACCGTCCAGCGCCCCAGTTTCTCCAGCGGCGACTCCGCCTCGACGTACAGCCTTGCCCGCGGCGCGGCCAGCTGTTCCAGACGGGACTCTACCCGGCCCAGCCAACCCTGCCCATAAGGCGGATCAAGAAAAAGCAGATCGAAGCGCCGCCCGGCCGGGGGGGCGAATTTTAGCGCATCGCAGCAAAACAGTTCCAGTCGCGGACAGGCAAAGGCCTCGGCATGCTTTTCAAGCGCCGCAAATGCCGGCCGCGAATGCTCCACCAATGCAACGTGATCGGCACCGCGCGAGGCGGCTTCAAAACCGAGGATGCCACTGCCGGCGAAGAGGTCGAGGCAACTGAGCCCGTCGAGATCCTGCCCCAGCCAGTTGAACAGCGTCTCGCGCACCCGGTCCGGCGTCGGCCGCAAGCCGGGCGCATCGGCCACCTGGACCAGGCGGCTGCGCCATTCCCCTCCGGTGATGCGGATGCGGCTCAAGACCGCTCAGTCCGTCGCCACCACCACCGTGACAAGGTTTTCCGCCTTGACGTGGCGGGCGAAGGCGCCCTTGACCTGCTCGGCGGTGACCGCTTTCACCTTGCCCGGAAAGTCGTCGAGGTAGGTCAGCGGCAGGCCGTAGAAGCCGATCGCCGACAGATAGCCGAGCAGCTTGGCATTGCTGTCCATGCGCAACGCCAGGCCATCGACCATGTTCTTCTTCGCGGCGGCCAGTTCCTGCGGTGTCGGGCCGTTTGCGATGTAGTCGGTCAACACCTGATCGACCACCTTGAGCGCAGCGTCCGCCTGCTCGCGTTTGGTCTGCAGGCCGATCTCGAACGGGCCCTCGAGCTTGCGCGGCGCGAAGTAGGAATACACGCTGTAGGCATAGCCGCGCTTTTCGCGGACTTCCTTCATCAGGCGCGAGACGAAGCCGCCACCGCCGAGCGTGTAGTTGCCCACCAGCAGCGGGAAGTAGTCGGGGTCGCTGCGGCTGATCGCGGGCAGGCCGACATGGACGTGGCTTTGTGCGGCGGGGTGGGGCACCTTGACTACCTCCCGCTGCGGTTTTTTCACCGGCGGCGGCACGAGGGCGCCGCCGCCCGGCGGCAGGCCTTCGGTCAGGCGCAGGGCGATCGCCTCGGCCTCGGCGCGCGAGACATCGCCGATGATGGAAACCACGGCACCCTTCGCACCATAGTGCCCGCGGTGGAAGGCGACGAGGTCCTCGCGCGTGATGGCGCCCACGCTCTCCACCGTCGGGCTGACGCCGTAGGGATGGCCGGGGTAGATGGCCGCGGCGAAACGCTTGCCGGCAATCGCGTCGGGCCGCGTTTCGGACTCGCGGATGCCGGCAATCGTGCGGCCCTTTTCGCGCTCCAGCACCGCTTGCGGAAAAGTCGGCGCCGACAACACGGCGCGCATCAGGTCCAGCGCGCCTTCGCGTTCGGCCTTGCTCGACAGCGTGCGCAGGCTGACGCTGGCGCGGTCGCTGTCGGCCCCGCCGCCCAGGCGGGCGCCGAGGTCGACCAGGCGTCCGGCTATCTTCTCCTCGTCCATGTCCCCCGCACCCGCTTCGAGCAGGCTGCGGGTCAGGCCGGCCAGGCCCGACTTCGCGGCCGGAACGAAGGCGCCGCCGGCGGCAAAATCGATCTGCACGTCCAGGATGGGAATTACCCGCGTCTCGATGAAATATACCTTGGCTCCGGTGGGCGCCATCCAGTGCTCGATCTTGACGCCGGCCAGGGCCGCGGTCGATACCAGGGACGCCAGCAGACATATCGCAATCGAGCGAAGCGAGCCGACTATCCGCAGCGACGCGCCAGCTATGCTGGCCGTCCTGCTGCGCAGGGGCTTCATCAGTAGCCCCGCCCCGGGAAGGGGGCGCAGGCGGGGTTTCGCAAAGCCCCGCTTTGCGCCGCCGGAGCCGGATGGCTGTGCAAAGCCAGCCGTGGGCCGGGGGTGGGGGGCGATCAATTTGTTTTGCTTCATCAGTGCCTCACTGCCCCGGAGGGCTTCCTCGGTTTGCTGTTTTCGACGGGCTGCGGATCGAGCACGGCGATGCTCAGGGTATCGTCCGAAAAATACTTCCTGGCCACCGCCTGGACTTCTTCCGCCGTCACGCCCTTGAGTTTTTCCAGCAGGAGGTCGATGTCGCGCCAGGACAGGCCGGTCGCCTCGATGCCGCCGATTTCCATGGCCTGCGCCATCAGCGAATCGCGCTTGTAGATCTGCGCCGCGATGGACTGGGTCTTGACCCGCGCCAGTTCCTCGGCGGAGACGCCCTCGTCCTGGACCCGTTTTATTTCGGCGCGCAGCGCCGCTTCAAGTTCGGCGACGGTCTTTCCCTCCGCCGGTTGGCCATCGAGCGTGAACGTGGCCTCGCCGCGCAGGCTTCCGTCATAACCGGCGCCGGCCGACTGCGCGATGCGCGAACCGCGCACCAGGTTCGTCGAGAAGCGTGAGGCATCGTGCCCGTCGAGCACGGCGGCGAGCACTTCGAGCGCGTAGGGGTCGCGATCCTTGTTCACGTCGCGCAATTTCGGAGTCTTCCAGGCCATCGCGAGGTAGGGCAGCCTGGCCGGCGCCTTGACGCCGACGCGGCGAATGCCGGCCTGTTCCGGCTCGCTCTGCGGCTTGCGTTCGGGCAGGACCCGGGGCTTGTGGGGACCGTAGTACTTCTGCGCCAGGCGGAACACCTCGCGGTGGTCGACATCACCCACCACCACGACATAGGCATTGTTCGGCGCATACCACTGGCGATACCAGTCGCGGGCATCCTGCCAGGTCATGTGTTCCAGATCATCCATCCAGCCGATGATCGGCCGCCGATAGGGGTGGGCCTGGAACATGGTCGCATTCAGGGTTTCATGCACCCGCGAGGTCGGATTGTCGTCGGTGCGCAGGCGGCGCTCCTCCATGACCACCTTGATCTCGGAGGCGAATTCCTGCGGCTCCAGTTTCAGGTTGGCCATGCGGTCGGCTTCGAGCTGCATCATCTCCGGCAGCGCGCCCTTCGGCACGATCTGGAAGTAGGCGGTGTAGTCGCGGCTGGTGAAGGCGTTGTCGCGGCCGCCGGCCTCGGCCACGCGCTTGTTGAACTCGCCCGACTTGAGGTTTTTCGTACCCTTGAACATCAGGTGTTCCAGCACGTGGGCGACACCCGAGGTGCCATCCTTCTCGTCCATGCTGCCGGCGCGGTACCAGACCATATGCACGGCGGTCGGGGCGCGGCGATCTTCCTTGACGATCACGCGCAGGCCGTTGGCGAGCTTCGTCTCATACGGGTTGGCAAAAGTCGGCGCCGGCGACACGGCGAAAACCAGCAGTGCAACAGGGGCAAGCAGTGATCTCATGGTGGTTCTTGGGTCCTGCATGGTTAGGGGAAAGTGCGTCTGCTAGAATTCTTCGGTCGCGCATCTTAGCGCGGCTTAGAGCCTCCCTGCAGGCGCCTACCTCCGACCGCATTCCGCATGTTTGGTTTCCTGAAATCAAAGGACGACCCCGCCGCCCCGGCTGCCGCGACCCCTGCGGTACCGCGCGCCTCCTGGGGAGAACGCCTCAAGGCCGGCCTGTCGCGCACCCGCGATACGCTCAACACGCCGCTGACGGAGCTTTTCAGCCGCGCGAAGATCGACGACGAACTGCTCGAAGACCTCGAAACCACGCTGTTGATGGCGGATTGCGGCGTCGAGGCGACGCACTGGCTGCTGGCGGAGTTGAAGGCTGCGGTAAAGCGCGAAAGGCTGGAAACCCCGGCGCAGCTGCGCTCGGCCCTGGCAAATAACCTGCGCACGCTGCTTGCGCCGCTTGAACAACCCCTGGATGCCCATGGACAACATCCCTTCGTGATCATGATCGCGGGCGTCAATGGCGCCGGCAAGACCACGTCGATCGGCAAACTGGCCAAGCATTTCCAGGGCCAGGGCAAGAGCGTCCTGCTGGCCGCCGGCGACACCTTCCGCGCCGCGGCGCGCGAACAGCTGACCACCTGGGGCGAGAGGAACGGCGTCACGGTGATTGCGCAGGAATCCGGCGATCCGGCCGCGGTGGTATTCGACGCCATCAATGCCGCCCGCGCGCGCAAGATCGATGTCGTGCTGGCCGATACCGCCGGCCGCCTGCCGACCCAGCTGCACCTGATGGAAGAAATCGCCAAGGTGCGCCGCGTGATCCAGAAGGTCGACGCCTCGGCGCCGCATGAGGTGCTGCTGGTGCTCGACGCCAACATCGGCCAGAACGCGGTGCAGCAGGTGAAAGCCTTCGACAAGGCGATCGGCGTCACCGGCCTCGTTGTGACCAAGCTCGACGGCACGGCCAAGGGTGGCGTGCTGGCCGCCATCGCCCGGCAGTGCCCGAAACCGGTACGCTTCATCGGCATCGGCGAAGGCATCGACGACCTGCAGCCTTTCCGTGCCGGCGAATTTGTCGAGGCGCTGCTGGGAAGCCCCGGGTGATCCGGTTCGACCGCGTTTCCAAGCGCTATCCGCCGGGCGTGGATGCACTCTCGGATGTCAGTTTCGAAGTCGCCGAGCGCGAGATGGTGCTGGTCAGCGGCCATTCGGGGGCAGGGAAATCCACCCTGCTGAAGCTCATTGCCGGAATTGAAACGTCAACCGGTGGCGCGGTCCTGGTCGGCGGCCAGAATGTCAGCGGACTCTCCCGCCCGGCACTGCCCTATTTGCGGCGGCGCATCGGCATGGTGTTTCAGGACCAGAAGCTGCTCTTCGATCGCAATGCGTTCGAGAACGTCATGCTGCCCTTGTCCATCACCGGTTTCCCGCGCCGGGAAGCCGCACAACGGGTGCGCGCCGCGCTGGACAAGGTGGGCCTGTCCAGCCGCGAGAAGGCGCGGCCCGTCATGCTCTCCGGCGGAGAACAGCAGCGCCTGGCGATCGCCCGCGCCGTGGTGGGTCGGCCGAACCTGCTGCTGGCCGATGAACCCACCGCGCACCTCGATGCGGATACCGCGGCCGACGTGGCGCGCATCTTCATGGAGTTCAACGACGTCGGCGTCACGGTATTGATCGCGACGTATGCCGGCGACCTGTTTCCCGGCGCGCGGCGCCTGCAGCTCGAACATGGCAGGCTGCTTGCATGAGGGGATGGCTTGCCCAACATGGCGAGGCGGCCCGGCTTGCATTGCGCAGGCTGGCCACCGCGCCCCTGAACAGCGCGCTCTACCTGCTGGCCATCGGTGTCGCCCTCGCCTTGCCGGCAGGAGGACAGATGTTGCTGGCCAGCGCGCAGGGGCTGGCAGGCATCACATCGGCTGCGCCCCAGATCACGGTTTTCATGGCAGCAAGCGCCGATCGTGCGATGGCGGCGGAAATCGAATCGCGCCTGAAGAAGCGCGGCGACATCAGGCGGATCCAGTTTCTGCCGCGCGAAGAAACCCTGGCGCGAATGAAGGCCAACCCCGGATTGCGTGACGTGATCGAAGCCCTGGCCGCAAACCCGTTCCCTGACGCCTTCGTGCTGACCGCAGCCGACGAGGGGCTGCAGGCGCAGGAACAGATCGTCGCGGAATTGCGCCAATGGCCGCGGATCGAACATGTACAGCTCGATTCGGACTGGGTCCGCCGGCTCGATGCACTGCTCGAACTCGGGCGCACCGCGGTGCGGGTGCTCGGCGCGCTGCTGAGTGCCGGACTGATCGCCATCAGTTTCAGCATCATCCGCATGCAGGTGCTTACCCATCGCGCCGAGATCGAGGTCAGCGGGCTGCTCGGCGCCACCGACGGTTTCATCCGGCGACCTTTCCTCTACTACGGCTTCCTTCTGGGCCTGGGCGGCGGTATCGTAGCCTGGCTGCTGGTGGGCGCTGCCGTGCTCTGGTTGCGCGCACCCCTGGGCGAACTGGTGCGTTTGTATGACCTCACGCTCGTCCTGCAGGCGCCCGGCATGCGCGACTCGGCCCTGCTGCTGGCCTTCGCCGCCGGCCTCGGCTGGCTGGGGGCGATAATTTCGCTGCGCCAGCATCTGCGGCAGAAGAGCGGGCTTTGAACAGCGATGCCGACCCGGGGCTGCGCGAAAGCAGCATCCGGCCGCACGGACGTCGCAAAAAAGCCAATATCGGTCACGCCTGGACCGACAACACTGGAATGGAAGCGATTATTCGGGCGATAATACGAGGATGAATGAAGATCAGACCAATGGGCAGCCGGTAGCCGATCCCGTGTCCGAAGAGCCCCAGCCAGCGCCGGTTAGAAATGAACCGCAGGCACCGGATCCGCGCCGGCGCCTGCGCGAGTTGCTGGCAATTCCGGACCACCAGCGTACCGATGCCATCTGGGACGAGATCATCGAGCTGGAGATCTCCCTGGCGCCGGGTAACCGGATCCAGGGATCGCCGGGAGCGCAACAGGAACCGGGGCGACGCCAGGGTTCCGGCCAAGGCCAGGGGCGCCGCCCGGAACAGGCAAGGCGGCAGGATCTTGCACCGGGAACCAAACCCTCGAAACGC
>Ga0209477_1002722_pt1 | contig 10088 bp, 11 predicted proteins | sample KloWWTupernatant_FD_187180 | JGI IMG/M metagenome (GOLD analysis project Ga0209477, IMG submission 187180) | Active sludge microbial communities from Klosterneuburg, Austria, studying microevolution and ecology of nitrifiers - Klosterneuburg... | ecosystem: Engineered > WWTP > Aerobic digester >...
CGCTGGTCTCCGCGCAGAGCGCCTACGACGCCTCGCAGGTCGGCCTGGAAGTCGGTACCCGCACCGTGCTGGACGTGTTGAACAACCAGCGCACACTGTTCTCGGCGCAGCAGGCCTACGCGCAGGCCAAGTACAACTTCCTGCAGAGCCGCCTGCTGCTGGAACAGGCCGCCGGCACCCTGCAGATCTCCGACCTGGAAGACGTGAACCGTTTGTTGACCACCGACGAGTCGGTCACGCGCGGCCTCGGCACGCCCTGAGCCAAGCGCGTCAGGGCGAACCGGTCGCGCCCAGCGCCGGTTCGATCAGGGTGACGGTGCGCGCCAACGCACCGCGCCCTTCTTCCAGCAACTGCGATGCATTCGCCGCCAGCCGCAGGCGTGCCGGTTCGTCCGCAAACAGCGCCCGCAACGCCACCGCCAGCGTTTTCGCATCGTCCACCACCCGCATCGCCTGCGCCTCGCGCAGGCGCCGCGCGATGTCGGCGAAGTTGTGCAGGTGCGGTCCACTGAGGATCGCGGTGCCGGTCGCCGCCGGCTCCAGCAGGTTGTGTCCACCGACCGGCTGCAGGCTGCCACCGACGAAGGCGATCCCCGCGCAGGCATAGAAGCGCACCAGTTCGCCCAGCGTATCCAGAACGAACACTTCCGTCGCCGCGGTTGGCCAGCCATCGACGCTGCGCGTGGCCACCACGAAGCCCGCCGCCTGCGCGCGCTCGGCGACCGCGCGGAAACGCTCCGGATGCCGCGGCGCCCACAACAGCAAGGCATCGGGATGGGACTGGCGCAGCAGGCGATGCGCGTCGAGCACCGCCACCTCTTCGTCCTCGTGCGTGCTCGCCGCGATCCACACCGGGCCGGAGACGCCGCGATGCGCGGCACATTCACTGGCGAAGGCATCGGCATCCACCGGCGCCATGTCGAACTTCAGGTTGCCGCTGACTTCCACCCGCTCCGGCAACGCGCCCAGCATCACGAAGCGGCTGGCATCGTCGCGCGACTGCGCGGCCACCAATTGCACCGTGCGCAATGCACGCCGGATCAGCGGCGCGAGCACGCGATAGCCACGCAGCGACCGCGCCGAGAGTCGCGCATTGAGGATGTGGGTGGGAATCCCGCGGTCGCGGCAGCCGAACAGCAGGTTCGGCCACAGCTCGGTTTCCACGATCAGTGCCAGCGCCGGACGGAAATGGTCGAGGAAGCGTCCCACCGCGCCGGGCAGGTCGTAGGGCAGGTACACATGGGTCACTGCCTCGCCCCACAGCGCACGCACGCGCTCCGAGCCGGTCGGGGTGATCGTGGTCACCACCAGCCGCAGGTCGGGCCGCAGCTGGCGCAGCCGATCCACCAGCGGTGCCGCGGCATTGACCTCGCCGACCGAGACCGCGTGCAGCCACAACGGCGCCGACGGGCCGCGCTCCGGATAGTTGGCGTAGCGCTCGCTCCAGCGGTGGAAATACGCGCGCTGGCGGAAGCCGCGCCAGATCAGGTGATAGAGCGTGATCGGGACAAGCACGTACAGCGCGGCCGAGTAGAGGCCGCGCAAGACGCGTTCGGTGAAGTCGGCCCGCATCGCGACAGGATAGCGAAGCCGCGCGCGCCATTAGAATCCCCGCATGAACGACGCAGTCCGGACGCCGCCGCCAATCGGTCCCCGCCACTGGCCCGCGTGGCTGGGAATCGGCCTTGCCGCGCTGCTGGCGCGCCTGCCGTGGTCGCTGCAGCGCGTGCTCGGCCGCGGCATCGGCCGGCTGCTGATGGGACTGTTCGGCAGCCGGCGACGGGTGGCCGCGCGCAATATCGCGCTGTGCTTCCCCGAGCTCGACCCTGCCGCGCAGGCCGGATTGCTGCGCGAGAGTTTCGCCGAGCTCGGCATCGGTCTGTTCGAGTTTGCGCGCGCGTGGTGGGGTTCGGTGGCACCGATGCGCGGCAAGGTCGCGGTCGAAGGCCTGGAGCACCTCGAAGCCGCGCGCGCCGGCGGGCGCGGGGTGATCATCATCTCCGGCCACTTCGTGACCCTCGAACTGGCCGCGCGACTGATGTGCGACCACGCCCCGCTGGCCGGCATGTACCGCCCGCACGATGGCGCGGTGATGGAATGGGCGGTGCAGCGGGGGCGCCTGCGTTACGCCACCGCGATGTTTACCCGCGAGGAACTGCGCCCGGCGATCCGCCACCTCAAGCAGGGCGGGCTGCTGTGGTTCGCGCCCGACCAGGACACTCGTCGTGGGGACAGCGTGTTCGTGCCGTTCTTCGGCCGGCCCGCCTACAGCCTGACCTCGACCCATCAACTCGCGCGATTGTCCGGCGCGGCGGTGCTGGGCTTCGCCCACGTGCGCCACGATGACGGCCGTTACACCCTGCGGCTCGCGCCTGCGTTCGAGAATTTCCCGTCATCCGATGCGACCGCCGACACCGCGCGGGTGATGGCGGAAATCGAAACGATGATCCGCGCCGCGCCGACGCAGTATCTGTGGATCCACCGCCGCTTCAAGCGCCAGCCCGAGCAGCCGGACAACACGCTCTATCGGTAGATCGGCGGTTCGCCGGGAGGACGTGTCTTGAACCGCCGATGCACCCACAGGTATTGCTCGGGCGCCGCCTGCAGGCGCTCGCCGACCCACATCATGTAACGCGCCGCGGTTTCGGTATCGTCCGCACCCGGCCAACCGGGCCAGGCCGGTTGCAGGCCGATGTGCTGGCGGCCGTCTTGATCACGCCGGGCCCACATCAGCAGCACGCGCCCACCGGCCCGCTGCAACACCCCGCCGATCGCACCAAGGGTGGCTGCCTGCACGCCGAGGAACGGCACGAACACGGTGCGCCGCGCCGCATTCTGGTCGGGCACGTAGAACACGCCCTGCCCTGCGCGCACCGCGGCAGTGAAGCCGGCGATGTCCTTCTTGTCGTAGGTGGCACCGGCATAGGTTCCACGCGCTGCAGCAACGGCCGCTTCGATGCACGCATCGTTGTGCCGGCGCACCAGGATCGGCATCGGCTGCCCGCTGGCATCGGCGACATGGCGCATCGCCAGTTCGATGCCATCGTAATGCGCGCCCACCACCACCACGCCGCGACCTTCCGCGAGCGCCGCATGCAGGTGTTCGATGCCGTCGATCTTCGCCAGTCCGGCGAGCTGAGTGGGCGTCGCGAACCAGCCACGCAGCGTCTCGAGCACGCCGGTGGTGTTGGAGAGCAGCGTCTTCGCCAGCAGGTCCTCGCGCGCGGCGGGCTCCAGGTGCGGGAAGCAAAGGTCGATGTTGGTGGCCGCGATACGCCGGCGCTTCGTATTGACCAGCGGCAAGCGCGACAGCGCGCGGGCGATCGCCTGCACCCGCGCGGGCGACAGGCCCGCCACCGATCGTCCCAGCGCAACGAACAGCCGTGCGTGCCAGCAACGCATCACCCGCGCGGACCACCCTGGCTGGAATCACGCCCGGCTTCCAGCACCTTGGCGTACTTCAGGAATGCGTAGAAGGCCTGCGTCCGCGCGGCGAAGTAGCCGGCCCAGCCGTTGAGGAAATAGCGCTTGGCCACGTACAACTTCAGGAACACCAGCGACGGATACACCAGCAGGCGCAGGCCGATGAAGCGCACCGGTTTACCGCGCTTGTGTTCGAGCAGTCCACTCGAATAGCGGTTGACCTTGTCGACGCGGTCGGCGAGGCGCGGTTCGCCGTAATGCCGGAACGGCGCATCGAGGTCGATGACGGCGCCCTCCACCACCGGCGCCGCATGCACCGGCACCATGTTCATGCGCCCGCGCGCCTTGCGGAACAAGCGCAATTGCCAGTTCGGCCGAGTGGCCGGATGCGGCCAGCGCCAGAACAACCACTCGCGACGCGGCAGCCGGTAGCCATCCGCGCGCGGGTTGGCGAGTTCGCGCAGGATCGTCGCGCGGCCGTCGTCGGTCAGCGATTCGTCGGCGTCCAGCAACAGGATCCACTCACCTAGGGCCAGGTCGATCGCCGCCTGTTTCTGCGGGCCGTACCCGGCAAACGGCTGTGCTGCGATGCGCGCACCATGCTTTTGCGCGATGTCGAGCGTGGCGTCGGTCGAACCCGAATCCAGCAAAACGATCTCGTCGCAGAAGCGCAGGCTGGCCAGACAGGCGTCGAGGGTGGCCGCGTTGTCGAGCGTGGTCACCACCGCGGACAGGCGCAGGCCCATGTCAGTCCTGCTCGCGGCCAAGCAGGCTGCCGGCATACAGCGCGGACAGCATCAGCAGCACGCCGCCCCAGAACGTCGAGTACGAAGCGAGATGCGTGTTGAGCGGGAACACGGTGACCGCGAGCGCGAGCATCGCCGGCCGCGCGCGATCACGTGCAACCACATCGGCATAGCGCCACGCGCGCCACGCCAGCGCCGCGCCTGCAAGCCACAGCAACAGGCCGATGCCGCCGGTTTCGCTGAGGATTTCCAGCACCAGTTGGTGCGCATGCAGGGCCGCGCCTTCACCCCAGGCCGCGATGACGCCCGGCTGCGGGTCGCAGGCCGGGAACACCTCGCGGAAGCCGCGCGCGCCGACACCGTTGACCGGATGCTCGCGGGCCATGCACACCGCCGCCGACCAGATGCGGGTGCGGCCTGACAGGGCGATATCGACGCCCTGCGAATCCGCAGTGAGCACCTGGGTGGTGCGTGCGACGCGCTCGCGCACCTGCGGCACCAGCAGCGTGGCCGCGACAAGGGCCAGGGCACCGAATGCGCCGACCATCAAGAGCTTCTTCGGACCCAGCGTGCGCCAGCCGGTCCACAGCAGGACCAGGCCATAAGTCAGCCATGACGCGCGCGAGCCGGCCAGCAGTACCACCAGGCCGATGCCGACCGCAGCACCCAGCCAGCCGATCCGACCGAAACGCCGGCGCATCGCGTCCAGCGCGAATGGCGACAGGCTGGCGAGGACGATACCGAGCTTGAGGTTGCACGGCCCCAGCACGCCGGCCAGCCGGTCCGCCGCCGCGACCTGCGCTGCGGTGCACATGCCATGTCCGCTGATCGCCTGCTTGACGGCATCGATGCCGCTGAACAACGGGCTCGCTCCGGTGGCGGCCTCGACCAGCGCATCCAGCGTCCACACGCCGACGATGATCGCCAGGCCGCCGAAGGTGCGCCGTCGGCCGGCGTCGTCGGCGACCGCCGCGGCGACGATCCACAGGAACGGCAAGTAGCGCAGGTCGACCAACGCCTCGCGCAGCGCACGCCCGCGATCCATCGCATCGATCGCGGAGAATGCTTCCGGCAGCCAGTAGGCGAAGAACAGCACACTGGTGAGCGCCCACGCCGGCCCACCAAGCAATTGGTTGCCGGCACGAAAACGGCTGGCGACCAGCTTGATCAACCCGGCCAGCGCACCGAGCGCGAGCACACCTTCCGCGTATCCCGGTGCCGGCCACAACACGACGAACGCCAGCACCCATGCCGGCGCCCAGCGCCAGCCGGGCGCGGCTTGCGCTGCGTCGTTCATGCCTCCACCAGTGACTGGTACTGCGCCAAGGTCGCCTCCTGCATCGCTTGCAACGTGTACGGCATCGTAGCCGGTGGCCTTGGTGGCTGCGCCAGCAGGTCGCGCGCGGTGCGCAAAAGAGCATCCGCATCGAATGGCTTCACCGCGCCTGCCGGCTGCAGTTCGCGCAGCAACTCGCCGACGCCGCCGTGCGCCCAGCCCAGCACCGGCCGACCGACGGACAGTGCCTCGATGACGGTACGGCCGAACGCTTCCGGCTTGCGCGAGAGTTGCAGCACGAGATCGCATGCGGCGTAGGCGAGCGCCATGTCCGATGTCGGTTCGGTCATCGCCACGAAATCCACGACACCACCATCGGCCACCATGCGCCGGAGCTCGGCAAGGTAATCCTCGCGGCCGGCCTGCACCACGCCGGGCATCCACAGGCGCGCATCGAGTCCGCTCGAGCGCAGACCGGCCAGCAACGTGATCGCATCGGCATGCCCTTTCAGCCGCGTGCCGCGACCGGGCAGCAGCAGCAGCGGGCAATTTCCACCGAGCGCTGGATGCATGTCGGCGATGCGCGCACGCGCCTCGCGATCCGCATGCGGCACCTGCGGGAGCGCGTCAGGATCGATCCCGCGCGGGATCACCACCAGACGGTTTGGATCGGTGGCCGGATACTGCGCCAGCAAATATTCGCGGACCGTGCGCGACACGCAGATGACGCGCTCGCCACGGGCCATGATCGCGCTGTAGCGCGAGGGCGAATTCAATCCGTGCGCGGTGGTGACGAAGTGCAGGCGCTTCGCGCGCATGCCGCGCAACGCCCACCAGCCCAGCCACGCCGGCAGGCGCGAACGCGCATGCACGATGTCGGCATCGACCTCGCGGAACAGGGCGCGCAATGCACGCACATGGCGCAACGTCAGCGGCGACTTGCGGCCGATGTCGAGCGAAACGTGTTCGGCGCCGATCCCGAGCAATCGCGGCAGCAGGCGTCCGCCGGCGGAGACCACGATCGCGCGATGTCCCTCGCGCACCAGTACGTCGGCGATTTCCATGGTGGAGCGTTCGACGCCACCGGCGTCCAGCGCCGGCAGCAATTGCACCACGGTCAGGCGGCGCATCGTCGCTACGCGGTCAGTCCACCAGCACGTAGGTCGCGCCGCAGTACGGGCAGTGGCTCTGCCCACCCTCGTCCTCGATCGGGAGGTACACCCGCGGATGCGAATTCCACAGCGCCATCGGCGGTTGCGGGCAGCTCAGCGGCAGCTCGGCGCGCTGCACCTCGTAACGCTGCTGGGCATTGGCTGGCGACGAGGCGATAACAGTCATGAGGATGCTGCGCGGTTGCGGGAACCGCGCCAGTTTAGCGCGGCATCGCTCAGGCCGGCAGGTCGAACAACAACACGTCGCTGTCGGCGGCCAAGCCGCGCACCGCAAGCGCGCCAGCTTCCTGCACGAAACCGAGCGCATCGCCGGCCTTCAGCACGCGTTCGCCCACGGCCACTTCACCGGTGGCCACGTGCACCCAGTACAAGCGTTGCGGATCCAGCGTGGCAGCCACGTCATCGCCCGGTTGCAGACTGGCGGCACCCAATGTGGCCTGCTGGCGGATCGCGATGGAACCGTCCGCGCCATCCGGCGATACCAGCATCGCCCAACGCGCACGCCGGTCGGCCGGCTCGAAACGCTGCTGCGCGTACGCCGGTTGCGCGTTGAGCCGGTCCGGCTGGATCCAGAGTTGCAGGAAGTGCACCGGCGCGGCATCGGAACCGTTGTATTCGCTGTGCTCGATGCCGTGGCCGGCGCTCATCCATTGCACGTCGCCGGCTTCGATCACGCCGACCGTGCCGGTGCTGTCGCGGTGCGCCAGCGCGCCTTGCAGGACCACGCTGATGATTTCCATGTTGGCGTGCCGGTGCGGCGAGAAACCGCCGCCCGGGGCGACGGTGTCGTCGTTGATCACGCGCAACGGACCGAAGCCCATCCAGGCCGGGTCGTGGTAGTGGCCGAACGAGAACGTGTGCCGGCTCTGCAGCCAGCCCAGGCTCACGTCGCCACGGGCGTTGGAGGGGCGTTCGATGATCATCGCGGCATCACTTGGTGGCGGCGGCCTTCGGCGCGGTGGCTTCGGTGGTGATCCGCAGGGTCACGTCATCGCCCACGTTCGGCACATACGCGCCCACGCCGAAGTCGGTGCGCTTGATCGTGGTGCTGGCGTCGAAGCCGATCGCCGGAACCTTCTTCATCGGATGATCGGCGGCCTTGTTGAGGGTGGCGTCCAACACCACGACCTTGGTGATGCCCTTGATGGTCAGCTCCCCGGTGATCTTCAGCTTGCCGTTGCCGGCGGCCTCGACCCTGGTGCTCTTGAAGGTCGCGGTCGGGAACGTCCCGGCATCGAAGAAATCGGCACTGCGCAGGTGCGCGTCGAACTTGGCGCTGAACGCATTGAGGCCGGACAGCGGCAGGGTCACTTCCACGCTGGACTTGGTGACGTCGGCGGCGTCGTAGACCAGGGTGCCATCGACATCGCCGAAGTTGGCGAACGGGTTGGAATAGCCGAAGTGGTTCCAGCTGGCCAGGACGTTTGTATGGGTCGGGTCGAGCTTGTAGGTCACACCCTTGGAAGGCGGCCCGGCGGCGAAGGCATTGGCGCTGGCGGCGACGAGGGTGGCGGTGAGCAGCAGTTTCTTGAGCATGGGGATTCTCCGGAAAGAGTCGGTGCGGATCAGAGGATCTGGCAGGCTTCGTCGAAGCCCAGGCGCGGCGAACGCGGGAAGATGCTGGCGGGATCGCCATGGCCGAGGTTGACCAGGATGCTGGAACGGACCGGGGTGCCGGCGAAGAATGCCTCGTCGACCTTGGCATTGTCGAAGCCGGTCATCGGCCCGCAATCCAGGCCCAGCGCGCGCGCGGCGAGGATCAGGTAGGCAGTCTGCAGGCTGCTGTTGCGGTTTGCGACCCAGGCCAGGTTGGCCTCGTCGCGATGCTCGAACCACGGCTTGGCATCGGTGTGCGGGAACAGCACCGGCAGCTTGTCGAAGAAACGCATGTCGTAGCCGATGATCGCCACGCATGGCGCGGCCATCGTCTTCTTGTAGTTGCCTTCGCTCAGCGCCGGCCCAAGCTTGGCCTTGGCCTCGTCCGACTTCACGAACACGATCCGCGCCGGCGTGGTGTTGGCCTCGGTCGGGCCGAACTTGAGCAGGCCGTAAAGCTGCTGCAGGGTCTCGTCGGACACCTCGCCTGTGAATGCGTTGTAGGTGCGCGCGGTTCGGAACAGCTGGTCGAGCGCGGCATCGTTCAGGGCTTGGGTCATGCGATCCTCATGGCAGGGTGCGGAAGCGCACAGTGTAGAGTTCCACGGGTGAAGCGAATGCGCCGAGAAAGGAACGGATCGGTTCCATCCATGCAACAGCGCCCGCGCACGCGTCAATGACGCGCGTGCTGGCCCTGCACGATGGCCGCGCCGGCAATGCGCGCCAGGCGAATGCGCTGGCGCACGCGCTGGATGCCGACACGGGCGAATGCCTCCTGCTGCCGCAGGCCCCGTGGCGCTGGCTGGCACCACGCGCGTTGCCGGGTGCCGATGCCGCGTTTGGCGCGGCCTTCGCTGCACACATCGCACGACCGCCGACGATCGCGATCGGCTGCGGGCGGCTAGCGGCACTGGCGACGCGGCTGTTGCACGCGCGCGGCAGCAAGGCGGTGCAGATTCTCGATCCGCGCATCGACACCCGCCATTGGGATCTGGTGGTCGCGCCGGAACACGACGGGCTGCGCGGCGACAACGTCATCACCATGCGGGGCAGCCTGCATCCGGTCGACGATCTGTGGCTCGCGCAGGCGCGGCACGACGCCCCGCACATCGCGGCATTGCCCTCGCCGCATACCGTGTTGTTGATTGGCGGGCCGACCCGACACGCGGCGCTGGACGATGCCGGTTTCTTCGCATTGCTGCGCGACCTTCGCGCACACGCACGCAGCGAAGGCGGCAGCTTCAGCGCGGTGACGTCGCGTCGCACCCCGGCCCGCTGGCGCGATGCGTTGATCGATGGCGAAACCACCCTGCCCGGCCTGCGTTGGCGCGACGAGCGCGACGGGCCGAATCCCTATGCCGGCCTGCTGGCGCACGCTGGCCGCATCGTCTGCACGCCGGACTCGGTGAACATGCTCAGCGAAGCTGCGGCGACGCTGGCCCCGGTCTTCGTGTGGTCACCGCAGGTCGTGCAAGGCCGGCCACGGCATTTCATCGATGGCTTGTTGGCGAGTGGCCGCGTGCATGTGGTCGACGACACGCTGGCACCGTTTGCGGTGGAACCGCTGCGGGAAACCGCGCGCGTGGCTGATGAAGTGAAGCGGCGGCTTGGACTCGACGTCGGCTGACGCCGCTACTCGTCGAAGCGCAGCCGCTGCGCGCGCACCGCATCCCGGATCGCTTCGCGTGCAAGCTCGATGCGCTCGTCGCGCGCGAGGCGGCGCGGGCGCCGGTCCAGTGTGCAACGCATGCCGGCATCCAGCAGCGTGGCATGCGCGACCTGCAGACCGGCACGCGTGTTGGCGTCGAGCAGGCCCTCGGCATGCAACGCATCGAGGATCGCTGGTGACGCGCGGGGCGCGCGCAGGCCGGGATG
>Ga0209477_1002726_pt1 | contig 10078 bp, 4 predicted proteins | sample KloWWTupernatant_FD_187180 | JGI IMG/M metagenome (GOLD analysis project Ga0209477, IMG submission 187180) | Active sludge microbial communities from Klosterneuburg, Austria, studying microevolution and ecology of nitrifiers - Klosterneuburg... | ecosystem: Engineered > WWTP > Aerobic digester >...
ACGCGGGAGCGCGCGAAGACCTTGTCCATGTCGCTGTCGGTGAGCGCGACGCACCCGTCCGTCCAGTCGCGGCCCTGCCCGCCGTCGCCGTGGATCTCGATCAGGCTGCCGATGCCGGCGCGCAGCGGCACCGCACCGGACTTCTTGCCGAACGCATAGCGCGCACGGTCCTCGGCGTTCGGATAGTCGATGAGAAGCGCCTTGTAGAACTTGGTCCGTCCGGGACCGCGCGCCTCGGTCACCCGGTAGCGTCCTTCGGGCGTGGCCTGGTCACCCGAGTGCAGCTTCTGCTTCAGCCCCTTGGCGCCGAGTTCGGCGTCGAAGCTGGCGATCCGGTTGCCGGCGGCATAGACGTGGAGCTTTCTCTTGAGCTTGTCGATGATGATCGCCGTCGATCCTTCGGCCTTGGAGCGTGCGATCGTCTCGGCGACCAGCTGTTTCCAGCGGCTGAGATTCTTCGGCTCGGCGAAGCGCGAATGCAGGTGGTCGAAGCTGGTGCGCACGACGCGGTTGAACGAGGCGGCGAGCTCGGCCTCCTTGAGCGCGCGGTCGTAAGCGCCAGTCGAGGCGTAGTGCCGGGCGAGCTCCCACTTGAGGCTCGCCTGCTTGGCGGCGGAGATCTCACGCCTGCCGACGCCAGCTTCGTTCGACTCCTCCTGGGCGCGGCGGACATCGGCCTCGAGCGCGGGCGCAAGCTCTAGCCAGCGCTTCTTGCTGGCGTTCTCGCGCACCCGCAGGTCGGCGACGGCCGTGCGCGCCGTCGAGAGCGCCCGCAGCCAGGAGGTCTCCACCCGTCCGGGCGACTGTTCCCAGAGCGGGGCGGTCTGCTCGTCGGCGGTGACGACTTCGGCCTGGGCGATCAGGCGGTCGACCTGCCGCGCGGCAGCGGGCATATCGGCCCGGAGGACGCTCACGGCGCGGTAGACGGCGGCACGGGCAGCCGTCGTGTCGAAAGGCTTTGCGGCGGTCTGAGGGATGAACGAGGGAACAGCGAAGGCGACGGCCAGGACCGTCGCCCCGAAAAGAAACGACCGGCGACGGAAACCCGTCGCCGGTCGTTTGAAGCGGAGGCGAAAAGCGATCAGCACTTAATCTTGACTTTGGCGCCCTGGAGGTCGGTGACGAGCGTGTCCGCCGAGCTCTTGAGCGAGTCAGCCTGGGCCTTCGCGCCGAGGTAGTCCTCGGAAGCGATGGCGGCCTCGATACCACCAACCTGCGCGGCGAGACCGTCGTAGTTGCCCTTCATCAGCTCCATGTCCTTCTTGAAGTCCTTGGGCTGACGGCGGCACTTGCCGAGGTCGGCCATCGCGGTGTTGGCGGCGTCGAGCGCGGTCTTGGCGGCGGCGAGCGTCTCGTTGGCCGCGTTCTTGGCGGCTTCCTTGGCGGCGGCAGCGCCGTCCTTGGCCTCGGTGATCGCCTGGTTGGCGGCCGCGATCAGCTCCTTCGACTTGGTGTAGGAGCGGAACAGCGCGAACTTGTTCGCCTGCGCCTCGATTTCGGCGTTCACGGCGTTGACAGCCTGCTGGGCCTTGTTCCAGCCGTCAGCGGCGTACTTCGAAGCATCGCCTTCGATGGCGGAGAGCGAGGCCTTGACGGCGTCGATCTCGACCTGCGGCGGCTTCGCGCAGCCAGTGGCCAACGTCATGGCGAATACGGCAACTCCCAACAGAGCCAGTTTCGTGTTACGCATGATCTTGAATCCCTCCTGAGTCGGTTACTGAAGTTTTATGTTGCTGTGGGTTTCCGGCGGTTCGAACTTTGCGCTTCAAGCGGAATGGTCCCCGCAAAGAGACCTACCTGCTCGCCGCGGACGGGTGAAGGATAGCACAGAAGGGGTGATTTCGCTGTGATCAGGCCTGCTGGACCGGCGAGCGGGCCCAGATCTCGCGAGCCCGGGCGGCAACCCGCTCGGGCGTGAAACCGAAGTGGGTCGCCAGATCCTCCGCCGGGGCAGAAGCGCCGAAGCCGTCCATGGCGAGGATGCCGCCGTCGAGGCCGACGAAGCGCTCCCAGCCCAGCGGTGACGCCGCTTCGACCGCCAGGCGGGCGCGGATGCGGGCCGGCAGCACCGTGTCGCGATACTCGGCGTCTTGCTGCGCGAAGAGCTCCCACGACGGTACCGAAACGAGTCGCCCGCGCCGGCCGTCCTGCTCGAGGAGCCGCAGGCCCGCGAGCGCCAGCTCGACCTCCGAGCCGCTGGCGAGCAGCAGGATCTCGGGCTCTCCGCCCGGAGTCTCGTAAAGAACATAGGCGCCGCGTGCGACGCCCGCGGCAGCGCGCTCGGCGCTAGCGGCGAGGATGGTGAGCTTCTGCCGGCTGAGGGCGAGCGCCGTCGGCCCGGCGGTGCGCTCGATCGCCACCTTCCAGGCCGCCACGGTCTCGCAGGCGTCCGCCGGCCGCAGCGTCACCAGGCCGGGAATCGCGCGCAGGGAGGCCAGCTGGTCGATCGGCTGGTGGGTCGGGCCGTCCTCGCCGAGGAAGATCGAGTCGTGGGTGAAGACGTAGACGACCGGCTGCCGCATCAGCGCCGCCAGCCGGATCGCCGGCCGCATGTAGTCGGAGAAGATCAGGAAGGTGCCGCCGTAGGGCCGGAACAGGCCGGTGAGCGCGAGGCCCGAGAGGATCGCGCCCATGGCGTGCTCACGCACGCCGAAGCGCAGGTTGCGGCCCCCGGGATGCGTGGCGGAGAAGCTCTCCTCGCCGGCGAGGAGCGTGTTGTTCGATTCCGCGAGATCGGCTGAGCCGCCGAGGAGCTCGGGCAACTGCCGCGTGATCGCCTGCAGGACCTTGCCCGAGACCGCGCGGGTCGCAATCGGTTTGTCGGCGGCGGTGAACTGCGGCAGGGCCGCCTCCCAACCCGCGGGCAGCGCGCGCAAGCTGCGGCGCTCGAGCTCGCGCGCGAGCTCCGGCTCGCTTTCGGCAAAGCGGGCGAGACGGGCGTGCCAGGCGCGCGCCGCGGCCGCTCCGCGTTCGGCCGCGGTGGCGAACGGTTGGCGCGCCGCCGGCGGGACGAGAAAAGCCGGCTCCGCCGGCCAGCCGAGCGCCGCCTTGGTCAGCCGGGTCTCCTCGGCGCCGAGCGGCGCGCCATGGGACTCGGCGCTGTCCTGCTTGTGCGGGCTGCCGAAGCCGATGTGGGTGCGGACGACGATGAGTGTCGGCCGGGAGGTCTCCGCCTCCGCCATCGCCATCGCCGCGCCGAGCGCCGGAAGATCGTTGCCGTCGGCGACCTCGAGGACATTCCAGCCGTACGCGGCAAAGCGCCGGTCCACCTGCTCGGTGAAGGCGAGGTCGGTCGAGCCGTCGATCGAGATCTGGTTCGAGTCGTAGAGCACCTTGAGGCCGCCCAGGCGCAAATGGCCGGCGAGCGAGGCCGCTTCGCTCGCGACGCCCTCCATCAGGTCGCCGTCCGACGCGAGCACCCAGGTGCGGTAGTCGAAGAGCGGGACGCCGCCTTCGCTGAATCGGGCCGCGAGCTGCTCGCGCGCGATCGCCATGCCAACGGCGGTGGCGAGACCCTGGCCCAGCGGCCCGGTGGTCGTCTCGACGCCGACGGTGTGCCCGAACTCGGGATGGCCGGGAGTCTTCGAGTCGAGTTGGCGGAAGCGCTCGAGCTCGGCCAGGGACAGGTCGTAGCCGGCGAGATGCAGCAGGCCGTAGAGCAGCGCCGAGGCGTGGCCGCACGACAGGATGAAGCGGTCGCGGTTCGGCCAGAGCGGGTCGGCGGGATCGTGGCGGAGGAATCGGGTCCACAGCAGCCAGGCCATCGCCGCCTGGCCGAGTGGCGCGCCAGGGTGGCCGGACTTCGCTTTCTCGACCATGTCGACGGCGAGAAAGCGCAGCGTGTTGATCGAGAGCTGGGCGACGTCGCCGTCGCGCGGATCGGTGCTGGTCATGAGAAGCGAAGTCTATTGTAAGATCCGCGAGCCTAGTCTGGTGCGCGGAGAGGTGGCCGAGTGGCTTAAGGCAACGGTTTGCTAAACCGTCATACGGGGTAAACCCGTATCGGGGGTTCGAATCCCCCCCTCTCCGCCAATTCTCCGAGCTCCGCCCGCGCCGGTCCGAGCGACGTCGACGAGCGGGCTCCATGCACTGAAAAGAGCCCGGCCGTGACCCTCTCCGCTCCGCCTTCGGCAGCTCCCCGCGTCCGCTTCGCCCCTTCGCCCACCGGCTACCTGCACATCGGCGGGGTGCGTACGGCGCTCTTCAACTGGCTCTTCGCCCGCCGGAACAGCGGGCAGTTCATCCTGCGGGTCGACGACACCGACACCCAGCGCAACCTCGCCGACGCCCTGGCCCCGATCCTCGACGGCTTCCGCTGGCTGGGGATCGACTGGGACGAAGGGGCCGAAGTCGGCGGGCCGCACGCGCCGTACTACCAGTCGGAGCGCCTCGACATCTACAAGGCGGCGGTCGAGAAGCTCCTCGCGGCAGGCGTCGCTTACCGCGACTACGCGCGGCCCGAGGAGACGGCGGCCGAGCGCGCCGAGGCCGAGGCGGCGAAGCGCCCCTACGTCGCGAGCCGCCGTTGGGCGGCCGAGACCGCGGCCGACCGCGCCCGCTTCGAGGCCGAGGGCCGGTCCTCCGCCGTACGGCTCAAGATGCCGCGCGAGGGGATCTGCCGCATCGACGACCTGGTGCGCGGCACGGTCGAGAGCGAGTGGTCCGCCGAGGCCGACCATGTGATCCAGCGCGCCGACGGCACCTGTCTCTATCACCTGGCGAGCGTCGTCGACGACGTCGAGATGGGGATCACCCACGTCATTCGGGCCGAGGAGCACCTGCCCAACACGCCGCGGCAGATCTTCATCTTCGCAGGCCTCGGCGCGCCGCTGCCACAGTTTGCCCATCTGCCGGTCGTAGCCGAGCCCGGCAGCCGCGTCAAGCTGTCGAAGCGCAAGCTCGACAAGTACCTGAAGAACCCGGAGTTCGCCGAGCTCTACCAGCACGGCCGGCGAATCGCCGATCGCCTGAAGCTCGAAGTCTCGCCTGAGACCTTCAACCCGGTGATCACCGACTTCTACCGCATCGCCGGCTTCCTGCCCGAGGCGGTCCTCAACTACCTGCTGCTCCTCGGCTGGTCGCTCGACGACAAGACGGAGATGCTCGCGCTCCCCGAGCAGATAGCGAACTTCTCGCTCGAGCGCGTCGGCAAGTCGGCGGCGAGCTTCGATCCGAAGAAGCTGCTCTCGTTCCAGGAGCGCTACATGCAGGCGCTCTCGGTGGACGAGCGCCTGGCGCTGACCTTGCCCTACGTCGAACAGGCCGGGTGGATCGCGTCGCCGGCCTCCGATGCCGATCGCGAGCAGGTGCGCGGCATCGTCGCGGCGGCGGGGGATCGCATCAAGGTCTCGGGCGACATCCTCGACTACGACGAGTTCTTCGTCGACGACGAGGCGCTGGTGTACGACGCGAAGGCGTTCGACAAGCGGATCCGTTCGGTGGCCGGCGTGGGAGAGCTCCTTGCCGCTCTGCGCGAGGCGATCGCGGCCCTGCCGCCGGACGCCGCGTTCGACGCCGCCGCCGTCGAGCGACTCCTCACCGAATTCGTCTCCGCGCGCGGTCTCGGACTGGGCGCAATCGTCCATGCGGCCCGCCTCGCGGTCGCCGGCAAGCCGGTCGGTTTCGGCCTGTTCGATATCTTCGCCCTGCTCGGCCGTGATCGGGTGCTCGCGCGCTTGGCGCGGGTCCATCGTGAGCTCGCGGCGACCAGGGTTCTTCCGGAAGTGAGCTGATCCAAATGGGCAGACATTTCATCGCCGACATCGTCGAGGCCGATCTCGCCTCGGGCAAGCACACGAGCATTCACACCCGCTTCCCGCCCGAGCCCAACGGCTACCTGCATCTCGGCCACGCCAAGTCGATCTGCCTCAACTTCGGCCTGGCGGCCGAGCACGGCGGGCTCACCAACCTGCGCTTCGACGACACCAACCCGACGACCGAAGAGGACGAGTACGTCCGCGCGATCCGCGAGGACGTGAAGTGGCTGGGCTTCGACTGGGGCGAGCGCGAGTTCTACGCCTCGGACTACTTCGAGCAGCTCTACGAATGGGCGGAGAAGCTCGTCGTGGCGGGCAAGGCGTTCGTCGACGACTCCTCCGCGGAAGAAATCAGCGCCCATCGCGGCGTCTGGACCGCGCCTGGGCAGGAGAGCCCCTACAGGAATCGCAGTGTCGAGGAGAATCTGGACCTCTTCCGCCGCATGCGCGCCGGCGAGTTCGCCGACGGCGCGCGCGTCTTGCGCGCCAAGATCGACATGGCCTCGGGCAACATCAACCTGCGCGACCCCGTGATGTACCGCATCCTCCATGCGTCGCACCACCGCACGGGCGATACCTGGTGCATCTATCCGATGTACGACTGGGCGCACGGCCAGTCGGACTCGCTCGAGAAGATCACCCATTCGATCTGCACTCTCGAGTTCGAGGACCACCGCCCGCTCTACGACTGGTTCGTCGAGGCGTTGGGCATCTACGCCCCGCGGCAGATCGAGTTCGCCCGCCTCAATGTCACCCACACGGTGCTGTCGAAGCGCAAACTCCTGCGCCTGGTGCAGGAGAAGGTCGTTTCCGGCTGGGACGATCCGCGCATGCCCACCCTCGCCGGCATCCGCCGCCGCGGCATTCCGCCGGCGGCGCTGCGCGATTTCTGCGAGCGCATCGGCGTCACCAAGCAGGAGTCAGTGGTCGATTTTCAGCTGCTCGAGCACTGCGTGCGCGAGGAGCTCAACAAGAGCGCCGAGCGCCGCATGGCGGTGCTCGATCCGGTGAAGATCACCCTCATCGACTATCCGGAAGACAAGGTGGACGAGCTCGAAGCGGTCAACAACCCGGAAGATCCGGCGGCGGGCACGCGGTTGGTGCCGTTCTCGCGCGAGATCTGGATCGACCGCGACGACTTCCTCGAAGACCCGCCGAAGAAGTTCTTCCGCCTCGCGCCGGGCCGCGAGGTGCGACTGCGCTGGGCCTACATCATCCGCTGTGAAGCGGTGGTGAAGGACGCCAGCGGCCGCATCGTCGAGTTGAAGTGCACCCACGACGCGGCCTCCCGCGGCGGCACGGCGGCGGACGGCCGGAAGATCCAGGGCACGATTCACTGGGTCTCGGCGCGGCACTGCGTCGACGCCGAAGTGCGGATCTACGACCACCTCTTCGCCCAGGCCGACCCGGACGACGTGCCGGAAGGTACCGACTTCCTGCAGACGGTGAACCCGAAATCGCTCGAGATCGTCGAAGCGGTCAAGGTCGAGCCGTCGCTCGCCGCCCTCCCCCCCGGCACCCGCGTCCAGTTCGAGCGCACCGGCTACTTCGTGACCGACCAGAAAGACCACGCTCCGGCCAGCAATGGCGTCGGGCGTCCGGTCTTCAACCGCATCACCACCCTGCGCGACACGTGGGCCAAGGTGCAGAAGAACGAGCCGAAGGCGGGGTAGCCGGTAACGCCGGCGGGCGCATGCGACGGTTCCTCCCCGGCGAACGTACGATCTCTGGGGTGACCATGCGCGACGAATCGCAGGCTCTGACCCGAGGACGAAGGATTCTCACGGCTGTGCTCCTCCTGGCAGCCAGCTGCGGGTTGCCTTCGGCCCTCTCCGCCGGAGTCAATCACTGGACACCCCTCGGACCCGAGGGCGGGGGCTTCTGCGAGCTGGCGGTCGCTCCTTCGGACCCGGCGATCGTCTACGCCGTCTCCACGGGTCTCTATCGAAGCGATGACGGCGGTGCGACCTGGGAGCCGACTGCCGCGCGGGTGGAAAGCGTTTCCTGTCAACTTTCGGTGGACGTCGCTGACCCCCGCCGGCTCTACGTTCTGCAGCCCGACCGAGTCCTGCGCAGCCTCGACGGCGGCACCACCTGGGAGACAACCCATACCGACCTGCCGGAAGGCTCCGCGAGCTATCCGATGGCAGTCGGGGCGCAGGATCCGAGTTTCCTGCTCTTCGGGCACTCGGACAGGGTCTACCGGAGCCGTGATCGCGGCGATTCCTGGCAGGAGACCTGGAGGCTGCCGGGGAGTTGGATCGTATCGACGGCGATTCACCCGACCCTTCCCGGCCGAGCCTTTGCCGTCAGCCTCTACCAGGGGGTCTTTGTCTCCGACGACTACGGCGACAATTGGTCACCGTCGAACGCTGGAATTCCGGCGGGATTGACGTTCGAAACGCTGCACTTCGATCCGAACGATCCGTCGCTCATCTTCTTGATGACCAGGGAAGGGCTCTATCGCAGCCGCAATGGCGGGGAGTCTTGGACCCTGGTGCTGCCACCGACGAGCAATCTCGCCGCCGGCGCGCTTTCGATCCTCCCCGACTCGACGCTCTATTCGATGCAGATCGAGACCGGCCGGGAGTTCCTTCTCCGGTCGCGAGACAACGGCGACAGCTGGGTGGATCTCGGGACCCCCTTTCCCGGCCGGCCGGCGGACTACTTCCTGGACTTCGAAGCCACGCCCGAAGCGTTGCTCGTCGCGGGCAGCGGCATCGTGCGCAGCACCGACGGCGGCGTGAGTTGGCAGCCGAACTCCGGGATCCGGGCCTCGACCGTTCGCGCGCTCACGTTGGATCGCCAGAATCCGGAGCGCCTCTTCGCACTGAAGCCCTACACCGGCTCCTACCCGACCGTCATCCTCGGCTCTCAGAATCGCGGTGCGACCTGGAACACGCTCGTGCTTTCACCCGAGCTCGGCGACTCCGTGCTGGCGGATTTCACCGTCGATCCCAACGACCCGCATCACTACCTCGTCGCCACGGACAGTCGCTACGGGCGCGGCTTCCGGGGAGTCGTCTCGAGCCTCGACGCCGGCGCGACGTGGACCGCGCTTCCCCTTGGCGTCGACTGCTTCCGTCCCGTCGCGCTGGAAATCGATCCGCTGCGATCGAGCCGGCTCTTCTATCTCGGCGGCCCCGAGGACTTCTTCTGCCGGCCCGACTGCCATGAGCTCCTCTCGGAGGACTCCGGAGAGAGCTGGGAGTGCATCGGGATCGCGGAAAACGCCGACGTCTTCGTCCGCCTGGCGCCGAGTCCGTTCGAACCCGGAGTCGTTTTGGCCATAGGTGCCGCGGCGATCTACCGCAGCGAGAATTCCGGCCGGGACTGGACCGTGGTCGGGGCGCCGCCGGCCTTTCCCCCTGCCGACTTCTCGGACGTCGCCTGGGCGAGTGCCCAGGTTGCCTACGCCACCAGCGCAGGCTTCGGGCTCTTCTGGAGCGGCGACGGAGGCCGCACCTGGCAGCCACGGCTGCCCTTTCCGGATGGAGATCCAGAGGGACCCTGGCTCACCAGCCTCGTGGTCGATCCGTTCCGGCCGGAGACGATCTATGCACTTTCGAAGACGAGCGCCGAGAGCGACCCGCGCGAGGTCGTCCGTTCGACCGATGGGGGACTCAGCTGGTTCAACCTCTCGGAAGACCTCCTGGGCTGGTCGCTCAGCGACCTGACGATCGATCCGGTGACGCCCAACCGCCTCTACGTTTCGGCAGCAGGGGGCGGCATCCTCGCGTACGACGTCGAGGTTCCCGAACCGTGCGTGCCCTCCGCCACAGCGCTGTGCATCACCGACGGGCGTTTCAAAATCGAAAGCCTCTGGCGCGACTTCGCCGGGCGCTCGGGTGTCGGTCACGCGGTACAGCTGGCGAGCGACACGGGGAGTTTCTGGTTCTTCGACCCGGACAACCTGGAGCTGTTCGTCAAGGAGATCGACGGGGTCTCGTTCAACAACGCCTTCTGGACCTTCTACGGTGCACTATCGAACGTCGAATTCACGGTGCTCGCGACCGATACGGCGACCGGGGCGCAGCACGGGTACTTCAATCAGATTCGCCGGTTCGCGAGCCAGGGCGACATCGAATCGTTCCCGCAGGAGGAGGGCCTCGGGCTGCCGACGAGCGGGGCGGCGCAACCGTTGACTTCGCTGCGTTCGCGCGCGGCGCCGCAGCGCTCGGCCAACGCCTGCGTGCCGAATGCGACGACGCTCTGCCTCGCCGACGGGCGCTTCGCGGCCTCGGTCACCTGGCACGACTTCGCGGGGCGGAGCGGCGTCGGTACGCCGATCGTGCTGACTCCGGACACGGGGTCATTCTGGT
>Ga0209477_1002728_pt1 | contig 10076 bp, 9 predicted proteins | sample KloWWTupernatant_FD_187180 | JGI IMG/M metagenome (GOLD analysis project Ga0209477, IMG submission 187180) | Active sludge microbial communities from Klosterneuburg, Austria, studying microevolution and ecology of nitrifiers - Klosterneuburg... | ecosystem: Engineered > WWTP > Aerobic digester >...
GCTCTACGCCAGCCGCGCGGTGGACACCTCGCCCGCCGCCATCGAAGCCATCCTCACCCAGTCGCGCCAGCACAACCCGGGCTGCGGCATCACCGGCATTCTTTGCTACGGCGGGGGCATCTTTCTGCAGGCCATCGAGGGCGGGCGCTCGGCCGTCAACGAGCTCTACGGCCACATCCAGCGCGACCCGCGCCACCAGAATGTGGAGCTGCTGCATTACGAAGAGATCGCCGAGCGGCGCTTTGGCGGCTGGACCATGGGGCAGGTCAACCTGAGCAAGCTCAACCACTCGATCCTGCTCAAATACTCCGAAAAGCCCGAGCTCGACCCCTACGCCGTGTCGGGCAAGGTGTCGTTTGCGCTGCTCGAAGAGCTCATGGCCACCGCCTCCATCATCGGTCGGGCCTGATTTTTCGGCGCACCCCGTGAAGGCCGCAGCCCCGGATGGGCGCTGCGGCCCTTTGTTTTTGCATGTCCCTCACTGCCTTCGCCCTCATCATCCTGGCTGGTCTGATCCACGCCTGCTGGAACATTGCCGCCAAGAAGGCCGGGGGCGACGCGCGCTTTGCCTTCTTCACCTCGGTGCTGATGATGCTGTTCTGGGCGCCGCTGGGCTGGTGGCTGGGGCGCGATGCCGTGCCGCTGTGGGGCGCGGTGGAGTGGGGCTTCATCGTGGCCAGCGGCGTGCTGCATGTGGTGTATTACGTCACGCTGCTGCGCGGCTACCGCAAGGCCGACCTCACGGTGGTGTATCCGCTGGCGCGGGGCACGGGGCCGCTGCTGTCGTCGCTGGTGGCCATCACGCTGCTGGGGGAGCGCATCTCGGCGCTGGGCGCGCTGGGCATCATCGGCGTGGTCGGCGGCGTTTTCCTCATTGCGGGTGGCCCGGCGCTGCTGCGCGCGGCGCACGACCCGGCGGCGCGTGCGCGCGTGCACAAGGGGCTGGTCTATGGCGTGGTGACCGGCGCCTTCATCGCCAGCTACACCGTGGTGGACGGCTATGCCGTCAAGGTGCTGCTGATGTCGCCCATCCTCGTGGACTACATCAGCAACTTCGTGCGCGTGGCGCTGCTGGCGCCCGTGGTGCTGCGAGACCTGCCCACGGCGGCTGTGCTGTGGAGCGCGCAGTGGCGCTTTGCGCTGCTGGTGGCCGTGGTCAGCCCCATCGCCTACGTGCTGGTGCTGTATGCCATGCGTGAGGCGCCGCTGTCGCACGTGGCGCCTGCGCGCGAGGTGTCCATGCTGTTCGCCGCGCTCATCGGTGGCCACCTGCTGGGCGAGGGCGACCGGGTGGCGCGCCTGTGCGGCGCGGCGTGCATAGCGCTGGGCGTTACAGCCCTGGCGCTGGGGTAGCCGCATGACTGCATGCCCCTTGCTGCTGGGCGTCGATTTCTCCAGCAGCCCCAGCCACCGCAAACCCATCGTCATGGCGCTGGGCGAGCGCGTGGGCACGCGCGTGCGGCTGCAGTCCCTGCAAACCTTTGAGACGCTGGACGCCCTGGGCCGCTGGCTGGCTGCGCCCGGCGCTTGGGTGGGCGGCTTCGACCTGCCCTTTGGACTGCCGCGCGAACTGGTGCAGCAATTGGGCTGGCCACTGGCCTGGGTCAATTGCATGCAGCACTACCGCCAACTCTCGCGCGCGCAGATCCGCGATGCGTTCGCAGGCTTTTGCGCCGCGCGCCCGGCGGGCGGCAAGTTTGCGCACCGCGCCACCGACCTGCCCGCGGGCTCCAGCCCCAGCATGAAGTGGGTGAACCCGCCCGTGGCCTACATGCTGCACGCGGGCGTGCCGCTGTTGCTGGACGCCGGCGTGCACCTGCCGGGCCTGCACGTCGGCGACCCGGCCCGTGTGGCGCTGGAGGCCTACCCCGGCCTGCTGGCGCGTGAGGTGCTGGGGCGGCGCAGCTACAAAAGCGACGACCGCGCGCGCCAGACCCCGGAGCGCCTCATTGCGCGCAAAGACCTGCTTACCGCGCTGGAACTGGGCACCACGCGCCTGGGCCTGCAACTGCAACTGCGCGAATCCCAGCGCCAGACCCTGGTGCAGGACGCCCGGGGCGACCGGCTCGATGCCGTGCTGTGCCTGCTGCAGGCGGCCTGGGCGCAGGAGCGCCATGCCGAGGGGCATGTGCGTTATGGGCTGCCTGAAAATGCCGATCCGTTGGAAGGCTGGATCGTCACGGCGTGATGCGGTTTGTTCGTGCGTCGGGCGGTTCGCCAGGGGGCAGAGCACGTCCTGCGGCTCTGACTATGTGCCATCTGCCGCGAACAACATTGCGAGCCTTGGCTTGGGCTTGGTGCATGGGCGCGGCAGATACACGCTTAGTGACCTCGGCTTTTGCCTACATTTGCGCATTGACAGTGCGTACGAAATTACGTACCATTCGACTCAAATGCGAAAGGAAGCGAAATGCATGCACTTACCGCTAGCGAAGCTCGCGCGAATCTATACCGAATCATTGATGAGACTGCGCAGTCTCATGAACCCATCATCATTTCAGGAAAGCGAACAAGTGCTGTTTTGCTGTCGGCTGAAGACTGGAGCGCAATACAAGAAACCTTGTACCTGCTTGCGGTGCCTGGTATGCGCGAATCCATCAAAGCCGGTATGGCTGAACCGTTAGCAAAGAGTGCGAAGGCACTCAAGTGGTGAGTTGGGAAGTCGTTTTTGCAAAGCAGGCGCTCAATGATGCCAAGAAGCTCGCCGCCAGCGGGCTCAAGCCAAAAGCGCAAGAACTGCTTGCGATTCTCGCGACCAATCCACTACAAAATCCACCACCTTATGAGAAGTTGGTCGGAGACTTGGCTGGTGCTTACTCGCGCCGCATCAACATTCAGCACCGAATTGTGTACGAGGTATTTACCAAGGAAGGGGTCGTTCGTGTCTTGCGAATGTGGGCCCACTATGAGTGAGCGGGCTAACTGGTCGGCCCACACGGACACACAGCTGCAGGTTGCCGCTTTGCGGCGGTTGCTGCGTGCCGGTGGCCTCCAACGCTGGCCGCCAGGAGATACCAAATGAAACTGGACACAGAACGTATTGACCAAGCGGTTCTGGCGCTTCTGCGTCTGGGGCTTCACGACGGGACCCGGGCCTGGAAGTCGTTCGATTGGGATGCCATGGCGCGGTTGCATGAAAAGGGCTACATCTCCGATCCAGTGGGAAAGGCGAAGTCCATCGCGTTCACCGATGAGGGTCTTCGTCAGTCGGAGCAGTTGCTGAACACCCTGTTCGCAGAACCAGGCAAATGAACGCATGAACCCGTCGTGGCGCATGGCTGCGAAGCCATGTGTGGCTGGGCGGGGATGCACAATGGGCGCTTGCCCCATGCCTTTTGAAAGCGACTGCCATGCCCGCCATTGAAACCCTGGTCACCTTCTTCGGCGTTGCCGTCGTCCTGGCGCTGACGCCGGGGCCGGACAACCTCTTTGTGCTGGTTCAGTCGGCGCAGCGCGGCTGGCGTGCTGGGCTGGCGGTGGTGCTGGGGCTGTGCCTGGGCATTGTGGGGCACACGGCTGCCGTGGCGCTGGGGCTGGCGGCTGTGTTTGCGGCGTCGGCCGTGGCCTTCACGGTGCTCAAGTTCTGCGGTGCGGCATACCTCGCGTGGCTGGCCTGGCAGGCGCTGCGCGCTCCGGCGGCCACAGCCGCCGCGTCTGATGACAGCGCCTGCGCGCAGCCTGCGTCGGGCTGGTGGAAGATGGTGGGCCGTGGTGTGGTGATGAACCTCACCAACCCCAAGGTGCTGATTTTCTTCCTGGCCTTTTTGCCCCAGTTTGCCGACCCCGCGCGTGGCAGCGTTGCGCAGCAACTGATGGTGCTGGGCCTGGTGTTCATGCTGGCCACCATGCTGGTGTTTGGCGCCATTGCCTGCTTCTCGGGCGTGTTTGGCACGCTGCTGATGCGCTCGGCGCGGGCGCAAACGGTGCTCAACCGGGTGGCTGGCGTGGTGTTTTTGGGACTGGCCGTCCGCCTGGCCACGGCCGACCGTTGAGTGCTATAAAAATGAAAGTTCAATAGCTTATGGATGCTGTCGCAGAGGCGGTTTTCACCTGAATTTTTCGGCCCATGGGAGCACTTCAGTGCCGAACAATTGCTTGCAATTGACCGGCATGTCCCCGCACGAAGCTGCAGCGCCCGCTGGTATTCTCCCCCGCTCCCAGGAGCCAAGGTGGATTCCGGGATGACCGGAATATATGCACATGAACAAGAAAGCAGCCTGGGGCACGGCAGTGGTGGTGTTGGGCGCCGTCTACGGAGGAGCCACCTGGTACCTGGGTGAACGCGCGCAGAGCCGCTACCAGCAGGCGCTGGAGGAGGTACGCGCACTGTTGGGGGACGACGCCCTGGTGTCGCACAGTTACGAGCGCGGTTTCTGGACATCGAACGCGCAGGCCGTACTCCAATGGACCTTGCCAGCGGCCGATGATGCAGACGCTGCCGCCGCAACGCCTGCGCAAACCCTGCGATTGACGCTGGGCAGCACGGTGCGCCATGGCCCGCTGGTGGGCGCACGCATGGCGGCCGCCGTGGTGGACACCCGCATGGTGCTCGATGGCATCGACGACAGCGTTCGCCAGCTTTTTACCAAAGCCAGCGCCCCCACGCTGACCACGGTGCACCACTTCTCTGGCAGTAACGACCTCACGCTGGAGCTACCCGCAGGTGAGTTGGGCGAGGGGGATAACCTGCTGCGCTGGCAGGCCTTGCGTTACCAGATGGCACTGAGCGCCGACCGCTCGGTGGTGCGTGGCGACATGGTCTGGCCCGAGGTCACGCTGCGGATCCATGACGATGGGCTGGATGGCGCAGACGATACCGACGACGCCGATAGCACTGCCGCACGCGAACCGTCGAACATCACAGTGGCGCTCCAGGGTACCCGTGGCCAGTTCGATGTTCGTCTGGAGGATGGCCTGTGGCTGCTGACCCCGGGGTGGTCCAAAGGCCGCATGGACAAGGTGAGCGTGCTCCAGGAGCCCATGGGCGGCGCGCAGAAAACCCTGGCGACCCTGCAAGACGTCGTGTTTGACGCAGCGATCGAGCGCACCGGCGACTTGCTGGGCTGGTCCGCGTCGATGCAGACCAAGGGCCGCATTGGCCCCATCGATTTTGATGCACTCGGTCTGACCGAAAAGGTCAGCCGGATCGATGTAGAGGCTGTGCGCATGTTCCAGAAGGCATTGATCATGGCCTACCGCAGCGAGGCTTCGTCTTCCGCCGCCGGGCTGGTGCAGGAAGACGTCTGGAGCCAGTTGCTGGTGCAGGCGGCGCCGCGTCTGCTGGCGGGTCTTCCGTCCTATGCTGTGGAGCTGAAGGCCACGCTTGAAGGCAAGGAGGGGAACCTGCAATACGGCGCGCAGATCAAGAGCGTTCCGGAGCAGGCGCTGGTGGATGCGCAAGGCTGGGGCGCTGCGCTGCTCAAGAGCAGTGTGCTGAATGCCAACCTGCGCTTGCCCAAAACCTGGATTCCGCTGATCGCCAAGTCCATGGGCGAGGATGCACCCAAGGACGACGAGATCAACGCCATGCTGGGTATGGCACAGGCGCAGGGCTACCTGACGCAGGAGTCGGACAGCATTGTCAGCGCCGTGCAGCTGGATGCCGGCAAGTTCCTGCTCAACGGCAAGACCGTGGAGCTTCCATCGCTGGGCAGCCGCGATTGATACGGCTTCGCATCTTTTTACGTATCACGTCGTTGGGGCGCCTGGCCGTGCTTAAGCACTGTCTGCGACTCTCCGCCTGGTCAGCCTATTGGATGCACAACCGTATGATTCGACCGTAGGCGCGGCGGTGCGCCGCCCTGAGGCTGAGAGCAAGCCTCTCAGCCCGGTGGTTGCGGCCAGGGGTGCTGCGGGCCTCGCAGGTGCTCGAAGGCGCGGGCCACACGCAGCACGCCCAGGTCGTCAAAGCGCGGTCCGGCGATCTGCAGGCCAATGGGCAGGCCGCCCGTGGTGTAGCCGCAGTTCACCGAGGCAGCGGGCTGCTCGGACATGTTGAACGGTACCGTGAAGGCAATGTGCTCCAGCGGGCGCAACGGGTCGTTGGTGGGTGCGGGCAGCTCGGCCGCAAACGCGGGGACGGGCGCTACGGGGGATATCACATAGTCATAGGCGGCGCAGGCACGCACCGTGGCAACGCGCGTGGCATGGAACTGCTGGCCGGCGTGAAACAGCTCTGCGCCGCCCATTCCTGCCACGCTGTCGGCCCAGGCGCGGATGAAGGGCAGCACACGGATCTTGCGTTCAGGCGGTAGCGCGGCAAGGTCAAGGTGTGAGCGCATGCGCCAGAAGTGGTCCATGCCGTCGAGCATCTCCCGCGTCAGGAAGGGGCGCAGGAGCTCGATGTGGGCGCCTGCGCTTTGAAACAGGGTGCCAGCGTGCTCTATGGCGGCACGCACCTCCCGGTCCACCGGCAGGCCGCAACCGGCGTCCAGCAGCAGGCCGATGCGCAAGCCGTGCACATGCTCCGGTCCGCGCTCGAAGTCCTGCCAGTCGATGGCCTGGGGCGGCAGCGCCATGCTGTCGCGGGCGTCGGGCTGGCTCAGCACTTGCATCATCAGTGCAGCGTCGTGCACCGTGCGCGTCATGGGGCCGGCGGCGCGGCCGGTGTAAGGCGGATCGATCGGAATGCGGCCCAGGCTGGGCTTGAGCGTGAAGAAGCCGCACCAGCTCGCTGGCAGGCGCAGCAAACCACCAATGTCGGTGCCCACATGCAGCGGGCCATAGCCAGCCGCAGCCGCCGCTCCAGCCCCAGCGCTGGAGCCGCCCGGGCCCTTGCTCAGGTCCCAGGGGTTGCGTGCCAGCGCGTGGAAGCTCGACAGGCCTGACGACAGCATGCCGTAATCCGGCATGGTGGTTTTGGCCACCAGCACGGCGCCGGCCTCGCGCAGTCGCGCCGCCGGGGGCGCGTCGTCGGGTGCAGGGAACAGCTCCACGGCGGCGGTGCCCAGCGGAGTTGGGTCGCCGCACGTGGCGATGTTGTCCTTGAGTGTGCAGGGCACGCCGTCGAGCAGGCCCTGCGGCGCACCGCGCAGCCAGCGCGCCTCGCAGGCGCGTGCCTGCGCAAGGGCCGCCTCGGGGCGCAGCAGCCAGGTTGCGTGCAGGTGCGGCTCCCAGCGGTCGATGTGCTCCAGAACGGCCTGTGTTACCTCCACAGGCGAGAGTGTGCGCTGGCGGTACGCCGCTACCAGGGCGTGGGCGGGCAGGTCGTGCAGGGCAGTGGAGTCTGGCATGGAAGCAGGCGGTGGGGGCAGAACGTGCCACCGCAGCATAGCGGCAAAACCACCCTACTGGTCGAGGTGGGTTGGGCGGGCGCGGGATAATCGCACCTTTGGGGCCGACCAGAATGTGGCCCCCGACCCTGCGGAGCTTGCAATGGCATTGATGATCACCGACGAATGCATCAACTGTGATGTCTGCGAACCTGAATGCCCGAACCAGGCCATCTATCTGGGCGAGAAGATCTACGAAATCGACCCCACCAAATGCACCGAGTGTGTGGGTCATTTCGACGAGCCCCAGTGCATGCAGGTGTGCCCCGTGTCGTGCATTCCGGTGAACCCCAACCATGTGGAAAGCCGCGAGACCTTGTGGCAGAAGTTCGAGCGCCTGCAGGCAGCCGTGCGGATCTGATTTTGCGATGAAAATGCCTGATTAGGCACCTATCTCAGATTGCCTTCACTCCCTCTCCCCTTACGGGAGAGGGTTGGGTAGAGGGGGCAAGTACGCCGCGCCCAAACACCCCTCTCCCCCGCCCTCTCCCGCAAGGGGAGAGGGGGCTAACCCCGAGCGCCGCTACTGGCTCTGAGGCTGATGTCCATATCTGAGGCATGTTCCTAATCAGGTGAAAATGGCAACCACCGCTTTATCAGTATGGTTTTATTGCTATATAAATAATAGCATCTAACCTGGGAGCTCAGGGGCTTGGTTCGGGCCGAGGTGGCTTGGGCCTGGGTGGCTTGGTGGTGTGCACCAGCAGGGTGGCCTTGTCCATGTCCCCCGCCAGCAAGGCGGGCCACGCTTTGAGGCTGTGCGCTATGCTGTCTTCGATCAGCACGCGCTGGTCGGGCGCGGGTTTTTTCAGCACCCAGTGCACCACTTCGGACTTCACGCCCGGGTGGCCAATGCCGATGCGCAGGCGCCAGTAGTCGGACGATCCCAATTGCGCATGGATGTCGCGCAGGCCGTTGTGCCCGGCGTGGCTGCCACCGCGCTTGAGCTTGGCTTGGCCTGGGGCGATGTCGAGTTCGTCGTGCGCCACCAGGATTTCTTCGGGCGCAATCTTGAAGAAGCGCGCCAATGCAGCCACGGACTTGCCCGAGAGGTTCATGAAGGTCTGCGGCTGCAGCAGCCAGACCGTCTGCCCGTGCACCGTGGCGCGCGCGGCCAGACCCCAGTAGCTGCGTTCGGGCTGTAGCTGCACCTTGAGTTCACGCGCCAGCGCGTCGATCCACCAGAAACCGGCGTTGTGGCGGGTAGCTTCGTATTCGGGCCCTGGGTTGCCCAGTCCCACAAAGAGCTTGATCATGGCGGCGATTATCGGATGGCACAGAAGCCAACGGCCCACGCGAAGGTGGGCCGTTGTGCACAAGGCAGCCACGGCAGCGGCTGCCGGGCTGCGCGCAAGAATTACTTCTTGCCCTTGCCCTTGCCCTTGGCGGGGGCTGCGTCGGCGGCAGGCGCCTCAACTTCCACCACGGGGGCCACAACGGACACCAGTGCCGGGTTGTTCTGCGAGCCGCGCGTCACGGCGGTCACGCCCTTGGGCAGCTTGACATCACGCAGGTGCAGCGAGAAACCCTTCTTCAGGCCGCTCAGGTCCACGGCAATGAACTCGGGCAGGTCGGAGGGCATGCACGTCACGTCCAGTTCGGTCACGATGGGGGTGACCATGCACTTGTCGATCTTGACGGCAGTGGATTCTTCCGCGCCGCTGTAGTGCACTGGCACCTTCATGTGCAGCTTGGTCTTGTCGTCCACGCGTTGGAAGTCAATGTGCTGCACCATCTGCTTGTAGGGGTGGTATTGCACGTCGCGCAGCAGAACCTTGCTGGTCTGGCCGTTCACTTCCATGTCCAACACGCTGGAATGGAAGGCTTCCTTCTTCAGGGCGTGCCACAGGGCGTTGTGGTCCAGTTCGATGGTCTGGGGGGCGTCAGCACCACCGTAGACGATGCCGGGCGTGCGGCCCGAATTGCGCAGACGGCGGCTCGCACCCGTACCTTGCTTTGCGCGCTCAAAAGCGACGAAGTTCATAACATTCTCCGAGAGAGGTGCACCGCGACCAGTGTCACCTTCGTTTAAGTAAAAGGGCGCCCGTCAAGAGCGCCCGGCTTGCCGCTTGCGAGACCTAGAACAGGTTGTCCTGGTCCGCAAACAAACTCATTACCGAGTCGCCGCGGGCAATGCGCTGGATCGTTTCGGCGATCAGCGGTGCCACGGAGAGCTGGCGGATCTTGGCGCAGCCGCGTGCGGCGTCGCTCAAGGGAATGGTGTTGGTGACGACGACCTCGTCGAGTGCGGCCCCCTGGGCAATGCGCTCGATGGCCGGGCCGGAGAAGATCGGGTGCGTGCAATACGCGTAAACCTTCTTGGCACCGCGCTCCTTGAGCACTTCGGCCGCTTTGACCAGCGTACCGGCGGTGTCGATCATGTCGTCCATGATGACGCAGTTGCGGCCGTCAATCTCGCCGATCACGTGCATGACTTCGGACACGTTTGCTTTGGGGCGGCGCTTGTCGATGATGGCGAGGTCGCAGCCCAGCTGTTTGGCCAGCGCACGTGCGCGGACCACTCCACCCACGTCGGGCGAGACCACGATCAGGTCGTCGTAGTTCTTTTGCCGCAGGTCGCCCAGCAGCACGGGCGAGGCGTAGATGTTGTCGACCGGGATGTCGAAGAAGCCCTGGATCTGGTCGGCGTGCAGGTCCATGGTCAGCACGCGCGCCACGCCCACGGCCTGCAGCATGTTGGCGACCACCTTGGCGCTGATCGGCACGCGCGTGGAACGCGGGCGGCGGTCCTGGCGGGCGTAGCCGAAATAAGGAATGACGGCGCTGATGCGCTCGGCCGACGCG
>Ga0209477_1002731_pt1 | contig 10072 bp, 10 predicted proteins | sample KloWWTupernatant_FD_187180 | JGI IMG/M metagenome (GOLD analysis project Ga0209477, IMG submission 187180) | Active sludge microbial communities from Klosterneuburg, Austria, studying microevolution and ecology of nitrifiers - Klosterneuburg... | ecosystem: Engineered > WWTP > Aerobic digester >...
CGATCGCGCCGAGGCCGAGCTCGCGCGGAGCACGGCGGAGCACCAGGCCCTCGAGCAGCGCGTCGCCGGGGCGCGCGCGGGTGCCAGGCCACAGGAGCTCGCGCGCGCCGCCGAACGGGTCGCGGCGCTCGAGGCGACGCTGGCCCTCGAGGACGCGCGCCTCGCTCGCTACTCCGTGCGGTCAGGGAGCGCGGGCGGGAGCGCGGGCGGTGGCGGGATCTGGATGTGCCGCGGCCGGCGACGGTGCATCGCGGCGGGCGCTGACCGGCCGATCCCGGTTGGCTTCGGCAACCGGTCTGGCAATTTTCTTCGCCACGACGATGTGCGGGCTTGCCGGGATCGGAGGCGCATCGGCTGCCGCCAGCAGTGGCGCCGGTAAGGCATGTCCTGTGCCGGGGCCGGGCAGCCAGCCGGCCAGCACGCCGACGCCGGCCAGGCTCAGCGCGGTGACCGATGCCGCGGCAAGCAGCAGCAGCGGATGGGTTTGCGGGGGAACGGCGGATACCGCGCCGGCATGCGTTGCTTCCATGATGTGCTCCTTGTGTGGGTTGCGCATGAGCACATTAACGATCACACAGGCGTGATGACGACGCCCGCAATCAGTTCTTACACTTGTTACATGTCGGACCGGTCGCGGCGCCGCACGTTTCTTTGCCTGAAGCGTGCCGGAGCGATCGCCTGCACCAGATCGCCTTCGAGCGGCAGCGGTGCGCCGTCGACCTGGCCGGCGAGCAGTTCGGCGCAGATTGCGGCGAAGACCAGGCCGCGCGCGCCGAAGCCGTCGCAGATCCACAGGCCGTCGCCGCCGGCGAGCGGCCCGACGATCGGCAGGCGGTCGGGCGACATCGGCCGGAACGACACCCGGCCATCCATCCTGGCGGCATCGAGCGCATTGCCGAAGCCCGGCAGCATCATGTCGAGGCGGTGGAGATTCTCGGCATGTTCCGCCGCCAGCGGGGTCGTGGCGCCGGTGGCGGTGGGATCGACGATCGTGGTCGTGGCGCCGACGCAGCGCAGGCCATCGACCGGCGGCGTGACATAGCCTAGGCGTGTGACGACGATGTCCAGCGGCGGTGTCGCCGTTGCCGCAAGATGGCTGACCAGGCCGCGGCCGGCGCGGATCGGCAGCGCCAGGTCGGGCACCAGTGCCATTGCGCCAATGCCGTTGGCGAGCACCACGGCATCGGCATCGACCGCTGCGCCGTTGCCGACGACAAGCCAGCCCCGGTCGCTACGCTCCAGCCGGGTCACGGTGAAACCGAAGCGGCAGTCGATGCCCTCGAGCAAGGCATGGCAGAGGCTGGGCGGGTTGATCCAGCCGGCCCCGGCGAACCACCAGCCGCCCATCGCGACCGGCCAGCCGGCCAGGGCGGAGGCCTCGTCGCGCTCGACGAAGCGGCAGAAATCGGCCGGCAGCGCTTGCGTTTCGACGATGCGGCGCTGGGTATCCTCGTGCCGCGCATCGCGCGCCACGTGCAGCACGCCGGTCCAGCCGGCGTGCAGGCCGGGGAGGCCGGCGTAGCGGCGGCGGCCGAGGAGGAATCCGGCGCGCAGCAGGCGGGCGAGGGCGCCGTCGTTCAGCGCCGGCAGCGGACGGAAGACGCCGGCCAGGTTGCCCGAGGCCCCCGTCGCCGGCCCCGCCGCCGCCTCGATCACGGTCACCGCATGGCCGTGGCGCGCCAGCGCCTGCGCCACCGAGGCACCGGCAATGCCGGCGCCGATCACGGCGACGTGCTTTGCCGGGCCGGTGCTCGCCGCCTTGCCGCCCGGCAGGCGGCCGCTCAGCATTTCGCGCTTGCCGCCGAAGCCCGGCCTGCGTTCGATGGAAAAGTCGGCGCCGGCGAGACGGCGGCGCACCTCGCCGGCCGTGGTCCAGGTGGCGAATGTGGCGCCCGGCGCGGCCAGGCGGCGGACCTGGGCGATGACCGGGTCCGACCAGAGCTCCGGATTGCGGTCGGGCGCGAAGCCGTCGAGGTAGATCGCATCGGCGGCAAGCGTCAATTGCGGCAGCAGCTCGGCCGCGGCGCCAAAGCCCAGGGTCAGCACGACGTTGCCCAGGTCGAGCCGGTGCAGGCCGGGCAGCGGCAGCGGCCACTGCGCGTCGAGTTCCGCCGCCAGCGCGGCGAGTTCGGGCCAGCGGCGATGCAGTTGTTCCAGGTCGGCCCGGGCGAAGGGGTGCTGTTCCACGGCAACGTAATGCAGGCGCCCGCCGGCGGCGGCCGGCGAAGCGCGCCATGCCTGCCAGGTGGCGAGGAAGTTCACGCCGAGGCCGAAGCCGGTTTCGAGGATGACGAAGCGCCGCGCATCCTTCCAGCGCGCCGGCAGCTCGTTGCCGGCGAGGAAGACATGGCGCGCCTGCTCGAGGCCGCCCTGGCTGGAATGGTAGATGTCGTCGTAGCGCGGCGAGAACGGGGTGCCGTCCCCGGCGAACGCAAGTTCGGCGGGGACGATCGCGGCCATTACTCGCGGCGCATCTGCGGGAACAGGATCACGTCGCGGATCGAGGCCGAGTTGGTCAGCAGCATCACCAGCCGGTCGATGCCGATGCCGCAGCCGCCGGTCGGCGGCAGGCCGTATTCCAGCGCGCGGATGTAGTCGGCGTCGTAGTACATCGCCTCCTCGTCGCCGGCTTCCTTGGCCTTCGCCTGCTGCATGAAGCGCGCCGCCTGGTCCTCGGGATCGTTCAGCTCGGAAAAACCGTTGGCGATCTCGCGGCCGACGATGAACAGTTCGAAGCGCTCGGTGATCGCCGGGTTGCCGTCGCTGGCGCGCGCCAGCGGCGAGACTTCCGCCGGGTAGTCGATGATGTAGGTCGGCTCCCACAACTCGGCTTCGGTGGTTTCCTCGAACAGCACCAGCTGCAGCGTGCCCAGCCCGGCGTTGGCCAGGTGCGGCGCCTTGAGGTCGACGCGCAGGTCCTTGAGCTTCTGCCGGATCCAGTCCGCATCGTTCAACTGCTCGAAGCTGTAACCGGGGTGGTAGTGATGGATGGCGCCGACGATGGTGAGCCGGGCGAAGGGCTTGGACAAGTCCAGTTCGCGGCCCTGGTAGTCGAACACCTCGGTGCCCAGCGCCTCGCGCGCCGAGTGGCGCAGCAGGCCCTCGGTGAAGTCCATCAGGCGGCGGTAATCGGTGTAGGCCTCGTAGAACTCCATCATGGTGAACTCGGGATTGTGGCGCGGGCTGAGTCCCTCGTTGCGGAAGTTGCGGTTGACCTCGAACACCTTCTCGAAGCCGCCGACCACCAGGCGCTTCAGGTACAGCTCGGGCGCGATGCGCAGGAACAGTTCCATGTCCAGCGCGTTGTGGTGGGTGGTGAAGGGCTTGGCCGCGGCGCCGCCGGGGATGGGGTGCATCATCGGCGTTTCGACCTCGAGGAAGCCGTGGTGCATCATGAAATTGCGGATCGACTGGATCATCCGGCTGCGGGCGACGAAGGTGAAGCGCGTCTGCTCGTTGGTGATCAGGTCGAGCTCGCGCGCGCGGTACTTCTGCTCGACGTCGGTCAGGCCGTGGAATTTCTCCGGCAGCGGGCGCAGCGACTTGGTCAGCAGGCGGATGGCGCTGCATTGCACGGTCAGCTCGCCGGTCCTGGTCTTGAACAATGTGCCTTCGCAGCCGACGATGTCGCCCAGGTCCCAGCCCTTGAACTGCTTGTGCGCATCCTCGCCGCTGATGTCGTTGCTGACGAAGATCTGGATGCGCCCCGACACATCCTGGATGCTGGCGAAGCTGGCCTTGCCCATCACGCGCTTGAGCATGATGCGGCCGGCGACCTTGACGTCGATCGGCGTGGCTTCGAGCTCCTCGCGCGTCTTCGCGCTGTAGAGCTCATCGAGCTTGCCGGCGAGGTTCTCGCGCGAAAAATCGTTGGGGAAGGCCTGGCCCGTGGCGCGCCAGGCGGCGAGTTTCTCGCGGCGTTCGGCGATCAGGCGGTTTTCATCTACGGGTGGGGTTTGCGTGCTGTCGGTCATGGTGATGGACTCAATAGAAACGGTGAACGGTGAAGCCGAGCGCCGCGGCGGCCTCGGCCTGGGTCTTGTCGGCGGTGGCGAAGGCGGTAACGGCCAGTTGCTCGGCGGCGGCCAGGTGCAGGGCATCCAGGGTGCGCAAGGGCAGTTCCGCGAGCCGGCCGATCAGATGGTAAGCCGTGGTGAAGTTCTCGTCATCGATGCTGCCGACGCGCAGCGTGCCATCCTGGATATCGGCGGCGAGTTCCGCGTTGATGCGGCTTTCGCGCAAGGGGTCGATCTCCCGGTTGCGACGGCGGCGCGCCAGCGCGCAGCGCAACTCGACGACGGACAGGCGGCTGATCGCCATCGCGTTCTGCTGCAGCAGCGCGTCGAATTCCGCACTGAATGGCTCGTCCAGATAGCGCTTGACCAGCGCGCTGGTGTCGGCGTAGATCATCAGCACCGCTCTTCGCGGTCTTCCGCGATGGTCTGCGACAGCGGCGGGTCAAGCCGCGGCTGGCTGGCACGGAATGCCGCCAGCGAGCGGAACTTCGGCTTTGCCGGCTTGATCGGCAGGATGCGCGCCACCGGCTCGCCACGCCGGGTGACGATGACCTCGTCGTCGGTGGCGAAGAGCTGCTCCGGGTGGGAAAGCCCCTCGCGCGCTTCGCGGATGGTGATGGTTTTCACGGGAAATCCTTGTTGTGTCACAACGGGCAATATTGTGACACATTTCCGGCGGGGCAGGCCTTCGGCTGTGGCAGCAGATAGTCGGCGCTGGCGGTACGGCGGTTGGTTGGCCTGAGCGGTCACTGGCGATAGCTGGACGCATGTCTCAATTTGGCCACCCGCTTTTCGGTTCGGTCGAGATCGGCGTCGCCGTTGTCTGCTTTTCCTATATTAGTGCTATAGTGCCGTCGTGCAGTGGGTAAAGGAGGTTCAATCATGACGGCGACACCTGTTCAATCCAGCGTAAAGATCATCGGCGCCAACGGGCAGATTTCGCTCGGCAAGCAGTTCGCCGGGCGGCAGGTGCTCGTCGAGGAACGGGAACCGGGCGTCTGGCTGGTGCGGACTGCCACGGTGATTCCCGACAACGAACGCTGGCTGCACCAGCCGCAGGCCGCGACCGAACTCCAGGAAGCCATGACCTGGGCGCAGAACAATCCGCCGACCGACCGCAAGTCCGGTGCCGTGCTGGAGAAACTTCGTGGCAAAGGCTGAGACCGAGACGACGGTCAGGCTTGATTTGAACAACCCGGTGTTTCAGGAAAACCTGCTCACACTGCAAAAGCCGGAACGGCTCGCCGCGCTCGATACCCTTGGCCGCCTGCGGCAAATGACCTGGAACCAGGTATATCGAGACAAGGGGCTGCACTGGGAAAAGATACTCAGCGTCAAGCCTCCCGCCGGCATCGACGCCATCTATTCGCTCCGCATCACACAATCGCGCCGCGCCACCGCCTACCGCGATGGCGACTTCATCCGCCTGCTGACCGTCGCACCGGACCACGACAGCACTTACGGCAGGCAGTAAGCTTTCCTGGCGGTAACAGGTGAAAGACTGCGGTCCGCCGTACCGCCAGCGCCGACTTTTACACCCCTTGCTTCAGGCTGGCTTCGATGAAGACATCGAGGTCGCCGTCGAGCACTTTCTGCGTGGCGGAGATTTCGACGTTGGTGCGCAGGTCCTTGATGCGGGAGTTGTCGAGCACGTAGCTGCGGATCTGGTGGCCCCAGCCGACGTCGGTCTTGCCGGCTTCCAGCTTGTCGGCCTCGGCCTGGCGCTTGCGCAGTTCGAGCTCGTAGAGGCGCGATTTCAGCATCGCCATCGCCTCGGCGCGGTTGCGGTGCTGCGAGCGGTCGTTCTGGCACTGGACGACGATGCCGGTCGGAACGTGGGTGATGCGGATCGCCGAGTCGGTCTTGTTGATGTGCTGGCCGCCGGCGCCGGAGGCACGGAAGGTATCGGTGCGCAGGTCGGCGGGGTTGATTTCCACCTCGATGCTGTCGTCGATCTCGGGATACACGTAAAGGCTGGCGAAGCTGGTGTGGCGGCCGCCCGAGGAATCGAAAGGCGACTTGCGTACCAGGCGATGCACGCCGGTCTCGGTGCGCAGGAAGCCGTAGGCATAATCGCCCTCGACCTTGAGCGAGGCGCTGCGGATGCCGGCGACGTCGCCGTCGGTCTGCTCCAGCAGTTCGGTTTTCCAGCCCTTGCGCTCGCAGTATTTCAGGTACTGGCGCAGCAGCATGCTGGCCCAGTCGCAGGCTTCGGTGCCGCCGGCGCCGGCCTGGATGTCGATGAAGCAGTTGTTGGGGTCGGCCGGGTTGTTGAACATGCGGCGGAATTCGAGGTCGGCCACCAGTTTTTCGGCCCGGTCGAGATCGGCGTCGACGGCCGCCATGGTTTCCGCGTCGTCTTCGTCGCGCGCCAGTTCGAACAGTTCGCGGGCTTCGGCGAGGCCGGTGCCGACGCCGGACAGGGTGCCGACCACGGCTTCGAGGGACTTCTTTTCGCGGCCCAGGGCCTGGGCGCGCTCGGCGTCGTCCCAGATTTTCGGGTCTTCGAGGATCTGGTTCAGTTCGGCGAGTTTTTCCGCTTTGCCATCGTAGTCAAAGATACCTCCGCAGCTGTTCGCCACGACCGGAAAGGTCGGCGATGCGGTTGGCGACGGCGTTGATGCGTTCGGCTTCCATGACTGTTCCTGGCTGAAATGCAAAGATGGGAATTATACGCGCTGCGCCTGGCGACGTCGCTCGCGCAGTGATGAACCGGGGGCTGTGATAGCCTTGAATCTTTATCATCAACCCGGAAATTACGGCAATGTCGGAAATGATTTTTTACGAACGGGTCGTGGCGCTCAACGACAAGATCCACGGCGGGCTGCGGGTGCGTCCGGCAAGCAGCTTCGCGTATGCCGCGAGGACCAATTCGGTGCCGCTTCTGACCAGCGAGTTTTTCGAGGCGGCGCGCGAGTATCCGATCGTTTTTGCCCGCGGCGAAGCCGGTCCGGTGGCCGCGGCGCTGCTCGGCCTGCGCGAAGCGGAGAACCTTTTCGTCGACCGGGACGGCAAATGGGATGCGCGCTATGTACCGGCGTTCGTGCGGCGCTACCCCTTCGTCCCCGGCAAGGGCCCCCAGGGCGAATTGCTGGTATGCATCGACGAGGCGTCGTCGTGCTTCGATGCCGGCGAAGGCGAAGCCCTGTTCCAGGAGGGCAAGCCGACCCCGCAGCTGGAGCACGCGATGAAGTTCCTCGCCGAGTTCCACCAGGCGGCCGCCATCACCGAGACCCTGGGCCGGCGCTTGCAGGATCTGGGCGTGCTGCGCCAGGCCGATTCGGTAGCGCAATTGACCGATGGCACGCAGTTCCGCCTCAACGGCCTGAACGTGGTCGACGAATCCAAACTGCGCGCCCTGGATCGCGGTGTGGTCCAGGAGTTGTTCGCCAGCGGCGGTCTGGCGGTGATCTACGCCCACCTGATGTCCCTGGGAAATTTGGGCGGGCTGGTCGATCGTTTGAGCAAGCGCGGCGCGAGCGTAAAGCCCGCAGTGTCCTGAGGCCATGCCGGACCGCCGGAAAGTCCGCCCGGTGCGGACTTTCTTGCGCGCGGAAAATTTCCGCTATGATTGGAATTTCCCGCAGCAGCATTTCCATGGCCAAATACGTTTTCGTTACGGGTGGTGTCGTGTCCAGTCTGGGCAAGGGCATCGCCGCCGCCAGCCTCGGGGCGATCCTCGAATCGCGCGGCATCAGGGTTACCCACCTCAAGCTCGATCCCTACATCAACGTCGATCCCGGCACCATGTCGCCGTTCCAGCACGGCGAGGTGTTCGTTACCGAGGACGGCGCCGAGACCGACCTCGACCTCGGCCATTACGAGCGCTTCACCAGCGCCAAGATGGGCAAGCGCAACAACTTCACCACCGGCCAGATCTACGATTCGGTGATCAGGAAGGAGCGGCGCGGCGAGTATCTGGGCAAGACGGTGCAGGTCATCCCGCACATCACCGACGAGATCAAGATCCACATCAAGCGCGGCGCCGAGGGCGCCGACGTGGCCATCGTCGAGGTGGGCGGTACGGTGGGCGACATCGAATCGCTGCCCTTCCTCGAAGCGATTCGCCAGATGGGCATCGAAGAGGGCCGCGCCAACGCCTGCTACATCCACCTCACGCTGGTGCCCTGGATCGCCTCGGCCGGCGAACTCAAGACCAAGCCGACCCAGCACTCGGTCAAGGATCTGCGCGAGATCGGCATCCAGCCCGACATCCTGCTGTGCCGCGCCGACCGGCCGATACCGGAGGACGAGCGGCGCAAGATCGCGCTGTTCACCAATGTCCAGCCCGAGGCGGTGATCGCCGCGCTCGACGCCGATTCGATCTACAAGATTCCCGGCATGCTGCACGACCAGATGATCGACGAGATCGTCTGCCACAAGCTGGGCATCCTGGCCAAGGCCGCGAACCTCTCGGTCTGGAACAACCTGGTCGATGCGCTCGAACATCCGCAGCACGAGGTCAATGTCGCCTTCGTCGGCAAGTACGTCGATCTCACCGAGTCCTACAAGTCGCTGACCGAAGCCCTGGTGCATGCCGGCATCCACACGCGCAGCAAGGTATGCATCCACTTCATCGACTCCGAGGCGGTCGAGGCCGGCGGCACCGCGCCGCTGGAGAAGATGGATGCCATCCTGGTCCCCGGCGGTTTCGGCAAGCGCGGCACCGAAGGCAAGATCGCGGCGATCCGCCATGCGCGCGAAAACAGGGTGCCCTACCTCGGCATCTGCCTCGGCATGCAGCTCGCCACCATCGAGTTCGCCCGCCATGTCGCCGGTTTCGAGGGCGCCAACAGCACCGAGTTCGATGCCGACACGCCGCATCCGGTGGTGGCGCTGATCACCGAATGGCAGGACCGCGAGGGGCGCGTCGAAAAGCGCGACGCCGGTTCCGACCTCGGCGGCACCATGCGTCTGGGCGCCCAGCGTTGTCCGGTCAAGCCCGGCACCCTGGCGTCGGCGATCTACGGCGCCGAGGTCAACGAGAGGCATCGCCATCGCTACGAGGTGAACAACACCTACGTGCCCAAGCTCGAAGCCGCCGGCATGGTGATTTCGGCGCGCACGCCGAGCGAAGACCTGCCGGAGATGATGGAGCTGCCGGCGACGATGCACCCGTGGTTCGTCGGCGTGCAGTTCCACCCCGAATTCACCTCCAACCCGCGCACGGGCCACCCTCTGTTCATCGCCTACGTCAAGGCGGCGCTGGCTCACAAGGGCGTCAAGTGAAGCTCTGCGACCCAACATGGAAAGTCGCACCATGAAGCTGTGCGGCTTTGATGTCGGCCTCGATCAGCCGCTGTTCCTGATCGCCGGCCCCTGCGTCATCGAATCGCGCGAGATGGCGCTCGATACCGCCGGGCAATTGCGCGACATCTGCCGCACGCTGGGCCTGAACTTCATCTACAAGTCGTCCTACGACAAGGCCAACCGCAGTTCCGGCAAGTCCTTCCGCGGGCTTGGCATGGAGCAGGGGCTGGCCATCCTGGCCGACGTGAAGCAGCAGATCGGCGTGCCGGTGCTGACCGATGTGCATGCCGAGCACGAAGTGGCGGCCGTTGCCTCCGTGGTCGACGTGCTGCAGACGCCGGCTTTCCTGTGCCGCCAGACCGATTTCATCCAGGCCTGTGCCGCCTCGGGCAAGCCGGTGAACATCAAGAAGGGCCAGTTCATGGCGCCGGGCGACATGCAGCAGGTGGTGCTGAAAGCCAGGGAAGCCAATGGCGGGGCGGACAGCATCATGGTCTGCGAGCGCGGCGCGTCCTTCGGTTACAACAACCTGGTGTCCGACATGCGCAGCCTGGCGATCATGCGCGAGACCGGTTGCCCGGTGGTGTTCGACGCCACGCATTCGGTGCAGCTGCCGGGCGGGCAGGGCGACCGGAGCGGCGGCCAGCGCGAGTTCGTGCCGGTGCTGGCAAGGGCGGCCGTAGCCGTTGGCGTTGCCGGCCTGTTCATGGAAACCCATCCCGATCCCGCCAGGGCCATGTCCGACGGGCCCAACGCGTGGCCGCTGCCGCAGATGGCGGCGCTGCTGGAACAACTCGTCGAGCTGG
>Ga0209477_1002733_pt1 | contig 10070 bp, 6 predicted proteins | sample KloWWTupernatant_FD_187180 | JGI IMG/M metagenome (GOLD analysis project Ga0209477, IMG submission 187180) | Active sludge microbial communities from Klosterneuburg, Austria, studying microevolution and ecology of nitrifiers - Klosterneuburg... | ecosystem: Engineered > WWTP > Aerobic digester >...
CACGGTCCCTACAAGCGCGAGGAGGACATCTACCGGCTGGCCCACGACGTGCCCTGGCACGAGCGCTTCGCCGTGCGCCGCACGCTGCGCGTTTACATGACGGCCATCCGCTGTCCGTTGAAGAGCATCGACTTCATCACCCTGCGCATCAAGGACGCGGTGTGCGACCGCTTCCGCGCCGAAATCGGCGAGCGCCCCAGCGTAGACACCGCTGAGCCGAACGTGCGCATCCACGCCTTCCTCAGTGATCGCGAGGCGACGCTGTACCTCGACACCTCGGGCGAGCCGCTCTACAAGCGCGGCTTCAAGTACGCCTCGGTCGAGGCGCCGCTGAAGGAGAACCTCGCCGCCGGCATCCTCCGCCTTGCCGGCTGGGAACCCGGCACGCCGCTGCTCGACCCGATGTGCGGCTCCGGCACCTTCCTGCTCGAAGCAGCGCTGATGGCCCATGACATCGCGCCGGGACTGGAACGCAAGTTCGGTTTTTTACGCCTGAACAACTTCGACGCGACGCTTTGGCAAAAGCTCCTGGCGGAAGCGGAAGCGCGCAAACGACCTGTCGTGCCGCAACCGATCTTCGGCAGCGACATCAGCCAGGACCAGGTCGAACGGGCGCGGCAGAATCTCGCGGCGGCAGGCATGCACGCGTGCGTGCAGCTTGAGTGTGCCGATCTGTTGCAGCGAAACGCGCCGGTGCCGGAAGGCGTGCTGGTTGCCAACCCGCCCTACGGGGTGCGGCTGGAGGAAACGGAATGGCTGGAGGCCTTCTATCCCCGGCTGGGAGACGCGCTCAAGCAGCGCTTCGCCGGCTGGCGCTGCTATTTCATCTCCGCCGATCCCCAGTTGCCCAAGCTGATCGGCCTGAAGGCCTCGAAGCGCACGCCGCTCTTCAATGGCGCGCTGGAATGCCGCTTGCTGGAATACAGGATCATCGCCGGCCCGATGCGCCGGCAGAAACCTATCTAAGTAGGCAATTTCATTAATACGGTAACTGTACGTTTTCCGCACGAAAGAAACTAATGATCGACAGAACCTTATTCAAGGAAGAGCATCAGTTATTTCGAGATAACTTGAAGCGCTTTCTGGCTAGAGAAGTCCTGCCTTACCACTCCCAATGGGAAGATCGGGGCTATGTGGACCGCGAAATCTGGCGTCGCGCTGGATTTGAAGGGTTTCTTTGCCCAACCGTTCCTGAAACATACGGGGGTAGTGGGGCCGACCAGTTGTTCAGCATCGCAGTCATTGAAGAAATCGCCATCGCAGGTGCCAGCGGTTTAGGCTGGAGCCTCCATTCTGACGTGGTTGCCCCCTACATTATGAGGTATGGCACTGAAGCTCAGAAGAACCGGTACCTGCCGAATATGGTTAGCGGAAAGGTTGTCGGGGCAATAGCCATGACTGAGCCTGGTGCCGGATCTGATCTCAAAGAAATTTTGACTACAGCGAAGAAAGACGGCGACGAATATGTTGTCAATGGATCGAAGACCTTCATCACAAACGGCCATCATTGCGATATGGCCATATTGGCGGTTAAGACAGATCCACATGAAGGCGCGAAAGGCATCAGTCTTCTATTAATCGATGCAACATTGCCGGGCTTTTCCCGCGGGAAACTGCTGAAGAAATCCGGCATGTCCGCCCTGGATACAACTGAACTGTTTTTCGACGACATGCGAGTACCGGTTACCAATCTGCTCGGCCATGAAGGGCAGGGATTTGCCATGCTGATGGAGCAGCTTCCTTGGGAAAGATTGCAAGCAGCATTATTCTCGGTAGCTGCGGCGGAGATCGCACTTAGCGAAACAATTGGCTACACGAGGGAGCGGCGCGCCTTCGGGCAAGAATTGCTCACATTCCAGAACACTCGGTTTACTCTCTCTGAACTAAAGACGGAAGTGCAAATCGGGCGAGTATTCGTAGACAAGTGCGTCGAGTTATTACTGCAGGGGAAGCTGGATGCAACTGAAGCATCAATGGCCAAGTACTGGGCCACCAATCTCAGGTTCAAGGTAACGGATGCTTGCGTTCAGATGCATGGCGGATATGGCTACATGCAGGATTACTCCATTGCTCGGGCGTGGGCCGATGCGGGAATTTACCGCTTAGCTGGAGGATCCAACGAGATAATGAAGGAGGTTATAGGCCGTTCGCTGTAAATGGCCTAGGGCGTCAGCGACGCGCTAGCCTTAGAGTCTCGGAAGGAGACTCGCCAAACATCCTTCTATACTCGGCTGTAAAGCGGCCGAGATGAGCGAAGCCCCAGTTTAGTGCAATCTCGGTGACGGTAGTATTTTTGTCGTGTGGCGATTGCAGGTCTCGATGAGTTCGCTGCATTCTGACAAAGCGCAGATGCGCCATAGGTGTGGTATTGCGGTATTTCTTGAAACCCGCAAATAACGACCGTGTGCTGACACCAGCAAGTGCAGACAAATCTTCGATAGTAATCGGTCGATCAGCATTCGCGTCTATAAATTCCTCAACACGTTTTACAAAGCCTGGTGATATTGACGGTACGGAGGAATTAATTTCTTCAGAATAATTACTTTGCTGAGAAAGCAGCAAAGTGGTGGTTAGCAAGTGCTCGATATTGGCAAGAATCAGCGGTGACCTAAAGGTGCTTTCCTTACTTGTCGTCTGATCGTGCAGAAAGGTAATCAGACCGCCCAGATTCATACCCCTGCCTGAACTTTGCATCAGTTCTACTTCAAACTGCAGCGGCTTGTTCAAACCGTGCCCTAGATGCTGCATACATATCTGCTCGATCAGTGTGCGGTCAATTCTCACCAGCAATTTTCTCGTCCCGGCTGGAGATGACTTCTTTATCGAAACATCCGGACCAATCACCGAAATAAGACCAGGATGCAGATGAAATTCCTTGGTCCCGTATTTGAGAGTCTCAGCCCCTTCCAGCACCATCTGCAATAAATAGAAGTCCTCTAAGTGTCCAGGGTCTATCGATACATTTGCGCCATATGAGAAACTATTGATCGATATACGTCCAATTTGCACATGAGTAATTGTCGTATCGAATGGATACCGATTGTCTTCAACGTCGAATCGGTGGGCACAAAAAATCTTTGAGACGAAGTCTCTCGTTTGATCGGGATCCTGCGATTCAAATACGGGAGAGGCCAATACAAATTGGCCTCTCCTATGGGAAGCAGGTATGAAAAAATCGCTCACTCTTTTACTTCTCCGAGTCTAAGCGAACACCGTTCATAATATGCTCCAATTTGCCCATTGACAACGGCGCTTAATCAAGCAATCAGATTCTGTCGGTTACCCTGTTCGAGAAAATGCCATTGCAACAAGCCCTTGCCGCAGGCAATCCAATCATGGAGAACCTCATGCCCGATAACCAACTGAATCGATTCATGATTTAACCGGACACTACTGCGTTTACGTGTTTGTCTAAAAGGTTGCGCCTGCTCGACTAGTCGAGCAGGCGCAACCTTTCATTTTTCTCGGACTCTGCGAACCTTACGGGTTGGAAAGAAAGGTCGAGCGGTTACTCAACCAGCTTCCATTTTCCACCCTGGATCGTAACCATGACTCGGCCACGCTCATCAAGCCCGTTATGGTCCGTCGTTGATAGGTTATAAACGCCATGGGAGCCGACTACCCCCTTCATGCCCTCAAGCGCATCTCTGAGTGCAGCGCGAAATTCCTTCGTGCCCGGCTTGGCAGTCTTGAGTGCAACAGGGATCGCGGCTTTCAGCCAAATGCCCAAATCCCACGAATATGCCCCGAAGCCATTCGCCGTCCCTGGCCCATGCTTCGCTTCATAGGCTTGAACAAATTCCTTGCCCGCCTTTAAAGTCGGATGGTTATCCGGCAATTGGTCCAAGACCTGAACCGGTCCAACAGGTAGAAAGGCGCCCTCGACATCCTTCCCGCCCACTCGCAGAAAATCATTGTTGGCTACACCATGCGTCTGATAGATATTCCCTTTGTAGCCACGCTGATTGAGAGCGATCTGCGGAAGGGCCGCCGGAGTACCAGCACCACCGATCAGAACGGCATCGGGTTTTGCTGAAAGAATTTTCAGGACCTGGCCAGTAACACTGGTGTCGGTCTTGCCAAATCGCTCGGATATCACCAGCTTGATACCTACGGCTTCTGCAGCTGACTGGGCCTCTTTCCACCAACTCTCGCCATAACCGTCATTGAATCCGATGTAACCGGCTGTCTTCACCCCATTCTTTGCCATGTGATCGAAGATTGCCTTAGCCATCAGACTCTCGTTCTGTGGAACCTTGAACATCCACCGGCGCTTCGCATCCATCGGCGTGACGAGCATCGAGGCCCCTGCGATTGGGATTGCCGGGGTATGTGATTCAGCAGCCACCTCAAGAACTGCCAAGCTATTTGGCGTGATGTTTGAGCCTACCAACAGGTCCACATTTTCCTCACTGACCAGCTTTCTGGCGTTCTTGGATGCGGCGGTAGGGTCCGTGGCGTCATCGAGAATGATCCACTGGATATTCTCTCCGGCGATTGTCCGCGGCAGCAGCTCAAGTCCCTTCTTGACCGGTATCCCTAGCGACGCTGCGGGTCCTGTTGCACAAAGTGTTACCCCGATCTTGATATCAGCTTGAGCGAAAGCCGCGGACCCTGCCAACACCACTCCGGCAAAAAACATTACTGGCTTTTTCATTTGCATCTCCTCCTAGGTGTACGGTTTGTACGGTTAAACAATCTGTTTCCCGTTGTTTGGTCAGTTATTGTTGAAACCAGCCTCTATTAAGATTCCCGCTTGTAATCTTCTCCAGTACCGGTCTTGATCTGCTTGTTCTTGAACTGCTGAAGCGCAACCTTGACCATTTCTCCTTCGGTCATGAAGTAGTTTTCGTGGATGTGGGCCATTTCCAGTTTGATTGCCTCGGCAAAGCTCATTTTTGGTGTCATGCGGCACATGGCTTTGGCGGTGGCATAGGCATTTGGGTGCTTCCCAGCCAGGCGTTTGACGATTCGCCAAGACTCCTCTTCAAGCTTCTCGTGCGGAACAACCTTGGTCACCAGGCCTATGCGATAGGCTTCCTCGGCATCGATGCGGTCACCAGACAAGCACAGATACTCAAAATGCTTCGGCAGGAGGAAATGCGATGCGGCCCAAGTTGTGCCGCCCGCAGGAAAGTGCGCGAAATTAATTTCTGACAGGGCATATTTGGAATTCGAGGAAGCCACTGTCACATCGCTAAGCGAAACCGGTACCACACCACCGCCATAGCAATGCCCATTCACCGCCGCAACCGTCGGTTTTGGCAGGTCGTAGTATTTCTGGTACCAGTCCAGTATCGGATTCATGACCTTGCGGAAATTGGTGGGGTTGCCCTCTTCCATGGTCTGGCAGAACGACAAATCGAGGTCGAGGCCGGCCGAGAAGCTATCCTCGACACCGGTCAGAAGCACTCCGCGGATTCCGTCATCGTTCTCGATACGCGTCATCACGCCGAGTATCTCGTTGCTCATTGTTGGTGAGAACGCGTTTTTCTTATTGGGACGGTTCATGCGCAGCACGGCAATGTTTTCGATGACATCAAAAATCAGTTGTTCATAAGCCATGAGTGTTGCTCCTTCGGTGAAAGTTCGTTGATGAATGGTGTGCGGGTTCGTCATGCGACTTTGGTTAGCGCTACGCGCGCCAGCGATGCGCTGGATCCCGTCGCATCGGTGAGTTCCAGGGAAATCGGTGTCAGATCGTTCATGCTTGGCGTGGCCGTATCCTTTGCGTAAGGGGTGGCCCAGTGGCCCAACTGACCTATGGCTAGAATCGTATCGGGACGAATACCCTGGCGAAGGGTGGCACGACCACGTGTGGTGGCCTTGGGTGTGGAAATCTCCACCATGTCCCCATCACAAATGCCTAGCTCGGCCGCCCTGTCTTCATTGATTACCAAAGTGCCATGACCAGTAACGTTCTTCGCGACTTCCCCCATGATCTGCACGCCAACATTACTGCCCCAGGCAAGCTGCATCGATCGCGAGCTCAGCAGCCAGAAAGGGAATTCCTCCGGTTTGCGCCCCATGTCGACAACGGCGCGCTCCCACAGGGCAGGGAAGTCGCTCCATTCCGGAATGGCTTCATATTCGACTAGCTGGTTATCCCACCAGTGAATGCCATGCTCGTGCAACCGCGCTCGCAACTGATGTCCGACCCGAAGCAGACGTTCTTGATAGGGCAACTCGAAGCGCAGCCCCTCGTCGACAATGGCCGGGTAGAGATACCATTCCAACTTGGAATAGGGCTGGACGCGGAAGCCGTGTTCCTTGTACCAGTCGAGACCTTTTGTATCGCGACACTCACTGACTTCGAAACTGGCCGCGCGGCAAACCGCATCCCAAATCGCTTCGTCAGAGTGTGCGGCCTTCTCATCCAACGAGAAATCAAAGCCCGTTCCGCTTAACCTCACCCCTAGGACTCCCTTGTTTATTGCGCGGTTGTACTCGGGGAGAATCCCTATGCGGCGCGATAGTTCGGTCGCTATCTCGGTCATATCCTTTACTTCGCCAGGGGGCGGGGTTACGCCTTGGCGAAGCGCGAAGCCTTCGTAGGTCCAAAACTGGTCCATGAACTTCGTGCCGCCGATGCGGATGAGCTGAGTGCTCTCCAAATCCATGGCATCCGGCAACAGAATGTCTGCCATATGGTTTGACTCGTCGCGGGTGTACGCGAAGGCAACCGTAAAGGGAAACTCGGCCATGCGGTCTGCTACAAACGAAGCGTCCCAACTCGAGATGGAGGGATTCGTCCGGTAGATGAACCAAAAATCGGGAAGGGTATAGGGAGGCAGTCCCTCGTGCTTCTTGGCTTGGAACAGCCATGGCAGGTGTGCCGGACCCAAAGCAGGACTCCATGAAGAGTCAAGCGAGAGAGGCACTAGCACGTTGTAAGCGTTGCGGCTCTTCGGTCGCATCTCGTATTTGTCTTGCTCAGTTGGATTGAGTGCCTGATCCATGAAACCATCGGCGCCTTTCTTGACGGCCTGCTGACGTGTCCTGTTCGGGCGGTTCATTCGTGCCGCGGTACCTATAGTCCCGCCAGGCACTTCTAAAGCGCCCATCAGGCAGGCCAACATGGTGCGTGCCCATACGCACTGATAGCCGCCCCACCCATTATTGACTGTCTTGCCCAGCACGATAGCCACTGGGCGTAATGGCAGCGTGCGCCCTTCGATGTCGATCGTGGCACCGATGCTAGCTGCTGCCAGCATTTCATTAGCAATCCGCCTCATGGTGATCGCAGGCACATCGCAGATTTTCTCTGCCCACTCAGGACTATGATGTTGAATCACGTCCTTTGCCTTGTCGTAGGCGGTACGTACTTCTACTTGCTCGTGATGCCATTCCTTCCCGTCAGGACCAATCTCAATTCCGCCAAGAAGTCGAGTTCCCTGCAATGCCGGATCAATCCCCGGGGTATCGAAAGGCACGGCACGGTTGCTTGTTTCATCCCATAACAGCGGCTTGCGATCATTGGCATCGCGCAAGTAGTAGCCATTTGGCCCCACCAGATATGGAGAAGCGGTTCGCTGTTTCAGGAAGGTGACATCAAGATCAGATATCGGGTGTTCGCACATCAACACATGCAGCAAAGCGTACATAAAGGCTGCATCGGTCTTTGGGCGAATGGGTATCCATTCGCGAGCGCTAGCTCCGGTAACGGACAAATGAGGCTCTACCTGCACCCTCTTCGAGCCTCGACTGCGCGCCTCTGCTCCACGCCAGACGCCGGTAACGCCCGCTGAGGCATCGGTATTGGAGCCGAGAGACAGAATGTAATTACAAAGTGGCGCATCGGCAGATACCGTATAGCTACGGTGCCATAGCTCGCCGTAGAAATGCTCCGAGTGGTAGCACTGTATGCCCTGGCCTGCACCGTAGCCGTTGTCCATCGGACCATACGCCACGAGGAAAGCGGCAAATGCGCCCATATGGTGCACAGGCACACCGGCCTCTCCTATGCTTGATGCAACGCGGGGATACCCGGAGGCGTCAAACAGCCCTTCCTCACGGATGCGTTTTAATTTACTGGCTATAGTGTCGTAAGCCTCGTCCCAGGTAATGGACACAAAGCCGGGGTCTTCGTTCCGCCCCTTTTTCGGATTTGTACGCTTCATGGGATGCGTAATCCGGTGCGGGTTATAGGCCTTTTGGATCAGCCCAAATGCTTTAACGCAGACTCGGCCGTCGGCAGGATGAATGCCTGCCGCGTCGAAGCGTGGCTCGACGCAAACTGCCACGCCGTTCTCACGGTGCACCGTGAGAAGATCTGGTCCAGCATTGCACTGGTAACAGATCGTTGGTATGCGGTCGGACATTACTGCATCGTTAAGTTTGTCCATTCTGCGCTCCCGTGGAATTGGCATAACGCTGTCGAAGCTGACTTTTAACGATTTTCCCAAGCGAGTTCTTCGGCAGTTCTTCTGAAATTACGATCCGCCGCGGAATCTTGTAGCCGCCAATCAAACTGCGGCAATGTTCTATCAACTCACTCGCACAAACTGATGATCCGGATCGAGGAATAATCACCGCCATGAGCGACTCTCCATACACCTGATCAGGTACCCCAAATACTGCCGCCTCAATCACATCCGGGTGCTGTACCAGCGCTTCCTCAACCTCGAAGGAATAGACGTTTTCCCCCCCCGTGATCACCATGTCTTTTTTTCGATCATGCAAATAAAGGAATCCGTCACTATCGAGACAGCCAAGATCACCGGTATAAAACCAACCATGCCTGAATTGGCGATCCGTCTCCTCTGGCATGTTGAGATACCCCTTGGCGATCTGGGGACCGCGGACCACGACTTCGCCAATTACGCCTGCTGGCTGCTCTCTACCGTTATCGTCCAGGATGACCAGATCCGTGCCAATCAATGCACGGCCAGCGGAACGAACACGATCATCGTCTTTATGTACTGCTATTTCAGACTGGGTCGGCACGGGATCCAACGTCAGCATCTGAGAGGTCTCGGTTAATCCGTAGCCTTGCCAAAGTTCCATTGAGGGAAGGGCATCACGTGCAGTAATAATCCAGGTCTTGGTCATCGGTGCCGAGCCGAAGACCAAGGTCCGCAAGCTGGACAGATCGAAACTGGACAAATCTTCATCCTGTAGAACGAGAATGAGGATGGTCGGCGGCAGGACTGTCGCCGTTATTCTCTGCTTCTCGACGGTTTCAAGAATGAGATGGGCGGTTGGCTTCGCCAAGTACCGATGGGCTGCGCCGCACGCGAGATAGGCATTGCCGAGCAGGTCTGCCGAATGGAACATCGGCGCCACATGCAGATAGATATCATCGCAACGCGGTGCAAGCTTCGCCGCGTTCTGCAGAGCAACGGTTGCCAGATTGCGATGAGTAAGTCGGACGCCTTTGCTACGACCGGTAGTTCCCCCGGTATAGAGAAGAATGGCATCGTCTTCTTCCTGCACCAATTCTGGCGCTGGAAGCGCCACAGTCAGCATTGCAGCTTCATATTGGCAAGCGGAATAGTCCGCTGGGGCATCAATGCGAAGACTGCGCTCCTTCCAAGTGGCCAACTCCGTGCCATCGAGCAAATGCGCAAATGTCCGGTCAATGATCAGCAACTTGCTGCCGGAGTCATCGAGAATAGCCAGAATTTCCCGCGCAGCAAGCCGGTAATTGATCGGTACCGGAATAGCGCCGATACGGAAGCCCGCATGCATGAGCTCCGCCTGTCGTACTGAATTCTGTGCAACAAACGCAAATCGTTCGCCTCTCCAGATCCCCCGGCTAGCCAGCACACCAGATGCCGAGGCCACTCTCATTTGGAATTGCTTCCAAGTCAGTTGACGGTCTTCATCAATCATGGCGAGATGATCGCCCCACAGACGTACAGCTCGATCCAACAGTGAATTTAGAGTCAGCATCTTTTGCTTAGTTGCTAAATCAATTCCCTCAGATGCGACAGCCGAGCCGATAGCCTTCGTGGATGGCCGCGTCGAGGCCGCGGGCGATCACCGTGTCGCCGGCACCGTGCAGTTCGTCGACCATCCACTGGAATTCGTGGAACAGGTCGTGGTTCGGCTTGCGCGGTCCGGCGATC
>Ga0209477_1002738_pt1 | contig 10062 bp, 8 predicted proteins | sample KloWWTupernatant_FD_187180 | JGI IMG/M metagenome (GOLD analysis project Ga0209477, IMG submission 187180) | Active sludge microbial communities from Klosterneuburg, Austria, studying microevolution and ecology of nitrifiers - Klosterneuburg... | ecosystem: Engineered > WWTP > Aerobic digester >...
CGATGATCTCGCGGCGGCAGCGTTCGCTGGCGATGATGGCGCTGGCCGGCGCGAACATGAAGTTCCCGTGGGTGTGGTCGCCGTGGGAGTGGGTGTTGATGAGGGCGCTGACCGGGAGCTGGGTGACCTCGCGGACGGCGGCGTGGAAGGCGCGGGCGCGCGCCTCGGTGCCGGTGGTGTCGATGACGGTCGCGGAGCGGCTACCGACCACGGCGCCGGCGTTGTTCAGGAACCAGCTGCCATCCATCTGGACGTAGGCGTAGATGCCGGGAGAGACCTCTTCGACACGTGGAGGCGGGACTTCGGCGTGGGCGGGGACGGCCTGGCTCGACATGCGGCGGGACCTCGGTTCCAGTTGCGGGGAGTGTAGACCATGGCCGCACGCATGTGCGGGACGAACGGGAGGCGCTGGCGGACGCGCGGTTAGGAGCGAGAGTTTTCGCCGACTGGCCTTGAAGAAACGGCCAGTCGGCAGGACCCGCCAACAGCGCGCCGGGGTACGGTGGTTGGCCGGAGGGGTACGATGACTACTGAACCACGTGACCTGATGCGACAACTTGCGGGATGGGAGGCGCCGGAGGGCACGGGCGTGCTCTCCATCTACCTGGACGTCCGGCCAACCGCGGCGGGCGTTGGCAACCGGCCGGAGCTGCGGCCTGGCGATGTGATCCTCAAGGATCGCCTGCACCGCATCGAGAAGGCACTTCTCCCGCGCGGGCCGGGGCTGGACTCACTCCGGGCCGACATGGCGAAGATTGAGGCGGCACTGGCCGAAAGCGGGCCGGGCGCCGAGGGGCTGGCCATCTTCGCATGTGCGGCGGGCGGGCTGTTTGAGGTGGTCCGCTCGGGGACGCCATTCACGAGCAGGGTGATCTTCAGCCGGCGGCCGGCGCTCTTCCAGCTTGCGCGGTTGGTGGACGAATACGAACCAGCCGTCGTGGCGGTCGCCGATACGAACACCCTGCGGCTCTTCACGGTGCACCTCGGCGGGATGGAAGAGGCCGGCGGGAAGGACGAGCGGAGTGCTCAGTTCCGCAAGCGGGCGATGGGAGGCTGGAGCCAGGCGAACTTCCAACGGCACGTGGAAAAGCACCGTGAGGACTTCGCGAAGGAGGCGGCGCACGAGATCTCGAAGCTGATGGAGTCCGAGAAGGCGACGCGACTCGTGCTTGCCGGCGACGAGGTGGCCATCCCGCTACTGCGGGCGGCGCTCCCGCGGGAGCTCACCGACCGGCTCGCCGGCGATGCGCTGAGGATCCACATCCGGGCGCCCCGGGACGAGGTTGCGGCGGACGTGGCCGAGGTGCTGGCCGCCGCGGAAGCCCGGTCTTCGGCGGCGGTAGCCGATGCGCTCGTGGAGGAAGTGCTCTCGGATGACCTCGGGGTCGCCGGGATCGCGGACAGCCGCGAGGCGCTGAAAGCGGGCCAGGGCGACACACTGGTCATCGCGGAGCATTTCGAGCCAATCGACGTGCGCAACGAGCTGACGCGGCTCGCCATCCAAACCGGCGCGCGCGTCGAGGCGGTCGCAGGCCACGAAGGGCTGGATGCGCTCGGCGGGGTTGGCGTGCTGCTGCGCTATCGCGCCTGGGAGTAAGGCGCCCCGCGACGGCCGGAGGATGCGCGCTGAGAGGAATGCGCTCAGTATGTGGCTGTGCGGGTCTTTCTGGTCATCCTGGGCGCCCTGGTGGCATTGCTCGGCGCGGGTTGCGCGCTGAGTGGCTTCGGCACCTACCGCGCGGTCGATGCGGACGGCTACATCAGCAGTGACCCGGGCCGGGTGGAGACTGCCGCGGGTGCGCTCGTTGTGCGGACCTCGGAAGTGGAGGACCGCAGCGATGACGAGGGCTTCCGGGAGGGCCGGGTCCGGATCAGGGTCGCGGCGGAGCGCCCGGACGGCGGCGCGGTGTTCATCGGCATAGGGCCGACGGGTGACGTCGACGAGTACCTGCGTGGCACGGCCTACGAGCTCATCACCGAGGTGGAGTTTGAACCGCTGCGGTTTGAGGGCGTGGACAGCCCGGGGACGCGACCGGCGGGGAGCCCTACGGAGCGGACGTTCTGGTCGGCAAACGCGACCGGGGTGGGGCGCCAGGAGCTGAACTGGCCGGTCGCGCGCGGGGAGCACACGCTGGTGATCATGAACGCGGAGGGGACACCCGGGGTAGCGGTAGAGGCCGATGTGGGGGTGAAACTGCCGTACCTGCGCGGCTTCGGAATCGGGCTGATGGCGTTCGGAGTCGTGCTGCTCATCGCGGGGATCAGCATGGTGGTGTTGCCGCTACGGCGGCACTGAGCACCTGCCCGCGAGAAAACGTTCACCACGGCGCGTGATGGTTGGGCTACCATGTGACTTCCGTGGATGTCATCGACTTCACGCAGCAGGCGAACGCGGCGGGACCCGGCCGGCGCGATGGGTTCATGGCGGCCCCACTGATCCTCGGGGCGCTGGCGCTCTGGACCGGCGGCGCGCTGGGGCTGTTGACGCGCGGAGGCGGGGCGGGCGAAGCGCTTGCGGTGGTCGCCGTGGTGCCCGAAGGGGCATCGCCGGTGCTGATCTTCGAGGTGGAACCACAGCCGGTTGCGGTGGAACAGCAGGCCGTCACGGCGCCGGCTGCGGCCGCACCCACGCCCAAGCCTGAAGCAACGTCAGCCCCGGGCAACGGGGCGGGCCAACAGCCCGCGGGCGAGGCGGCCACAGTGGCCCCCAACCCGGGAGCCGGACCGGCCGCGGCGGTACCTGGCGGCCCGCTCGTGTGGTCGAACGGGGATTCGACTTCGCTGTACATGTCGGCTGCCCTGTTCCGGATGGTGGAACGCAGCGGGGGCCTTGCGGCGATCGCGCCGACGTACGTGGTCTCATCGGGACTGCTGAACCCGGGGCTGTACGATTGGCCGGCGAACCTGGCAACGGAGATGGCGCTGCACCGCCCGGACATCGCCGTCTTCATGGTGGGTGCGAACGACGCCAACGGCGCCGCGGCGAACCCGGAGGGGTACCGCGCGCTCGTCGGGGCGGTGATGGACCAGTTGCAGGCGCCCGGGCGGCGGGTCGCGTGGGTGGGCCAGCCCCCGATGGGCCGTGCCGACCTTGCGGCATCGATCCCGGTGGTGAACCGGATCTTCCGGGAGGAGGCGACGAAGCGGCCGTGGGTCACATTCGTGGAGGTCTTCCCCGTGCTCGCGGACGCTTCCGGAAACTACGCCGCAGTGCTACCCGGGCCGGATGGCACGCTCGTGCAGATGCGCGCGGACGATGGCGTCCACCTCACGCCGGCGGCGGGTGAGTTGCTGGCGCGGGCTGTCTTCGAGGCGCTTTTCCCCGGTGTGCCGGTCCCGTAGGGCGGGGTTGCTACTCGGGGACGGTGATCTGGTCGGGCTTGCAGGTCCAGGCGGACCAGGCTGGCGATCCGCTGGCGATATCAGACTGGTAGGCGGCGAGCGCGGCGCGCATGTTCGAGACGGGGTCGGACCAGAGGGCGAAATCGAGGCCGACAGCTTCGAACCAGTAGGGAATGAGCTGCATCAGGCCGTAGGTGACGCCGTAGCCGATGGCATCCGGGCGGTAGCGGCTTTCGCACCATGCAACCCGGGCGGCTGGCTCCTGGAGACTCGCGGGCCAGCCGGCGGCTGCGGCGGCTGCGACGACCTCTGCATAGGACATGGGGCCTGACCTCGGCGGGGGGGCCGGCGCCGGTGTGGGTTCGGGCGACGGTGTTGGCGCAGGCGGTTCCGGGGCCGGGGGAGGCGTGGCAGATGGTTCGGCCACTGGCGTCGCGATGGAGGCACCCATCGCGGCGGCGCCGGGGGCAGGCGCCGGGGCAGGTTCGGGGGTTGCAGACGGCGGTGGCGGCTCGGACTCGGCGGTGGTTGCCGCCCCCGCGGGCGAGGCGGTGACGACAACGACGACCGTGCCGCCGCGGAGGTCGCGGGCGTAGGTGGTAGCCATGCCCGGCAGTGGCTCATCGGCACTGGCCGAGGTGGACAGCATGGAGAACGGGTTCAACTGGGGCGCTGAGACCGAATCGGTGCCGCCAGAGATGAGGTGAGCGGTCAGGAAGAACGAGACGGTGAGCATGGCCACTTCGGCGGGGCGCACGAGCCAGTGCTGAGCGGGTGATGGAGCCGCACCCGCGGCGCTTGCGCGGGGCACGCGAAGGAGCCGACCAGCGGCGAAGACTATCGCGAAAGCGTAGTCAATCCAGCCTGCAAGCCAGCTCGTGACGCGCGCCAGCCCCTTGCGGGACCGGTCCGTCACGCGGCAGTCTCCTCGCGTGAGGTATTCCTCATAAGCAATTGGGCCTCGCCAGCCAGGACGCGAGCCGACAGTCTGCCGGCGGCTGGGAAAGCCGTTCACCCCGCCAAAGAGTGGTGCACAGGGTCGCACACGGCGGGGGCTACAGGCAATCACCGGATTCCTGAGCGGGGCAGGGCCTTTCCCCGAAATCCCGGCGGGGGGACGGCCCCCGGGAAGCTGCCCCAGACGGCGGTGCGGGCTAAGATGGTGGTTCATCCCCGGAGCAGGATCACCCATGCAATTGACTGACACCCTGACGAACAGCCGGCGAGAGCTCCTTCCTGCGATCGCCGCCGATGGCGTGGTGCGGTTGTATGTCTGCGGGGTGACGCCGTACGCGGAATCGCACGTGGGCCACGCACTGCACGCGATCGTGTTCGACGTGCTGCGGCGCTACCTGGACTGGCGGGGAATCCCGGTGCGGCACGTCCAGAACTTCACGGATATCGATGACAAGCTCATCGACCGGGCGCAGCGGCTGGGCATCCCGATGAGCGAGCTGGCGGAGCAGAACATCAACGACTACCTCGGCCAGTTGAAGGCGATGAACGTGCAGCCGGCGCACATCTACCCGCGGGTGACCGAGACGGTGCCGCAGATCATCCGCTTCATTCAGGGGCTCATCGCGAACGGGTTCGCTTACGCCTCGGGGGGCGACGTGTACTACCGGGTGCGGAAGTTCGAACGATACGGCGAGCTTTCGAAGCGGGACGTTGATGACCTGCTGAGCGGGGCGCGCATCGACCCGACGGAGTTGAAAGACGACCCGCTGGACTTCGCCCTCTGGAAGGGCGCGAAGCCGGGTGAGCCGAGCTGGGAGAGCCCGTGGGGCCTCGGCCGGCCCGGGTGGCACATCGAGTGCTCGGCAATGGCACTGGAGAACCTGGGCGAACAGATCGACATCCACGGTGGCGGGGCCGACCTGATCTTCCCGCACCACACGAACGAGATCGCGCAGACCGAGGCGTACACGGGTAAGCCGCCGTTCGCGCGCATCTGGATGCACAACGCGCTGTTGCAGCTCGGCAGCGAGAAGATGTCGAAGTCTATCGGTAACCTGGTGACCATCAAGGAAGCACTGGAGCAGTTCGGGCCCGACGCGCTGCGGCTGTTCGTGATCACGAGCCACTACCGGAGCCCGGCAAGCTATTCGGAAGAGGCGCTGGAAGCGGCGCGGACGGGGGCGGAGCGGCTCCGGAACGCGGCATTCGCAACCGGTGGCAGCGGCATGCCGGACATCGAACCGGGTCAGCACCGGGAGCGCTTCATCGAGGCGATGGAGGACGACCTGAACACGCCTCGCGCGCTCGCGGTGCTGTTCGAACTGGCGCGTGATATCAACCGTTCGGCGGCGGCGGGACAGGACGTCTCGGCCGGGCAGGCGCTGTTCCGGGAGCTGTGCGGCGTGCTGGGGCTGACGCTGCAATCGCCGGTGAGGGAGGCGCAGGAGGCGGCCCCGTTCATCGATCTCCTGATCACCCTGCGGACCGAACTCCGGGCGGCGAAGCAGTGGGCCATCGCGGACCAGGTGCGCGACGGGCTGACCGCGCTCGGCGTGGAGATCAAGGACGGCCCGGAGGGGACGACCTGGTCGCTCAGGTGAAGCTGACCGGTCGGGCGAAGGTCAAGGCGTCCTTCCGCTGACCTGCCCGGGCGGGGCCTGGGAGTCGGATATACTGGGAGCAGGAGGTATCCAACTCTCGAACCATGAACTTTCTAAGAACCACTGTGCTGCTGGCGACCCTCACGGGCCTCCTCGTGGCCGTGGGGGGCCTTGTCGGGGGCACCGGCGGGGCCGTGCTCTTCCTGGTCCTTGCCGGCGTCATGAACTTCGCTGCCTACTGGTTCAGCGACAAGTTCGCGTTGCGGATGGCCGGAGCGCGGGAGATCGAGGAGCGGGACGACCCGCACCTGTTCGCAATGGTGCGCGAGGTGGCGGAGCTTTCGCGGATGCCTATGCCGCGCGTGTACATCATCCAGAACGACTCGCCGAACGCCTTCGCGACGGGACGCAACCCGAAGAACGCGGTGGTGGCGGTCACCACCGGTATCCAGCGCCTCCTGACCGACCGTGAGCTCCGTGGCGTGCTCGGGCACGAGATGGGGCACGTGAAGAACCGGGACATCCTGACGAGCGCGATCGTGGCGACCGTAGCGGGCGCCGTCTCGATGATCGCCCAGATGCTGATGTGGTCGAGCCTCTTCGGTGGCGGCGACCGGGACCGGAACCCGCTGGTGACGCTCGTCGTCATCATGCTGGCACCGCTGGCGGCGACGCTGCTACAGCTGGGCATCAGCCGCCAGCGCGAATACGCGGCCGACAAGACGGGGGCCGAAGTGACCCGCGACCCGGAAGCGCTCGCGAGTGCATTGGAAAAGCTGCAGCGCGGCGTGGCGATGCGTCCGATGCGGGAGACCCCCGCTCAGGAGGCAGTCTCCGCGCTTTACATCGTGAAGCCTTTTGGCGGCGCTGGCGGCGTATCGAAGCTGTTCAGCACGCACCCGCCGCTGGAGGAGCGCATCGAGCGCCTGCGGAAGATGCGGGTGTAACAGCGCGATGCGGCGTCCCGGGAAACCCAACTCCCGGTGCTCGGCAGATAGACCACAGGGGGCAGCTCGTGCTGAGCTGCCCTCTTCGTTTGGGCCAGGGCGGCGATCAGCGGTTGGGGAGGGCTGCCATACCGCCGCCATCGACCTCGATGCGCTGGCCGGTGACGTAGGAAGCGGCATCGCTGACGAGGAAGCGCACGACGTTGGCGATGTCCTCGGGCTGGCAGACGCGCCCAAACGGTGAGCGGGCATCGATATCGCGCATGCTCTGGATGCCCTGGGTGGCACGGGCGAGGCGGGTGCCCATGTCGGTTTCGGTGAGGCCCGGCGCGACGATATTGACGCGGACGTTGTTGCGGCGTTCCTCTTTGAAGAGCGTCATCGCGAGGGCTTCCATGGCCGCCTTGCCCATGTTGTAGGGCCCGCCGTTCGGGCCGAGGGACGATGCGGCGACACTGGAGATCATGATGATGTCGCCACGAGGTTGGGCGCGCATGGAGGGCAGTACGAGCTTGGAAAGATAGTGGGGGCCGAATGCGTGCGTGCGGACCACGCGTTCCATCTCGGCGGGGTCGGTATCGGCGACGGACTGGCCGCGGCTGGCAATACCAGCATTGTTGATGAGGATGTCGATGTGGCCGAAGCGGGCGATGACCTGTTCGACCATGGCCTGGTCCTGGTCCCAGTCCTCGACCGAAGCGGAGAAGGCGGCGGCGGTCCCGCCGGTCCGGGCGATTTCGGCGACGGTCTCGTTGGCGGCCTCTTCATCGCGGCGGTAATTGACGGCGATGGCGGCGCCATCGGCGGCGAGGGCAAGAGAGATAGCGCGGCCGATACCGCGGCCGCCTCCGGTGACAAGGGCAACGCGCCCGGCGAGGGACATGCGGGACCTCCAGGGGTGGGTGCCCCGATTCTACGCGAGGCCGGTGGCACGCGGCGGCGGAGAGTGGGTAAGCTGGCGGGGCGATGCAGACTATCCCCCCGGAGCTGATGGGCACACTCCACGAAGTCGGGCGCGACCTCTACACACTGGGGCTGGTGAGCAGCCACGGGGGGAACCTGAGCGTGCGGAACGGGATGGGCATGTGGATCACGGGGACGGGGACGATGCTGGGCCGGCTGCGGGAGCGTCACATCGCGCTGGTGCAGCCGGATGGCAGCCACGAAGGGCCGCCGCCATCGAGCGACACGCTGCTGCATTCAACGATCTACGCCCTCGGCGGCGCGGATGCGATCGTGCACGCCCATCCGCACCACGGGATCGCGCTGAGCTTCGATACGGACGTGTTCGAACCGCTTGACCTGGAGGGGCAGCTCCATCTGAAGCAGGTGCCGGTGGTGGAGCAGGGGCCGCACCAGGTGGCCCGGGTGGCGGCGGCGTTGCAGAAGCACGTGGTGGTGCTGCTGCGTGGACACGGGGCCTATGCGCGGGGCGCGACGCTGTGGGAGGCGCTGCACTGGATTACAGCGCTGGAAGAGAGCGCCCACATCGCCTGGCTGCGGCGGTAGGAAGGCCTACCAGGCGACCTTGCGCAGGCGGGAATCGCTGAAGATGTAGACCTGTCCATCGCGGACCGCGAAGGCGCTAGCGGCGCGGAAGTCCTTGTGGCGGTACTGGCGATCGAAGGCCCCATCGCGGCGGAAGACGACGACGCGGTCGTTCGAGGCATCGAGCAGGGCGATCTCGTTCCGGGAAAGGGGTTGAGCGGTGGCCGGGGCGACGAGCGGCTTATCGATGCCCGCCTGGGAAAGGGTGATGGAGACCTGGTCGTTGATGAAGCGGAGGAGGGTGCCATCCTGCGCGCTGATGATGATCTCGGTATCGACCATGATCCGGCGCGCTGAGGCAAGCTCATCGGAGGTGAGGGCGCGGACTGGCTGGGCGGCGAAGCCGGAGCTGTTCTGGGTGTACCGGAATACCGCTTTCTGGCCGGAATCGAGGACGTAGAGGTCACGGCCGTAGACGGCGATATCGGTGACCGCCAGGCCATCGGGGACGTTGAAGGCGACGGCGCGCAGGCCGCCATCATCGGAGTGAGCCCAGAGATGGTTGAGGTTATCGGCGATGAGGAGGACCGGGCCACCGAGGTCGCTGGCATCGAGGCTGGCGATGGCGACGGGCGTGCCGCGCTGCTGGTCGCGGGCCTCGGCGTAAATGGCGCGAGGGTCGCCGCCGGCGAGGGGGATGGCGATGACCTGGGCCGAGTTGGCATCGATGACGAAGGCAGCGTTCGGGCCAACCGCCATGCGCTTCACGGCGACGGCCTTTTCGCCGAACTGTTCGAGCGAAGCGACGACTTCGACAGCGGCGGGTGCGACCACGTGATCCATCACCTGGAGGGCACCGGCAACTTCGTTGTAGAGCTGTTCGGCCTGGGTGCCGGAACCATCGATGTCGCGGGCTTCGAGGAGCATGGCCTGGGCTTCGGTGAGGGCGGTGCGGCGCTGGGCCGGGTCGGAGAGGACTCCGGCCGAGGCGAGCCGCTGAGCGGCGCCATCAACAAGTTCGACGTAGCGGCCGGAGCGGTCCGATTCGAGCATTGGCGGGACGGTCACGAAGCCGACCAGGAGGAGGAGGATGCCGAGGCCGACGGCGATGACCAACCAGGTAGGCGGCAGTTGCGCGGCGGTGGTCCGCCGGCCGAAGGTGTTGTTGCCCTTCCAGCGGCCGCCCATGGAATCGCGGACACGGACGAGTGAGCCGCCGCCGTTGATGACCGCGCCGTTTTCACTGGCGATGGTGCCGGACGCCGGTGCGGCCGGCCCACCGGCAACGGCGGCGGCATGGGCGCGGCGGCCAGCGGCGAGGTCATCGACGAGGGGGATGTCTTCGGTCAGGAGTTCGGGCGGAGGCGGTGGAGCGCCGGGGGTGACAAGACTCCGCGTGAAGCTTTCACGGCGGGGTTTGCGGCGGGAATCGTTGCCGGGGCCGATGGGCGCTTCGGCCATCGGGTGCTCGATGCGGCGCCACTGCGGGCGGACCGCCGCCATTGGCGCGGTGGTGGTGGCTGTCATGGTGGCGACGGCGGCCCTGGAGATGGCGGCACGGGCGTGGGTATCGGCGGCGATGCGGGCGAGCGTAGCGGTGGTTTCGCCGGACGCTCGGAGGAGGGGCGCGGGGGCATCGGCGACCATGACGGGGACGGCCTGCTCGATCTGGGGGCGGGGGTGGATTTCGAGGAGCTGGCGGCGGGCAGAAAAGACCACGTCTTCCT
>Ga0209477_1002739_pt1 | contig 10061 bp, 7 predicted proteins | sample KloWWTupernatant_FD_187180 | JGI IMG/M metagenome (GOLD analysis project Ga0209477, IMG submission 187180) | Active sludge microbial communities from Klosterneuburg, Austria, studying microevolution and ecology of nitrifiers - Klosterneuburg... | ecosystem: Engineered > WWTP > Aerobic digester >...
CGACCCGCAGGGATGGTGGCGCCAACGGCCGCAATGCCGGCCTCGTCGCCATAGTGCATATGAGCCTGTTCGGTCTGCACCAGTCCGGGGCTGACCGCGAGCACCCGCACCTTGGGCCCCCACTCAACCGCGAGCGAAGACGCCAGCGACAACACACCAGCCTTGGCCGCACCGTAAGCCGCCGTACCGGGCGAGGGCCGCGAGGCGGCGACGCTGCCAATGAAGATGATGACGCCGCCGTCAGCCTGCTCCTGCATGATGGCGTTGGCCTGCTGGGCGACATTGAGCGGGGCGATCAGGTTCAGGCGCAGGATGCCTTCGTGAAAGCGCGGCGAAGCCTTGTCGGCGAGCGCGAAGGGGGCGCCACCAGCGTTATTGACCAGCACGTCGAGGCGCCCGTGGCGCTCGCGAATGCCGCCGAACAGCGTCTGCAGCGATTCGATGTCGCGCACATCGGCGCTTACGAACTCGGCACTCACACCATTGAGCTCGGGCAAGGCCTCGGGCGCACTGCGCCCGCACACCACCACCGTCGCACCCGCCGCCAGAAAGCCGCGCGCGATGCCGGCGCCAATGCCCTTGGTGCCGCCGGTCACGAGTACGACCTTGCCGCGGTAATCAAGCCCGTTCGCTGCGCCAGATTGATTCGCCATCACTGTCTCCACAACATATTTTTTCACGCGTCAGTCTAGGCATTGCCGCGCTACCGCTCTTCGTCTGAACGGACGATGAGTCGCAGGGGGCCTCGACCGAATAATGCACAGCATCTCCACACCCCGTCTGCGCCCGGCGCGACCGCGAACCCATGTCCACATCGAATGCCCCTGCGAACGCCCCCGCCGATGTTTCGCCGCTGCTGCTCGACCGCCTGGAAGGTGGTGTTGCCGTCCTGACGCTGAATCGGCCGCAGGCCACCAATGCCTTGTCGCTCGAACTGCAGGCCCTGCTGTCACAACGCTTCACCGAACTGGCCGACGACGACACGGTGCGCTGCATCGTGCTGACCGGCGGTGAGAAGGTGTTCGCCGCCGGTGGCGACATCACCAGCATGGCCGGCGTTGGCCCGATCGAGGTCTTCCAGCGCCACACCGAGCGCGTGTGGGGCCCGATCCAGCACTGCCCCAAGCCGGTGATCGCCGCAGTCTGCGGTTATGCCTACGGCGGCGGCTGCGAGCTGGCGATGCTGGCCGACATCATCGTCGCCGGCGAAGGCGCGCGTTTTTGTCAGCCCGAAATCCGCATCGGCATCATGCCCGGCATCGGCGGCACCCAGCGTCTGGTGCGTGCGGTGGGCAAGGTCAAGGCGATGCGCATGGCACTGACCGGCAAGCCGATCAGTGCACACGAAGCATGGACTGCCGGCCTGGTGAGCGACCTGGTCGCCGACGATCAGGTGTTGCCGACCGCCATTGAACTGGCGCGCACGGTGGCGTCGATGCCGCCGCTCGCGGCCGAACAGATCAAGGAGTGCATCCTGCTCGGCATGGATGCGCCACTGGAATCCGCGCTGGCGATGGAGCGCCGTGCCAACGCGCTGCTGTTCGCCTCGCGTGACCAGAAGGAAGGGATGCAGGCCTTCCTCGAGAAGCGGCCGCCGAAGTTCGAAGGCCGCTGAGGGCTGAGACCGGGGGCTAACACTGAGGCCGGCCCCTGAAGCCGGAACACCGACAACAGCAAAGCTTCAGCGCCGCTATGCGCTGACGCTGCCCCATGAACGACAGACCTTCGAGACGTCCGCTGCCTGCTTCAGCCTGCCGCGCGCACCCGATTCGGTGCCGGATCATTCGGCGGATTCAGCACGCACATGGTGCCGGCCGGGTGGTAGATGTAGGGAATGCAGCGGTTGCAGTTGGTACAGCCCGAGGTCTTGAGCTCGCCACTCTTGAACTTGTTGACGAGCTGGGGATCGTGGATCAAGGGCCGGGCCATGACCACTGCATCAAAGCCGTCGGCCATCGCCTGCTCGGCATTGGCAAGCGAGCGAGCGCCGCCCAGATAGCCCAGCGGCACATCGACCGCGGCGCGGATCTTGCGCGAGTACTCAAGGAAATACATCTCGCGGAACGTGACCTTGGGCGTGCCGAACTGGGAGGCTTTCATCATCAGTCCGGTCATGAAGCTGCCCTTGAGCACCTTCTTCATCTCGTCCATGTCCATGTTGCTGCCGAACATGAACCAGCCCGACTCGATGTTGCGCCCGCCGGACAGCACCAGCAGATCTGCACCCGCCTGTTGCAGCAGACGCGCGGTGACGATGGCATCGTCGGCAGTGGCGCCGCGCGGCACGCCATCAGCGACGTTGATCTTGGCCAGCACCGCCATCTCGCCACCCACCGCTTCCTTGACCCGACGCAGCACCTCGGCCGGGAAGCGGGCGCGATTTTCCGCGCTGCCACCGAATTCATCCTTGCGCTTGTTGGACAGCGGCGAGATGAACTGATTGAGCAGGTAGCCGTGACCCATGTGGATCTCGACCGCGTCGAAACCCGCCTCACGGCATAGTTTGGCGGCATCGACGAACTGCTGCGCCACCAGATCCATGTCGGCGCGATTCATCTCACGCTGGAAGAAGTTGCCACGCAGCATGCCGGCCTTGTTGATGCCGCCGCTCGCGCTCATGGTCGGGCCTTCCACCTTCACCGAGGTGACGAAAGAGCCGCCATGGGTGATCTGGTAGGAAATGGCGCCGCCTTCGGCATGCACGGCGTCCGCCATTGCCTTCAGATCGGGGAGGATCTCGGGGCGCATCCACACCTGGTTGGGCAGGGTGCGACCCACCTTGCTCACCGCGCCATAGGCCACGGTGGTGAGACCGACGCCACCTGCTGCCATGGCGCGGTGGTGCATGAGCAGCGCCTTGGTCGGCGCTCCTTTCATCACCATGCCTTCGTTGGCTCCCGCGCGGATGAAGCGGTTGCGCAGGGTAATCGGCCCCAGTTTGAAGGGGGCGAAGAGGTCGCCGGGTTCGTTCATGGCAGTCTCGGTGGATTCTGAAATTCGGAACGGCGCCGCTATGCGATCACGCAGGAACACGCACCTGGGCCCGCAATTCGATCTTTGCGACCTTGTTCGAGGCGTTGACCGGCAGCGCGTCGAAGAAGCGCACGTAGCGTGGCACCTTGTAGTTGGCCATGCGCTCGCGCGACCAGGCGATGAGGCCGGGTTCGTCCAGCGTCTGGCCAGGGCGCAGCACCACGCAGGCGCAACCGACTTCGCCCATGCGCTCATCGGGCACACCGATCACCGCCACCTGGGCAATCGCCGGGTGCGGGCTGAGGCCGGCCTCGATTTCGGCGGGATAGCAGTTGAAGCCACCGACGATGAACATGTCCTTGAGACGATCGGTGATGCGCAGGTAGCCGCGTTCGTCCAGCGTGCCCACATCCCCCGTGTGCAGCCAGCCATCAGCGTCGATGGTTTCGGCGGTGGCCTTGTCGTCTTCGAAGTAGCCCTTCATGACGTGAAAGCCGCGCAGGCAGATTTCGCCCGCCTCGCCCGCCGCCAGCGGCTGGTTGTCGGCGTCGACGATGCGCACTTCGGTCCCCGGAATGGCATGACCGCTGGTCAGTGCCACGGTCTCGGCGTCGTCGTCAGCCTCGCAAATGGTCGCCAGGCCACCGCACTCGGTGAGCCCGTAAGCAGTGAGGACGACCTCCAGGCCGAGTTCCTGCCGCATGCGCTCGATCAGCACCGGTGGAATCGTCGACGCGCCGGTGACCGCAATGCGCAGACTGGAAAGATCAGTCGTGGCGAGCTTGGGGTGCGCGAGCATCGTCAGGTAGAGCGTGGGCGGCCCGGGCAGGACGGTGATGCGGTCAGCCTCGATGCGTCCGAACACCGCCTCGGCGTCGAACACCGGATGCGGCAGCACGGTAGCGCCCGCAATCAAGCAGGTGACCCAGCCGGCCTTGTAGCCGAAGGTGTGAAAGAAAGGGTTGACGATCAGGTAACGGTCGCCAGCGCCGATGCCGGTGATCTTGACGTACTCAACAAAGGACTGGATCACCTGCCGGTGCGCACTCATGACCCCCTTGGGGCGCCCGGTAGTGCCAGACGTGAACATCAGGTCGGAGGTGTCGTCCGGTGTGACGGCATCGGCACGCGCGCGCGCCTCGGCTTCGGTGACGCCCGCGGCGGTCGCGAGAAAGTCAGTCCACGACAAGTCGGCATGTTCACCAGCAGCGCCGATCGCAACCACCTTTTCGAGCGTCGCAGGACGACAATCAGCCAGCATCGCCGGATAGTCGGTGTCGAGGAAACGGTCGACCACGAACAGCACCCGGGTGCCGCTGCGCTCGAGAATATCGGCGGCCTCGAGGCCCTTCATGCGGGTATTGATCGGCACCATGACGGCGCCCGCACAGTGGATGCCAAGCGCGGCAAGCAACCACTCTGCGCGGTTGGGCGCCCAGATGGCGACACGATCTCCAGCGGCGATGCCGTGCGCCATCAGCGCGCGGCTGACTTCGAACACACGGGCGGGCAGGTCGGCGTAATCGACGACAATGTCGCCATCCTCGACAAAGACACGGCCGGCGTGGCGCTGCGCAGCCTCAAGAACGAGGGCGGGCAGGGTGCGGGCGACGGGCGGGACAAACTGTACGGTCATGGTGGTTCCGGAAAGAGGCTGCAGGCTCAGATGCTCATGATGAACTGGCCGCTATCCACGCGCAGTTCGATGCCGTTGACGGCGCGGGAGGCGTCGTCGGCAAGAAAGAGGATGGCGGCGGCGACGTCTTCGGGCAGGCAGGCGCGGTTCATCGGATCACCATCGATGGTGATGCGCGACGCATCGAGGCCTTTCGGGTAGGAGCCGGCGGTCATCGGCGTCATGATGCCGTCGGGATGAATCGAGTTGCAGCGGATGCGGTACTTGGACTTGCGGCAATGGGCGGCCACCGCGCGCGTCAGCCCGGCTATGGCGGCCTTGGAGGCACCGTAGGCGGCGTAGTCATCCTTGGCGGCAATACCGGCGATCGAAGACATGTTGATGATCGAGCCGCCACGGCCACCTTCCTTGATCATGGCGACGCCTGCCTTGCAGCCGAGGAAAACGCTGTCGGCATTGACACGCATCAGGCGCTGCCATTCGTCCAGCGTGGCATCCTCGATCGAACCCTTGAGCAGGATGCCGGCGTTGTTCACCAGGATGTCGAGGCGGCCGAAGCGCTCGCGCACCATCGCCATCACTGCATCCCAGTCAGCAGCCGAAGCGGCATCCTGGCGCATGAACACGGCCTTGCCATCAAGACTGGCCGCCAGGGTCTCGCCGGCCTCGATGTTGAGGTCGGTAAACACGACTTGCGCGCCTTCCTTGACGAACAACTGGACGGTAGCGCGGCCTACACCGCTCGCTCCGCCGGTGACCAGCGCAATCTTGCCTTCGACTCGTCCCGTCATCTTTCGTATCCCCTGAGTGTTCAAGCGTTCGCAGCGATATGGTTGGCCGCGATGTAACCGAAGGTCATCGCCGGCCCGATGGTGGCACCGGCGCCGGGATAGGCGATGCCCATCACCGAAGCCGAGGTGTTGCCGATGGCGTAGAGCCCCTCGATCGGCGACCCATCGGGGCGCACGACACGCGCCTGAGCATCAGTGAGCAGCCCACCCTTGGTGCCGATGTCGCCCGCATCCATGCGCATGGCGTAGTACGGCCCCTTGGCAAGCGGCGCCAGGCAGGGGTTGGGCTTGACGTTGACATCACCGTAGTAACGATCAAAGACGTTGCCGCCGCGACCGAAATCCTTGTCCTCACCGGTGCGTGCGTACTCGTTGACCGTCTTCACCGTGGCGGCCAGGCCGGCAGGATCAACGTCGATCTGGCGTGCGAGCTCTTCCAGCGTGTCGGCCTTCCAGTACACGGAATTGAGCCAATTCTTGCGCAGGCGGCTGTCGGGCATGATCTGGCCCGGCATCAAGGGCCCCATCGCATAGTGGAAACGGAAATGGGCGTCGAAGATGCACCATGCGGGCACGTTCTTGCCGCCGGTCGCTTCGCGATCCTTGTACATCGCGTCGCCGAACTCGAGATAGCCCTGAGCCTCGTTGCAGAAGCGCTTGCCCAGGCTGTTGACCACGATCGAGCCCGGGAAGGCACGTTCGGCAAAGATGCCGCGCGGCTTCTCTTCGCCCACCACCGGGATGGTCGGTGACCACCAGGCCCATTCGAGCAGGTCGGTAGCGGCACCGGCCGCCATGCCGGCTTCGAGTGCGGCGCCGGTGTTGTTGCCCGGCGGCGTTGCGCTCCACTCGACCTTGGTCGGCTGCGGCAGATACTACTCGCGCAGGGCCTGATTCTGTTCGAAACCACCGGCACCGATGATGACGCCGCGGCGCGCGTTGAGCGTCAGCTCACGGCCCTCGCGCACGACCTTGATGCCGGTGACGCGGCCATTGTCGAGCACGAAATCACGAAAATCGGTGTTCAGCCACAGCGGCACCTTGCGGTCCAGCAAGGAGGCGCGCAGCGCGCACACCAGCGAATTGCCAAGGCCAGCGCGACGGTCGAACTGGCTCTTGCGCCGCCACTTGAAGTCGAGCTTGTAGCGCAACATCATCCACAGGATCTTGAAACGCCAGCCGCTCTCGCGCGCCATGGCGATGTGGGCATCGCGTGCGGTCCACGAGATCTTGCCCATCAGCAAGGTGGAGGGCGAGGGGCGGCGCAGGTTTTCGAGCTCGTCACCGAGCACGCTGGTGTCGAACAGCTCAGGGTCGAGCGAGCGCCCACCCGGCAAGGAGCCCGGCAGATGCTGGTAATAATCGGGGTACTTCTCGGCCACGGCATAGCGCACACGTGACTTGTCTTCGAGGTACTTGATCATCGCCGGGGCGTGATCAAGATAGGCGCGCACCTTGGTCTCGTCGGCGCGTCCACCGCCCGCGGTCATGATGTACTGCAGCGCTTTCTCGTAGCTGTCCTTGCCACCCTTGGCGGCAAAGTAGTGGTTGTTCGGAATCCAGATGCCGCCACCTGAAATGGCGGAGGTACCACCGAACTTGTCGCTCTTCTCGACCACCAGCACCGAAAGCCCACGATCGGCGGCAATGGCCGCCGAGGTCATCGCGCCCGCACCCGAGCCGACGACGATGACGTCCCAGTCCGTCTGTGACTGATCATGCACGCTCACGCTCTACCCCTGATCTTGTTTGGATACGTGGAATAGTCGCTGCAAGCCCCGCACCGTTCATCGTCAATGCGGACTATGCAAGCGGCCCGCGCGGTCACGCCAGGGGCATCGTTCAATCGAAGGATGCGCGAAACCTCGCCCTTGACCAGCATCGCCCGAGGAAACAACGATCAGGAGCAGCACATGAGCACAGCCCAGACCTCAACCCAAGCCCCGCCCTATTCCCTCGCCCGCCCCTGCCGCATGGAGGACGTCCCGCAGTGGGACATCGAAACCGATGTTGTGGTGATCGGTTTTGGCGCAGCTGGCAGCTGCGCAGCGATCGAAGCACGCCAGGCCGGCGCCGAGGTGCACGTCTTTGAGGTCGCTGCTGCCGGTGGCGGCAGCGCCTGGTGGTCGGGCGGAGAAGTCTATGTTGGGGGCAGTGGCGGTACGCATGTGCAAAAGGCGCACGGCTTCGAGGACAGCACGGAAGACCTGTATACCTACCTGATGATGGCCGGCGGCCCTGGCGCGGACGCCGAGCGCGTGCGCCTGTACGCCGAGAACGCAGTCGCCCACTTCAACTGGCTCGAGCGACAAGGCGTGCCCTTCAAGGGCACTTATCTGCCGGGGAAGTGGCTAGAGCCCATGACCGACGACACCTTGCTATGGTCGGGCAACGAGCAGGCCTGGCCCTTCAGCGAAAAAGCAAAGCCGGCACCGCGCGGACACACAGCGCAGTTCAAGGGAATGGGCGGCGGCAAGATCCTGATGGAGAAACTGTGCGCACAGGCCGAAGCGGTTGGCGCAGTAGCGCACTTCAACAGCCGAGCCATCGGCCTGATCGAAAACAGCAAGCACGCCATTGTCGGCGTGGTGGTGCGCATCGACGGCGCGGAGAAGTTCGTGCGCGCACGCAAGGGCGTCGTGCTCAGCGCCGGCGGGTTCATCATCAATCGCGAAATGGTCGCACGCTTCGCTCCGGAAGCACTCGCCTGCACTCAAGTGTGCTCAGGCGGCAACGACGACGGCTCGGGCATCCGCATGGGTATTGGCGCGGGGGGCGCCGCTATTCACATGGACCAGTTCTTTGCCACCGTTCCGTTCTTCCCGCCCGAGTCGCTGGTGAAGGGTATTTTCGTTAATGCGCGCGGCGAACGCTTCATCAACGAGGATGCCTACCACGGTCGGGTCGGGCACTACGTGCTGCGCCAACCCGAGGGCAAGGTCTGGCTGCTGGTCGACAACGAGATCTTCGGTCGTCCGATGATCGAACCCAATATCAAGGTCGCTGCGGTCGGAGAAACCTGGGATGAGGTGGAAAAGGAGCTTGGTCTGCCCGAAGGCAGCCTGGTACACACCGTGACGGAATTCAACCGCCATGCGGCAGAAGGGGAGGACCCGCTTCTCCACAAGGCTGCGACCTGGCTCCGCCCGCTGACCGAAGCACCCTTCGCCGCGCTCAGCTACTGCACCGCCGACCTGAACGCCGTCGCCTTCACCATGGGTGGTTTGCACACCCTCCCCAGCGGCGAGGTGCTGGACGCCGACGGCCAGCCGATCCCTGGCCTGTTCGCGGCCGGGCGCACCGCCTGCGGCCTGCCGCGCTGGGGCGAGGGCTACAGCTCGGGCCTGTCGATCGGTGACTCGACCTTCTTTGGCCGCGAGGCTGGACGCAAGGCCGCACAGGGCTAAACTGGACTCATCGTTCAAGGTGAACGCGACCAGGGAGACTCAAGTGTCCAGACTGCAAAACAAGGTTGCACTGATCACGGGCGGGGCCAACGGCCTTGGCGAAGCAATTGCACAGCGCATGGCCGAAGAGGGCTGCGCTGTGCTGATCGTCGATCGCGACGACCATGGTCGCGAAGTTGCCGAAAGGCTTAAGGCGGCGGGGCACAAGGCGGCGTTTCAAGCCTGCGATGTGACCATCGAGGCGCAGGTGAAGGCGGCCGTTCAGGCGGCGGTCGACCAGTTCGGCCGGCTCGACGTGCTGGTCAACAACGCCGGCATCGAGGGTGTCAACAAACCAACCGACCAGCTCGAACTTGCCGAATGGGAGAAAGTGATGGCGGTGAACACGACTGCCGTCTTCCTGTGCACCAAGCATGCCATCGCGCCGATGCGCAAGGCCGGCGGCGGATCGATCATCAATATCTCGTCGATCTACGGCCTCGTCGGCGGCGCCGACATTCCGCCCTATCACGCGTCCAAGGGCGCGGTGCGCCTCATGTCCAAGAACGACGCGCTGACCTTCGCCCCCGACAAAATCCGCGTCAATTCGGTTCACCCCGGCTTCATCTTCACCGCGCTGGTTGATCGCTACGTCAAGGACGCCGGCCTTCAACACGACGCAGCCAAGGTCGCTCTGGATGCTCTCCATCCCTTGGGGGGCACCGGCCATCCCGACGACATCGCCTGGGGCGTGGTCTATCTGGCCTCCGATCAGGCGCGCTGGGTGACCGGATCCGAACTGGTCATCGACGGCGGCTACACGGCGCGCTGATGGCCCGCCAAAACGCGGCCTACGGCATCCGCATAGCCACCCGTCTGCGCCAACAGCACCTGCTGGTGATGCGTACCTGCGCGTAGGCCGCTGTCCACATCGACTAAATCCAGCCCACTTTGGGCCTGACGCGCCAAAGTAAATCTGACGCCACCGGGGCGTATCCGCGCCGGTGGCGCGGCGTGCTTCATCTTGGTTTGATCGTTGTGGCTCGCGGCAGAGATGGACTTCCCCCCGTCGCGCGAACGAGTCGTTGAATCCGCAACCCACAACTGCCAGGCGATCCTTCTGACCCTCAACGGCAGGTAACAGCGCCGAGCAGCCACCCACTGCTGTTACCCATGGACAGCAGTTCGGCCGTTGTTGCCATTGGCCTGTCGCTCCCAAACGGGCAGCAATGCGTCAGTTACCTGTCGTCCAGTCTTGAGCGGGTTCGAACGGCG
>Ga0209477_1002740_pt1 | contig 10060 bp, 8 predicted proteins | sample KloWWTupernatant_FD_187180 | JGI IMG/M metagenome (GOLD analysis project Ga0209477, IMG submission 187180) | Active sludge microbial communities from Klosterneuburg, Austria, studying microevolution and ecology of nitrifiers - Klosterneuburg... | ecosystem: Engineered > WWTP > Aerobic digester >...
GCTGGAAAAGGCGGCCTTTCCGGCGGGTTTGACGGAGCGCGAGCACGGGTATGCTGTAGGCCACGACGGGACCGGAGATTCGTTTGGACGAGGCGAACACGGAGGTGAGCGGGCGCGTGGCGCGGTGGGGCCGGCGGGCAGCGCGCATGGTGCGTGCGAGCCTGCGCTGGGAATCGGGCGCGTTGCTGGTGATCCTGCTGTGCGGGGGCGTGCTTCGCTTCCACGGGCTGGACTGGGACCAGCCGAAGGAAACGGAGCGGCCGCTCCAGATGCACCCGGATGAACGGTTCCTCTCGATGGTATCGAGCCGGATCGACTGGCCCGGGGAGATCGGGGCGTACTTCGATACCGCGCGGAGCCCGCTGAACCCGTATAACGACGGTGAGACCAACTCTTATGTCTACGGGACATTCCCGCTGTTCCTGGTGAAAGCGGTGGCGACGCTGGCGGGCGACGACCCGGAGGGGCCGAACAACTCATACGACCAGACGGTGGTGTGGGGCCGCAGGGTGACGGCGGGGGTGGATACGGCCACGATCCTGCTGGTCTTCCTGGCCGCCTGGCGGCTATTCGGGAGGCGGGCGGGCGTGCTGGCGGCCTTGCTGTACGCGCTGGCGGTGCTGCCGACACAGCTGGCTCACTTCTGGACGGCCGACCCGTACCTGACGTTCTTTGCGACATTGACGCTGCTGTTGAGCGTGTACTGGGTGGGAAGTAGGGGGGCGGCCTCGTGGTGGCTTGCGGGAGGCATCGGGCTGGCGGTAGGCCTGGCGGCCGCGTGCAAGGTGAACGGAGCGATCTTCGCGAGCCTGCCGGTGGCCGCCCTGGTACTGCGGGTGGGATTGCGGGATTTTCCACGGCTCGGGTTGCGATGGCGGGGAGAGGCGCCAGAGAACGCCGGCGGAGCACCGGGCTGGGCGTGGGCCAACGACGTTTCGATGCTATGCATGGCGGGGGCGATTGCGCTGCTGGTATTCCGGGTAGCCCAGCCGTATGCGTTCGAAGGGCCGAACTTCTGGGACATGGCGCTGGACCAGCGCTGGTGGGATGACTTGCAGCGGGAGCGCGACTTCCAGCAGGGGAACGCGGACTATCCGCCGTTTGTGCAATTCGCCGGGACGACACCGTTCCTGACGCCGCTGCGCAACCTGGTGCTGTGGGGGATGGGGCCCGCACTCGGAGTGACGTCGTGGCTGGCGCTGGCGGTTGGCGGAGTGTTGCTCTTCCGCAGGCGCGAAACGGCGTTCGTGTTGCCGCTGGTCTCCGGGGTGGTGGTGCTGGTGTTCTGGGGGCCGCGGTTCGTGGCGTTCATGCGGTACTTCCAGCCGATGTACCCGGTGCTGTGCATCTTCGCCGGATGGGGGCTCCTCTCGTTCTGGGGGTGGGCGCGTTCCGGTTCGCTGCCAGAATGGCTGCCGTGCGGGCGGGTTGCGGGCCGGGTGGCTCCGGGAACGCGCGGCGCGCGCGTGCTGGCGGGAGGAGCGATAGCCGGGGTGTTGGGAGGGAGCGTGTGGTGGGCGCTGGCCTTCCAATCGGTTTACATCCAGGAGCACCCGAGAATCGCAGCGACACGCTGGGTGTACGAGAACGTGCCGGCGGGGGCGGCAATCACCACGGAACTCTGGGATGACCCTGTGCCCTGGCGCTTCGGCGAGAATCCCCGGGAATACCGGGTGGTGGAGACCGAGCCATACGAGCCGGATTCGCCCCAGAAAGTGCGAAAGCTGGTGTACGGGGACCCGGCCAACCCGAACCGGGGCGGGCTCGCCAGCGCGGATTATGTCGCAATCACGTCGAACCGCATCCGTGAATCGGTGACGAAATTGGAGCGCGAGTACCCGGCAACGATCAGGTACTACGAACTGCTGGAGAGCGGTGAGCTGGGCTTTGAACGGGTGGCGACGTTCCAGGTGCATCCAACGTTCCTGGGCCTGTCAATCGATGACTCGGGGGCGGAGGAATCGTTCACGGTGTACGACCACCCGGAGGTGCGGATCTACCGGAAGACGGATGCGTGGGACAGCGAGCGGGCGCTGGCACTGCTCTACGAGGCGTATCCCGAGCGGGCGGTGAATCTTCTGCCGCGGCAGGGGAGCACGAACGGGCTGCAGTTCACGCCGGATGATGCGGATGTTCAGCAGGGGGGCGGCACGTTCAACGACGTTTTCGACGCCGATGGGTGGGCGGGCTCGGCGCCGTGGCTGTGGTGGCTGTTGTGGATCGAGGTGGCAGCCATGGGAGCGGTGCCGTGGGTAACCTGGCTGCTGCGGGCGCTGCCGGCGCGGGGCTACGGATTGAGCAAGTTCCTCGGGTTCGCGACGCTGGCAGTGACAACCTGGCTGCTGGTGGCCTGGGGCGTGGCAGACTTTTCGGGGCGGCTGGTCTGGTTGGTGTTCCAGCTTTCGGTGATTGCCGGGGCGGCGACCGGGGTCATCCGGCGGAGGGCGCTGTTGGCCGACCTGCGCGAGCACTGGCGGTCGTGGCTTGCGGTGGAGGCGGTGTTCGTGGCGGCTTTCTTCGGGTTCCTCTTGTTGCGAGCCTACAACCCGGACCTCTGGCACCACCCGCAGGGCGGCGAGAAACCGATGGAGATCGCCTACCTGACGGCGGTAACACGGTCGACGACGATGCCGCCTTACGACCCGTGGTTCGGTGGCGGGAGCATGAACTACTACTACATGGGGTGGTTCTTCCTGGCGGTGCCGATCCGGGCGTTGCGGCTCGTGCCGGAGGTCGCGTTCAACCTTGGCGTGCCGACGTATGCGGCCCTGGCGGCGAGCGTGGCGTTCACGGTGGCGCACTGGCTGGTGGCGATGGCGTCGCGGGCGCGGCAGGCCGCGGAGAGCGCCGCCGCCCGCCCCGGGGTGCTGGCGGGCGTGCTGGCCGCGGTCATGCTCATCGGGATGGGGAACCTTGATGGCGCCCACCAGTGGGTCGAGCGGCTCCAAGGCGTGAACCAGTGGGGGCTCGCGAGCGGCGTGCCGGTCATTGGCGGGGCGGTCGGACTGGCCGGGGGGCTGTGGGAGTGGCTGGTGGGGGGTACAGCGCTGCCGCGCTTCGACTGGTGGCGGAGCTCGCGCGTGCACTTCGGGTCGTTCGACATTACGGAGTTTCCGTACTGGTCGATGCTGTTCGGCGACCTGCACCCGCACCTGATGGGGTTGCCGTTCTTCGGGAGCGTCGTGGCGCTGACGGTGGCCTACGCTGCGAGCGCGCGAGAAGGGATGCGAGCGCGCGCGTGGGTCCTTGCCGGCCTGCTCGGCGCCGCGGTGGGACTGGTGCGGACAGTACACACGTGGGATTTCCCGACGGTTGTGCTGATTGCGGCCATCGGGATCCCTCTCGGGCAGGTGCTGCGCCCGGGGCACTGGCAATCGCGCTGGTGGGACGCAGTAGGGCACCTGATCCTTGCGGGGCTGGTGGCGGCCATCGCCTTCGCTCCTTACACGGGCCGTTTCGAGACATTCGACCCGGGGGTCATGCGGTCCCCTGAGACGACGCCGGTGCAACAGTTCTTCGCCCATTTCGGGGTGTTCATCGCGTTTGGATTGGCGTTCCTGGCGGTGCGCTACCGGGAGGAGTTGCGGTCGCGCGCGTTCAACGCGGGCAATGACCCGTTCCTTTCGGTGGTCAACGGGAGGCTCGAACTGGTGTCGCTGGCGATCTTCCTGAGTGGGGTGGGCGCGTTCACGTGGGCGTTCGGGCTGACAACCATCGCACTGGGAGGAATGGGGGTGGCGTTCTTCCTGCACCTGCTCTGGCTGGAGCTCCGGCGGGAGGGAAAGGACCTGTCGCGGGCATTGGCGACGGCGATGTTCGGGCTGGGCTTCGGTATCGCCGTCGGCGTGGACGTGGTAACGCTGAAGAACGACATCGAGCGGATGAACACGGTCTTCAAGTTCAGCCTGCAGGCGTGGCAGCTGCTCTCACTCGCGAGTGCGTTCGCCGCCTGGTACTGCTGGCAACCGGCGGCCGGCGCGCTGCGGGCGGTGCGCGATGGCGAGCTCAAGCGCGGTGACTGGCGGGCCGTGAGCGCGGCGTTCGGCGTCATCGCGCTGGCCGGGCTGGTGTTCGCGGGGAGCCTGTTCATCGTCTCGGGCACGCGGGCGCGGCAGGAGGCGCGGTTCGAGCAGACAGGTCCGACGCTCGACGGGTTCGCGTTCTTCCCGTACGCGGAGTTCGTAGAACCGAAGTCGGACCAGGACACGACCGACGATGTGCCGCTGCGGCTGGCGGACGACCTGCCCCTGATCGAGTGGCTGCGCGAAAACGTGGAGGGCTCGCCGGTGATCGTCGAGGCGGCCGGGCCGCTCTACCGGTGGACCGGGCGGATCTCGCAGTACACCGGGCTGCCGGCCGTTGTGGGATGGGACTGGCACCAGATCCAACAGCGGACGGACTATGCGGGACTGGTGCAGCGGCGGCGTTCTGAGACGGAAGCGTTTTATGTCTCCGGCTCCACGCAGATGGCGGTGGACTACCTGCGGAAGTACAACGTCCGCTACGTGGTGGTAGGGGGCGAGGAGCGGGTGCACGGGTCAGAGGCGGGGCTGGCGAAGTTCGGGAACATGCCCGAACTGACCGAGGTATTCAGGAACGGCGAGGACCGGATCTACGCGGTCGACGAGACAAAACTCGTGCCGAGTTATGCCGTACTCGGCGTGGTGGGAGAACCGGCGGCGCCCTGACCGTGCCCGCCAGGCGCGCGGATGCGACACTGAGCGTTCATGACACGGATGCGGCCCAAACCGAACAGCACGCCGGATGACCTGGCATTCGGCATCAACCTGTGCGCGATGGCGATCGAGACCGGGTATGCGAAGTCGCTGCAGTACTTCCGGGACACGCGGAACGAGCGGGTCTTCGAGCTCGTGGAGCGGGCTCGAGCGGCGGGCCTGAAGGCGGAGCCGGTCGATGGCTTTCGGCTGGACGAACTGACCGCGAACGGCGTGCACCAGGGCGTGCTCGTGAGACTGCGCGATATCCAGCCGGTGGACCTGCGGGCGGTGGCACGCGCAGCTGAGAAATCCTCGCTCGTTATCCTGCTGGACCGGGTGACCGACCCGCAGAACCTTGGCGCGGTCCTGCGGACGGCCGTCGCGGTTGGGGTGGACGCGGTGGTGCTGCCGTTGCGGCGGGGGGCGCTTCTCACCCCCGGCGTGCACCGGGCGAGCGCGGGGCTGAGCTTCATTGCGCCGGTGGCCGCGCCGCAGAACCTGGCGATGGCGATCAAGATGCTGAAAGAGGCGAACTACTGGGTGGTCGCGGCGGACGCGGGCGAGGGTTCGCAATCAGCGACGGCGTTCGACTGGCCCGGGCGCGCGGCACTGGTGATGGGGAGCGAAGGCGAGGGTGTGGGCCACCTGCTCCTGCAGGAGAGCGACTTCCGGGTAGCCCTGCCGATGGACCCGCGGGTCGAGTCGCTGAACGTCGGCGTGGCGACCGGCGCGCTCGCCTACCTGTGGCGGCGGCAGTGGCCAGCGGTGACGGGCGCCAGCTAACGGCGGTCAGGCATCACGGGTGAGGAGACACTCCCAGACCTGCTTGGGGTGTTGGTAGCGGCGGATGGTGCGGTGGACGAGGTGCAGGACAGAGAACTGCGCGGGGATGACGGCACGGACGGCGGCTTCGGTGAAGAAGCGCTTGGTCTCGGCGTGTCTGACGAGGGCAGTGGGAACCTGGAAGAACCCGGGCTCGACCTCCTCGCCCTGGCCGGCGCCGTGGTGCACATCGTCGCTGGCGTTGACGCGGAAGAGAAACAGGCCACCGGGCCGGACTGTTGCCCCGACCCCGGCAAAGGCGGCGAGGGTTTCGTCCCAGGGCAGGTAGTGGAGCGAGAGGCTCGCGATCGCCGTATCGAAGGTGGCTGGCCTGAACGGCAGCGCCCGGACATCGGCGAGCAGGTGATCGACCGGGGGAAGCCACTTCCCGGCAACGGGTTTCTTGCGGTCGAAGGCCGTGACGGCGAAGCCCTTGCGGGCAAGGGTGGCAGCATCCATCCCGGGGCCGCAGCCGGCATCGAGGACGTTGGGGCCGACTGCCACCAGGCGATCGAAGAAGGCGGCGAGCCAGTCATCGGGAAGCGGGTCGGCCATCGGCGGATCATGCCCCGCCCGCTGCGCGTTGGGAAGCGGGTACACGGCGGCTGCCTGGACCCCCGGCGCACTCACCGGCACTTGCCCGGCGGGCCTGAGGGGGTACGATGCGGGACAGATGGGCGCCACCCCAATCCCCTCGTTGCGGTTTGAAAAAGAGGCCTGGAACGCCGGGGCGACGTGGGTCGCGGGCGTTGACGAAGTGGGCGTCGGGCCACTGGCGGGGCCGGTAGCCGCCGGGGTCGTGGCGCTCCCGGCGGGGCGGCGATTCCAGTGGTACGGGCAGGTGCGCGACTCGAAAGTGCTGCCCGAACGGGCGCGCGACAGCCTGTCGGAGCGGATCCGCGATTCGGTGCCGTACGCCATCGGCTGGGCGAGTGTGGAGGAGATCGACCGGATCGGCATTCTCCCGGCGCGGCGGCTGTGCATGTTGCGAGCGTTCGAGGCGCTCGGCGTCCGGCCGGACGCGGTGATCAGCGATGCGCTCGACCTGCCGCTACCGAATGTCCGGGCCGTGATCGACGGGGATGCGTTAAGCGTGGCCGTGGCGGCGGCCTCGATTGTCGCCAAAGTGGAGCGGGACGCGCTGATGGAGGAACTCTGCGGGCAATACCCGGGGTACGGGCTGTGCCGCAACAAGGGGTACCCGACGCCGGAGCACAAGCGGCTGCTGCAGGAGCGCGGGCCGAGCCCAATCCATCGCCGGAGCTACGCGCCGGTAGCCCAGTTCGCGTTCAAGTGGTGAACGAGCGTCAACGGCTGGGGGGATTCGGCGAGCGGATAGCGGCCCACCGGCTCGAATCGCTCGGCATGGAGATCGTTGACCGGAACGTGCGCGTAGGCCGGGCCGAGATAGACCTGGTCGCGAGAGACGGTGAGGAGACGGTGGTGGTGGAGGTGCGGACGCGGCGCGGCGAACCCGGCCTCGCAGCGGAATCGCTCACGCCGGCGAAGCTGCGGCGGTTATGGCACGCGGCGATGGGCTATGCGGAAACACACGGGATCGCCCCGGAGCGTGTGCGGGTGGACGTGATCGCGGTTGAGCTAGACGGGCGGGGAGCCGCGCGGAACGTCGAACACTTCCGCGGGATCGAGATCCCGCCAGGGGACGAAGACTAAGTTACCGGGAGACGCGTTCCTCATAGACGGAGGCGATGCCTTCGAGGACGACATCGGCAAGGACGAGGATGTTCTCGATGGCCTCCACGGCGTCCTCCGTGGAGAGGCCGGCCTCGGTAGCAATCTGGGAGGCGGTCTCTTCGAGCGAGCGGCGGAGGGAGTTGAAGGTGCCGACGGCGGCGGTCAGCCCAACGCTGGCGCCGACGAGCGTGAGGCCGTACTGGCGGCCCATGGTGCGGGCATCTTCGGTATAGCGTTCGCGCCGGGAATCGGAGGCGATGTAGCGGGCGAAGAGGTCAACCAGCTGACGGCCGAGCAGGCGGAGGTGGTCGCGCGTATCGCCAGTCAGGCCCTCGAAGGAGGGGAACCCCTGCCCGGGGCGGCCACGGGGGCTGAGACGGCGCTTGACGCGGGCGGTTGCAATATCGCTGATGCGGTCGGTATCGCGGGAGGAGCCGGTTGCGGGGGTGCTGGCGGCGATGTGCTGGAGGTCTTCCTCGAGGATGCGGCGGTGGCCACCGGCGGTGCGATAGGAACGCACCTGGCCGTCATCGGCCCAGCGGCGGAGGGTGGACTCGCTAACGCCCATGAGCTTGCTGGCGGCGCCAAGGCTGATCCATGTGGGGCGGTCGGGGAGATCACCGGGCACTTACCAAACCTCCGCAAAGTTCGCCAATCATTCCTGTCCGGAGCGTGCGCTGTCAACGCTGGAGGGGGGCGGCGGCAGCTCGGCGGCGCGGCGGACGGCCGCATCGCCGAAGCGGTCACGGATCGCGTGGACCGCATCCTGGAGGCGGACCGGCGGGCCTTCGGGGGATTCGCCGAGGCGAAGTTGCCGGGCCTGCTCCTGGAGATTGGAGATTCCAAGCCCGATCAACCGCACCGGGCGGCGCCCATTCTCGTCCCAGGCGCGCTCGAAGAGGGAGACGGCGGCCGCGTGGATCTCGCTGGCAAGCTCGACCGGGATGCCGGTGGTCACCGAGCGGGAGATGGTCTCGAACGGAGGGAATCGCAGCTTGAGGGTGACCGTGCGGCCGGCGCGCCCATGACGGGCAAGGTCGGTGGCAACGCGTTCGGCCTGGCCGAGGAGGATGGCGCGAAGGCGCTGGCCATCGGGCTCGTCGCGGTCGAAGGTGGTCTCGCGGGAGATGGACTTCGCCTCGCCGCGGCCGGAGAGGACCGGGGCATCGTAGATGCCGAGCGCGCGGGCGTGGAGTTCGGCCCCGTGGGCGCCGAATTTCGCGATGAGCGCCGATTGCGGCATCCGGGCGATATCGCCGATGGTGTGGATGCCGAGTCCGGTGAGCAGTTCAGCGGTTTTCTTGCCGACCATCGGGAGGTCGCGGATGGGGCGAGGGGCCAGGAAGGCGGCCTCCTCACCGGCGGGCACGACCACGAGGCCGTCCGGCTTGCCGGCATCGCTAGCGACCTTCGAGACGAGCTTGTTCATGGACACGCCCGCGGAGGCGGTGATGCCGACCTCCTCGTGGACGCGCCGGCGGATGTCGCGGGCGATATCCTCGGCCGACCCGAACAGGGCCTCGCTGCCGGCAACATCGAGATAGGCCTCATCGGCGCCGGCGGGCTCAACGGCCGGAGTGTAGCGGCGAAGGATCTCGTGGAACGCGCGGGAGGCCGGGGCGTAGTAACTGAAATCGGTGGTGAGGAAGGCTGCCTGCGGGCAGAGGCGGCGGGCAGTGCTGACGGGCATGGCGGAGCGGACACCGAAGCGACGGGCTTCGTAGCTGGCGGTACTGACGACGCCGCGCGAACCGAGCGCCCCGGCCACGACCACGGGCTGGCCCCGGAGCTCGGGGTGGCGGAGGAGTTCCATCGACACGAAGAAGGCATCGAGGTCGACGTGGATGACGGTGGCGCGGCGTTCGCTCATTTGTTCGGATTCTAGCAGGCCGAGCAAGGGGGCGAGTTCGCCGGGCGGCGCGGGCGCTGATATTCTCAGGGTGTGGACCTGCTTCGCATCGATACCCGGCCGATCCTGAACAAACCGATCGTGGTCTGCGCGTTCGCCGGCTGGAACGACGCGGCCTCGGCGGCGACGAATGCCGCGCGGTTCGTGGTGCGCCGGCTGGGGGCGCGGCGGTTCGCATCGTTCGATGCGGAGGAGCTTTACGACTTCACGGAGTCACGGCCGGCGGTGCGGATCACCGCACGCGGAGAGCGGGAAGTGACGTGGCCGTCAAACGACTTCTTCTACGCGCGAAACCCCACGGGGCCGCACGACGTGGTGGTGTTTATCGGCACGGAGCCGGGGCTGCGCTGGAACAGCTTCGCGCGGGAGCAGGCCGGGCTGTTCAAGGACCTGGAGGCGGAGGTCGTGCTGTCGCTGGGGGCCCTGCTGGCGGATGTGCCCCACACGCGGCCGGTGCGCGTGACCGGGAGCGCGATGCGGCCCGAGTTGAACGACCGGTACAACCTGCAGCCATCGAAGTACGAGGGGCCGACCGGGATCGTGGGGGTGCTGCACGAAGCGCTCAGGACATCGGACGTGGCGAGCGCGAGCCTCTGGGCGAACGTGCCGCACTACATCACGACATCGCAGAACCCACCGGCCACGGCCGCACTGCTGCGGCGGGTGCACCCGATCCTGGGCATGGAGTTCGACCTGGCCGAGCTGGAGACGGCGGGAGAGCGATTCAAGGCGGAAGTAGATACCGCGCTTTCGGCGAACCCGGAAGTCGGCGACTACGTGAGACGGCTGGAGGAAGCCTTCGACGCCGACGACCAGCCACCGCCGCCGGGCGATTTGCCCCAGGGCGAGGACCTGGTGACCGACATTGAGAAGTTCCTCCGGAGCCAGCGGCCGGAAGACGAGTAGGCGGGAGCGG
>Ga0209477_1002742_pt1 | contig 10047 bp, 9 predicted proteins | sample KloWWTupernatant_FD_187180 | JGI IMG/M metagenome (GOLD analysis project Ga0209477, IMG submission 187180) | Active sludge microbial communities from Klosterneuburg, Austria, studying microevolution and ecology of nitrifiers - Klosterneuburg... | ecosystem: Engineered > WWTP > Aerobic digester >...
CGCTGCCCGAGCGCCCGCGCACCAGCAGCGTGCCGCCCTGGCGCACATCCACATCCGGAAAGCGCCGCGGGGCCGCGCCCGGATAGGCGTGGGCCAGGCCCCGGGAGCGGATCATGCAGCGCCCTCGGGGTGGGCGCAGCCCGCACACAGGCCGTGCACGGCAATGTCTACGGCCAGGTTCTCGTGCCCGGCCTGGGCCAGCGTGCGCAGCAAGGGGCGCAGGGCCGCCTGCATGCGGGCCGAGCCCTGAGACAGCCGAAACTGCCGGTGGCAGCCGCCGCATTCAAAGCGCGGGGCGGCGCTGTCGTGGCCCGGCGCGGCCAGCGCGAAGCGGGTGACCCGGGCGCCGTCGATCTGGCGCTGCAGCAGGCCGGCTGCCGCAAAGCGGTCGAGCAGGCGGTACACCGTGACACGGTTGACCTGCACACCGGCCGCGTCCAGGGCCACAGCCACCTCGGGCACGCTCAGCGTGGCCTGGGGCTGCGCCTGGTACAGCGCGCCCAAAGCGCGGGTAGCGCGGGTGGCGCGCATACCGGACGGCAAAGGCCAGGAGGGGGATGCGGTGAATGGAATGGATGGGGTGGACATGCAGGGGCTGGCGGGACAATAACGCAATCGGGTTGCATTATGCCCTGCCCCTGCAATGGTCCGCAGCTACTTGAGGAAACGCGCAAAGGTCTGGCGGAACTTGACCACTTTGGGGCCCACCACATAAGCGCAGTAACCCTGCGAAGGGTTGTGGGCGTAGTAGTCCTGGTGGTAGTCCTCGGCTGGCCAGTAGTTCTGCAAGGGTTGCACCTCGGTGGTGATGGGTGCGCCAAACAGCTTGTCTTGCGACATTTCGCGCACCATGTCTTCGGCCGCCTGGCGGTGCGCGGGGTCTTCGAAGTAGATGCCGCTGCGGTACTGGGTGCCTACGTCGTTGCCCTGGCGGTTGAGCGTGGTGGGGTCGTGCGTAGCGAAGAAGATTTCCAGAATCTCGCGCACCGAGAGGATGGCGGGGTCAAACCGCAGCCGCACCACCTCGGCATGGCCGGTGCTGCCGGTGCACACCTGCTCGTACCGGGGGCGCTCTACGTGGCCGTTGCAGTAGCCGCTTTCCACGTCGGTGATGCCGCGCACACTGTCAAACACGGCTTCGGTACACCAAAAGCACCCACCGCCCAGCGTGATGACGGATTCTTGCGCCGCAAAAGCGGGGCCGCGTTGATTGCTTGCAATATCCATGGCGTCAGTTTCCTTGCGGTGCGCTGGGTTTTAAGGGGCGGGCTGCCAGTCGCTCACCCACACCAGCGCAGGGTTGTCAGCATATTCGACCAGCATCGATCGCACGCGCTCTTGCCACAACTGGGCAAAACGCTCCAGCTCTGCACTGTTGGCCTGATCGGCAAAGGCCTTGGTCATCAGCGGCCGCATCTCGTCGGGCCAGGGCACGACCGCATTGTCAAAGTGCACCGTGACGGCCTTACCCGTATCGCGGCGGCGCATGCCCAAAACGCCGTCCACGTCGGCACCAAAGACCAGCAGGTTCTTGCGTGCGAAAAGGGCCAGTTGGCCCGCGCCCGGAAACCCTGTTTCCCCGGCGGCCCCTGTCACCAATTGCACCACTGAAGAGATGACGCCCGTCACGCCACTGCCCGGCGCATCGCGCATGAAGACTTCTACATCGCCCCGCACCGGCATCTCGGTGCCATAGAGGGCGCGCAGGCCATGCAGGGCCATGAGGTAGGCGCCCGCCACGGTGGGGCACGAGTGGCCCGACAGGCGCACCACGTCGGTGTAGCGGTATTCAATGACGCCGTGGCGCGCCGCGCCCAAAAACTGGGCCAGCGGGTCGCGCAGCTTGATCGTGGGCGCCTCGGAGTAAAACGCTGGAAATCCCTGGTCTTGCGGTTCTGCAGTCATGGCGCCTTTTCGATCGTGTTGGCGGCACAGTGCGTGCCGAGACCAAATCGTAAACATTTCTGCCGGCATGCCTGCAATGGGGCTATTACCTGCCTACAGCTGGATTGACCCCCGTGGGCGGTTTTGCTACATTACTAACCAGTCAGTCAGTAAATAAATACGTGCCCACCTCCGCCCCGACCACCCCACCTGCGCCCAAGCGCGAGCGCCGCAAGGAAGCCCGCCCCGGCGAGCTGCTGGAGGCCGCGCTCGCCCTGTTCGTGGAAAAGGGTTATGCCGCCACCAAGGTGGACGAGGTGGCCGCGCGCGCCGGGGTGTCCAAGGGCACGCTGTTTCTGTACTTTCCCAGCAAGGAAGAGCTGTTCAAGGCCGTGGTGCGCGAAAGCATCGTGGGCCGGTTTGGCGAGTGGGAGAAGGAACTGGCGCAGTTCCAGGGAAGCACGGCCGACATGCTGCGCTACAGCTACACCACCTGGTGGGAAAGCATTGGGTCCACACCGGCTTCGGGCATCACCAAGCTCATGCTCAGCGAGGCCGGTAACTTTCCCGAACTCACCCTGTTTTACCAGCGCGAAGTGATCGAGCCCGGCCAGCAACTGATTCGCCGTGTGCTGCAACGCGGGGTCACGCGTGGCGAATTCCGGGCCATCAACCTGGATTACGCGGTGTATGCCGTACTGGCACCCATGATCTTTCTGATGCTCTGGAAGCACTCCATTGGCGCCTGCGTGCCCAATTCCATGGCTTTTGATCCCCAGGCCTATATCCACAGCCAGGCCGACAGCCTGCTGTATGGCCTGCTGGCCCGCACCGAGCCCGCACCCCCTCTTCCCTCTGACTGATTCACATACCATGAAACGCTGGATTCCCTGGATGGCCGCCGCCATCATCATCGTGCTGGTTGCGGGCGGCGCCTGGCGTGCCATTTCTGCTCGCCAGGCGAAGCAGACGGCGCTGGCCGAGTCCACCGCCACCACCCGCCAGGTGGTGATGGACATTGCCCCCGAAGAAGTGCACCCCGTGCGCAGGCAGAACCTGTCGCTCGACATTCCCCTCTCGGGCAGCCTGCGCGCCGTGCAGACGGCCACCATCAAGGCCCGTGTGGCCGGTGAACTGCAGGGTTTGACGCTGCGCGAGGGCGATACCGTGCGCGCAGGCCAGGAAGTGGCCCGCACCGACCCCACCGAATCCAATGCCCGCTTGCGCCAGGCCCAGCAACAGGCCGATGCGGCCCGCACGCAGGTGGACATCAGCCAGCGCCAGTTTGCCAACAACCGTGCGCTGGTCGACCAAGGCTTCATCTCGCCCACTGCGCTCGATACGTCGAAGGCCAGCCTGCAGGGGGCCCAGGCTTCGTACCAGGCAGCGCAAGCCGCCGCCGATGTGGCGCGCAAGGCCGTGGCCGATACCGTGCTGCGCAGCCCCATCAACGGGCAGGTGGCCCAGCGCCTGGCCCAGAACGGTGAACGTGTGGCCGTGGAGGCCCGCATTCTGGAGGTGGTCGACCTCTCGCGCCTGGAGCTGGAAGCCCTGATGGGGCCCGCCGACTCCGTGGCCGTGCGCCTGGGGCAAAAGGCCACTTTGCGGGTAGAAGCCCGCAGCGACCCGCTGGAGGCCACCGTGGTGCGCATCAACCCCAGTGCCCAGGCGGGAAGCCGATCGGTGCCGGTGTACCTGGCCATCGACAACAGCCAACCCATGGCCGCGCTGCGCCAGGGTCTGTTTGTGCAGGGCACTCTGGCCGTGGGCCGTGCCGAGCGGCTGACCGTACCACTCGATGCCGTACGCACCGACAAGCCCCTGCCCTACGTGCAGGTGGCCGACAACGGTCGCGTCGCACACCGCAACGTACAGACAGGTCAACGCGTGCAGGTAGACAACCAGACCGTGGTGGCCATTGAAGGCGTGCCCGAGGGCACGCTGGTGCTGGCCGGGCGCGTGGGCACCCTGCCCGAGGGCACGGTGCTACGCCTGCCGGGCAGCCAGGCCGCACCCGCCGCTGCGGCCAGCACGCCCGCTGCCGCCAAACCCTGACCCCCAGGACGACACACCATGTGGTTTACCAAGGTCAGTCTGAAAAATCCGGTGTTCGCCACCATGGTCATGCTGGCCTTTGTGGTGCTGGGCGTGTTCTCGTACCAGCGCCTGAAGGTGGACCAGTTCCCGGAGATCGACTTTCCGGTGGTGGTGGTCACGGCCGACTACCCCGGTGCCTCGCCCGAGATCGTGGAGAGCGAGGTCACCAAGAAGATCGAGGAAGGCGTCAACTCCATCGCGGGCATCAACGCCCTGACCTCGCGCAGCTATGAGGGCTCGGCGGTCGTCATCATCGAGTTCCAATTGCACATCGACGGCCGCAAGGCCGCCGAAGACGTGCGCGAAAAGGTGGCAACCATCCGCACCCAGCTGCGCACCGAGGTCAAAGAGCCGCGCGTGTTGCGCTTTGACCCGGCCAGCCGCCCGGTATGGTCGCTGGCCGTGCTGCCCGATGGCGACGAGGCCACCCGCCAGAGTGCGGTGGAGCTGACCACCTGGGCCGACCAGACGCTGAAAAAACGCCTGGAAAACGTGCGCGGCGTAGGCGCTGTGACGCTGGTGGGCGCCACCCGGCGCGAGATCAACATTTACCTCGACCCGCAGGCGCTCGAAGCCTTTGGCATCACGCCCGAGCAGGTGGCGCAGGCCGTGCGCAACGAAAACCAGGACCTGCCCCTGGGCGCCGTGCGCTCGCAGGCACAAGACCGTGTGGTGCAGATCGACGCCCGCATGCAGCGCCCCGAGGACTTTGGCCGCATCATCGTCGCCCGCAAGAACGGCGCACCAGTGCGTGTGGAGCAGATCGCCCGCGTACAGGACGGCCCGCAAGAAGTGGAGAGCCTGGCGCTCTACAACGGCCAGCGCACGCTGCTGATGTCGGTGCAAAAAGCCCAGGGCGAGAACACCATCGAGGTGGTCGATGGCCTCAACGACGCCGTGCAGGCGCTGCGCAAGGAACTGCCCCCGGGTGTGCGGCTGGAGACCATCGGCGACAGCTCCCGCCCCATCCGCGTGGCGGTGGACAACGTGCGCCAGACGCTGATCGAGGGCGCGCTGCTCACCGTGCTCATCGTCTTTTTGTTCCTGAACTCGTGGCGCTCCACCGTCATCACGGGGCTGACGCTGCCGATCGCGCTCATTGGCACCTTTTTGTTCATGAACATGTTTGGCTTCACCATCAACATGATCACGCTGATGGCGCTAAGCCTGTGCGTGGGCCTGTTGATTGACGACGCCATTGTGGTGCGCGAGAACATCGTGCGCCATGTGCAAATGGGCAAGGGCAGCTACCAAGCGGCCATGGAGGGCACGCAGGAGATCGGCCTGGCCGTGCTGGCGACCACGCTGTCTATCGTGGCGGTGTTTTTGCCCATTGGCTTCATGGGCGGCATCATCGGCAAATTTTTCCACGAGTTTGGTATCACCATTGTGGCGGCGGTGCTGATCTCGATGTTCGTCAGCTTCACGCTCGACCCCATGCTGTCATCCATCTGGGAGGACCCGAGCATCCACGCCCACGGCAAGCGCGTGGAAGACCGCAGCTTTTACGGCCGAACCATCGGCCGCGTGACAGGCTGGTTCGACGACGCCACCGAGCGCCTGGCCCAGGGCTACCAGAAGGTGCTCGGCTGGGCGCTGGTGCACAAGCTCAAAACCCTGGGGCTGGCCCTGGGCATCTTTGTGCTCAGCGTGGTCATGGTGCCGCTGCTAGGCACCGAGTTTGTGCCCAAGGCCGACTTCTCGGAGACCTCCATCAACTTCTACGTGCCGGTGGGCGCCTCCATCGAGGCCACCGAGGCCAAGACACGCCAGGTCGAGGCCGTGGTGCGCGATCTGCCCGAGGTGCGCTACACGCTTTCCACCATCAACACCGGCAGCACGCAGGGCAAAATTTACGCCAGCGTGTATGTGCGCCTGGTCGATCGCAAACAGCGCCACCGCAGCGTGGACGAGATGTCGGGCGTGCTGCGCGAGCGGCTGCGCCAGATTCCGGGTATCACGGTGACGCACGTGGGCCTGCTCGACCCGGTGGGCGGGCAAAAGCAGATCGAGTTCTCGTTGCAAGGCCCCGACCTGCAGGAGCTGGCCCGCCTGACGCGCGCCGTTCAGGAGAAAATCAACACCATTCCCGGCCTGGTGGACCTCGATTCGAGCGTCAAGCCCGACAAACCAGTGATCGCCGTCGATGTGCGCCGCGACGCGGCCTCCGACCTGGGCCTGTCGGTTGCGCAAATGGCCAACAGCCTGCGCACTCTGATTGCCGGGCAGACCGTAGGCAACTGGCGCGCCCCGGACGACCAGACCTACGACGTCAACGTGCGCCTCGCCCCCGAAGCCCGCAACACGCCGCAAGACCTGGAACACCTGCCTTTTGCCCTGGCCAATGCCGACGGCAGCAACCGCATCGTGCGCCTGAACCAGGTGGCCACCGTGCGCGAATCCACCGGCCCCAACCAGATCAACCGGCGTGACCTCACCCGCGAAGTGGCCGTGAACGCCAACGTGCACAACCGCTCGGCCGGCGAAGTGTCGGGCGACATCCGCAAGACGCTGGACAGCATGGCCTTCCCGCCCGGCTACCGCTACCAGTTTGGCGGCTCCACCAAGAACATGGCTGAATCGTTCAGCTACGCCATCTCGGCGCTGCTGCTGGCCGTGGTGTTCATCTACATGATTCTGGCCAGCCAGTTCAAGAGCTTTGTGCAGCCCTTGGCCCTGATGACCGCGTTGCCTCTCACGTTGATTGGCGTGGTGCTGGCGCTCTTGATGTTTGGCTCGTCGCTGTCGATGTTCTCCATCATCGGCGTCATCATGCTCATGGGCCTGGTCACCAAGAACGCCATTTTGCTGGTGGACTTTGCCATCCGTGCCCGCGAGGACCACACCAACGAGCAAGGCCAGCCCGCGCCCGGCATGTCGCGCCACGACGCCTTGCTGATGGCCGCCCGCGTGCGCCTGCGCCCCATCCTCATGACCACGCTGGCCATGATCTTCGGCATGGTGCCGTTGGCCTTTGCCATCAGCGAAGGATCCGAACAGCGCGCCCCCATGGGCCAGGCCGTAATCGGCGGGGTCATCACCTCGTCGCTGCTGACGCTGGTGGTGGTGCCCGTGGTTTATTGCTACATGGACGACCTGGCGCAATGGGCACGCCGCCTGCTGGGCCGCAAGGCATCCTAAAATCAAGGGTTTGTCCTGACCTGCCCTCGTTCTTCCCCCGGAGATACCCCATGAACATGCCCCTGAACACGAAAGCCAACACCAGCGACCCGATCGAGCAGGCCCGCTACAACATGATCGAACAGCAGATCAGGCCCTGGAACGTCTTTGACCGTGGCGTGCTGGACACCCTGGTCCGTGTGCGCCGCGAAGATTTCGTGCCCCTGGCCTACCGCAGCATGGCCTTCGTGGACATGGAAATCCCCCTGCAGGGCGACCCCGACGAAGCCGTGCGCATCGGCCAATGCATGCTGGCCCCGCGTGTTGAAGCACGCTTGCTGCAAGAGCTGAACCTGCAAAAGAATGAGCGTGTGCTGGAAATCGGCGCAGGCTCGGGCTACATGGCCGCCCTGCTGGCGCAATACGCCGACCAGGTGGTGACCCTTGAAATCGACCCCGCGCTGGCCTTGCTGGCGCGCGAGAACCTGGAGCGCGCCGGTATCCGCAACGCCAGCGTGCGTGTGGGCGACGGTGCGCGCAGCGGCATCCCCGATGGCCCGTTTGACGCCATCCTCCTGAGCGGCTCGGTGGCCGAAGTGCCCTCGCGGCTGCTCGACCTGCTGCGCGACGGCGGCCGCCTGATCGCCATTGCAGGGCAGGAGCCGGTGATGCGCGTCACCACGGTACGCAAGCAGGGCAGCCGGTTCGACGTTTCCTACCCTTGGGACACCAACACCGCACGCCTGCTGAACTTTGCCGAACCCTCGGCTTTCCGGTTCTGATCGCCGCCCACCACCATGATTGACCAAGTCCGTCCCGCAGAACTGGCCGCCTGGTTCGCCCAGACCGCCGCCGATGGCCTGCCCCTGCTGCTGGACGTGCGCGAGCCCTGGGAACGAGAGCAGGCCAGCGTGCCTGCCCAGGGTTTCGAGCTGGTGGTCATCCCCATGGGGCAACTGGCAGAACGCATGGCCGAACTGGACCCCACCCGCCCCACCGCCTGCCTGTGCCACCACGGCGTGCGCAGCCAGCATGTGGCGGCCTACCTTGCGCAGCGGGGCCATTACCAGGTCGTCAACATCACTGGCGGCATTGACGCCTGGGCACGCGAACACGACCCGGGCATTCCCCGCTACTAGATGCGATGCTTTTCGGCTCTGCACAACGCAACGGCCCCTTCTTTTCAGGCACTTCCAGAAAGACCTTCTCCATGCAATCGCTCCGGCTTCGCCCTCTGATCCTGACCCTGGCGCTGGGCGCCGCCCTTGCCGCCCCGGCGCAGGCCCAGAGCCTGCTGGAGCTTGTCGAGGCCGCTCGGGGCTATGACTCGGCCTGGCAATCGGCCCAGGCCCAACTCGAAGCCGCAGCGCGCCGCGCCGACCAGGCCCGCGCCGGCCTGCTGCCCAGTGCGGGCCTCACAGCCGGGATTTCGCGCGCCAACACCGACGTCAGCCGCCCGTCCATCAACTACAACGGCACCACGCAAAGCATGGCCATCAGCGCCTCGCAGCCGCTGTACCGCCCGGCCAACCGCATTGGCTACGAGCAAGGCCAGCGCGGCATCGACGTGGCCCAGGCGCAGCTCGACGCCGCCGCGCAAGACCTGCTGGTGCGCGTCAGCCAGGCCTACTTCGATGTCCTGGCTGCGCAAGACACCCTCACCTTCGTACAGGCGCAAAAGTCTGCCGTATCCGAACAGCTTGCCGCCGCCAAACGCAACTTCGAGGTGGGCACCACCACCGTAACCGACTCGCGCGAGGCGCAGGCCCGCTTCGACCTGGTGGGCGCACAAGAAATTGCCGCCGACAACGACCTGCGCGTGAAGAAGCTGGCCCTGGACCAACTCGTGGGCAGCACGGGCGCCCAGCCCCATGCATTGGCCCAGCCCGTGCAATTGCCCAGCGTGGCACCCGACAACGTGGCCACCTGGGTGCAAACGGCACAAGACCAGCAACCCGGTGTGCGCCAGGCGGCCCTGGCCCTGGACGTAGCCCGGCTCGAAACCCGCAAGGCCGAGACCGGCCACCGCCCCACCATCGACCTGCAGGCCAGCTACGCCATTCAGCACAATCCCAACGGAACAGCCACCGCGCCCCACCTCAACACCCGTACCAACAACGCCACCGTGGGCGTAGCGCTGAACCTGCCCCTGTTTGCGGGCTTTGCCGTGCAAAACCGCGTGAAGGAAACCCTGGCCCTGGAGCAAAAAGCCGAGGCCGACCTCGAAACCGCCCGCCGCAACGTCGCCCAAGCCACACGCAGCGCCTTCTTTGGCGTGCAGTCGGGCATCGGCCAGGTCAAGGCGCTAGAGGCTGCCGAGCAATCGAGCCAGAGCGCGCTGGACGCCAACAAGCTGGGCTACCAGGTGGGCGTGCGCATCAATATCGACGTGCTCAACGCCCAAAGCCAGCTCTACCAGACCAAGCGCGACCTGGCCCAGGCCCGCTACAACGTGCTGCTGGGCACGCTCAAACTGCGCCAGGCAGCAGGCACGCTGACGCTCGATGACGTGCAGGCCATCAACGCGCTGCTGGTGAAGTAACCAGGGTTCATCCGCAAACGGCAGCCAGCGCCTGCCCCAAGTCCGCCACCAGATCATCCGGATGCTCAATCCCCACGCTGAGCCGGATCAACCCTTCGGTGACGCCGCCTGCGGCCCGGGCCTCGGCAGAGACAAAACTGTGCGTGGTGCTGGCCGGATGGCAGGCCAGGCTGTCCACATCACCCAGGGACACGGCCTGGGTGAACAGCGCCAGGCGGTTGAGCACCTGCGCTGCCACCGCCCGCTCGCTGCGCGCCAGCTCGAACGACACCATGCCGCCAAACCCGCCCTGCAACTGGCGCTGTGCCAGTGCGTGCTGGGGGTGGCCCGGCAGGCCGGGGTAGTGCACGGCGCGCACGGCGGGGTGCGTGGATAGATAGTGCGCCACGGCAGCCGCCCCTTCG
>Ga0209477_1002743_pt1 | contig 10039 bp, 10 predicted proteins | sample KloWWTupernatant_FD_187180 | JGI IMG/M metagenome (GOLD analysis project Ga0209477, IMG submission 187180) | Active sludge microbial communities from Klosterneuburg, Austria, studying microevolution and ecology of nitrifiers - Klosterneuburg... | ecosystem: Engineered > WWTP > Aerobic digester >...
CCTTGCAGTCGTACGCCACGGTGGTCGACCCCAAACTGGGCGAAAAGGCTGCAGCACGCCTGGGCACGGCGCAGGGCCAGAAGGCACTGGCCGACGGCAACGCCAGCATTGGCGCCAAGAGCGGGGTCAGTGTGTCGTCCAGTGACGTGCAGGACATGGCCAATGCCATGGCCGGCCGCACCGTCTACACCAGCCAGGCGAACCACATTGAGATCATCAACAGCTACGGCATCACGCTGGACGCCAAGTCGCCCGCGAAGCCAGGTGTGCGTGTGCAGCTCAGTCTGAGGTTTTCGGACAAGGACATGACGCTCACGGACGGCAAGCTCGAGTTCTACCCCGACAGCGGGAAGTATGCCGAAAGCTACCAAAAGAAGATCACGCCCGCCGAGGTGACGATCGACAAGCTGGAGCGCAAGGACGAGAAGACGTTTGTGATCTCGGGCAGCTTCAAGGTCGCCGACCTCAAGGCGGGCGTGCTGGCGAAAGAGCTGAAGGGCAAAACGCTGGATTCGGTGTCTGGCCGTTTTGACTTCCAGGAAATACCGATTCGGGGCAAGTAAGCGCTCTACACCCAGCCCAGGGCGCCCGCCAAGGCACCTGCTCCCAGCATCCACAGCAGGTGCAGCCGCGTGCGCCACACCAGTACGGCGGTGGCAGCGGTCAGCAACCACAGCCGCCAGTCGGTGGCAGGTGAATCGTGTGCGCTGGCCAGCACCCAGGTGGTGGCCATCAGCAGCCCAATGACCAGCGGCGCCATCCCCTGCTTGAAGGCCCGCACCGCGCGCCGCTGGCGGTTGCGGTGTGCCCAGCGGGTGGCCAGCCACGTCAATGTGGCGCTGGGCACCATGATGCCCAGCATGCACAGCGCCGCCCCCAGCAGGCCATAGCCCCACCCACCCGCATTCAGCCCCACATGCCAGCCCAGCAGGGCAATGAACAGCACATTGGGCCCCGGTGCAGCCTGGGCAATGGCAATGCTGGCGCTGAACTGCATGTCGGTCAGCCATGCCTGCTGGTCCACCAGAAAGCGGTGCATGTCGGGCGCCGTGGCAATGGCGCCGCCCACGGCCAGCAGCGAGATCGACAGGTAGTACAGAAACAGGTGCAGCCAGTCGAGGGGCTGCAGAGTGATGGCCTGCGTCATGGTGCGAGCTTGCGCCAAGTGAGTACGCAGGCGGTGCCGCCCACCACCAGCAGCAGCCAGTACAGCGGTATGTGCAGCCACGCCATGCCGAGCAAGGTGGCACCCGCCACGGCCGCACACACCCAGGGCCCCAGCGGGTGGGTGCGCAGCGCGGCGGCCAGCTTCAGGCCCATGCCCGCAATCAGCCCCGCCGCCACCGCGCCCATGCCGCGCAAGGCGCCCGCCATGGCCGGGTGGCTGGCCCACTGCGCGTACACCATGGCCGCCCCCAATGCCAGCACCAGCGGAAACGACAGCATGCCCGCCAGCGCCGCAAAGGCCCCGCGCAGGCCGAAGTGGCGGTCGCCAATCATGATGGACAGGTTCACTACATTGGGCCCCGGCATCACCTGGGCCACGGCCCAGTCTTCCAGGAACTCCTCGTTCGTCATCCAGCGCTTTTTCTCGACCAGTTCGCGTTGCACCACCGCCACCACGCCGCCAAAGCCTTGCAGGGCCAGCCAGGTAAAAGACCAAAACAGATCCGCCGCGTTGCGCGGGCCGGGCGCCACGGGCGCGGCGTGCGGGAGGAGGGGGGCAGAGTGCATAAAAATTTGAATAAAAAGTGGCTCTAGCGCTTATCTATTAAGCGCTGATAGCTATCATAACAATAGCTATTGAGCCTGCAACGGCAACCATCGTACGCCCGTGGCACACTGCCCGCTTTGCCCTGCACGAAAGCCTTTCCATGAAACTCATCCGTTACGGTGCGCCTGGCCAAGAGCGCCCCGGCCTGGTCGATGCCCAGGGTGTGCTGCGCGATCTTTCCATGCTGCTGGCCGACATTGGCCCTGCGCAGCTGGCGCCCCGCACCCTGGCGGCCCTGGCCGCCATTGATGCGTCACGCCTGCCCGCCGTGCCAGGCCAGCCGCGCCTGGGCTGCCCTGTGGGCGGGGTGGGCAAGATCGTGTGCGTGGGCCTGAACTACCGCGACCACGCGCTGGAGGCAGGCATGCAGCCACCGGCCGAGCCCGTGTTGTTCATGAAAGCCATCACGGCCCTGAGCGGCCCCAACGACCCGCTGCACATTCCGCCTGGCGCACAAAAGACCGACTGGGAGGTGGAGCTGGGCATCGTCATCGGCACCCGCGCCCGCCATGTGACCGAGGCCGACGCATTGCAGCATGTGGCAGGCTACGTGCTGGGCAACGATGTGTCCGAGCGCACCTACCAGATTGAGCGCGGTGGCCAGTGGGACAAAGGCAAAAGCTACGACAGCTTTGCCCCCATCGGCCCCTGGCTGACCACCGCCGACGAGGTGGCCGACCCGCATGCCATCGACCTGTGGCTGGAGGTGAATGGCCAGCGCGTGCAAAGCGGCAGCACGCGCAATTTCATTTTTGGTGTGCCCACGGTGGTGTCGTACATCAGCCAGTTCATGACGCTCGAGCCTGGCGACATCGTGCTCACCGGCACCCCGGCCGGTGTGGGCCTGGGGCAAAAACCGGCGCCCTGGTACCTCAAGCCCGGCGATGTGGTGCGGCTGGGCGCTACCGGGTTGGGTGAGCAGCAGCAGACCTGCGTGGGCGGATAGGGCCTTATTTTTCCAACTGCCCGTGCAGCTTGTGGCTGGTGTTGCGCCAGCCCGCCTTGTCGGGGTACTTGACCTTGAAAATCTTCAGGTCAGCCTGCGTCTCGTACTTGGTCTTGAAAATCTTGAAGTCGGCCTGCGTCTCGTGCTGCACGAAAAACCACTTGGCGTCGCCCTCGGCCTGCTGGGCGTAGCCCACCTCGTACCAGCACAGGTCGGCCTGGGTTTCATAGTGCACTTCGCAGACCACGGCATCGGCCAGGTTTTCGTATTTCACTTCCAGGATTTTTGCCATGTCGTTGCTTTCTGAAGAAGGCGGACGCCGCCGCGCCCGTGGCCTGTGAGGGTATCGCAAAAGCAGGCGTGGTCAGCGCGCAAAGGCAAAGTCTGCGCGCCGCCCATGCCCCACAAACAGCCGCTCAGCCAGTCCGTAGCCGTTGGGGGGTTGGGTGAAATGCCGACATTGCAAAGAACATGCGGGCGGGCGTGGGCAGGAACAGGGCTGAACGCCGCCCCCCGCGCCGAGGCTACGGCACCCAGTTTTCAAGCCTCAACCCCGGCACGCGCTCGAATTCGCGGGTGTTGTGCGTGACAAGCGTCGCATCCACGCTGAGTGCGTGCGCGGCGATCATGGTGTCCAGGGCGCCAATAGGCCGCCCTTGGCGCTCCAGCGTGGCCCGCAGGTCACCATATGCCCAGACGGCAAGGCTATCGAAAGGCAGTACCTCCAGCGGGGCGAGAAACATCTCTAGCGCGGAGCGGTTGCGTTCCGACTGGCTTTTGGCAACGCCATAGGCCAACTCGGCTGCGACCACGCTGCTGATACCGATTTCACCCAACCGGTAGCCCCGAAAGCGCGCCAGCACCTCGGGCGGACGAGTGTTGATGATGTAGATGCAGATGTTGGTGTCGAGCAGGATCATGGTGCGATCTCGGCCCGTATCTGGGCCTCGGGCTGCTCACGCTCCAGAACGAAAGCGGGGTCAAAGGCTTCCAGCGCTGCCTCCAGCATGCCCCAAGGGTCTTCCAGTGGAAGCAAGAGAACGCCCGTTCCAAAGTGGCGCACACCCACCTCGGTGCCAGAAAAACGAAATTCTTTTGGTAACCGCACCGCCTGGCTGCGGCCTGATTGAAAGATGCGTGCAGTGGTCATGGTGAACTCCAGAAGAATGGTATCTATCAATGATATTCACCAAACAAAAATACGCAAGCGGGCGGGATGCGGAGCCTGCAGCCAGATTCAGTGCATTAAATTTTTGTTGCACTTGGAGCTGAAACCGCCCTTGCTGGATAAGCGCCCGCAGCTCCTTTTTTTGACTATTTGCCTGCATTCCTTCTGCCGGGCGCCCTTGTACCGCCCGGCCCCAGGGGCGTAGCCATCAGCCCCGCCAGGCGGCCACGCCGTCGATCTGCACCGCCTGAGCGCGGCCCAGGGCTTCGAGGGTTTGCAGCAGCGTGGGCAGGCCCTTTTTCCAGGGGCCACGGCCTTTGAAGCGTGCCTCGATGGCAGGCAGTTGCAGCGGGGCGGGGCTGGCGGCCAGCACGGCGGCCACGGCGCGCACCTGGTCGGGGAGCTGGGCGGGCCAGGGCTGCTGCGGGGGTTTGAGTTGCTCTGGTTTTGATAGCGATTTTTCACTATCAAAATCGGCCTCTGGCGCTTGATCCTCTTGCTGTAGCAGCTCTTGTTTTTGCAGCAAATTTTGCGGATTTTGGAACGCGGGCCGCAACCAGCGCACGCGGCCCTGGGCTTCTTCCTGGGCGCGCTGGGTGTTGAGCTGCACCAGGTGGGCCAGGATGTCGTCGGTGCTGGCAGCGGCAGGCAAGCCGTAGGCGGCCAGCACAGAGGTGTCGAGCTCGTCGTGCAGCTCGCGCAGCACGCCCACCAGGCCCTGGGTGTGGATGGTTTTCTCTTTGGCCGTCAGCGCGCGGCCTTCGCGCAGGGCGGCAAGCACGTTGTAGAGACCGGTGAGGGTGAGGCCGGGGGGCTGGGCGGGGGCCCCCTCTCCCCGGCCCTCTCCCGCAAGGGGAGAGGGAGTGGTGCCGCTGGTACAGGCCGAGGGGGTGGCTGTTACTCCCCTCTCCCCTTGCGGGAGAGGGGTGGGGGGAGAGGGGTCAGCGGGGCTGGCAGGCGCCAGCCCCAGCACGCGCTTGCGGTGCTGGTCGATCTGCTCGGCGAGGTGGGCGATGCGCTCGCGCAGCTGCGGGGTCAGGCCGGTGTCTTCGTCGGGGAAGGGGAAGGTTTCGAAGCAGCGGGATTTGTTGTAGCGCGGGCGATCTTCCAGCGTTCCGCCGGTTGCTAAGGCCCATTCGATATGCAATTGGCTAGACAAGACGCCGAGGACGGCCGCGTCATTCACGGCGATGGCGATCAGCATGTTGTCCGGCAGGATGCTGGCGTCGAGGAATTGGAACGTGCGGTGTTTGGAAGTTTCGACCGTGGCGATGTAGCGGGGAAGGCCAACGAGAGCCAAACGTAGTTCGCCTCGTGTACGGCCATGCAACCACCAGTTGGTCTTGATCTGGACGTCTCGGTTGGTATCGCGTTCAGGTTTGACGCGTTCCAACAGCCATTGATAAACGGCTGGGTATTGCCTGCGCAGTTCATCTGTATTGAGACCAAATGCGTCGATCACCATCGCTCCGCGCGGTCTGTCGGCTAAGTCACGCCCGTTGCGGTATGGGCGCACCAGTGTCGGACTACCCCATGACGTTGCCTGCTCGGGTGAAACGATAAAACCCGCTCCAAAGAGCATGACACCTCTGCTGGAGATTTTTCCGTTGGCTTGCAGGTGCACAACTGCCGACACATTTGCACCCACGCTTAAATCCGCGTGGATCAGCCCGCGGCGCTCGTGCAGCGTTACCGCCACTTCACCAAAATCTCCCGTTTGCCCCACTGCTACGTTGTGTAGGCGGCCTTCGCCCGCACCGGGCGCGGCCACCGTCATGGCAATGCGTACCGCAGCGCCATTGGCGCTGTCCACCCATGGGTGGTCGGGAATCGCCATGACCAGGTGCAGCGGCTGCACTCCAGAAATTGTCGCTTTCGTGGGGGGGGGTGACAATCTTGCTTCAACAACACGCCGGTTAAAGGTCTGGCGCAGGCTGTTGGTGGTAATCAGCCCCATGCGCCGCGTGCGGCCTGCGGCCACTTCGCCCGCTGCGTGGTGCCACCAGAACATCACAAAGTCTGCGCTCTCGGGCACTTCGGGCCAGGCGCCGCGCAGGGCTTGCACATAGCCGTCACCCAGGGCGGCGCGCATGCTGGCGGCGCCAATGAATGGCGGGTTCCCCACAATGAAATCGGCTTGTGGCCACTGCGCCTGCCTTGCACCCACATACCGCCACTGCGGCACCTGTGCGGCTTCGTCGGGCACCTGCTCGCCGGTCACCGGGTGCGTTTTGAATGTGGTGCCGTCCCAGCGGCTCAGGAGCTGGCCCGCGTCGTCGTAGGCCAGTTCTTGCGCGTCCCAGGCCAGCACGGCGTCGCGGCATTCGATGTTGCCGTAGTTGTGCACCACGGGCACGGCCACGCTGTTGCGGCCGTGGGTGCGAATGTGCCATTGCAAAAAACCAATCCACAGCACCAGCTCGGCCAGGGCGGCGGCGCGTTCGTTCAGTTCGATGCCGCGCAGTTGCTGCAGCGTGACCGTTTCGCCTTCAAAGCCGAGCTGGTCTTGCGTGTGCCCCAATGCTTCGAGCTGGTTGACGACTTCGCCTTCCAGGCGCTTCAAGTGTTCGAGCGTGACGTACAAAAAGTTGGCGCTGCCGCAGGCGGGGTCGAGCACGCGGGTGGTGCACAGCTGGTGGTGAAACTTTTTGATCTCGGCGCGGGCGTCCTGCAGTTTGGCGTCCTGGGCCTTGCCGGTCAGGTTGGCGGCTTCGTGCGCCAGCACCAGGGCGGCGGCCTGGGCGTTGGCCCAGTCGGCGCGCAGGGGCTCGATGACGGTGGGCAGCACCAGGCGCTCGACATAGGCGCGGGGTGTGTAGTGGGCGCCCAGGGCGTGGCGTTCGGTGGGGTCGAGTGCCCGTTCGAGCAGGGTGCCAAAGATGGCGGGCTCAACCTCGCGCCAGTTGGCCTGCGCGGCGGCAATGAGCAGGTCGATCTGTGCGGGGGTGAGCCGCAGGCTGTAGCCGTCTTGCCCTGCGCCTTTGAACAGTTTGCCGTTGAAGTGCAGCACTTCTTTGGCCAGCGCGGCGCAAAAGCCGCCCCGGTCCATGTCGGCCCACAGAATGCGCAGCATGTGCTGCAGCGTGGCCGGGTCGTCGCGGTGGGTTTGCAGCAGGCCCTGAAAGCTGCCTTTGGGCAGCAGCTCGACGTCTTCGGCAAACATGGAAAAGAGGCAGCGGGTGAGGTAGGCTGCTACTGTTTCAGGAGCTACTCGCGCTTGACTTGTGGGCGCTGGAGGCTGATTTTGCTTGTATTTGTCAACACCATTGCCGCCGTTTTCCAGCGACTTGGCCAGTTGGGCCAGCAGTGCGGCCACGTCGCGCGTCACTTGCGCGCTGATGCGTGCGGGGTTCAGGCTGTCGGGGTCTTGCCAGATGCGGCGCAGGCGGTCTTGCACCTCGGGGCGGGCCAGGTCGGCCAGCTGCAGGCGGTGGCTGCGCGGGTCGGGGTAGGGGGTGTAGGTGCCGCCGGTTTTGCTGAACTCGGCGTACACCTCGATCACGGTGCCTACATCGACCACCAGCACGAAGGGCGGGCGGCCCTCGTGTGCGGGCAGGGCGCGGGCATATCCCTCGCCCTGGCTGCGGGCGCGCAGCAGGCCGTCGTCAAAACCTTTGGTGTGGCTGCCGGCCTTGAGCTTTTTGGCCTCCAGCACAAAGTGGCCGCGCCGGTAGCAGTCGATGCGCCCTGCGCTGGTGCTGCCGTCGCCATGGGTGAAGGTGACGGGGCGCTCGAACATGTAGTCCTGCTCGGGCGTGGGGTGGGGCTTGGCCATGCCCAGCAGCGCGCACAGGTCGATGACAAAGCTTTGTGCGGTGGCCAGTTCGCTGGCGGTGGTGCCGCTCCAGCGGGCAATGAAGTCTTGCGCGGCGGCGCTGTCTACCGGCGCGCTGGCGCCTGTGGCGGTGTTGTGGGCTCCCATGCCCAGGATGATAGCGGGGGGCAGGGCGCCTATTTGGCGCGGCGCTGGGCGTGCTGGCGCAGCCAGGCGGCGAAGTCGTCTTCGGCCAGGTCGCCTGCGGCGAGGCTGAGCATGGTGAGGGTGGTTTCGGTCTGGCTGGCGGTGAGCTTGTAGCCGTTGACATACAAAAACAGGCCGGTGGCCAGCAGTGCGGCGCGCTTGTTGCCGTCTACAAACGGGTGGTTTTTGGCCACGCCCGCGCCGTAGCTGGCGGCCAGGGCGGCAAAGTCAGGATCGCCGTAAACGCATAGGTTGAGGGGGCGTGCCAAGGCAGAGTCCAGCAGTCCTTCGTCACGCATGCCCGCGCCACCGCCGTGCTCGGCCAAGCTTTCGGCGTGCAAGAGCAGCAGCGCTTGTTTGCTGATCCAGCGCCAGCTCATTTGGCCAACTGGTGGAAGGTGTCGCGGTATTCGCGCATGAACTCGCGCCCTGCGGTAATTTCTTCTTCCAACGCTGGGTCGTAGGGTGTCAATATGAAGCCGTCTACCGATTCCGTAAGAAAAACGGTTTCGCCCTTTTGCAGTTTCATGCGTGCCAACGCTTCCTTGGGCAGGATGACGCCCACGGAATTGCCGATCTGGGTGAGTTTGAGCGTGTGCATGGCGTGCCTCGCGATGTTATTACGTTTGTAATACTAGCATGCGTAGCGATACCTGCAAAGCCGCAGGCGGGCAGAGGGTAGCCGTCAGGCAAAGGTATTGACCTGCGTCCCCAGCGTGCCCGAGGTGGCCAGCGCGGGCTGGGGCATGGCCTGGACCATGGCATCGATCATGGTGGTGGCCGTGGCTTGCTGCATGTCCAGCGCCTTTTTCAGCATGGTGATGTTCACCGCGTCCGACGTTTTGGCGCTGGCCATGTTGGTGGCGGTGTTGATGATGGCGTTGGAAAGGGCGACGTCCATGGCAGAAAACTCCGGTAATAAGGCTTTATCGGCCCGCAGGGTGGTTTCTTGAATGGACGGCGTTGCGCCCGGCCTTATTCCAGCGCGGCCGAGCCCATCGGCGCGCAGTGCGCAAGGTCGGACGCACGCGGCCCCGGGAGCTTGCGGGATGCGTCGCGCAGCGCTGTGCGCAGGCCTTCTTCGAGCACCGGGTGGTAGATGGGCATGGCCAGAAGGTCTTGCACGCCCAGGCCTTGCGACACTGCCAGCCCCAGCAGATGGGCCAGGTGTTCGCCCGCCGGTGCACACAGCTCGGCGCCCAAAAGCTTGCCGTCTGTGCCGTCGGCGTACAAGGCGATACGCCCTGCGTTGCGCTGGCCCGCCCGGGCGCGCCCCTGGTGGGCGAAGCTGGCGGAACCCACTACAAAAGACAGGTGCGCCAGATGGGCGGCGCTGGCGCCCACCACGGCCACTTCGGGGTCGGTGAAGACGATGGACAGGGGGCTGCGGCGCCCGTAGCAGCGCACCTCATCTGCCAGTGCGTTCATACCGGCAATGTGGCCTTCGTCGGCGGCTTCGTGCAGCAAGGGGCGGTCGCCATTGACATCCCCGGCGATGAAAACGCGCAGATCGCCCACCTGCGTGCTGCCGGGGTGAAACGCGGGCATGCCGTGTTCGTCGAGCGGCACGCCGAGGGTCTCCAGGCCCAGCCCCTGCACGTTGGGCCTGCGGCCAACAGCTGCCAGCACCTGGTCCACCACCACACGCGTTTCACCGCTGGTGATGGCAATGCCGCCGTCCACTGCCTCCAGCTGCGCCTGTGCGCCCGTGTGCAGTGGCATGTCGGCCGCCAGCGCGGTGCGCAGCACGGCATTGATGTCGGGATCGCTCAGGCCGGCCAGCATGTCTTTGCTGGCAAAGGCGCTGACCTCGATGCCCAGCCGGGCAAGCGCCTGTGCCAGTTCCGCGCCCAGCGGCCCCAGCCCCACCACGCCCAGCCGGGGGCCGATGTGGGTTTGCTCGAACAGCGTATCGGTTGTCAGCACGCGGTCTGCAAAGGCCTGCCACGGCTTGGGGATGAAGGGGTGTGATCCAGTGGCGATGATGATGGCGCGGGCCGTGAGTCGTTCACCGTTGACCTCCACACAGTCGGGTCCCCGCAGTCGGGCGCGGCCCGCCACGCTGCGCTCGCCCAGGGTGTCGGTCAATGCGACTGTGCTGGCGACAAAGTCGTCCCGCATCGCCCGCACGCGCTGCATCACCGCCGGGAAGTCGACCGACAGCGCGCTGGCCCCCCGGATGCCAAAGGT
>Ga0209477_1002755_pt1 | contig 10004 bp, 9 predicted proteins | sample KloWWTupernatant_FD_187180 | JGI IMG/M metagenome (GOLD analysis project Ga0209477, IMG submission 187180) | Active sludge microbial communities from Klosterneuburg, Austria, studying microevolution and ecology of nitrifiers - Klosterneuburg... | ecosystem: Engineered > WWTP > Aerobic digester >...
GACAGCGCATCGCCCAGCGTGCGGCCGGTCAGGTCGGTGCTGCCGCCGGGCGGGTAGCCGACCACGATGGTGATCGGCTTGCTGGGATAGGCGGGCTGCGCCAGCACGGGGGGCGCGGCCAGCAGGGCGGCGGCGCACAGGGCGCCCAGGGGGAAGGCTCGGCGGGGCATCACGGGTCGAATCTCCTCGGAAATAGGCGGATTTTCTGGATTAAATAATACCGCAGCGCCCGTCCGTCTTGCGCCAGCAGCTATCAAAAACAAAGTGCCTGGCAACCCGGCTCAGGCCCTGGCCGCATTCAGCTGCGCGCGCGTGGCCTGGGCCGCGGCGCGCGCGGCGTCGGCAAAGTCGGCGCCGCCGCTGGCATACAGGATGGCGCGCGAGCTGTTGACGACGATCGGGCCATCGGCACGCCAGCCGGCGCGCACGGTGGCCTCGGCGTCACCGCCCTGCGCGCCCACACCCGGAATCAGCAGCGGCACGGTGGGCGCCAGCGCGCGCACGCGCTCGATCTCCTGCGGGTAGGTGGCGCCCACCACCAGGCCCAGCTGGCCGTTCAGGTTCCAGGGCCCCTGGGCCAGGCGCGCGACATGCTCGTACAGCCGCGGCTGGCCGGGCACGTCGGCCAGGCGCTGGGCCTGCAAGTCGTCGCCGCCGGGGTTGGAGGTGCGGCACAGCAGGAAGGCGCCCTTGCCTTGGTACTTCAGGTAGGGCGCCACCGAATCAAAACCCATGAAGGGCGACAGCGTCACCGCGTCGGCGCCGTAGCGCTCGAAGGTCTCCCGGGCGTACTGCTCGGCGGTGCTGCCGATGTCGCCGCGCTTGGCGTCCAGGATCACGGGCACGCGCGGCGCCACGGCGCGCATGTGGGCGATCAGGCGCTCCAGCTGCGGCTCGGCGCGGTGCGCGGCGAAGTAGGCGATCTGCGGCTTGAAGGCGCACACCAGGTCGGCCGTGGCCTCGACGATGCGGGCGCAGAACTGGTGGATGCCCTCGGCATCGCGCGCGACGCCGGCCGGAAAGCGCGCCGGCTCCGGGTCCAGCCCCACGCACAGCATGGACTGGTTCTGCGCTTCGGCCTGGCGCAACTGGTCGATGAAGTTCATGGACGCCCATTCTAGGAGGACGCGGCCGGCAGAGCCGCCCAGCGCCATCAAGGTCTTGGGGCGCCGCCTAGAATTGATTGTTTGTACTTTCGCAGCAAGAGAAAAGCATGACCCGCCCCACCCGCAAGCCCCAGGTTCCCAACTTTTCCTCCGGCCCCTGCGCCAAGCGCCCCGGCTACGACGTGGCGGCGCTCGATCTGTCGGCGCTGGGTCGCTCGCACCGCTCGGCGCTGGGCAAGCAGCTGCTGGGCGCGGCCTGCAGCGAAACGGCCCGCATCCTGGGCCTGCCGGCCGGCTGGCGCGTGGGCATCGTGCCGGCCTCGGACACCGGCGCCGTCGAGATGGCGCTGTGGTCGCTGCTGGGCGCGCGCGGCGTGGACATGCTGGCCTGGGAATCGTTCGGCGCCGGCTGGGTGACCGACGTGGTCAAGCAGCTCAAGCTGAAGGACGTGACGCGCCACGAGGCCGGCTACGGCGAGCTGCCCGACCTGTCGAAGGTCAACTTCGACAACGACGTGGTGTTCACCTGGAACGGCACCACCAGCGGCGTGCGCGTGCCGCATGGCGACTGGATCCCGGATGAGCGCGCCGGCCTGACCATCTGCGACGCCACCAGCGCCGTGTTCGCCATGGAACTGCCCTGGCACAAGCTGGACGTGGTCACCTACTCCTGGCAGAAGGTGCTGGGCGGCGAAGGCGCGCACGGCATGCTGATCCTCGGCCCGCGCGCGGTCCAGCGGCTGGAGAGCTACACCCCCCCCTGGCCGCTGCCCAAGATCTTCCGCCTGACCAGCGGCGGCAAGCTGAGCGAGGGCATCTTCCAGGGCGACACCATCAACACCCCCAGCATGCTGTGCGTGGCCGACTACCTGGACGCGCTGCAGTGGTGCGAGCGCGTGGGCGGCGTGCCCGGCACCATCGCCCGCAGCACGGCCAACCTGAAGGCGATCGAGGACTTCGTCGCCACCCACCCGTGGATCTCGTTCCTGGCCAAAACGCCCGAGACGCGCTCCAACACCAGCGTGTGCCTGTCGCTTGACCTGCCGGCCGAGCAGGTCAAGGCGCTGGTCAAGCTGCTGGAAAAGGAAGGCGTGGCCTACGACATCGGCTCGTACAAGGACGCGCCCCCCGGCATCCGCATCTGGTGCGGCGCCACGGTGGAAACCGCCGACGTGCAGGCGCTGCTGCCCTGGCTGGCCTGGGCTTATGAGCAAATCAAGGTCTGACGCCCATCCAGAAAGCGCCAGCAGCTATTATTTTTGAAGCTATTCGATGTTCAAGATCAAGACCTACAACGCCATCGCGGTCCAGGGGCTGGAGCGCTTTGGCCGCGACCGCTACGAAGTCGGCGGCGACATCGGCCACCCCGACGCCGTGCTGCTGCGCAGCCACAAGCTGCATGACGAGGCGGTGCCCGTGTCGCTGCTGGCGGTGGCACGCGCCGGCGCCGGCGTCAACAACATCCCGGTGGCCGACTACGGCCAGCGCGGCATCGTGGTCTTCAACACGCCGGGCGCCAACGCCAACGCCGTCAAGGAACTGGTGCTGGCCGGCATGCTGCTGGCCACGCGCGGCATCCTGCCGGGCATCGCCTATGCGCAGTCGCTGTCCGGCATGGACGACTCGGCCGCCATGCACGCGCTGCTGGAAAAGGAAAAGTCGCGCTTTGCCGGACGCGAGCTGAAGGGCAAGACCCTGGGCATCGTCGGCCTGGGCGCCATCGGCGCCATGGTGGCCGACATGGCGCTGGCGCTGGGCATGCAGGTGCTGGGCTACGACCCGGTGCTGTCGGTGGACGCCGCCTGGCGCCTGTCCAACGCCGTGCAACGCATGGAAAACCTGCCCACGCTGCTGGCGCGCGCCGACTACGTCAGCCTGCACGTGCCGGCCATGGACGCCACGCGCCACCTGATCAACGCCGAGGCGCTGCGCCACGCGCGGCCCGGCGCGGTGCTGCTGAACTTCGCGCGCGAAAGCATCGTCGATCCGGCCGCCGTGCTGGCGGCGCTGGCGGCCGGCAAGCTGGGGCGCTACGTGTGCGACTTCCCCGAGCCGGGCTTTGCCGCCGAGCCGCGCGTGATCGCTCTGCCCCACATCGGCGCCAGCACCGAGGAGTCGGAAGAGAACTGCGCCGTCATGGCGGCCGAGCAGATCATCGACTTCCTGGAGCACGGGCACATCGTCAACAGCGTCAACTACCCGGCGCTGCGCATGCACCGGGCGCCCGGCTCCTGCCGCATCGCCATCGCCAACGACAACGTGGCCGGCGTGCTGGGCCACGTGCTGGGTGTGCTGGCCGAAGCCCGGGTCAACGTGCTGGACATGAGCAACCGCAGCCGCGACGCGCTGGCCTACAACCTGATCGACGTCGAGACGGCCCCCGCGGCCGACGTGATCGCCGCCATCCGCGCCGTGCCGCACGTCATCCGCGTGCGCGTGGTCTGACGCACCCGGCTGGCACCCACCGCCAGCCGCCACGCCGGGTTGGTGGACGATCAGGATCATGCGAGACACACCGGCCCATGCCACCCAGCCCCGCGCGGCGCTGCACGGCCACTACCCGCACGCGCAGAGCGTGGCCGAGTTCCGCCAGCGCCTGGTGGCCGTGCAGGATCGCATCGCCGCCGCCTGTGCGCGCGCCGGGCGCAACCCAGCCGACGTGCGCCTGCTGCCCGTCAGCAAGACCATCGACGAGGCACACATCCGCATGGCCCATGCCGCCGGCTGCCGCGCGCTGGGCGAGAACAAGCCGCAGGAACTCGCCACCAAGGCCGAAGCCATGGCCGACCTCGCCGACCTGCGCTGGTGCGCCATCGGCCACCTGCAGACCAACAAGGCCCGGCTGGTGGCGCGCTTCGCGCACGAGTTCCACGCGCTCGACCGCCTGCGCGTGGCCGAGGCGCTGGAGCGGCGCCTGCAGGCCGAGGGCCGCGGGCTGGACGTCTACGTGCAGGTCAACACCTCGGGCGAGGCCAGCAAGTGGGGCCTGCCGCCCGAGGAGGCGGCCACCTTCATCCGCGCGCTGGCGCCCTACCCGGCGCTGCGCGTGCGCGGCCTGATGACGCTGGCGATGTTCTCGGCCGACGCGGACCGGGTGCGCGCCTGCTTTGCCGGCCTGCGCACGCTGCGCGACCGGCTGCGCCAGGACGCGCCGGCCGGGATGACGCTGGACGACCTGTCCATGGGCATGTCGGGCGACTACGAAATCGCCATCGAGGAAGGCGCCACCGTGGTGCGCGTCGGCCAGGCCATCTTCGGCTCGCGCGCGCTGCCGGACAGCCATTACTGGCCGGGCATGGGCGGATAGCGCAACGGCTCAGCCGAGCAGCCGCGCCATCGCCTCGCGGTACTTCGCCGCCGTGGCCTCGATCACCTCGGGCGGCAGGGTGGGCGGCGGTGGCTGCTTGCCCCAGGGCTTACCGTCCACCTGCGCCTGCTCCAGCCAGTCGCGCAGGTACTGCTTGTCGAAGCTGGGCGGGTTGGTGCCTTCGCGGTACTGATCGGCGGGCCAGTAGCGCGACGAGTCGGGCGTGAGCACCTCGTCCATCAGCACCAGTTGTCCATCGGCGTCGAGGCCGAACTCGAACTTGGTGTCGGCAATGATGATGCCCCGGGCCAGGGCGACCTCGGCGGCGCGCTGGTACAGGCGGATGCTGATATCGCGGATGCGCGCGGCCAGCTCGGGGCCGATCATCTCGACCGTGCGCTCGTAGGTGATGTTCTCGTCGTGCTCGCCCACCGCCGCCTTGGCCGCCGGGGTGTAGATGGAGGCGGGCAGGCGACTGGCGTTCCGCAGGCCCGGCGGCAGCGGCACGCCGCACACCGACTGGCCCTGCTGGTACTCCTTCCAGCCGCTGCCGGCCAGGTAGCCGCGCACCACGGCCTCGATCGGCACGGGTTTCAGGCGCCGCACCAGCATGCTGCGGCCGGCGACCTGCGCCACCTCGCCCGGCGCGACCACGCTTTCGGGCGCCTCGCCCGTCAGGTGGTTGGGCACGATGTCGCCAAGCTGCCCGAACCACCACAGCGCCATCTGCGTCAGCAGCTGGCCCTTGCCGGGGATGGGCTGGTCCATGATGACGTCGAAGGCGCTGATGCGGTCACTGGCCACCATCAGGATGCGGTCCTCGCCCACGGCGTAGTTGTCGCGCACCTTGCCGCGCGCGAGCAGGGGCAGGCTGTGGATCTGGCTGGTGTGCAGGGCCGGGTTCATGCGGGTGCCGATTCAGTGTTCATGAATGAAAAAAGCTGCTGGCGCTTGTCGGTCAAGCGCGAGCAGCTCCTGTTTTTATAGTATTCAGAGGCTCAGACCACCTGCTGCGCCAGCTCGCCCTTGGCGTATTTCTCGGCCATCACCGACAGCGGGATGCCCTTGACCTTGGCGCCCTGGCCTTCGCAGCCGAACTCCAGGTAGCGCTGCTTGCAGATGGCCTGCGCGGCGGCGCGCGCCGGCTTCATCCACTCGCGCATGTCGAACTTGCTCGGGTTCTCGGCCTGGAACTGGCGCACCGCGCCGGTCATGGCCAGGCGGATGTCGGTGTCGATGTTGATCTTGCGCACGCCGTGCTTGATGGCCTCTTGAATCTCCTTCACCGGCACGCCGTAGGTCTGCTTCATCTGGCCGCCGTACTGGTTGATGATGGCCAGCAAGTCCTGCGGCACGCTGGAGGAGCCGTGCATCACCAGGTGCGTGTTCGGGATGCGCGCGTGGATTTCCTTGACGCGCTGGATCGACAGCACGTCGCCCGTGGGCGGGCGCGAGAACTTGTAGGCGCCGTGGCTGGTGCCGATGGCAATGGCCAGCGCGTCCAGCTGCGTGGCCTTGACGAACTGCGCGGCCTCCTCGGGGTCGGTCAGCAGCTGGTCGTGGCTGAGCTTGCCCTCGGCGCCGACGCCGTCTTCCTCGCCCGCCTCGCCGGTTTCCAGGCTGCCCAGGCAGCCGAGTTCGCCCTCCACGGTGGCGCCGATCTGGTGCGCCATGGCCACCACTTCCTGGGTGACGCGCACGTTGTAGGCGAAGTCGGCCGGGGTCTTGCCGTCCTCCTTGAGGCTGCCGTCCATCATCACCGAGCCGAAGCCCAGATCCAGCGCGCCCTTGCAGATGGCGGGGCTGGTGCCGTGGTCCTGGTGCATCACCAGCGGGATGTGGGGGTAAGCCTCGGCGGCGGCCTGGATCAGGTACTTGATGAAGTGCTCGCCCGCGTACTTGCGCGCGCCGGCGCTGGCCTGCAGGATGACCGGCGCGCCCACTTCGTCGGCGGCGGCCATGACGGCCTGCACCTGCTCCAGGTTGTTGACGTTGAAGGCGGGGATGCCGTAGCTGTGTTCGGCGGCGTGGTCGAGCAGCTCGCGCATGGAAACGAGTGGCATGGTGCGAATCCTCCGGAAGTCAAAGAAGCGGCGCGGGGCGGCAAGCGCCCGTGAATCCGGCCGATTTTACCCGGCCACCCCTGACGGAGACCGTACTTAAGCCGGCGTTCAGACCGCGTCGCTAAGGTGTCGCTGCCCACTCGGCCGCCCCGGCGGCGGGCACACCGACCGCGATGCACGACGCCCTGCCCACTGCCCTGCCCCGCCATGCCGCCTGGACCGCCGCCGCCCTGGCGCTGGTGCTGGCCTGGGACGCCAGCGCGCTGGACCTGCCGCTGGCGCGCTGGTTCGGCAACGCGCAGGGCTTTGCGCTGACGCACGACTGGTGGCTGCAGGAGGTGCTGCACACCGGCGCGCGCCAGGCCGCCTGGGCGGTGCTGCTGGCGCTGGTGGCGATGATCTGGCGCCCGCTGGGGCCGCTGCGCGCCCTGCCGCGCGCCGACCGTGTGGGCCTGGTGGCCGGCATCCTGCTGGCGGCGCTGGTGGTGCAACTGCTCAAGCGCACCAGCCTGACCAGCTGCCCGTGGGACTTGCAGGCGTTCGGCGGCACGGCCCGGTACGTGTCGCACTGGCGCTGGGGCGTGACCGACGGCGGCGGCGGGCACTGCTTTCCGGCCGGGCACGCATCGACGGCGTTCTCCTTTCTGGCCGGGTTCTTCTGGCTACGGCCCCGGGCGCCGCGCGCCGCACGCTGGTGGCTGGGACTGACGCTGCTGGCCGGCGCCCTGTTTGGCGCCGTGCAGATGGCGCGCGGCGCGCATTACCTGAGCCACGTGCTGTGGGCCGGCTGGTTCTGCTGGCTGGCCGGTGGCCTGCTGTGGCTGGCGGTGCAGGCGTGGCGCGCGCGCCGGCCGCGGCTGGCGCTGGCCACGGGCGTGCGGGGGTTGCCATGAACGGCATCGACCAGGCGCTGTTCCTGTGGCTCAACCTGGTCCCGGACGCACCGGGCTGGCTGCTGGAGGCGGCGCGCGCCATCAGCCTGCAATGGCCGCACTGGATGGTGGCGGCCACGCTGGCGGTGGCATTGACCGGCCGCCCGCCGTGGCGCGCCCAGGCCGCACGCGTGCTGTTCAGCCTGGCGCTGGCCGCCATCGCGGCGGCGGGACTCAAGCACGGCTTTCACCTGCCGCGGCCCTTCATGTTGGGGCTGGGCACGGCCTGGCTGCCGCACGGGGCGACGGCGGGCTTTCCCAGCTCGCACACGGCGGCGGCGGCGGCGTTTGCCGCGTCGGCGGCACTGGCACCGCTGCGCTGGCCGGTGCGCGGGCTGCTGCTGGCCAGCGCGCTGGCGATGGCGTGGAGCCGGGTGGCGCTGGGCCTGCACTTTCCGTCCGACATCCTCGCGGGCTTGTGCCTGGGCGTGCTGTGCGCCGCGCTGGTGCAGTGGGCGGGCCCGGCGCTGGCGCGGTACTCAGCGGGCCGAGGGCGCCGGCCGGAGGCTGAGCTTCTCAGCTGACGCGACAGATCTTCAGCATGTTGGTGCCGCCGGGCGCGCCCATGGGCTCGCCGCAGGTGATGGCGTAGACGTCGCCGGCTTCCACCACGCCCTGGGCCTTGAGGTAGTTCTCGGCCTGCATCAGGGCCTCGTCGCGCAGGGCGCTGGTGTCCATCAGCAGCGGGCGCACGTTGCGGTACAGCGCCAGCTTGCGCTGGGTGCCGATCTTGGGCGTGAGCGCGTAGATGGGGATGCGCACGCGGTGGCGGCTCATCCACAGGGCGGTGGAGCCGGAATCGGTCAACGCCACGATGGCCTTGGCGCCCAGGTGGTAGGCGGTGAAGAGGGCCCCCATGGCGATCGACTGGTCGATGCGCTGGAAGGTGGCGCCGCTGAAGTCGGCGTCGAGCTCGGCCGGGTCGTGGTCTTCGGCGGCCTGGCAGATGGCGGCCATCTCCCGCACGGTCTCCAGCGGATACTTGCCGGCCGCCGTCTCGGCCGACAGCATGACGGCGTCGGTGCCGTCAAGCACGGCGTTGGCGACGTCGCTGACCTCGGCGCGGGTGGGCACCGGGTTGGTGATCATGCTCTCCATCATCTGGGTGGCGGTGATCACCAGCTTGTCGGCCTGGCGCGCCATGGTGATCATCTTTTTTTGCAGCGCCGGCACGGTGGCGTTGCCGACTTCCACCGCCAGGTCGCCGCGCGCCACCATGATGCCGTCGCTGGCGGCCAGGATCTCGGCCAGGCGCGGGATGGCCTCGGCGCGCTCGATCTTGGCGATCAGCTGCGGCTTGTGGCCCCATTCGGCGCCGGCCACGTTGCACAGCTGGCGCGCCATTTCCATGTCGGTGGCGTTCTTGGGAAAGCTGACGGCCACGTAGTCGGCGCGCAGGGCCATGGCGGTCTTGATGTCCTCCATGTCCTTGGCCGTCAGCGCCGGCGCCGTCAGGCCGCCACCCTGCTTGTTGATGCCCTTGTTGTTGGACAGCTCGCCGCCGACCTTGACCGTGGTGTGCACGGCCTCGCCGCGCACCGCATCGACGGTGAGCACGATCAGCCCGTCGTTGAGCAGCAGGGTGTCGCCGGGGCGCACGTCGCGTGGCAGCTCCTTGTAGTCCAGGCCGACGCCGTGCACGTCGCCCGGCTCGGCGCGCGCGGCGTCCAGCACGAAGGACGCGCCCGGCTGCAGCAGCACCTTGCCATCGGCAAACTTGCCGACGCGGATCTTGGGCCCCTGCAGGTCGGCCATGATGGCCACCTCGCGGCCGGCGCGCGCGCCGGCCTCGCGCACCAGGCGCGCGCGCTCGACGTGGTCGTCGGCCTTGCCGTGGCTGAAGTTCAGCCGCACCACGTTGACGCCGGCGCGGATCATCTGCTCCAGCAGGCCCGGGTCGCTGGACGCGGGGCCGAGGGTGGCGACGATCTTGGTGGCGCGGTAGGTCATGGGCAGGCTCGGTTCAGGCGGGGAAAACGGTGGCCTGATTCTGCCAGCGCCGGGTGACGGCGCCGTGACCGGGCACCGCGATGTTATGATTTTTATAGCTGTTCGCGCTTGCCTGTCAAGCGCTGGCGGCCCTTTTTTCGAGAATCTCGAAGGCCGGCAGCTGCTTGCCTTCCAGCACCTCCAGAAAGGCGCCGCCGCCGGTGGAGATGTAGCCCACGTCCTTGTCGATGCCGTACTTGGCGATGGCCGCCAGCGTGTCGCCACCCCCGGCGATGCTGAAGGCGGGCGAATCGGCGATGGCGCGGGCGATGGTGCGCGTGCCGTTCTCGAACGGCGCCATCTCGAACACGCCCACCGGGCCGTTCCAGACGATGGTGCCGGCGGCCTTGAGCTGCGTGGCCAGGCGCTCGGCGGTGTCGGGGCCGATGTCCAGGATCAGCTCGTCGGCCGCCACGTCGGCCGCCTGCTTGGCGGTGGCCGCGGCGTCGGCCTTGAATTGCCTGGCCACCACCACGTCGGTGGGAATCGGCACCTCGGCGCCGCGGGCCGCCATGGCCGCCATCACGGCCCTGGCCTCGTCCACCAGGTCGGGCTCGGCCAGGCTGTTGCCGATGGGCAGGCCGGCGGCCAGCATGAAGGTGTTGGC